>OCZT010005435.1_pt1 | contig 12717 bp, 11 predicted proteins | sample 1539031 | NCBI WGS metagenome assembly OCZT01 (sample SAMEA3539308, study PRJEB22396) | soil metagenome | biome: tundra; feature: field; material: soil | place: USA | collected 2010-05 | depth 0.15 m | reverse complement strand
TGCTTTGCGAAGTGCCGGTGAGTTTCGTGCAAGCTGCGCTCGGCGCGGAAATCGAAGTCCCGGCGCTCGACGGGGGCACACCCATCAAGATCCCGCCCGGCACCCAGCCCGGCACGATGTTTCGCCTGAAAAGCAAAGGCATCAAGAACGTTCAGGGCTATGGCCGCGGCGATCTCCACGTCCGCATCAATGTCGAGGTGCCAACCCACTTGTCTCCCGACCAAAGGGCCAAACTCCAGGAATTCGCCGACGTCTGCAACGGAAAGGAAAGCCCCCTAAGTCAAAGCTTCTTCGAGAAGGCAAAGAACCTGTTCCATTGAGCTAAACGGAATGATGGAGGAATGGGGTATGGGATTGTTGGAAGGTGGTCAAACCATCTGGGGTGAAATCTTTCCGCTCGACGAGCCCAAAACTCCGTAACCCTGTCGCTCCATTACTCATGCATCGCTTTTATCTGGCGCCTGACCAATGCCAGCAGCCGAACCTGCTTCTGACCGGGCGTGAGGCACACCATGCCCTGCACGTCGTGCGCGTCCGCGCGCGGGAGCGGGTTTCGGTAGTAGATGGCGCGGGCCGTGAGTTCCAGTGCGAAGTGCAGGAAAATGACCATGACGAAGTCAGGCTGGCCGTCATCGAAAAGCGTCACCACCCTGCCCCATCTTGCCAAGTTACGTTGCTGCAGGCCGTGCCCAAAGCAAAGATAATGGACGCGATAGTCCAAAAGGCGACTGAATTGGGGACTGCTCGCATTGTGCCTTTGCTGACTGAGCGAGTCTTGTCACACCTCGATAGTGAAGACGCCGTGCACAGGGCCGGAAAGTGGCGGTCGGTCGCCGTCGAGGCCATTAAACAGTGCGGCTCCGCCTGGTTGCCGGAAGTCGAGACGCCGCTGACCTTGGCACAATTCTTCGCGCGGAACGAGCAGTTCGAACTTCCGCTAATCGCCTCGCTGCAAGACGGAAGCCTCTCCGCCCGAGCGCACTTCCGAACATTCTGCACGCAGCATGGCAGACTGCCAAAATCGGTTGGCGTCTGGATCGGCCCCGAAGGCGATTTCACACCGGCGGAAACCGAGGCCATAGAGCGCAACGGCGCCCTGCCGATCACACTTGGCCGACTTGTTCTGCGCGCCGAAACGGCCGCCATCTACTGCCTCTCCGTTATTAATCACGAGCTTCAATCCGGGGTCCTTTGACTCCCAAAGGCGTATCGTCACGAGAGCTAACCGACGGCTTAATGCCCCCGCGATTTCACTCCCGATGCTTCTGCGCTTTTGCAAACAATCACATCCGGGACTGCACCAGCACTCGGAATGATCGGCCCAAATGCTCCGGGTGGGTCAGGGTTTGAAACTGGCGCGTGCGCGCGGGAGTCCATTCTCCGAACGAGACCCCATCCTTCCAGATCCGCGCAGCAATGCCGGTGAGGAATTGTGCCTGAGGCAGGAACGCTTCCGTCCTCAAACCGGCTGATTCGCCGGCCGTCCGAATGGCAGTGAAATTCACATGAGCCGTAATGTCCTGGTCGCCGGGATGAGCGAGGACGTCATTGCCCGGCTGGTGATGGTGATACCCCCTCACGGTACCGGCCTTCCTTTCCGGCATGAAAAACTCCTCTGCCCTCAGGCCATAGTCAAATGTGAGCAGTTTGCCGCACGCCAAGGCCCTTGCCGCCGCGCGCCACCACTTCTCAGCCGCCGGACACACCTCGGTTGTAAACCCGTCGGGCAGCATGTCTAACAATCGAGTCTCGATGGGCGGGTCGAAATGCGACAACAAGACGCCCGCGCTCGATTGCTGCGTTGCGGTTCCCGGTGCTCCGACGGACATTCGGGTCCAGTCGAGCCGGCCGGCTTGCGCCGTCACGCCCCACTCGAACCAGACCCGGGATTTTGCGTCCCAGCCCACTAAGTGCACGGGCATGGCATCGAGCAGTTCGTTTGAAAAGATTATGCCCTGCACGCCAGCCGAATTCGGCACATCTGAACCAGGCGATGAGCCGCCCGTCACCCCCGCCATCGCCTGCGCCCAGTGTACGATGTTGCCATAGTCACACAGCCTCCGCTGCTGCCGGCTCCGGCACCGCTCCGAGGGCTCCACAATCCAATACTCCAGCCGGTCGAATATTGCCTGACGGTGTTTCCGCAACCAGCCCAAAATGTCCCGGGCCAAATCCCCGCGATGCGCCCCTGCTTCTACAATCCGCATGACCTCACGTCCCCCTCCCGCTATACCCGCCGAGTCCGACCTTGAGGTCTCGTTCTTTGACTCTTCCATCTGCTGCAGCCATTCCGCAAATTGAAACGCCAGCAACTCGCCAAAGAGGCTCCCCACGCTCACGTTGGTGTAGTAATCGCCACGACGCCCGATAATGTCCTCTTCCCTCTCGTAATATCCACAAATTGGACAATAGAGCGCCACCTCCATAAAGCGCTCGAACGTAATGGCGCCTTTGTCTGCAATCTCGCCCGCAATTCTTTCGCCGACTTCGTTCAATGGCTTGCCGTGTGGTGCGGATCTAGCTATCCATCGCTCAGACTATACAGGTTTTTATGGCGAAGATCGATGCTTTTTTCAATCTGATGTTCGAGCAAAAGGCCTCGGACTTGCACCTTTCCTCGGGCAATAACCCCATGCTCCGAGTGAACGGCGAGCTTCATCGCGTGGACCATCCCCCACTCGAGAATGATGATCTTAAGAAGATGCTCTACGAGATCGCACCTGAGTACAAGATTAAGGTCTTTGAGGAAACGGGCGACGTCGATTTCGGCTACGAGATCCCGCTCATTTCCCGCTTCCGCGCCAATTTCTATAACCAGAAATATGGCATCGGTGCCGTCTTCCGCCAGATTCCGACGAAGGTCCTCTCCTTCGAGGACTTTGAGAAGTTCGACGCGCCCCTGCCCGGCGTGCTCAAGAAGTTCTGCATGCTTCACCGCGGTCTGGTCGTGGTGACCGGACCCACGGGCTCCGGCAAATCCACGACCCTCGCCGCCATGGTCGATTATGCCAACAAGAATCGCCGCGATCATATCATCACGGTCGAAGACCCCATCGAATTCGTTCATGAGAGCAAGAACTGCCTCATCAACCACCGCGAAGTAGGCGTCCACACCAAGTCCTTTGCGTCAGCCCTCCGCGGCGCTCTGCGTGAGGACCCTGATATCATCCTGGTTGGCGAGTTGCGCGACCTGGAGACTATCGAACTTGCCTTGGTAGCCGCCAGCACGGGCCATTTGGTCTTCGGCACCTTGCACACCCCCAGCGCAGCAAAGACCGTCGATCGCATCATCGACGTGTTTCCGGCCGAGCAGCAGAACAAAATACGCGCCACCCTTTCGGAGGCCCTTAAAGGCGTCATCGCCCAAAACCTGTTCAAGCGGATCGACAAGAAGGGCCGCGTTGCGGCTTTGGAAATCCTGGTCTTCACGACGGCGATTGCCAACCTGGTGCGCGAAGGCAAAACGCACCAGATCCCGGGCATGATCCAGGTAGGCAAGAAGATCGGAAACCAGCCGCTGGATGATGCCATTATGGAACACCTCCGCATGAAGCGGATCTCCCCGGAAGAAGCCTACGACAAGGCCATTGATAAACGAAAATTCCGGACATTCCTGCCGCACCCGCCGGAAGATGACGAGAATTGATTTATGCGCCGCCCCGAACTTGACTATATCCTCACCACAATGTTGGACGCCCAGCCCGAGGTGTCCGACCTGGTCTTCACGGTTGATAAACCGTTGCAAGTTGAATCGTTTGGAGAGCTGAAGCCAGTAGCCTGCGACCCGCCGATTGAAAAGCTTACTCCCTTCCAAACCGAGATGGTCGCCCTTAACTTGATGGGCGACAACCTGTGGCACATCGGGGACTTGCTCCGGCGCGGCTCGTGCGATACGGCCTATACGCTAATGGATAAGGCCCGTTTCCGCATTAGTATATTTTCGCAGCGGGGCAACTACTCCATCGTCCTGCGCAAACTCAACACGGTCATCCCCGCCCTCGAATCGCTCAATTTCCCGGAGATCATTAAATTGATTCCTCGCGAAAAGACCGGCCTGGTCCTGGTCACCGGGGCCACCGGCTCAGGCAAATCCACCACCCTGGCTGCGATACTCAACGAAATCAGCCATACCCGGCCTGTCCACATCATTACCCTTGAGGACCCGATCGAGTTTGTGCATCCGCATGACGTTGCCACCTTTAATCAACGTGAGCTGGGCACCGACTTCGACAGCTTCTCCCACGGCTTACGCGCGGCCCTCCGTCAGGCGCCCAAGGTCATTCTCGTTGGTGAAATGCGCGACCGCGAGACCATCAAGATCGCCTTGAGCGCAGCGGAAACGGGTCACCTCGTGCTCAGCACCTTGCACACCATCGACGCCGGCCAGACCATCAATCGCATTTTAGGCATGTTCGAGACCGACGAACAGGAACAGCTCCGAGCTCGTTTGGCCGATACGCTGCGCTGGGTTCTTAGCCAGCGACTCGTTCCCAAGATTGGCGGGGGGCGATATGCCCTGCTCGAGATTATGGGCTCCAATCTGCGAACCCAGGAGAGCATCCATTTCGGCGAGAGCGAAGGCAAGAGTTTCTACGAGATTATCGAAGCCAGCCAGGCTTTTGGCTGGCGCACCTTTGACTTCTCCGCCCTCGAAGCCTACGAACAGGGCAAAATCACTGAAGAAGCGGCGCTGCTCTACTGCAGCAAGCGCGGGCCAGTTACCCGCGGCATCGACAACATCAAGAAGACCCGCGGCGAGTCAACACACAATATGCATTCCCTGCGCATGAAGGCCCTTCAGGATGCCAGCCGCAGTGGAGGAACTCCGCTACCCACCGCGCTCAAACTCAAATAGTTTATGTCCGACAAATTCGATTTCGTCAGTGCAACCGACAAGCCCGCCTTGCTGGCTTTCTCCACTCCAGAATGGCTCGAAGCCGCGCGAGCGGCGCTGACTGAACTGGGTTACAAGGTGCATACGGCGGCGACCCACAGCGACTTCCTGATCCGCTTCAGTCAAGTTCACTACCAGGTGGTCATCCTCGAGGAACTGTTTGCCGCCAATAACCCCAGCGAGAACTTGACGTTGCAAGCGCTGCAAACCATGCCTATGAACCAGCGTCGCCAGGCAACGGTCATCCTCTTCGGAAACGAGTTTCAGACGTTCGCGCCGCTCCAGGCCTTCCAGCAGAGCGTTCATGCCGTTATCAACAGCTCCGAGTTATTCCTGCTCAAGCAACTCGTCGAGAAGGCCGTCGCTGACAATACCCTTTTCCTCAGCACCTTCCGCGAAGCTCAAACCCGGGTATATTCCAATGCTACGGACAAAGAATAGCGCGTAACATCCCACTGCCGATTTGGCCTCGCCGCGGGCGCGGAGGTTGGGGCATACTCCAGGCATGGGCCGTTTGGATCAGGTATTGGTTGACCGAGGACTGTGTGAGAGCCGGGAAAAGGCAAAACGCGCGGTCATGGCGGGCCTAGTCAGGGTCAACGAACGCATTGCCGGCAAACCCAGCGATCTGGTAAAGCCGGATGACGAGCTCACCCTTGTCGCCGCCGAGAAGTTTGTCAGTCGCGGGGGCCTCAAGCTCGAACACGCCCTTCAGCATTTTCAGCTCGACGTTACAGGACAAAGGACCATTGACCTCGGGGCGTCGACCGGGGGCTTCACCGACTGTCTTCTGCAACGCGGGGCGGCGAAAGTGTACGCTGTGGACGTCGGCCGGGGCCAGCTTGCCTGGAAACTGCGCTGCGATCCGCGAGTGGTGGTGATGGAGAGAACCAACGCCCGATCTCTTACACCCGCAAGTTTCCCGCCGCCCTTTGTCCCGGCGGACCTGGCGGTTATCGATTGTTCCTTCATTTCGCTGCAAAAAATCCTGCCGGCCGCCGTTGCATTGCTCCGGCCGTTTGGTAAAGTCGTCGCATTAATCAAACCGCAGTTCGAAGCTGGCAAGAAGGAAGCCGACCGGGGTGCGGGCGTTATTCGCGATCCGGCAATTCACCAGCGCGTTTTGCGCGAGATGAACGAGTTCGTCACTGCCCGCGGTGGCCTGAACTGGCTGGGGGTCACCGAATCTCCGGTACTGGGTCCCGCCGGCAATAAAGAATTCCTGGCATTGATTGAGAACTGTGGCTAACAGAATCAAATGCGTTGGACTTATTGGGAACCCCGAGAAGGTGTCCGGCGCGGCGGCGGTCAGCCGGGCGGCCTGCCTTATCGCGGCGGCTGGACGCGATGTTTATTGCGATCCAGCCACGGCCCGTTTTGCCCGCTTAAAGGCTGTGGTTTGCGCCGACGCCGCCACGCTGGCGCGCCAGGTGGATCTGCTGGTAGTCTTTGGCGGAGATGGCACGATGCTCCGTGTCGCGCGTGAAATCGCCGGCTCGCGTACCCCGATTCTGGGAGTCAACCTCGGCAGCCTGGGGTTCCTTACCGATGTCCCCTCCGCGAGGCTGTCCCAAGCCTTGCAATGCGTTTGGAGCAGCCGCTTTAGATTCGAATCGCGCGTCTTGATCCAAGCTATTGGCCGCTGCCACGGACGGCTGGTCAATCAAACGGCTCTCAACGATATTGTGATCGGCCGCGGCATCGCTTCCCGCCTCATCGAGTTGGACGTCGCCGTCGATGGTGCTCCCCTCACCCGCTATCGGTGCGACGGCTTGATTGTCAGTTCGCCGACGGGCTCGACTGCCTATTCGCTTGCGGCCGGTGGCGCCGTGGTATTTCCTACGGCCGAGGTGTTTGCGCTCACACCGATCTGCCCACACACACTCTCTAATCGCGCCTTGATTCTGCCGTTGACTGCGAGGATTGAGGTCAAGGTCATCAGCCCCAAGCCTGCCACCATCTTGAGCGCGGATGGTCAAGTAGTCAGCAAGCTGGCAACTGGCGACACGATCACGATTCGGCGCGCCCGGCGAACGGTTCGTCTGATGCACCTTTCGGGAAGCTCATTCTGTGAAACCTTGCGCCGCAAACTCCACTGGCGCGGGACCTCTTTGTGACGAGGCTTAAGGACATAGCCCAGAGGGCCGGTCTTGCAGTAATGACGGTTTCCAAGGCCTTGCGAGACAAGCCGGACGTTTCCGCCGCCACCAAGACCCGCGTCAAGCTTCTGGCCCACCAAATGGGCTACGTCCCCGACTCCACCGCCCAAGGCTTGCGCACGCGCGAAACACGGCTTTTTGGGCTGGTCATCTCGTCCATGACCAATCCCATTTACTCGCGAATCGTGCTGGCCATAGAACAGCGGGCCTACGAGCTTGGCTATGACGTCTTGCTCGCGCATACGCTTGATATCCCCGAGCGAGAAGAAGCCTGTCTCCGTCGGCTCCTCTCGCGGCGCGTGTCTGGCATCTTCATTTCCCCGGTCTATCGGATGGCCACCGAGGCGCCCATCTATCGGGAGTTGGTTAACCGCCGCGTCCCCACCGTGCTCCTTGGCCACACTGCTCCGTTCTGCAATCAGTTCGTCAGCGTCGAGACGGACGATCTTTTGGCCAGCTACGCCGTCACCCAGCACTTGCTCAAACTGGGGCACAAGCGTATTGCGTTCTTCACGGGCCCCCTCACTACCCCATGGACTCAGGAGCGCTTCGAAGGCTACCGACGAGCTTTGCGCGAAGTCGGCCTGGATGTGAACGACCGACTGGTGTTTCAAGCCGGCCGCACGATCGAGGACGGGGCCAAGGCGGCCCTCCAGATGATTAAAGAGTCCTCCGACGCCACGGCCGTCCAGGCAATCAACGATGTTGTTGCCGTCGGTTGTGCGGAGACGCTCCTAAGCTACGGCCTCAAGGTTCCCGAGGACATGTCCGTGACTGGCTTTGGCAATATCCTCCTCGGGGCACATTCCCGCGTCCCCTTGACGACTACCCGCCAGCCCAAATTCCGGCTGGGCTCGGCGGCGGTGGCTGCCATGCAAGCGCTCTTGCGCGGCCAACGCCCCGATTCCAAGCGCTTGCCGGCCGAGCTCATTATTCGGGCCAGTACCGGCACTGCACCTGCTACATCTCGCCTCAAACAGTTGAAACTGTAAAAGCGAATAGATATTATGAGAAAAGCCCTGGCCATTATAATAATCGTGCTGGGCGTAGCCGGTGTCCTGTGGGTGGCTAAAGCTTGGACACCGCGCCGCGTTGAGCCCAAAGTCCTCAAGTTTAATACTGACGCCGATAATCTGATCCTGGGGCTCCAGCAATACCGGGAATTTGTCGGCAGCTACCCCACCGGCAACAACCTCTCCATCGCCAAAGCACTGCTGGGTCGGACCGAAAAGAAGGTTCTTATCCTGGCGGTGCGCAAGAGCGACATGAACGACAAAGGTGAAATCCTCGACCCGTGGGGGACACCGCTGCGGTTCTACTTCTCCGACAATGAAGTTATGATCCGCTCCGCCGGACCGAACAAAGTATGGGAAGACAGCAACGTCTCGACCGCTGACGACCTCTACCGCACCGCGCCAGTAACCAAGTGATCAACCGCTAGGCCGGCGGCGGACCGGTTGAGTCCGCCACCCAAACGCCATCACTCCGTCTTCCGCACCCAGGCGGCAACACACATGCCATTGCCGCCCGATTCCTGCGGCGACAGCATGAGCAGGTCAACCGGCACTGATCCGAGTGCCAAAGGATTACGCACCGCCAACCGCGCAAACTGCGAGCACCCCCGTTCAAACCCCTCCACCACTCTCTTGGTTTCCGCATCCGCTAGAGTGCAAGCGGCATAAACCAATTTCCCGCCCGGTTTGACTCCCCCAGCCGCGTGCAGGAGCAGCGCTTGCTGCACTCCGCTCAATTCTTTCACATCCTCTGCCATCGTGGTCCACCGCGCGTGCGGGTTTCGGTGCCAGGTTCCGATCCCGCTGCACGGCGCGTCCACCAGCACGCCATCAAACTTCGTTTTCGTTGGAAGTCGCGAGCCGCCTTCCCACGCCACCGCGCGATAATTGAATACCCCGGCCCGCGCCGCCCGTCGCTTCAGCGTTGCCAGCCGCCACCCGGCGCGGTCGCTCGCCCAGATCAAGCCCTTGTTCGCCATCAGATCCGAAAGGTGCAGCATCTTGCCGCCTTCGCCTGCGCACGCGTCCCACCATGTTTCCCCTGGTCGCGGGGCGCAGATCCGCCCCACCGCCTGCGAGCTGAGGTCCTGCAATTCAAATTCGCCCGCGCGAAACTCCTTCGTATGAAACAAATCGCTTCGACCGCGGTATTCCAAAGTATCTGCCAGCGAGTCCGCGCCAAGCACGCGGCAATCCCCCAACTTCTCCGCCAGCGCCCTGCCCTGCCCTCGTCGCGCCCGTAACCACAGCCGAGGTTCCGTCTGCAAAGCCCGCACCCACGGGGCTGTCACCTTCATCACGGTTGCCAGCCAACCCGGCACCGCCCGGGCGATCAGCTCCGCGTCGGTAAAACTCTGCGGTTCGCTCGCGTACCTTTCGGCTAATTCCAATGCGCTTTCGACCTGCTCCCGCATGGGCTTCCTCTCATCCAACCAACCCCGCCACCGGTAATAGGCGAACACAGCCCGGCTCACCCGTGCGCGTTCCTCCGGCCACAACCCCTTCTGCCCCTTCAACTCCACTCGCAACACTCCATCCGCTGGCTGCTCGCGCGTGGCGGCCCGAATGACCTTTTCCGCCAGCGACAGCACCCCCAGTTGGCCTGGCGGTCTTGCAATCCGGTTCTGCGCCTTAATTCTGATCATACTTTCGCCGGGCTTTGCGAGGTCGGGTCCTGTCTTCGCCGCGCGCAGGGCCAGCACTCCCCGCGGTCACGCACTGGTGATCGTCCCGGAGACGGCGCCCGGTCCGGCCACCAACTGCCGCAGCACGAACGACAGAATGCCGCCATGCTCATAGTATTCCACCTCGATGGGCGTATCGATCCTGCACCGTACCGGCACAGTCTCTACCTGGCCGGATGCGCGCGTGAGACGCAAGGTCAGATCCTGTTGCGGTTTCAGGTCCTGCCCCAAACCCAGCACATCGAATGTTTCTGTGCCGTCCAGGTTCAACGTGCGCGCGCTCGTGCCCTCTTTGAATTGCAGGGGTAATACCCCCATGCCGACCAGGTTCGAACGATGGATGCGCTCGAAGCTCTGCGCCACCACGGCCTTCACCCCCAGCAAAGCCGTTCCTTTGGCCGCCCAATCGCGCGAGCTGCCCGTGCCGTATTCCTGTCCGGCAATGACCACCAACGGCGTTCCCTCCTTCTGGTACGCCATCGCTGCATCATAAATCGACACCGTGTCGCCCGGCGCGCATTCGCAAGCCTTGTGCGCGAAGCACCGCGTCACCCCGCCCTCCGTGCCCGGAACCATCAGGTTCTTGATCCGCACGTTCGCAAACGTCCCGCGCGTCATCACCTGGTCGTTGCCGCGGCGCGAGCCGTAGCTGTTGAACTCTTCGACCGCGACGCCGCGCTCTGTCAGGTATCTCCCCGCGGGTGCGCTCTTCTTGATGCTGCCGGCAGGCGAAATGTGATCCGTCGTCACGCTGTCGCCGAAGATACCCAGCGCCCGCGCGCCCTTGATCTCCCGGATCTCCCCGGGCTGCAGCCGGAAGTTCTGGAAGAAAGGCGGCTCCTGGATATACGTGCTGGTGGCGTCCCATTGGTACTCGTTTCCCGTGCTGGTCTTGATCTCGTTCCATTTCGGATTCTGCCCCGCGAAGTCGCGATAGAGCCGGCGGAACACGGCGGGCGTCAGCGCCGCTTGCATCAGATCGCGCACCTCCTGCAGCGTTGGCCAAATATCCCTCAAGTAAACGTCCTTGCCGTCCTTGCCTTTGCCAATGGGTTCATGGCTCAGGTCGATGTCCACCCGCCCCGCCAGGGCAAACGCCACCACCAGCGGCGGCGACATGAGAAAGTTGGCCTTGATGCTCTGATGCACGCGCGCCTCGAAGTTCCGGTTCCCGGACAGCACTGAGGCCGCAATTAAATCATACTTCCCAATGGCCTCGTCCACCGCCGCTGGCAGCGGCCCGGAGTTCCCAATGCACGTCGTACAGCCATATCCGACCAGGTTGAACCCCAACTTATCCAGATACGTCTGCAAACCGGTCTGCTCCAGATAGTCGCTCACGACGCGCGAGCCGGGCGCCAGCGATGCCTTGACCAGCGGATTGACCTGCAACCCGCACTCCACGGCCTTCTTGGCCAGCAATCCCGCCGCCAGCATCACCGACGGGTTGCTCGTGTTGGTGCAACTCGTAATCGCCGCAATCAATACGCTCCCGTGCCGAATTTGTCCTCCATGCCCCACTCCCGGCGCGAGCCCCCGGTCTGGCGTAGGCCGATTATTCGCCATTTCAAGTTCGGTCAACGGGTTGGTGTTTTGCGCCTGACTCTCACGCCGCAACACCGGCTCCTGGCTGCCGCCGCCCGCATGGACACCCGCATTGGCGGAAACGAGGAAGCTCTTGCCCAGGTCCGCCAGCGTCCTGCCGAAACCGCTCTCGTTGACCGGCCGCGTAAACGCCGCCTGGAACTCCCGCTTCAAGTTCGGCAACTCGATCCGGTCCTGCGGCCGTTTCGGCCCGGCCACGCTCGGCACCACCGTCCCCAAATCCAGTGCCAGCTCGACTGAATACTGAATCTCGCCCTGCTTCGGCATCCCAAATAACCCCTGCGCCCGGTAGTAATTCTCGTATATCTGACAATGCTCTTCGGTGCGTCCGGTCGCCCGCAAGAAGCGCACGCATTCCCCATCAATTGGGAAGAAGCCCATGGTCGCCCCATACTCGGGCGCCATGTTGGCGATCGTCGCCCGGTCCACCACCGGCAACGCCGCGGCGCCCGGCCCAAAGAATTCGACAAACTTGCCTACCACCTTCGCCTTGCGCAGCGTCTGCGTGACGGTCAGCGCCAGATCGGTCGCCGTCACGCCTTCCCGCAGCGCGCCGGTCAGGTACACGCCCACCACGTCCGGCGTCAGGAAATAGACTGGCTGACCGAGCATGCCCGCCTCCGCCTCAATGCCCCCCACCCCCCAGCCCACAATGCCCAGTCCATTGATCATCGTCGTGTGCGAATCCGTCCCCACGAGCGTGTCGGGGTAGAAGAGAGCTGACGGTTGACCGTTGAATGTTGACGGGCACGACCAGATACCCTTGGCGAGGTATTCGAGGTTGACCTGGTGCACGATGCCGATGCCCGGCGGCACTACCTTGAAGGTTTCAAAGGCCTGCATGCCCCACTTGAGGAACTCGTAGCGCTCGCGGTTGCGCTTGAACTCCAGCTCCAGGTTCCGGCTCATGGCGTCCGGCGTCCCGGCGTAATCCACCTGCACCGAGTGGTCCACCACCAAATCCACGGGCACCAACGGCTCGATCATCTTGGGATTCTTCCCCAGCCGCACCAGGGCGGAGCGCATCGCCGCCAGGTCCACCAGCAATGGCACTCCCGTGAAGTCCTGCAACACGATGCGCGCCACCACAAATGGGATCTCCTCGGTGCGCGGCGCGACTGGCTTCCAGTTCGCCAGCGCGCGAACATTCTGTTCCGACACTCGCTTGCCGTCACAATTGCGCAATACCGACTCCAGCACCAGGCGGATGGACACCGGCAATCGGGAAACCGGACCTACTCCCGACTCTTCCAGTTGTGGCAGCGCATACAGCGTCCCCTGCCGGCCATTCCCGAGATCTAAGCTCCGCAACGTTCCAAAGTGATCCTGTGCTTTACTCATAAGATTCAACTAACCAGAAT
>OCZT010005434.1_pt1 | contig 12717 bp, 11 predicted proteins | sample 1539031 | NCBI WGS metagenome assembly OCZT01 (sample SAMEA3539308, study PRJEB22396) | soil metagenome | biome: tundra; feature: field; material: soil | place: USA | collected 2010-05 | depth 0.15 m | reverse complement strand
AAATATACAAATATTTTATTAATATACGTCATAATATATTTAACTTAACACTAGTTGTATCATGAACGTCTGGGATATCCCGATTTATAATCCTGCTTATGCAGGTAAACTAGTTGCTCTTAATCCAGGTAGAGTTAAAAGATGGCTGCAAGGTTATGATTATTCCTATATCTCCGGTGAAGTAAATATAATTACAGGACATAAAGGGCCTATAATTAAAAGACCTGAATCAGAACTGCCAACCTATGCTACTTTTCTTGACTTAATTGATTTATTATTTGTGAAGCAATTCCTAAATCATGGAATAAGCTTACAAAGAATTAGAAAGGCGTTAAATGAAGCAGAGCAATTAATTGGTGGGAATCATTTTGCGCAAAGAAGTTTTTTTACGGACGGGAAAAGTATATATATGCAAGTTAAAGATTGTGCTGATGCATTGTTAGAATTATTATCTGGAGGTCAATGGGTGATTTCAGAATTTATCAAAGAACTTGGACATCAAATTGATTTTGATGAACCTTCTGGACTTGCAAGAAGATGGTTTCCTTTAGGGCCAGATGGCCTGGTAGTTTTGGATCCAAAAATTTCTTTTGGTAAGCCAACAATAATTGGGAAAAATATTCCGACAGCAAGTATTTTTGATTTTTATTTAGGTGAGAAGAAACGTGTTAATAGAGTATGCGATTGGTTGAATATTAGTAAGGAAGAAGTATATGCTGCAATAAATTTTGAATCAAATTTAATAGCTGCATGAAATTCTTTTTCGATAATAACCTAAGTGAATGTCTCGTAAAAGGTCTAAGAGAGTTCGGAGAAGATGTAATTCATCTTAAAGAACTTTTTGATGAAAATACTGAAGATACAATCTGGTTGAAACATTTAGGACATGAAAGAATAGTATTGATTACGAAGGATGAAAGAATTAGAAGAAATCCTTTTGAATTAAAAGCACTTAGAGATAACAAAGTGGGTGCCTTTTTTTTAGGAGGGAAAAAACAAGGACGATGTCGGATAATCCAGCAAATTGTAAGAAATTGGCCAAGAATAAAAGAAAAATCTATTAACACAAGACCACCCTTCGCATTCAGAATACCCCCAACTGGTACAAAAATTGACAAAATAGAAATCTAAGGAGATAAACAAACCCACAGAAGTAATAGATCTTAAAAAAAAGCAATACAAACAATAAACCCGGGTTGCTGATTTCCGAAGTCTAAAAGTCAATGTCTGCAATACAATCCTGTCTGGCAGGAGCAAATGGAAAGTGTCGCCTTATATTTTCAATTATTATTAGTTACACTTACAATACAGCATCTCAAATTTATGCTAATTGATTTATATTTCATAATTTTAGCATAACTAATATTAAGAAAAAAACAGACATTTGACTTTATAGATATAATAGCGTTAAGCTGTTATTCCAAAGTAAGGAAACCAGCAGAAATAAAATCCACGGGAGTAACAGGCAAGACGCCACGTTCGGCGGGGGCTTGCTTGTTTGTGGATTGGGTATTTGCCGGTACCTCTTACTCAATAAGATCTAGTCCACGTCCATTTTATTATATGGCCAAAACAACGAGGTAAGAAAAATAGAATAAGAATTATTCTTCGATTTGAAATCATGAAAAAGATAATCACATTTTGTTTAAAACAAATTGTAAATTTGATAAGATACAAAGTTGAACTGAGATATTCAGAAAATCACTTGTCTTTATTTTTAATCATTATCAATGCCTTTTGAAGTTCATTTATTGCTTTATCTTTATCCCCCACTTCCGAATAAAGTGACCCTAGAATTTCATGTGGCAAGGCCGCATCCATATTTATTTTTGCAATAATCTGGATTTCACATATAGCATCCTGCAATAACCCAATATTATAATAATATGCCCCAAGGAAAGAATGCAAACTACTGCTTTCCAGGTCATTTTTGAAAGTATTCCTGATTGTATTTTCATTCTCTTCCACCTCTTTGGATTTTTCAAGTGAAAGAACAGAAAATTTGTGATTGGCTGTTTCACCAGTATTAAAAGGGTATTCCCCCTCCACATTCCAGAAATAAGATTCTCCAAATTCCAATCCCTTTTCATTTTCGGGATAACTCATAGTATTTTCCGATACTTTCTTACTCCAGACTAAACCCTTGCTATTATATAGTTTGACAACGTAATTGTCAAATGATTTCTTTGTGACCCATGAAAATGATGGACGATCTGTCTTAATCAAAGTATTGCATGGACATGTCAGCCCGATCGACTGTTCCGTGCTGCCTGATCGTAATCCTGCAAGTGCTCCAACATCATTTTTTTCTTCTCTCTCTAATGTATAATTTGATAAATTAATTATCATTGATAATATATTCCTGACATCACCTACTGGTTCAGTTGCCGGAGACTCCTTCTTTGAGATTTTGATCATGCTATTCGGCCCTAAACTAATAAAACTGCTGTTTGAAAAGAGTAATTTCACTTCAGATTTATCTGATGTTTTAATCTCATCACCCTCGAATAACTGAGTTCCCCAGCAGGTTTTTGAGAATTCACTCTTATTCACCTTTTTTAAAAAGGCTTCACCATTTATTTCAGTGATTACAGCAAGGCAAAAGGCCGGTTGCTGGGCTAGAGAGAATCTAAAACCAGACAACGAAAAGGACAATATTAAAATGATTAAGCCAGTTTTAGATTGCATAGTATTTTTCTTCCAGATAGATTTATATTTGAATTTTTGTTTATTAATATCAATACTAAACCTGCATAATTAAATCCAATTGAAGTTTTTCTATACAAAGATATGCCAAGTTAGATTTAAAGTCAATATTAGTAATTTTTTGGACATACTCTAATAATATAAACCAGAGTCTCTAATGTGCTTATTAAATCTGGTTTTAAGGTAATTGACAAGTGATAAAACAAAAAAATAGGGGATTGGTTAAACTACGAAATAAATTTGACTTGATAGTATTTGTCTCGTAACTTTGATATTGTCAGTATAATGAATTTTAGAACTTTATTTTACTCAATACTGATGATATAAATATTTTAAAACAAAGCTACTAAACGTATTATCCCTCTGTTATGAAATATAAAAAAACTCCTGGAATTACATCGATCCTTATTCTTGTAGTTTTTAATCTGTTCTTATGTGGTTGCGTTAAAACAGAAAATGCTATCAACCCTGAATCTCTTAAGATCTGGGAAATCTATAATATAAAAAATGGCTTAGGATCTGATTCTGTAATGTCATTAGCTGAAGATAAAGAAGGCAATATTTGGGTAGGTACACTAAATAATGGCGTTAGTAAATTCGATGGTAAAATGTGGACCATTTATAATGTTGCCAGCGGACTTATAGATAATATGGTGTTAAGTATTGCACAGGATGGATACGGTAGAATGTGGTTTGGAACTTCAGGAGGGTTAAGCATTTTTTCGGATAATAAATGGACAAATATTGCCGATTATGGTAGCGTATATGCAATATTGAAAGATCATGATGATAATATGTGGTGGAGTACTTCCAACTATGCAATTTTAGAATATAAAAACAACATAATGTATCAATATTATGATACATTATGTAATTGGTGTAATGTAGTAACAGTTTTATTTGAAGATAATGAAAAAAATATCTGGTTTGGAAGTGAGTAGGATTTAAAAAAACTTACCAGTCAAACTATGACCTCTTATACTCAAAGTGATGGTTTGCCTGGTGATGGTATAAGATCAATGCACCAGGATATCTGGGGTAATATATGGATAGCAAGTAGTGGAAGTGCGAATGTTGTCAAATATAGCAGTGGGAATTTTGAATCGGTAAGTTTGTCGACAGGTTTATCAATAGAATTTGTCAATTCTATTGCTTCTGATAATAATGGAAATGTATGGTTTGGATTATTATATTGGGGATCTATAAAATACAATGGTTCTTTGATGAAATCTTATACTGTTAAAGATGGCTTACCAGATAAATCTGTAATGAAAATACTTAAAGACAAGCATGGTTATTTATGGTTTGGAACAATGAACGGAGGGGTTGCTAAATATATGCCAGACCTGAATTAATCTTTAGTTAGACCTTCTTGTACCGGAAATTATTAAGTTTTAAGAAACCGTATATGAGATATTCCATTCTTCTGTTTTGCTTATTTCTGACAGACCTGACTTTAAATGCACAAACATTCAATGATTCTATATTGGTTAATGAACGAAAAATTGATCGTCCTTTGACTTTACACAAAGGTCAGTTGCAGATTAATCCGGCATATGAAATCTCTGTTATATCAAAAGAATATGATAATAACAGCAATAAAATAATTCTTGCTGACAAGGGGACTGCTTCTGTTTTACACAAATACTATTTTGGACTTAATTATGGAATACTGGATTTTCTACAAGCTTCAATTACATTAAATTATGCTAAAAGAGGAGAGAGGCATGAAAATCAACGTATTTATGTACAACTTAATGACGAGCCCGATTTTGATATCACCTATTTTGATGACTACAAAGGTTTTGAAGACTTTTATTTAGGAACTGTTATTAAATTGCCTTTGAAAACTAAAAAAATAGAAATTGCATTATCTCCCGGAATTTATATACCCTTATTTTCAAACAATCCTAAAGCACCTGAAAATAGTATATCATTCCCCTCTGATAGTCAACCTTTCACAAAAATTATCTACCACAATAATTACAAGATAGGTAATGGATCTAAAGCCATCAAAATTGGAACCTCTGCCATAGTGAGGCCCTGCAATAATTTCAGTATTTCTACAAAGTTTAACTATTCCTGGCCAATTTCTGAAAGTGAGACAATCAGCTGGATAGATGAGTTGAATGGGTCTACATTTGTATATAAGGATATTCCTTATAAATATCTTATCAGCAATGCATTAGATTATGAAGTAGATTTAGCTTATCAGGCAATTTCATGGTTTAATGTATCCTTATCCTATTATTATAAAAAAACATCTTCAGGCTGGAGTGAAATAACCGGCTTCCGAATTGAAAACCCCGAATCTAAATTGTCTTTATTGTCAATTGGTTATGAAATTAAAGCTACAAGCAAACTTTGGATAAACCAATTTATTGATATTCCTGTATCCGGCAAAAACCAATTAGCACCATTTTCAATTTATCTTGGAATAAGCTATAACCTGTTTCCTTTTAACAAGAAGCTAAAGCCAGGGGAAATTGATAATACTTTAAATTAACATTTAAAATGAAAAAAATATTCATAAGCCTGGTTTTGATAATTCTTACTGGTGTTGCATATTCACAGGAAGAAGATAAGTTACTCGTTTCTGAAATAAAGCAGAGTACAGTTATTACTCAGCCAGCCACTCTCAATAAAGGATTTTTTTTACTTGGATCAGTATTTACTTATACCGCAGATGATAAAGTATTTTATGGTAATGGCAAAAAAGATTATGAACCAGGTAATGGGTGGGGTATATATTCAACTGAATATTTAGAATTTCATTTTGGACTAACAAACCGGATAGAACTTGCATTTTTCTTACCGTATGTGTACAAATCGATTTCTTATTCAGTAATTTCAGAATTTCCAATTAGTGATACTGCAATAACAACCAAATATAAATCAAAAGGCAAAGGAGTTGGCGACATAGAATTTGGAATATACTATCAGCTAATCAAAGGAAGCAAAACTAAACCCTCTCTGGTAAGTAAGTTAAGCGTAATTTTTCCTACAGGAGAAAAAAATCCAACTAATATTAAAGACGTATTGGAATATAATTATCCGACTGGCAGTGGAGAAACAAGTCTCTGGTTAGAATTGATTTATAGAAAAATTACTTATCCTTATTCTTATTCTTTTTACGGCATATTTAAATATTCATTTGGTGGAGAAAAGATAATGTTGCCATATGAAAATTCAATTTCTTTTAAAACAGGGGATTATTACGAGGGAGGTGGAAATTTCAACTTCCTACTAAATGATTGGATAGCAGTTCAAAACGATCTGTTATTTATGTACAAGCATGCCGATAAATATAATGGCAAAACGGCTCAAGTGACATATACTCAAATGGGAATATCGTACAACCCTAATTTAAGTTTTCAATTTAAAAAATTCAGGCTTGTCCAGGGCGTTTTTATTCCTCTTTTTGGCAAGTACTTTCCTGCTAATCCACAATATAATATTAGTTTACAATATATTTTCTAGTCATCAGAAACAGTTGAAAAGCAATTTTTAACATTGTTATAATTATGAACTGGTTTAGGTTTTTAAAGAAAAAGAATAGAACTTTCTTTTAAAATTTTAGTCCGATGCTTAATTCAACAAAAACTGCAGTAGCTTTTATTTTCCTATTTTTTATTCCATATATTCAGTCATGCAAGACACCCGCAGTTATTGCAACACAAAGCATTCAACAAGCAGATGAGTATAATAATCAAAGTAAATATAAAGAAGCAATTATCTATTATGAAAAATACATCCAAATAGCTCCGAGTCTGGGTATTTATCGAAACCCATCAATGGAAGCTGATGTATATAGAAAACTTGCATATGCCTATTCTACAAAATTAAAATACGATTCGTCGCTTTATTATTTGCAAAAAGCCTTGAAAATCAACTCTATTTCTGGACCAAATGCACTTGATATTATTGAAGACTACCGCAAAATAGGGCTTACTTATGGATATAAAGGCGACTATATTAACAGCATTAAGTTCCTGAAACGGTCGTTAGAACTAAATACAGGGATGGATAAAAGCTTCAAAGATGTTAAACGCTTTTCGATTGGAGACACCTATTTATCTTTAGCTCAGGTAAATTTTGTAATTGGTAATTTTCAGGAAGCAGAGGAAGACGTTGGGAAAGCAATTTTAATCTATAAAAAAATTGAAAATGAATATCTAGGTTTACTGGAATCTTATCTTTTATTGGGTAAAATAAGAATTGAACAAGGAGAAATTAAAGAAGGTCTCAAATTGATTGAAAATTCAATTAAAATTGCTGAAAAAAATAATATTAACACTGCCAGACATTATCAGGCAATTGGAAGTGCTTATTTGTTGGAATCGAAATACGAAGAGGCTCTTAAAAGCAGAATGGAGGCTTTGAAAAAAGCCGAAGAGTCGAAAATTATTCCTCAAATTACCTGGATGAATGTAAAAGTTGGCGACGCATATTCCTATATAGGAGATGACAAAAAAGCTGAAAGTTATTATGAAACTGCACTCTTATATACTTCTGGTACCAAAGAAGAAATTCTGGCACTTTCGCCTTCACTACAAATGAGGTTGGGTGATGTGCAACTAGCCTATGATTTTTATGTTAAATCCGGATCACTTATGGGAACTGCTCTAGCTAGCTTGAGACTCGGTGAAATAAATGAAAAAAATATTAAATTGGATCAGGCCGAATATTATTTCAATAAGTCGGATAGTATTTTCAAAATCGAAGGTTCAAATGCCGGACAAGCCCATTCAAAACTAGGTTTATGCCGAGTGTTTATCAACAAAGATATATTAGGTAGAGCAAGCAGTTTAATAAGGCAAATTATTAATCTTAGTAAAAACCCGGAAATAGAATGGCAATTACTTTTTGAAAAAGGAAGAATCTATGAAAAACAGAATAACATAGATTCGGCGATAATGGAATATGTCAAATCAATAGACATTATTGAGAAGATTAGAGGCGATTTAAGTGTTGAAGAATTCCGTTCTGCATATATGAAGGATAAAATGCAGGTTTATGAAAGGTTAATAATACTACTTATAGAAAACAGAAAAGGTGAGGTATTTAGTAATTTGAAACAATCACCCATAGAAACAGCATTTTACTACTCAGAGAGAGCCAGGTCAAGATCTTTTCTTGATATATTAGGAAACAATAAAATTAGTTCAAAACAATCTTCGGATACAATGCTTTTGGCTAAAGAATTTAGATTAAGATTGCAAATCCAGAAAGTCACAAAAGAGATTGAAACAAGTAAATTTAACGAGCCCGCCCCGAAAGAATTGGAAAAATACCTCGAGTTTTTAAATAAAGAGTATATCAAAACTCTCGATTTAATTAAATTAAGCAATAGTGATTACAATTCTTTAATTTCTATTGAACCTTCCAAATTGTCTGAAATACAAGAGTTTTTGGCTGAAAAAAATGCAATAATTGAGTATTGGATTGGGAAGGAAAAATCTGTGATTTGGGTTATAACGAATAAAACCATCACTGCAAAAATTCTTGACACTGGAGCCGATAAAATGGAAGAATTGGTTTCTGATTGCAGAGCACTGATAAAGCCTGGAACGGGGAAAGAATATAAATTGTCATTGACCGAATTGTACAATACACTAATTTCACCCATAGAGTCGGAAATTAATGGTTATGAATCATTGTATATTATCCCTCACCGAAGTTTGCATTTTTTACCATTTCAGGCTCTTATTGATACAAGTGGAAAATATTTAATCGAAAAATTCAATATTTCGTATGCTCCTTCTTGTTCAGTATTAAAACAATGTTGTTTAAATAAATGCAACATTTATGATGATTTTCTTGGAATGGCGCTGGGAAATATGACTATAGGAAATTTCTCCCCTTTACCAGGAACAAAAGTTGAGCTTAACCAGATTGTTCAGCTATATCCGGGGGCAACTGCAAAATACGAAAACGAAACTTCCGAAACTTATTTTAAGACAGAAGCAAAAAACCATAATATTATACATTTGGCAACCCATGGCTATTTAGATAGCAGGCGTCCAATGAATTCGTACCTGCTTATGCAATCCGATGACAAAAATGATGGACAACTAACTGTTAACGAGATATTTGATTTGAATCTGAAATCAAAATTAGTGGTACTTAGTGCTTGTGAAACAGGTCTTGGGTCATTATCGACAGGCGATGAATTAATTGGCTTAAGCAGGGCATTTATATATGCAGGAACACCTGCAATTATAGTAAGCCTATGGCCGGTTGAGGATGCTTCTACGGCACTTCTAATGACAAGGTTACATCAATATTATTCTGCAGGTTATAGGCTTCAGTATGCATTAACTCTGGCCCAGCGCGATTTAATAAATAATAATTTCGAAACTTCAATTAAAAGAGGTGGAAGTACTGTTGTTTGGAATAAGGTTTTGAAATACGAAATAGAATCAGGTAACAAGTCCAAAGAAAAAAATCCATTTTTTTGGGCACCATTTATTTTGATTGGATATGGCGGTTTATAACTTATTTTTAATAAAGTATAGCTAGTAAGATTATACAGTATATTATGTCAGTCCCTCCTATTGATGGAAGAACACAAAGGTGTTCAGGTTGCTCTCTAAATTTAAGTATATTCCATCCATCTGAATTAATTCTTGGGTGGATGGTTTTTAATTTGAATTAAATAAAATTGACTTTTGTTTAAACAAGGTATAACTTTGATAGTATCGATTCTGAGAATTATTTTTTAATCTAAAAAATACTACCATGGATCACTCATTCAAAACCCCAGTAATTGTTTTCCTTCTGATTAGTTCAACACTATGTCTTACTTCATGTAAGAAAAAAGACACGATTCCTACTCTGACAACTATAAGTGTTTCGGGAATAACCCAGACAAGTGCAGTTTCTGGAGGTAATGTGACAAGTGATGGAGGAGCTGAGGTTACAGCACATGGCGTCTGCTGGGGAATCTCTCACAATCCGACAACCGGTTCTAGTGAAACAAGTGACGGGGCAGGAACAGGTACTTTTACCAGTAGTATAACCGGACTGACGGCTAATACTACTTACTATATTCGTGCTTATGCCATCAATAGCTTGGGGACAAGTTATGGCAATGAGGTTTCATTTTCAACAAGCCAGGTAACCCTAGCAACTCTCACAACAACTGCAATTACGTCAATAACCTCAATAACAGCAGTATCGGGTGGAAATATAACAGCTGATGGTGGTGGTACAATAACATCAAGAGGTGTTTGCTGGAATACAAGTTCAAATCCAACCACTGCAAATAATATAACAACTGACGGTACAGGTACAGGTAGCTTTACAAGTAACCTAACAAACCTTCAACCTGGAACAACCTATTATTTAAAAGCTTATGCCACAAATAGTGGAGGAACCGCATATGGAAACGAAATAAGCTTTACTACAAATCCAGAGATACCAACGATTTCCACAACGGCAATTATGTCAATAACCTCAACAACAGCAGTATCGGGTGGAAATATAACAGCTGATGGTGGTGGTACAATAACATCAAGAGGTGTTTGCTGGAGTACAGCTCAAAATCCCACAACAGCCGACAATAAAACGACAGATGGAACGGGTTCAGGAAGTTTTACAAGCAATCTGATAGGTTTAAATGCCGCTACATCTTATTATGTCAGAGCTTATGCCACCAACAGTGCAGGTACTGCTTATGGAAACCAACAGAGTTTTACAACTTCCCAGGAAATCGGTCAGATTATTTTTAATCCTAACTTAACCTATGGCACAGTTATAGATATAGAGGGGAATGTATATAAAACGATACAAATAGGCTCTAAATCTATACAAAGCACACAGGTATGGATGGCAGAGAACCTTAAAACCACTAAATATAACGATGGCACACCAATACCCAATACAACAGATAATACAACGTGGGCTGCTTTAACCACAGGTGCTTATAGCGATTACAGTAATACGCCATCTAATTCAACTACTTATGGGAGACTGTATAATTGGTATGTAGTAGATAATAATGCAGCTACGAAGGTGGCCAGCAACGGGGGCAAAAATGTATGCCCTACAAGCTGGCATATGCCTACTGATGCCGAGTGGACAACCTTAACAACCTATTTGGGAGAAGAAAGTGTTGCCGGAGGCAAATTGAAGGAAACTGGTACAACACATTGGACAACACCTAATACAGGTGCAACCAACGAAACGGGTTTTACAGCTCTTCCGGGTGGCTACCGTTACTACGATGGACCATACGACGGCATTGGGGTCTACGGTTACTGGTGGAGTTCTACGGAGTACTCGACTACTTCGGACGCCTGGTTCAGGCTCATGTACTACGATTACCCCAGTATCTACAGAAACGGCAGCTTTGAGCCATTTGGCTTTTCCGTTCGGTGTGTCAGGGATTTTTGATTTATTTGTCTATTCTACTATTTGATTTATTTACCACGAAGTGGTCGATTTTTGAAAAAACATGGCACAATATGATGAACTCCCAGTATAAAAAGCAACGTATGATTTGTTGCTTGAGATATTTCGTTTTACGAAAGATTTCAGTAAGGAATATAAATATACGGTAGGTGAAAGTTTAAAGAAGGAGACTATTGAGCTGATAACGCTGATATACAGGGCTAATAGCCGTGTTGATAAGCAGGCAACACTACAAACGGCCCGTGAACATATTGAGGTAATACGTTTGTTGGTGCGCCTTATGAAAGACATGCATCAGATAAGCCTGAAGCGATTTGTAGAAGTGAATACTCAGGTAGAAAAAATATCTAAACAACTAACAGGATGGCAAAAGAATCAAAAATAAATGTTTTCCGCCAGAGTCGTGTATCCGCCAAATGGCGAATACACGAGCGTGCAATTTAAATCCGGTAACCCGCTGGTACCGTAAATACCTGAAAATATTTAAACAGGTTGGAATCAGCTATAAAAGATTGTATTGGCTGAAAATGCATGTGCAACAAATTTAGTGGTTACTTTTACAGCTCTTCCGGGTGGCAACCGTAACAACAATGGAACATACAACAACATTGGAAACAACGGTAACTGGTGGAGTTCTACGGAGTCCTCAACTACGTATGCCTACCTTCGCGGCGTGCTCTATGATAACAGCATTGTTTTCAGATTCGACAGTGAGAAGCTGAATGGTTTCTCTGTTCGTTGTTTAAAAGATAATTAATCAGTTATAAAGGTCCAGGTTGAGCACTTTTCTTTTATATTCCATTCACCTGAGTTAATCCTTAGGTGGATGGATTTTTATTTGACTCGTATTCATGTCTTTCGTAACTTTATTGGAATCAAGCAATTTTCAATCTGATTATAATCATATATAAAATGAAACACATCAAAAGCTTTTTATGTTTATTAATTCTTAGTGTGCTTTGTACAGTAATACAGGCACAGAGTACAATCCCTGCCACAGGCGGTAACGCATCTGGAAGTGGTGGTTCAGCAAGTTATACCATTGGACAAGTTGTTTACACCACAAACACAGGAACAAATGGTTCTGCTGCACAAGGTGTTCAACAGCCATATGAAATATCAGTCGTGACAGCAGTTGAAACTGTCAAAGACATTTCACTTGAAATGGTAGTCTACCCAAATCCTACAACAGACTTTATAAAGTTGAAGATAAGTAACTATGACCTTCAAAATCTTAGATATCAACTTTATGATATTAATGGCAGCGTTTTGCAGGATAATAAAGTTGAAGGAAATGAAACGAGCATCATTTTGTCCAGTTATTTGTCTTCAACTTACTTTCTAAAAGTATCAGATAATAATAAAGTTGTAAAAACATTTAAAATCATTAAACACTAAATAGTTATGAAAAAATTATTTACTCTCTTAGTAACAGTATTTTTACTATAGTCTTGTTTGCTCAATCACCACAAAAAATGAGTTATCAGGCAGTGATAAGAAATGGCAGCAACGGGTTGGTCACTTCAAGTCCTGTCGGAATGCGTGTAAGCATTCTGCAAGGTTCTCCGACAGGAACTCTCGTTTATCAGGAAATTT
>OCZT010005433.1_pt1 | contig 12718 bp, 11 predicted proteins | sample 1539031 | NCBI WGS metagenome assembly OCZT01 (sample SAMEA3539308, study PRJEB22396) | soil metagenome | biome: tundra; feature: field; material: soil | place: USA | collected 2010-05 | depth 0.15 m | reverse complement strand
CTATCTTTGCAATACATATTTGAAGCCATGACAGCGATACAATTAAAGACATTATTAATCCACAGGATATCGGAAATTAACGATGTTTCTTTTCTCAAAGCATTAAAAACAATTCTTGACTCCAAAACTGAAACTGGAGTAATCCAATTGACTCAAGAACAACTTGATGATATAATCGCTTCAAAAAAAGAAATAGAGCAAGGATTATTCATCGAAAATATTGCTTTTGAAAAAGAAGTAAAACAATGGCTAAACGCAAGATAGTCTGGTCAAATAGAGCCAAGATTAGACTCTTTGCCATCCTTGATTTCTACATCGTAAGAAATAACAGTAAGACCTATTCAATCAAACTTCAAAAATTAATTTCAAAAGAGGTCAATCTTCTTTTAAAACAACCCGATCTTGGATTGAAAACAACTGAGGATACAACCCGGGGACTTATAATTGAAAACTACATTGTCTACTATGAGATAACTGATGATAGGATCATTATTCATACAATCTGGGACAGTAGACAAAATCCTGATAACAAGATAATTAAATAACTAACCATAACTCGGACGGTTTAATTAATTGCCTTCCGCAGCCCGGACTACTTCGTAATCAGCCGCAAAACCAGAGACAGTCTATGTTAGAGCTGGATGCATAACTAATGGAACCTTCAATCTGATCTAAATATTTTGCAAAAGATAACCAAAGAAAAACGGAAAATCATTTTTTTTTACATTGTGCACCAACTGGCTAACCGCTGCCTTACACTTCCTTCAAATCCAAGTCAAATTGTGAGCGGGAGACTGAGTGCAAAAAGCGTTTGCATATATATTTAATAGTCAATTATTGCTGTTATGACTAGGAATAATTCATTAATTCAATATCTGTAAATCCTTTGAAAAAGCTTCTTTGTTTACTTTTTATGAACCTGTTTACCGGTTGCACTTACTACAAGATGCTGGTCCACCAGTCCCCAAAAGTAGATGATATGAAGATCTTCTCCAACCGATCAATATCACCAAGCAGCCATCTTTCCATTTCAATTACTCAAATAAGTATTTGCCTTATTTGGATACAGTTAAGGTATATAATCCTAATACGAAACAGGAATCGATATTAGATACACTTCTATCGCACGATAAGACTAGTGCCTTCATTATTTACATTAATAACCATATTGTCTATGAGAAATATTTCAGAGGTAGCACAGAATCGAAAGCATTATGTGTGTTTTCAATTTCAAAATCAATTTTATCAGCACTGATAGGGGTAGTTATTTCAAATGGCTATATTCAATCTATCGATCAAAGGATAACAGATTTTATTCCTCAATTGAAAGGGAACGCAAACTTTAACCAAATAACAATAAAGCAATTATTGCAAATGTCCTCTGGTCTTGATTGGAGAAAAAATAAAGCATTTGATGACGATGGAAAGTTTTATTACACTTCCAACATACGAAGGCTCATAGTCCGCCACAAACTGAGCAAGGTTCCTGGTTCTAATTGGGAATATAAAAATATCGATTCTGAGTTGTTGGGTTGGGTTATTGAAAATGCGACAGAGTCTACTATTTCTGACTTAGTTCATAAGTATCTTTGGGAGCCAATGGGGTCAGAATTTGAGGCATATTGGAGCCTTGACACCAAGAACGGCGTTGAGAAAGCAAGCAGTTCCTTCAATGCCTGTGCTCGAGACCTGCTAAAGTTTGGTTGTATTTATTTGAATAATGGCAAATTTAACAACGAGCAGATAGTGCCACAAAGGTGGATAGCTAATATCTTTGATATTCCGGCATCTCCAAATCAGCAACCCTCTTTAAAGCATAATTTCTTATGGTGGGTTCCGAATGATGGTGTTGATAGAGAAATTGTAGCAGATGGTTATTTAGGCCAAAGGCTTACCATTAACCCCAAGTACAACATTGTAATTGTAAAACTATCAGAAGCAAATTCGAATACGAATCTAGATAAAGTTCTTAGGTACATCATAAATAGCCAAACCTTGAGCAATGCAAAATAGAGGAATGCTAAATGTTGCAAGCACTGGCTGGCGAACCTAAAACAAAAGATTTTACGGCGCGCTGGTGCCTTGTTTTTTGCTCGCCATCTTGATTGTTTCATCATGACATTACATCTTCCGTCCACCTACCAGGTCTGGCAAAAAGAACAGCACCACGACGTGGAGGCCAACTCATTAAACCACCTGGACATGAGGCACAAGCAGGTTGCACTCGATTCTGTGATTCAAAAATTGAAAATTTAGGTACAGTTTGATATACATGCATGATAATTTTGAATTTGTTTGATAAATATTGCTTGTGGATAATAGGTTCTTTATGATACTTTTCAAATATGACTTTTAATAGTTCGATAAATTGTAAGGCTTATTAAACCTATTGCTTGTAGATAAAGTTCTCAATCAGTAAGACTTGATATGTGATTGGCAAATTTTATTTTTGAATTTTAGGTTTTTAAGGCAATATAAACCGTGTTCTTCATGAGGGTCAATTGCAACCTTATTAATACAAACAAAATGATTGGGTATCAGGATTGCATCCTGATTTTAAGCTGTAGGTTTGATTTTTATAAGACAAGTTCTTACATTTGGACAAAATTAATTGCCTTTTATTTCGGGAAAAACAATTTGGAGAATAAAGGTCATTGTTCTTCTAATTCTTAATTATTATGTAATTGATTTCTTTAACGCGAAAGGAATATGCGTTTTAATACAATAAAAGTCATATAATATAACGAAATTTATTGTTAATAATTTAAAACAATTCAAGCCATGAAAAGTACAATATTATTATTATCAATTTTTATGATTACTTCATCCGTTAGCTCTTTTGCTCAAAAGTCAGGGAAGAAGTATTACATTACTGGACAGGTTCTTGATATTAACAACAAGCCTGTATCTGGCGCTATGGTGTTAATTGACAACAAAAGTTCTGGTGTTATTACCGACGACAAGGGTATGTATAAGGTTAAAATAAAGGCTGATGCAGCAATAATATCTATACTCAATTTATCAAGCAGTCTTATGAATGAAGTAATTAATGGTAGAACTGTAATCAATTTCAAACTTAAAAATGTAATACCTCAAGAAGAAACAGTGAAACAAGAAAATCCAGATGATGAAGTAGTAAATATCGGTTATGGTTATGCTCGAAAAAAAGACCTTGCAACCAGCGTTGGTAATATAAATGGTCAAAATAATAGATATGCATCTTATCAAAATGTTTATGAAATGATTCAGGGAGAGATTCCAGGTGTTCTGGTGGTAGGGAAAAAAATTACAATCAGAGGTATAGCCACAATTAATGGTTCAAGCGATCCATTGGTGCTAGTTAACAGCGTTGAAATTGATAGCAATACTCTTGATACTATCGATCCTCATTTGGTTAAATCTATAAATATTCTTAAAGGTACCGCTGCTGCCATTTATGGTTCAAGAGGAGCAAACGGAGTAATATTGATAACTCTGATTGGGAAATAGCAATTATCTGCTTTTTCATAACATAAATTTGAATTGGAGCGCTTTTAAAGTTGAAGTCTTCGCGAAATTTATTTTCCAAAAAGCGTTTGTAAGGCTCTTTAACCAACTCGGGCAAATTGCAAAAGAAAACAAAAGAAGGCGATGGCGTGCCTAACAACAACTCGTTCGCAATGTGGGTTTTGCTTCGCTGAGCTCCCTTCGGTCGGTTCAGAGGTTTCGCAAGTTCAGATCCCGCAGACAAGGTTTGTCTCGGTTAATACAGACGTAGCCACGCAATCCCGCACTGCGGATAACTGCGAACGTTATGTTAAAGCGCCAGCCGATCACAAGGATTTATCTTAGATAAATTCGCCAGACACGAAAGATATCGTACATTTAGACAAAAAAGGCCTAAATATAGCTCACCAATAGAGAATTGTATTAATAAATCTGGACAGCTTTGACCGTATTATAAATTAAACACAACAACAATGTATATTAAGTTGATACTAATAATTGCATTTTCAATTCTCTATGGATTCTTTGAGATATTCATGAGTCGACGACAACAAGACAAAAGGGAAATCTCTAAATCTGGAGACAAGGGGAGTATCTGGTTACTTACCATTTCGATCTCGATCGGGTATTGGCTTTCTTTTATTATTGCATATACCAAAATAGGGCGGATATATCATTGGAACACCTTTTTTGGACTAGGATCTATTTTAATATTAATTGGATTAATAGTAAGGGTGACCTCAATATTGACCTTGAAAAAGCAATTCACTTATACCGTAACCAAGATTGAGAATCATGAGTTAATAGAGACAGGTTTATATAAAAACATAAGGCATCCTGGTTATCTTGGACAGATGATTATCTTTCTTGGGATTTCTACCTGTTTATCAAATTGGTTATCTATTTTACTTATGATTATTCCAATTTTGTTGGGATATCTCAATCGTATAAATATTGAAGAAAAGTTTATGGTTGAGCAAATGGGGCAAAAGTATCTGGACTATCAGAAACGGACAAAGAAATTAATTCCGCCGATTTATTAAATCTTGTGCCACCCGCACTGATCCTGCTGCCAAGACAAAGTCAATAGGGCTGCCCCTAGTCCTCCAACCGGCGGAACGGCAACATCATTAAACCGCCGGGCCGTAATATGCAATTCGAAACACATCTTTAATTAATGGACAATGAGACTAAAAATCAAAATCACTCTACTCCTGAGTGGAATAGTAATTGTTTATGTAACATGCAAACCCAAATATCCTACTGAGAAATTCTCTTTTGATAAGCTCTATTCCTTTGCCATACAAGAAGACGTGAAAGAAATTATTGAATCTCTTAAGCATATTTCAGAGGATAGTTTAAATTCCGATCAAAAGGAAATCAAAAAAAAATACTTCTCCCGATTTGTGACCAAAACAGAAAAATTCGATTACAAAACACAGGACTCTCTAATAATAAATATTTTATCGATTTTCCATAATTATTGGACTGGTGTCTTAATGAAAGACAAATCTATAAGGAAATCAGAAAATATTTACAGACCTCTCTTAATGAGTTTAATTAAAAACTACCCTGGTGCAAAGGGGGAAATATCTAGTTCAAATGATTTTAACCTAGATTTGTCAAATATATTCATGAAAAATGGTTACCACTCACGAGTTGATAGAACTGGCAACATAATGGACTTGATTATTTGGACCAAGCAATCAAAAGAAACTTACTCTATAAACATAGCTGATACAATGTTAAATGTCCCTGTCATTTTTATTAAAACTGCTATTACACTTGGATGGGAAGGGTATGCCACTTTTGATCATTATTATCCAGGAGGGTGGACTTCGGCTGATTCATTGTATTGCATTACAAAAGATTACGATATAACCAGCGAGAAATTTAGAGTAAGTTATTTGACACATGAAACACAGCATTTAATAGACAGTAAAACCTATTCTGGATATTCAAGATGGTTAGCTGAATATAGAGCAAAACTTGCTGAATTGTCTGTAGCTGAGAAAACTGTTTATACTTTAATAAAATTTTTTATCAAAGATTCTAAAAATGATTCACACTTAACACATCCTTATGGAGAATACCGAGTAATCAGCGATTTATCAAAGGAGATTTTTAAGGAAAATTTCGTGATAGATTCAAAGAGATGGGAGACAATTTCTTTTCAAGATATTAACAACGCTTCCAAAAAATTACTTAAACAAAATTCCCTTACTATGACTAAAAAATAGCACAGCATAAAAATGAGATTATCACAACTATGAAAAAATATTTAAGTAACGACTTTGATTTTACCGAGTATGTAAATGTATCCGATGAGTGTTCTATTTGGTCGGCTCCATTCGGACTTAAACTGCTAGACTATATTGATTATAAACAAAATATATCTGCTCTCGATATTGGATTTGGAACTGGATTCCCTTTGACTGAGATTGCACTCAGACTTGGCGAAAGTTCAACTGTTTATGGAATTGATCCATGGTCAGATGCAATAGTAAGAGCCAAGAAAAAGATTGAGTATTATCGCATAACAAATATTAAAATCTTTGAGGGAGTTGCTGAATCTATACCACTCAAGGACAACTATGTGGATTTGATTGTAAGTAATAACGGTATTAATAATGTAAATGATATTAATCAAGTAATCTTTGAGTGTTCCAGAATAATAAAATCAGGTGGACAATTTCTTCAAACGATGAACCTGGATAAATCTATGTTTGAGTTTTATGGACAATTGGAAAAAGTATTGTCTGATTTAGCTATGAATACCGAGATTGAATTAATGAAACAGCATATTTACGAAAAACGACGTCCTCTTGATGAAATGATTTCAATGGTTGAAAAACATGGGTTCATAATTAAGGATTTAGAACACGATCAGTTTAATTATAAGTTTTCAACTGGTAGTGCAATGCTAAACCACTATTTCATTCGGTTAGCTTTTATGGATTCCTGGATTAAAATTCTGCCTAAGAAGAGATTGGAACAAATATTTGATACAATTGAAATGCAACTTAACGATCAAGCAAAAATTCTAGGTGGTATGAAACTTTCTATTCCGTTTGTTTTAATTAATGCAATAAAAAAGTAGTTACCTTTCTTTAATACGACACCTTGGAAACCAAAACAATATCGAAAACCATTTCTGCCTTGACAAGAATAAAATAGCTACGACCACAAAACACGGACAATAAAGGTAAGTTGTTTGTCACACTTTTTGCTATTGCTCCTGCACCAAAGACAAATTTGTAATGGCCGTTGCGCCCGGACATGCGTATCTGCACTTAATTAAAATCCAGCACCTTGACAAATTTCTGGCTCCGAGACAATCTGTATCGCAACACTATTCCAGTGCCCGCCACCAACTTTGTAACCCGGGATAAATTAGCTGCGCCGCTATAACTTGTACCGCGACACTCGTAATGCTCAATAAAATTTGTACCTGGATGGCAAAAAGTGCTACATACCTCCTTGAACCGTGACAGTTTTGTGGCTAAAGTACCGGGACTCTGCCCGGATGCTGCGTCGGGAAACACAAACTCCTTTTATTGCCGGGCCGTTATGGGTCATGCATCCTGGTCACGAGACAATATTCTAGCAGATAATTCTCTTTATTTAAATAATATCAATCTTCAAAATTCGAGCAATGACAAAAGAGGAAATAGAAATTACCGAGATAGTAAACCGAGAAACAAGAGCGTGGGATACACAAGATGTAAATCTGTTAATCTCAATTTTTCATCCAGATATGGTTTGGCCATGGCCAAGAACTTTCCAATCCCATGATCCGATAGACTGGGTTATGGAATTAGGAAGATTTAATAAAGAAAGATGGAGCAAGGGTTGGCAGGATCTTTTTGATACTCACAGATTGGTACATAATAACCGGGAAATCAAGAAAATAGTCATCTCCAAAGAAAAAGATGGTGCATTTGCTGTAGTAGACATAGATACTCTTTGGATTGATAAAGGAATGGAAAATGACAATGCATACTGGTGTGCTGACTTACTAAGAGACTAATAAAATGACAATTAACAAGCACAAATCAATAATACGGACGGTTTAATAAATTAGCTTCGCTGAGCTCTCCCGCTTAGGCAGGATCGGTTGCCTTTTATTACCCGGACTACTTCTCGTTCCGCCCCTAAAGTCTATGCTAGTAATTTCATTTCAACTCGACTCAGACGCTAACTAACCAAATCACCGGACTATTGTACGTTATTTTACAGAAATAATAGCAACATATGGAAAATCTTTTAAACTATATTCACTCTTTAACAAAATTTTCAGATCAAAGCTGGGAACTATTACAACCTGCATTGACTGAAAGAACGTTTAAGAAAAATGAATTTCTGCTGAAAGAAGGACAAATTTGTAACTCATTATTTTACATTGATAAAGGTTATTGCAAAAGTTATTACCAAATCGAAGGAATTGTTAAAAACACTCGATTTTTCTTTGAAAATGAAATCGCCACTAATATCAAAAGTTTTGGAAATGGAGGGAAGTCTGAATTTAACATTATTGCTTGTGAGTTGTTAACAGTAACAGAATTCGATAAGGAAAAACTGTTTCAGGCAGCTCAACAAGCTAGTGAAATAGAAGCTTTAGGAAGAAGCTGTATACGTGTATTTGCTACAAGACAAGAAGAGTTTTCAGACTTGGTTAAACTTTATTCTGTTCAAGAACGATTAGAGTATATAGAAACTCACCACCCTTATATATTACAAAGGGTTCCACTTTCTCAAATAGCTTCTTTCCTTGGAGTTACAAGAGAAACCTTAAGCAGAATAAGAAAACGTAGAAGCATTTTGTGACAATTGTCACATAGAACAGCTAAATGAGATTCGTATTTTTGAATAAATAAAAAATATTATGCAAAAGTTAAAAAAAATTGATTCTGAGACCAATATCTTAAATTGGTTTGAAATCCCTGTATCAGATTTAAAAAGAGCTATAATGTTTTATGAAACTATTTTGGACATTAAAATGACTCTAAGGATTGATGGGGAAGCGGAAGGAGCTTTCTTTCCATATAACCCAAATGTAGTACAGGCCACTTCAGGAAGAGTAACTGGGGTGTTGTCGAAATCAGATAGAAATAGTCCATCGAGTAATGGCACTATGGTTTATATTAATGCTAGTCCTGATATACAATTGGTTCTTGACAAAGTTGAAAAAGCTGGTGGCAGAATTGTTGTACCTAAAACTATCTTGCCTTTTGGATCTATAGCTGTAATCATAGATTCGGAAGGAAATAGAATAGGATTACATGCTGAAAAATAAAAAAGCGCAAGCTAACTCGGACGGCTTGCTGAATTGCCTTTGGTAACCCGGATATGCTCAAGCTTTGAAATAAAGAGAGTTACAGATTTTGTCACTTCAGATTTTTACGATATCTTCTGAATGTCAATGTACTATAGGAATAGGAGATGACAAGCATCAAAAACCAAATGATATTAACAGGATAAAAGAAACAAAACTTAATGGCATAGTGACAAAAATAATAATCGGTGGATAGGCCCATAAGCGCGACAACAACCTGACTACATAAGGCTCTACATTATCATCCAGCAGATTGCCCTTATGAGAGGCATACTGCCACATTTTCCATGAAGCCAGATTGAGTAATGCAGTATTGACGCCGAAAAATATAATTGCAAAAGGCTGAATAGGATATCTTCCCAGAACATTTACCGATACAGGCATCAAGACAACACACATAAGAGATAAGAGATATATCCATACAAATATACCGTCTGTACGAACAATATGCATCATCGTTCGCTGATGTACATCCCACTCCTGAGCAATTAACAAAAATACAAAAACAAATACCAGTAGTTTCGGAAGGAGTGACAAAATGCCCTGACCTAATGCGTCAGGTTTAGTCTCAGGTAACCTGATGTCTAAGGCCAGCAATGTTAGTGCGAAAGCGAAAATAGCATCTCCTAAAGCTTCAAGTCGAGTCAATATAATGGCTCGATTTCGCTTTTTATCGTCTTTTTTATAATGGGATTGCATGAAAGCGAGTCTATTAAATTCCATGAATGTTCTCAATAAATCCAAGATACAAAGTGATGGTAATTCATAAGTTATACTCTTTGCGATTATTCCTTAAGTCGCTGTACTCTGTTTATCAAAGATACAGTTTACTAAAAAATAGCAACACAAATAAATTAATAGGGTAGTGCATATCAGGAAATACGTTGCATTTCAAAACCGTCCCAGCATATAAAGAATACATATCATGAAAAGCTTAAGACTAAAAACTCGCCCAGGTGGTTTGAAGAACATATCAAAACTCCCAATCCGGACTATGTGATCGTCGATCTATATTTAGAATTAGAATAAAATAACAACGACAGCCTTGTTCTATCGGTTGACTTTGTCGAACTCATCATCCCACAAGGTGGGACTCCTCGGTTGCCTTCCTGCTTCGCCTCCTTACTCAAGACAAATTCGTTATAGAATGACAAAGGCTTCGCGGGACAAGGTCCTACGGCAACTCATCTGCAAAATTCAACAACTCGTCGAGTTAAATTATGATTAAGTATTGATATAAAAAACCTTTGTCAGGAAATTATTCATCAACAAATAATAAAAATTATGAAAACAATAGTCTTAATTTTTATGATTTCCTTCCTTACAATAATACGAGTCAACTCGCAGCAAAAAGTTAAACCAACCGAAACTAAACAATTCAGTGGTTCTATTTTGGATTTCTACAAACAATATAGTGAATTCACCGATCCGGGAGAATATGCATATCTGTATAAAAATCTTCCTGATTCTTTGCCGGAGCTTTGCAGTTTAATAAAATCCCAGTTTATTCATCCTTATGAGGAATTGCCAAAATATCGTGAACAATTTCCCAAAGAGAGATGGGATGAAACATTAAAGTATCCAACAGTTAAATCGATATTGAAAGGTCTTTTATCCTATGATTCCAGGGGTTTAGTGAAAGATCGGAAACCTGAAAACCGATTAGTACTTGCTTGCCGGGAAAATGCAATTTTACTGGCGTCAATATTAAAATATCGTGGCATTCCGGCCAGGGTTCGTGGTGGTTATGCTACTTATTTAATTCCTGGCTTTCATACGAATCATGCAATTTGTGAAGTATGGAATGAAAATGACAAGCGTTGGATGCTTGTTGACCCTAGCACAGGTATGATTGATTTCAGCAGAGATAAATTTGACTTTGGTAATGATGCATGGTTAAAAATGCAAAAAAAGGAAATAGATCCAAACTTATTTGGGATGCCTGGCCAACATCCGGGAGTTCTTTCGATAATTGCGATAGTTTGTGCTGATCTGACATTCATATTGGATACTGAATATACTATTTATCAATATGCACCAATATTGGATTATGCCTTTCAAAACAATAATCAACTAACTTCAAATCATATAGAAACACTAAATAGAATAAGTGAATTAATGAAATCGCTTGATGCGGATAACCTTATTAAATTACAAGATATTTATAACAATACTCCTGAAATTCAAATTACAAAGACATTTGAACCCGATTTAATAAAATCGGAAATTCCAGAAAATAATACGGTGGCTAAAAATACTTCAATAAATAAACAAGATGTTGAATTCGTAAGTATTCCGGGAGGTACATTTATAATGGGAAGCCCTGTTACCGAGCAGGGAAGAAAAGATGACGAGATACAACATCAGGTTACTCTGAGCGCTTTTAAAATGAGTAAATATCCTATCACCTTTGAGCAATATGCTTCATTTTGCGAAGCTACAGGAAGAACTAAACCCCGAGGACGTGAAGGGGGGAATCTTCCCGTTTCACAGGTTACCTGGGATGATGCCAGGGCATTTGCAGAATGGATGGGTTGCAGACTACTCACGGAAGCAGAATTTGAATATGCAGCTCGCGCAAAGACAACCACACCTTTTTACACTGGTGATTGCCTTACATCGGAACAGGCAAATTTTAATGGAACAGAACCTTATACAAATTGTGCTAAAAGTGAAGACAGAAATAAATCATTGCCTGTGGGTAGTTTTCCGCCGAATGCCTTTGGATTATATGATATGCACGGTAATATCTGGCAATGGACTAAAGACTGGTATGGCGAGTATAACGTAAATGAAAAAATAAATCCGAAAGGACCTGAAAAGGGATCCAATAAAATAATTCGCGGTGGCGGCTGGCATAATGCGGCACAGGAATGCCGGTCTGCCTATCGGGGAGGAGCAGGTCTTTATCTGGGAACCAGAGGTACGGGCATTAGTTTTAGGATAGTTAAAGGTGAATAATCAAAAAGAAACGATATGATTGATGTTTCAAACCTAAGAAAAACATTCGATACCATTGAAGCACTGAAAGGTATTTCATTCAACATTCAGCAAGGTGAGTGTTATGGACTGCTGGGGCCAAATGGTGCAGGTAAAACAACTACGATCTCCATCCTGAGCACAATAATTAAGCCGGATAAAGGAGAAGTAAACATTGCAGGTTATGATCTTAAGAAAAATTCGTTGGATTGTAAAAAGAATATTGGTGTTGTTACACAGGAAATAGCGCTTTATAGTGAGCTCTCGGCATATGATAACTTACAATTTTGGGGAGGCATATATAAGGTTCCTAAACAGGAACTACTAAAACGTCTGGATGAAACTTTAGACCTGCTCGGATTGACAGACCGGAAAAATGATAAAGTGAAAACCTATTCCGGCGGAATGAAACGCAGAGTTAATATTGCCTCAGCTTTACTTCATAGGCCTAAGATATTGTTTATGGATGAACCCACTGCTGGTATTGATCCCCAGAGCAGGAATCTGATTTTTGAAATAGTTGAGAAATTACATAAAGAGGGAATGACAATTGTCTATACCACTCATTATATGGAAGAAGCCGAGCGTTTGTGCAATCGTATCGGAATTATTGATAATGGAGAAATTATTGCTCAGGGAACATTGGATGAATTAAGGACATCGGGTTCGATGAAAGAATCCGTTGTGATCTCTTATACAAATCTTACAGATGAACGTTACAATACAATAGAAAAAGAATGGAAGGATATCCAGCGTTTTGAAGATAAGATACATTTTTATTCCATGAATATTCAGGGTGATTTATCAAAAATAATCTTGATGTGCAATAAGTTTGGTCTTGATATGCAGCATATTGATATCCAAAAGATAAACCTTGAAACCATTTTTTTAAGTTTAACCGGGAAAAAACTAAGAGAC
>OCZT010005432.1_pt1 | contig 12720 bp, 9 predicted proteins | sample 1539031 | NCBI WGS metagenome assembly OCZT01 (sample SAMEA3539308, study PRJEB22396) | soil metagenome | biome: tundra; feature: field; material: soil | place: USA | collected 2010-05 | depth 0.15 m | reverse complement strand
AGTGGAGATATGGAAACTTGCAGCCGATCAAGGGAACAAGGAAGCGAGAATCAGACTTGAGATAGCCAACCTGTACGGTGAAATTAATATCAAAGACAAAAGTGATTCATTTAATTACCTGAAAACAGCAGAGGAGAAAGGATCTTTACTTGCCGAACTTTCATTAGCAGACTGCTACGATAAGGGAATAAGTGTTCCAAGGGAAAAGTCAAAAGCAATTTATTATTTCCGTTCGGCGGCTGTCCGCGGCAGCGTATTTGCTTACAATGAGTTGAAAAGAATATATGATGATATACGCCCCAAGGATTTTGAAGCTGGTCTAGGCAAGTAATATCTTCAGAGATAATAAATTAGACTCATTATGAAACTACCTAATATTACTTCGAGTATTTTTGCCATAATGTCAAAAATGGCTAATGACTATGGGGCAATTAATTTATTCCATAAATATTCTCTTGAGGGATACAACCGGTATGCTCCAATGGCAGGGGTCCCTATACTTAGGGAGATGATATCAGATAAAATTAATGAACTTTATTCCAAGCGATATAATCCCGAGAACGAAATTACAATTACTTCAGGAGCCACAGAAGCGCTATTTACGGCGATTATAGCAGTAGTTAGTCCTGGAAAGACGAGGTAATCATATTTGAGCCCGCATACGACTCTTATACGCCTGTAGTTCAAATAAGCGGAGACAAGCCGGTATTTATACTACTGGATAAAAAAGATTTTTCGATTGACTGGGAAAAGGTAAAGGATTCACTTACCGGTAAAACCAAACTGATAATACTCAATTCACCACATAATCCAACCGGCAGTGTAATTTCGGTTGACGATCTTCATAATTTTGAGGAAATTGCAAGAGATAAGGAATTACTTATTATTAGTGATGAGGTATATGAACATATTATATTTGACGGAATAAAGCATGTGAGTATATCAGAGTCAGAAGAGCTTTCACAGAAAGCGTTTGTAATATCCTCATTCGGGAAGACATTCCACACAACAGGCTGGAAGGTGGGATACTGTTTGATTATTCTGATATTTCTAATGATAGCTGCTAGCTGATATTTACCCGAGGAAATAGTTGTTCACAATGTTTTGAAGGAAAGAAATAAAATAGTTGAAATACGATAGAATGAATAGATTAAAAGATACTTTCAAAACCATTACCGATGGTGTAAATTACAAGGAAGTACAGAATCTCTTAAAAAAGGAGATGCCTGAAGTATATTCTTTTTATGTGAACAGAATGGAGGAGCCGGATATAAAGGGAAAATCACTCCATGGAAAGATACATTTCGGAAGGAGATTATTTAAGAGATTCCTGTTGGAGCTATCCCCTGCCAGAAGAATAATGTATGTAGTATCTCTAATAATATTCCTTGAGTCAATATTGAATAATAGTATAGGATGGGGACTTGCCGCATTCCTGATATTAAATATTCTTATTGCATTAGAGCTTGCAGATAAAATTACATCTAATGAGGAGCTATCGGTTGCCAGGGAAATTCAAAATTCATTACTGCCTAAAAACCCTCCTACATATATTAATTATGATATAAGCTGTTATTCGGAGACGGCTAAAAGCGTCGGGGGAGATTATTACGATTTTGTTCTGAAGGAAAATAATTTAATACTTGCCATAGGGGATATATCGGGAAAAGGAATGGCGGCTGCAATTCATATGGTACAGGTACAGGCACTATTCAGGAACATATTAGATTCCTATTCGTCACCAAAGGAAGTATTATCGCTTTTAAATGACAATTTGATCAACTTATTCCGACCGGGAACATTTTTTACAATTAACCTGGCATCAATAAAGCCGAACGGTTCAGTTCAATTTTGCAGAGCCGGTCATCTTCCCGTAATGTACTTCTGCCGAAAGGAAGAGAAATGTATAAACTTAACGCCCAAAGGGATTGGGATAGGATTGTGCAGGAACGGCTTTTTTAATAATTGTTTAGAAGAAATAACTATTTTTCCAGAACAAGGGGATATACTAGTTTTCTTTACGGATGGAATTACAGAGGCGATGAATAGTTATTTAATGGAATATGGAGAAGACAGATTAAAGGCTACAGTAAAGGATAATGCATTTAAATCCGCTCAGGGGATAAAATCTGCAATTATAGATTCTATAAAGAGATTCACTGTAACTGCTCCAGTTTATGATGATATTACTTTAATAGTCCTTAAAAAGAATTTATAACTAATATGCCAGGAAAAATTTATGCTTAGTTTATGATGATACCAAGCTCAGTGATATTGATACAATTTACACAGATCTTTACAAGCTTTATACAATAAGAGACCAGGCTGAAAAGGCAGAGAGTTTTCTTAAGAAGGTAAAGGAACCAGTGATAAATCCCTCCTGGTATTTGTAGCATTGGTTGGCTAATTTGATTTTTTGTGCATAGGTTGCCTAATGGTTTATTATCAGGAGGGTTTACTTGTCGTTGAGCTTGCTGGTGATTTAGTATAAATAGAAACACCATAACGGTTAATTTGTTCAATTAAAGCATCATTATTAATAGCATGGTAATTAATAATGTCAAATTTATAGGGCATTAAGGTTTCTTCGTTGAGCTGGTAACTTATATGCGAAATGATGCCCGCATCAATGTCTTTTCCTTTTAGTGCAATGTCAATGTCACTACCATTTTTATAAATACCTTGTGCCCTGCTTCCAAAAATCACTGCTTCTTCTATTTTACCTTCCATTTGAAGTATATTCATAATGATTTCTAAATCAGACTTTTTCAAACCGTAGATACTTTCCATAACTATTTTTCTTTAAAGTATTGGTAAACCTGATTAACAGCAGGGTAATATTTATTTTTTATTAATTCTACAGCGGTATGTGCAACTTCTTCGTTATAGGTGTGGGATAATTCGTTTCTCTTTTCCAGCATTTCAATCCAAGTATGACCGTCTTTGATAATTTGAGTATTAAATGCTTCTTTAATTGCTGCCCTTGGAAAAGTGGTTTCTATTCCCTGCTCATATAAATAATCTTTAATAGTTTTCCATGCCAATTCAAAAGTAAACTCAAAGGACTGAACCAACCCACTTACTTCAATAGGTGTGTAAGAGATTTTATCTACTGCTTTTTCAAAAAATAAGAATGCTTTTTCAAAACTCTGATAGCGCTGTTTCCAGCGTTTTTCTTTATTGTCCATTTTCAATCATTTTTATTTATGAAAGATTATCTAAAGTATCAATGCAAAATAAACAAAGGATTTGAATAAGTCTATCAAATAACAGAACTTGATGTCGCAATTTACGACATCAAGCTTTCATATCGTTTAGATTGCTATTTAAGCAGGAGCATTTTTTTAATTTGGGAGAACTGTCCTGCTTCCAGTTTGTAGAAATAGATTCCGCTTGGAAGATTAGATGCATTAAAGTTAACGGAATAATTTCCAGTGTTCTTATATCCCGATTCAAGTGTTTTTACTATTTGTCCTAATGTATTGTATACGATTAGTTTTACGTTAGAGGCTGACGGTAATGAATATGAAATTACTGTATTTGGATTAAAGGGATTTGGGTAGTTTTGCTCAAGATTAAATTCCTCTGGTAATTCTGAACCAATATTTTCTATCCCTGTAACATTGCCTGTCGGGTTGCGTTTGTAGTATATCTCATAGTTCCCACCATCACGATTATCCTGCCATAATACATGCACAGCCGAGCCGGATGCTGAGACAAAAGGATATACTGATTGGCCAGAGTTGTTTGTCAGCCGTGTATCTGTTCCCCAGCTTAATCCTCCATCTGTGGAACGTTTGTAGTATATTTCGTAGTTCCCGTCACGATTGTCATCCCATACAACATGCACAAATGAACCGGATGTTGATACAGCCGCATGTAATGTTGCAGAAGTGTAATTTATTGTAAGCCGGGTATCTGCCCCCCAGGTTATTCCTCCATCTAATGAATGTTTATAGTATATCTCATATTTTAAATTATTACGTGAGTCAAGCCATAAAACATGGACATTTGAACCGGATACTGAGACAGAAGGATTATTTGTGATAACAGAATCAAATGTCAGATGCGTACTGGCTCCCCAGTTTAAGCCTCCATCAGTTGAGCGTATGTAGCTTACTTTGGCGGAATCATTATATACAACATGTACTGCTGAACCGGCTGCTGCAACTGAAGGACCCCAAGCAATTCTCAAAAATGTATCTGCACCCCAGGAAATCCCTCCGTCAGTTGACCGTTTGCAGTAGCTACCTGTTTTAATCCCTCCGCCACGGTTGTCACCCCATAGCACATTCACAACCGACCCGGAAACCGATACAGAAGGATTTGCTGATTCTGCAGAATCATTTGTAAGCCGTGTATCTGTCCCCCAGCTTGTACCTCCATTAGTTGAATGGTTGAAGTATATTTCATAGTTACCATCCCGATTATCAGACCATACCACAAATACAACTGAACCGGATACTGATAGAGAAGGATCTGTTGAAAAATAAATATTATTTGAAAGCCTTGTATCTGAACCCCAGTTCAGACCTCCGTCAGTTGAACGTTTGTAGTATATTTCATAGTTTCCTCCATCACGATTGTCTCGCCATACAACATGCACCGTATCTCCGGTTGATACGATACAGTTTGCATTATCATAGCCAGATGTAGAAGAAAGAGCAGGATCGTTGGTAAGCCGAACATCGGGCTGCCACTGTGCCTGAGATATTTGAACAGACAAGAAGCATAAAAGAATTGTCAGGACGATTGTTTTCATTTTTATTTTCTTCACGGAAGGAATTCTTCGGATTTACAGTTATTTTAATTAAATCACATACCTTACAACCAATACTAAGCAATATAAGGAATATTTAATAGAATTAAATGCTTAAGAGGCTATCGGCGAGTGGCTTGTTTGTGGACGGTTAAATTTATAATTACTTAATAAGCATCATTTTTTTAATTTGGGAGAATTGTCCCGCTTCTAATTTGTAGAAATAGATTCCGCTGGGAAGATCGGAGGCATTAAAGTTAACGGAATAATTTCCTGGATACTTAAATGTGTTTTCAAGAACTTTTATTGTCTGTCCTAATGTGTTATAAACAATTAATTTCACGTCAGAGGCTGATGGTAATGAATAGGAAATTACTGTATTTGGATTAAAGGGATTGGGATAGTTTTGAGATAGAGAAAACTCCTGTGGAATATTATTTACTTCCCTCGATACGCCTACTAATTCTGAAAGAGGGCGTATCCAAATGCCTCCTCCTAAGGTACCTGCAATAAGATAGGACCCACTGACAGCAAGAGAAATAATATTAGTAAAACTATTCAGACCATCGTTTACTAAAGTCCAGTTTAATCCATAGTTTGTTGAAAGGTATATATCACCCATCTGACTCCCTGCAAAAATATTAGTTCCACAGGTTTGCAAAGCGAAAATTGAGGAATCTCTTATGCCATTTATTCGCATTGTCCAGTTGGATCCATAATTTGTTGATACGAATACTTCCATTTCTGCACCCGCAAAAATATTAGGTCCTATTGAAGCAAGGCAATTAACATCGCTATAATAAAAACCATTATTTACAAGCGACCAGTTTGCTCCATTATTGGTTGAAAGATATACCCCCATAAATGTTCCTGCAAAAAGTTTATTATCAGTTACAGTTAATGCGTGAACATCAGTATTACCGAGCCCATTATTTTCTTGTGTCCAGTTTGCGCCATTATCAGTTGAAAGAAATGCACCAGCATGTGTGCCTGCGAAGATATTAGTATCACTGATAAGAAGAGAACGGACTGCAGTATTTGTAAGACCATAGTTCATAGGTGCCCAGTTTGATCCGAGGTCAGTAGATAGAAACACGCCGTAGTCCAATGTACCGGCAAATATATTTATTCCGCTTACGGCAAAGCAGGTAACTATTGAATCCGTCAAACCATTATTTACAGTGGTCCATGTTGTTCCATGATCTGTTGAAAGAATAACTCCGCCGGGGTTTATGGCAGCAAAAATATTATTTCCGCTAACCGCTATGCAATTAACTATGACATTAGTCAGACCATCTTTTGCTGGTTTCCAGTTAGTTCCGTTGTTAGTTGAAAGGAACACACCGTCTCCGTTAGTACCTGCAAAAATAGTAGTTCCGCTGAAAATAAGAGCAGTAATATAATTATTTGTAATACCAGAATTCACCTGAGTCCAGTTTGCGCCGAAATTTGTTGAACGAAACACTCCGCTATGATCAGAACCTGCAAAAATAGTGCTATCACTTACAATAGTAGAAATAACATAGGTAGAATTAATTGATGATTTCCAATTGGTTCCCAGATTAGTTGAAATGTACACTCCGAAACCTGTACCGACAATGATATTTGTCCCTTGTAAATTAAGAGAGTTAGGAGTATAACCCAGCAGACCATTTAATTTTGTCCAATCGGTTCCATTGTTTGTGGAAAGATAGACATCATTATCTGTACCAGCTAAGATATTATTTCCATTGGCAGAAAGGGAATGAATATTAGTACTATTCGGACCTGTCTGTGTCCAATTTGTTCCATTGTCCGTTGATAAAAAGACACCATTATAATCCGACCCGATAAAGATATTGGATCCAATAACAGCAATAGCCTTAATTATTGAAATTGAATGTCCAACGGGCATTTGTACCCAGTTGGTTCCGTTATTTGTTGAAAGATTAATGCAGCCATATGTACTTGCGTAAATATTATTTCCACCGGCAGCGATGGCATAGATTTGACCTTCAGCTAAGTCATTATTTATTGCAGTCCAATTCGCTCCATTGCTAGTTGACAAATAAACGCCTCCATCTCTGGAACCTGCATAAAGATTATTCCCGTTTACCGCGAAACAAGTGATGACTCCCCCGGCAGTACCATTACTTGGAAACCATTGTGCCTGTAAATTGCTATTGGAAAGAATTAAGAATTGAAGGACGATTAGTACGACTAAATATTTCATTTAGTACTCCCGGATAATTAAGATGTATTATAATTACATTAAATCTTAACACACGCATGATTGACAAACCATTTACATAAACACGTTTAAAGTTATTGGATATTGCTCCAAATATCAATTACTTTATAAATATCATTTTTTTGATTTGGGAGAAGTTACCTGCTTCTAATTTGTAGAAAAAGATTCCGCTGGGAAGATCAGAGGCATTAAAGTTAATGGAATAGTTACCGGCGTTCTTATATCCAGATTCAAGAGTTTTTATTATTTGTCCTAATGTATTATAAACGATAAGCTTTACATTAGTTGCTGACGGTAATGAATAGGAAATTACTGTGTTTGGATTGAAGGGGTTGGGATAGTTTTGAGAGAGTTCATAACCATGCAATCCAGCATTTAGTTCATCCTTTACGTTATTTATATGAGTATAAGAGACAATTACTTCATTCGCCAAATAATGTTCATCAAAGCCATCCGGATTAGTAACATTAATTACTCCATCACCAGGTAACCAGACTCCATTGTCAAGCACTTCATGTTTCCCGTAAGTAAAGCAATTATCATCATTATATGTGTAAAAGAATCTACTATCATTTACCCATTGACTGCCATCCCAGAATTCTAACAGACCATCGGTTTGATGTTCATTGTTACTATAAGAAAATGTTGTGAGAGCATAATTATTCCAAATATTACCATTCCAATTTTCAACTAAAATAGAAGATAATTCTGCATCATTCATATAATCATAAGTTAATTTCCAATAATTTACCCAAGCACTACCATTCCATTCTTCAAACAATGAATTTGATAGCTGATTATTAGGCAAATAATTCCATGTAGAATTATCTGAATTTATCCATAAGCTATCATTCCATGTTTGGCTTAAAGTTGAATTCTTTATTCCATTTGAATATACCGTGGTAGTTTTAATTTGATTATGCCAACCGATATTTGTGAATAACTTCTCTGTATAAATAATGATATTTTTTTCATAAATATAGTCTTGAATCATAAAATTTCCCCAGCCGGTATTGTTCCACGATTCTGTTACAATTCTTAAAATATTTCCCAATGAATCGTATGAATAGGTTTCCAGGAAGGAATTTTCCCAAATGTTTCCACGCAAGATTTTCATAATATAGGAAGTTGCTTTGCCATTTTTGTCATAATAATATTTATAGCTAGCTGTTGTTCCTACATCATTGTGGATTATAATACTATCTATTACAGCAATATCTTTATTTGAGTTTAGTTTTGGGAATTTGTTGATATTATTAAAATATTCTTTTGAAGCATTTGCAACCTTCCCGTAATGACCGCTGGTTTGTGTCCATTGGGCCTGGAGAGTTCCATTGGAAAGGATAAAGAAGTTAAGGACGATCAAAAGGACTAAATATTTCATTTAGTACTCCGTGATAATTAAGATGTATTATAATTACATTAAATCTTAGCACGCGCATGATTGACAAACCATGAACATAAACACATATAAAGTTATTGGTTATTCTTTTTAATTTCAACTTTTCTTAACGGTACCTATATCGATATCCCGGATTTTTATTCACATTTCCTAATTTATATCGATCACAGCAAAAACTTTTCTTGACATTAATAATTCATTAGAGCCTATACTATGATTAGGTGAATTTTTAAGGAAATTGAGAAAAATATATTTTATTTAATATTTCTCTTTTTTGAGAAGGGGTATTTTGAGATACAAAACCAAAAATGAAGTTATTTTAGGAGCTATGCCCAAATATTTCGATTTTTTGTGCATAGGTAAGGAGCTATGCACAAATTTTGCTGTTTTTTGTGCATAGGTTGGAAGTAATGCCCAAAACCAAGCTACTTGTTGGCATAGTTATTTTAATAATTCATGAAACTCAGGACAAAAATATACTTTATCATTCTTATACTTATTCTCATTCATTATACCAATTCTAACAAGTTCCGAAAAATATTTAGAAGCTGTATTTCTGCTAATATTTAATGAAGATTGCATAGATTTTTGAGAATAGTAAGGATAGCTAAATAAATATTCCACCAACTCAGCTGAATATATTCCAGAAAGCTTATTACTTAGTGTTTTCCTGTAGTTTGACATTAGAGATCTGATACCAGTAACAGATTGAGTGGTTTTCACTGATTGTTCCTCAACAGCATCCAGAATAAAAAGAATCCATTCTTTCCAATTGTTAGAACTTGAAATACTTCTTAAGAGCCTATAATATTCTGTTCTATGCTGATTAATATAGCCACTAATAAATAATATCGGGAGTTCCAATCGTTTAGCCAGGCAAAGGTGTAGAACCATTAAAATACGACCCGTTCTACCATTTCCATCAAGGAAAGGATGAATTGATTCAAATTGATAATGCAGAACGGCCATTTTGATAAGCGGATCAACATCATCCGAAAAATCATTAAAGTATTTTTCAAAGTTGGCAAGAAGAGAGCGGATTAAATCTTCACCTTCCGGTGGGGTATAAAGAACTTGGCCAGTTGTCTTGTTTTTGATACTTACGCCGGGAATTTTTCTAATACCAGGTTTAGTCGGTTCCAGTTGGGATTGAATGGCAATAAAGGAATTGGTATTTAGAAAACCACGAGTACGAATTTCATTAAAACCACTTAAAAGTGATTGGCGATAATATTTAGTTTCCTTTTGTTCTTCCTTAAGTTCTGCTTCATCAATATAGGTAGATTGAAAAGCTTCATCAATTGTAGTATTGATGTTTTCAATTTCAGAACTCGCAACGGCTTCCCTGAATGTAAGTGGTTCGATTAAAACTTCTCTATTGGGAATTGATTTGGCTTCACCACTAAGACGTGATATGGCAATATTTGCCTTATTGACTTTTTTTAATATATCTAAATCATTAAAATTAAATTCGGGTGGAAGCAGCGGCAAATCATTATATGGCTTGTTTGGATCGAATGACATATTAAATCATTATTTATAATAATTAAATATAAGTGTTTTCAATTATCTAATAAAGATTTAAAAAGCTAATCGGGCTGCTTTCCTCATATGGGAAATTATTACACATATCAGCATCAATGTGGGTAATATAGCACGTGTTTTACCCATATCCTTAATGCATGTTAACCCCACCTTTACCAGGCATAGGCTCGTAATATGTAATGAAACAATTACTATTTAAGCAGGATCATTTTTTTGATTTGGGAGAAGTTACCTGCTTCCAATTTATAGAAATAGATACCGCTGGGAAGACCGGAGGCATTAAAGTTAATGGAATAGTTCCCTGCCTGTTTATATCCGGAATCGAGAGTTATTATTGTTTGGCCTAGAGTATTGTAGACCATTAGTTTTACGTTTGAGGATGAGGGCAAGGAATAGGATATTACTGTGCCTGGATTAAAAGGATTCGGATAATTTTGTGCAAGTGCATATTGAGTTGGAAGTTTATTACTTTTATCAGCAACTCCTGTAATCATTTCTAAAAGAGGTCTTCTCCAAACCCCTCCTACACCCATCACTGCATAAATATAATTTCCGCTTATTGCAAAGTTAAGAACCTGTCCGGGAGGAATACCTTCCCCAACCCCTGTCCAGTTTGCCCCGTTATTTGTTGAAAGATATATTCCGGTGTAACCGATCCCTGCAAAAATATTTGAGCCGCAAAAGACAAGGGCATCTGCTTCACCGTTAGTGCGCAGACCGTTATTTGAGGGTGCCCAATTCACTCCACCATCTGTTGAACGATATACACCATTAAGATAAGTTCCGGCAAAGATATTTGAACCGCTTACTGCAAGATTAAGAATACAGGAATTTGCAGGAAACCCGGAAGTAACAGGCGTCCAGTCCGCACCATCATCTGTTGAAATGTATAATCCCGAATATGTACCAGCCAAAGTTTTAGTTCCGCTTATGGCAAAGGTGTATATATTTGAGCTATACGGTAATCCGGAATTAACTCCTTTCCAGCTTGTCCCGCTGTTAGTAGAAAGATATATTCCATTGTAGTTTGTTCCGGCAAATATATATGTGCCTCTGATTGCAAATACATTTATATAATGATCTGTAGGAAATCCGTTACTGGCAATCGCCCAGCTAACACCGTTATCTGTTGAGAGATAAACTGCATTATGAATCATACCATCAGATATTCCAGCAAATATATTATTATCACTGATGGCAGTGGCAGTCGCCATAACAAATGCAGGCAGCCCGTTCTTAAGTTCTTTCCAGTTTTCCCCATTATTGGTTGAAAGAAATAATCCATTCTCTGTGCCGGCAAATATATTTGTATTGCTTATTGATAGGTTGTAGACAGCAAATTTATATGGCAGACCATTATCAACCTGTTTCCAGTTGTACCCATTGTTGGTTGATAAGTATACTGTACCTGGATTAGTACCGACAAATAATTTCGGGTCAATAAGGTAATTATCAAGAACTGCAAATGTATAATTGGCTTCAGCTAAACCAGGAGAGGGTGAAGTCCAACTGTTACCATTATTTGTAGAAAGATAAAGTCCATATCCGCTTATCCCGGCAAAAACATTTGAACCACAGACAAATACTGTAAAGACGTTTGCACCTCCCTCTGGAAGTCCATTGCTAGCCAATGTCCAGCTTGTTCCTTTATTCGTTGAAAGATAAATTTTACCGGAAATTCCGGCAAATATATTAGAGCCGCTAACCGCAAGAGTAGCACTATTAAACCAGGAAGTTGGTAACCCGTTATTGACTGTTGTCCAGCTCGAACCATTATTTGTTGAAAGATATATTCCCAATGAGGACCCAACCAATATATCTGTTCCGCTAATAGTCAGGGAAAGGATATAACCGCTGTATGCTATATCGTTGGTTAAGGACTTCCAGGACGATCCATTATTTGTTGATAGATAAACTGCATAATAAGTTACTATAAAAATATTAGTGTCGGAGATTGTAATTCCAATAATATAGGGATTCTCCGGTAAGCCGTTGTTGGTTACTTCCCAGTTCATGCCATTATTTGTTGAATGACATACACCCAAACTAGTACCCGCAAAAATATTTGTGCCGCTAACGGCTAACGAATAAAAACTAGTATTTGCCGGCAAGTAATTACTGATAGATGTCCAGAATACCCCGCTATTTGTTGAAAGAAATGCTCCGTATGGAGTACCTGCAAGGAGGTTGGTACCACTGGAACAGAGAGTCTGGATACCACCTTTAAGAGGTCCGTTGATTTGAACCCATTGGGCCTGGAGCGGTCCAGTGGAAAGAGTTGAGAAAAGGAGGACGATTATAATGACTAAATATTTCATTTAGTACTTCCTAATAATGTTTGTTTGTGAGATTTATATTTTTAGAATCTGACCGCTTACATTTTACGAATCATTGATATATGCACAGTTAAAGTTATTGGATATTAATACTAATATCAAACGGAGACGAGAGAGTCGGCGAGGAGTTCGGCTTGGCGGAGGACGGTGTCGATGGCTTTTTGCTGTTTGTCGGGGGGATAGCCATATTTGGTAAGTGTGCGTTTTACAAGCACCATCAGTTTTGCTCTTGCGCTTTCACGGATTGTCCAGTCGATGGTTGCGTTTCGTTTAACTTTGTCGGCGATTTCCCGTGCGATGATTTTTAATGTTTCATCACCTAATACTTTGACAGCACTATCATTTATTTCGAGTGCATTGTAGAATGCAACTTCAGATGTTGAAAGTCCAAGTTTCTCCCCTTCTTTATCGGATTCTTTTACTTCTTTTGCAATCTTTATGAGTTCTT
>OCZT010005430.1_pt1 | contig 12724 bp, 14 predicted proteins | sample 1539031 | NCBI WGS metagenome assembly OCZT01 (sample SAMEA3539308, study PRJEB22396) | soil metagenome | biome: tundra; feature: field; material: soil | place: USA | collected 2010-05 | depth 0.15 m | reverse complement strand
GTCGCGCCGCCGCATCGGGCGCTGGTCGCGCCGCCGCATCGGGCGCTGGTCGCGCTGCCGCATCGGGCACTGGTCGCGCTCATGATTCCAGTAAACGCCTCCAATCCCGGGCTAAGCATACGCGAGCGGTATGGCTTTCGGGGCCGCGCAGCCGCGAAGACCTGGATTCCAGCCAAGACTCGCGTCCCCGATCAAAAACCCTTGGCCTGCAGCGCTTTTTTTTCCAGCCGCGGTTGTCGTGTCGGCGCACTGTGGACCATCACTGTGGACCAACGCAAGGCATCCCTTAGTTTCTGGCGTAAAGCAAAAAGGGCACCTAAATTCAAACTGAGACACTACCGAAATTGTTCTTGCATGCCACCACGTCGAGAAGCAATCATCTCTCATCTGAAGGACCTACGGCCGTCAACGATGAGGGGGATGTCATGTACCGGGGATTTTTGTGTGCAGTCATTGCAATTACTCTGGGCTCGGGCATTGCTTTCGCTCAGGAAGTCAAAATTGGCTTCGCGGGCCCCTTTACCGGCCCATCGGCGGATTCTGGGCTAGCGATGCGGCAAGGCACGCAGCTTGCGATCGATGAAGTCAACGCAAAGGGCGGGGTAGTGATTGGTGGCAAGCACGTTCCCATACACACATTCTTTGAAGATAGTCAGGGTCGGCCAGAGGTTGGGGTCGCCGCGGCGCAGCGGCTTCTGACGCGCGATCAGGTCGATATTCTTGTCGCCGACATCTTCAACAGCCAAGTAACACTCGCCGTCATGGAGTTGGCGGGTACTTTCGACAAATTCATGATGAGCGGTCAGCCCGTGAGCGATGAAATACCGAAGAAGATCAAGTCCAACCCTCAGAAATACAAGAACTTCTGGAAGCCCGGGTACAGCAGCTCCGGCTATGCGCAAACAGTTCTAGGGACGGTCACTTCGCTTGCGGCGGCAGGAAAGCTCAAGATCAAGAAGAAGACTTTTGCTTTCCTCATCGAGGACAATGATGCCGGGCGCGGCACCAGTATAGCCGTTCGAGCTAAGCTTGAGGAGAATGGGTGGACTCATGTCGGCACCGAGGTTGTTCCTAACGGTTACTCGGATTTTTATCCCCAGCTCAGTAAGTACCGAAACGACCCACCCGACATTTTTTTGACGCTGTTTACTGCGCCCAATTCTGGCGCGGCGCTAGTCAAGCAGATTAAGGAGCAGGACTTTGCGACTTTTCACTTTGCAATGTTCTTTCCCACCCGCCCGGAATTCTATCAGGCGGCAGGAGACGCTGCGGAGGGCCTTGTGTGGGCACCGTTGTTCTTTGATGCCGTCCACAATCCGACGCAACGAGCGCTGGCTGACCGTATTCGTCAGACCTTTAACGTGCCGGCGAACGCCGATCATGCTCTCGCGTACTGCATTACAGCGATGCTGCTCGATAACATCTCCCGGGCTGGCACCGTCGCACCGGATAAGCTTAGCGAGGTATTCGCTACGACCGATTTCAGCTGCGCTGTAGGCCGCTGGCGCTTCAATCGAGAGGGACATGACGCAGTGACGGGCGCGGACGGCATTCCAATGCCGGCGGCTCAGGTTCAGGGGGGCGCGAACTACGTGATTTGGCCGCCGTCGGTAGCGACGAGCGATTACAAGCCGCCTCGCTGAGCTAGTATGAGCACACCTGCTTCGCTTGAGGTCCAAAACGTCTCGCTTCGCTTCCAAGGCTTAACTGCCCTTTCGGCGGTCTCGTTTTTCGTCGAACCGGGAGAGAGCATTGGGTTGATGGGGCCGAACGGCGCCGGCAAGTCGTCGCTCATGTCGGTTATCGCAGGTAGTCAGCGCCCCAGTGGGGGTAGCATCTTTATTGATGGGAAGCGTATTGATGGCCTCGGTGCGGCCCGCCGCGCGCGATTAGGACTCGGCCGGACATTTCAAATCGCCCAACCCTTCGCATCCATGACGGTTGAGGAAAACGTCATGGTCGGTGCGGTTGGATGCGGGCAATCCCTCAGCGAGGCCCGAGCCCATGCTCCCGTCTACATCGAGCGCGTCGGCCTGACAGAAAAGCGCGTCGCCACCGCATCCAGCTTGAGCACGGGACAACGTAAGCGTCTCGAGCTCGCGCGCGCACTCGCAACCTCGCCCCGCCTGCTACTCCTCGATGAAGTGATGGGAGGCGTCGATGCACCCTCGGTCCGAGGCCTCGTCGATCTCGTCGCCAGCATCAGGTTGACCGGTGTCACCTTGCTGATCGTCGAGCACAATGTCAGGGCGTTGCTAGCCCTAGTCGACCGACTCATATTTCTCAATCGGGGTGAAATTGTTGTCGATGGACCCGCGCGCTCGGTGATGGCTGATCCTCGAGTCGCGGACCTTTACATGGGCAAGGACCCATGTTGACCGTCCAGTCTCTCAGCGTCGAATACGGTCCTGTTCAGGTCTTGTGGGATGTATCGCTGGATGTTCCGAACGGCAGCATTGTCTGCGTCATCGGCCCGAACGGATCCGGGAAGAGCACCGTTCTGAAGGGAATTTGTGGGCTCGTGCCGTCACGCAGAGGTCGGATCGCGTTCGACGGGCAAGATCTCTCAAAGGTCCCATGCGAGGAATTGGTGGCCATGGGAATCTCCGTTGTGCTCGAACGGCGAAAGCTATTTGTCGGCATGACAGTGCGCGAGAACCTCGAGATGGGCGCATACCATCGTTCCCATCGGGCGCACATGCGCGAACGGCTGGCGTTCGTCGAAAGTCTTTTCCCATTGCTGGCCGAGCGGCGCGCCCAGATCGCCGGCAAGCTCAGCGGAGGCGAACAGCAGATGGTCGCGATCGCGCGCGGGCTGATGGCGTCACCGCGGCTACTGATGCTGGACGAGCCGTTTCTTGGGCTTACGCCGAAAATGGTCGACATTGTCGCCGGTCTCATGCGCACAATCAACAAAAGCGGCGTGGCGATTTTATTCAATGAGCAAAACGTCGAACTCGCGCTTGAGCTTTCGTCCAGCGGGTATGTACTGGAGGGCGGACGCGTTGCAATCGCAGGTTCATCGGCGGATCTGCTGCACAGCGATCACGTCCGATCGATCTATTTGGGGGAGTAAACGGGATGGGTCTTCCAGCTTCTTTGGTGTTGGAGCAGGTGGCGAACGGTGTGGTGACCGGCACAATTTATGCGCTGGTGGGAGCGGGATTGACGCTGGTCTATGGCACGATGCGGGTGCTCAATTTTGCGCACGGCGAGTTTTTCATGCTGGGCGGTTACATCATGCTCTTAACGATAGCCGTCATCGCCAACCCCGCCGCGGGCATGGTGGTGGCTGCGGTAATTGTGTTCTGCGTAGCGGCGGCGGTGCAACGTTTCCTGCTGCGGCAAACCCATCGCAATGCCGATGCAACCTTTGCGCCGATCGCTTTGACGTTGGGTGTATCGGTCGTGCTGCAGAGTGGCGCGCAATTGGTCTTCGGCGAGACCTACCGGTCGATCAATTATTTCGTTGAGGGCACACTTCGGATTGGTGATTTCCGCATCGCTTGGCAGCGGATTCTGATCCTTATCGTCGGACTCGGGCTGCTCGCAATTCTTGCGGGATTTCTGCGGTTCACAATGCTGGGCAAGGCCATACGCGCCACCGCGCAGGATCCCGATGCCGCGCGTGCCGTCGGTGTCCCGATTGGTTTGGTGCACACGCTCGTTTTCGGCCTCTCCGGGGCCCTTGCCGCGATCAGCGCCGCGCTGGTATCGCCCCTTTTTGCGGTTAGCCCATGGATGGGGACGACATTGACCATCAAGGGCTTCATCGTGACGGTTTTGGGTGGACTTGGTAGTTTCCCCGGTTCCATCGCGGCTGGCATTATCATCGGCATTGCCGAATCGATCACAGTCATGCTCACCGCGTCGGAATGGCGCGAGCCGTTTTCACTTCTTCTGCTGCTATTCGTTCTACTTTTGCGCCCGCAGGGTCTCATGGGGGCTCCATGGTCGCGCGTGACGTAATGCAGCAAGGCGGCTTGAACGCAGCGCACGGCGCGCGGCCTTTTGCGTACACTGCGCTCTGTCTGGCTGCTCTGGCCGCCCCGATCCTGATCGGAGATGCCTATCTCCTGACTGTTGCTACCCAAGCGATGGTCATGGTGGTGTTCTGCTTGGCGTGGAACCTGGCAGCGGGATTTTGCGGTACGAAGAGTCTTGGCCATCAAGCGTTCTTCGGGATCGGCGCCTACGCCGCTGCCCTTGCAGCAACCGATTACGGCTTTTCACCCTGGACCGGCCTGTTCGTGGCGATGATGGTCGCGGCGCTGGCGGCTGGTCTGCTCGGTGCGGTCATCCTGCGCCTGGACACCCTGGCATTCACCGCCATCGGAACACTGGCATTCGCCGAAATTGTGAGGATCTCAGCGGCAAACTTCAAGGAAGTAACGCGCGGTGAACTCGGCTTCTGGGGAATCCCGCAGCTGCCGGACGTCAAGCTCCCGTTTGGTCGTACGCTCAATTTCGACCCGGGAGCATTCGTGAACTACTATCTCCTGTCGGTACTCATCGCGCTAGCCGTCTACGCATCATACCGCCTCATTCTGGCGTCGCGCGTGGGCCTGATCATCCGTGCCATTCGCGACGCCCCGTCTGCGGCGCAAGCCTGCGGCATCAATCTCGCCCGCTACAAGCTCGCTGTCTTCATCTGGGGCGGGCTGGTCCTTGGTCTCGCGGGCGCGTTCTACACGTACCAAATCCGCGTCATCTCACCGTCTTCGGTTCTGGGCATCGACCTGATCATCTCAGTTTTGGCCATGACGATTGTCGGTGGGATTGGCACCGTTCACGGTCCCATCGTCGGAGCGATCGCGCTAACGGCCCTCGGCGAACTGCTGCGGCCATTTGGAGACTGGCGGATGGTCGTCGACGGGGCGATCATCGTCGCAGCGATGCTGTACCGGCCCAATGGATTGCTAGGGACGCGATAAAATGCCTGTCGATTGGACAGGCGCGTTTGCCGGCTAATCTCGTACGCCAATCGCCTCGATCTGGACATGCGCGCCGCGTACCGGCCCAGGGCCATGGATGACGACGCACTCGAAAGCCGGTAGCGCCGCGTCCGAAAGGAACGATGCGCGGACGGCTTCGTAAACATTGAGGTCTTCCTCGTCCGCGATATAGACGGTCGTCTTCACCAGATCCTCAAGGCGTGAGCCGGCACTCTTTGCGGTGACCCGCAGCAAATTGAGCGCTGCCCAGCACTGAGCCGCCAACCCACGCATGCTCTCTCTTTCTTCGAGCGGCCGAACGACTGCCTGCGCTTCGCGCGGCAAAGCATCAGCGCCAAACACGAGTTCGCCGTTCTCTCCAAGCCCGAGCATGCCGGAATAAAAGATCAGCGGCCCAGCGCCAGTCGCGGCGGAGCCCAGAAACGGGCTTGCGATTGGCCAACCGATGGCTGCGCGCGGCGTCTGCTTATCGGCCTTTAACGCAGTTAGCTCTATCTCGATACGGCAGCCGCGATGGCCGACCTCATTGAAACCGGTGACACAAAGGCTGGGTGGGTTCTCACGAAAAAAATGATGATGTACGCGGTGGAAGGTCGCAAAATCACGTAAGTCCGAGAGAAACACCGTAGCGTGTATGACATCGTCCAGCGAAAGGCCGTTAGAACTGAGCGTGCTGCGCAGTTCATTCAGCACGTACCACGCCTGCGCCGCGATTGGACCGTCGCGGCTATCGGGGTGACTTCGGCCCGTGGCAAGAAAACGACCCTCGAGCGGTATATCGTCGAACGAATTGACTAGCGGTTTGCCGGGTTCCGCGGTCTTGATGGCGATATGGCCCGCCGTGAAGGCTAGCGGGCCCGATTGCACCAACTGTGAATAGTGCGCGGCCGATGGCAATTTGACGTTATCGACGCCAGCTACGACCTTGCGTTTGGTGAACAGGGACGCTTCGCCGGAGCCGACCGCGATTCCGTCTACGCCGATCCAGCTGCCGAACCGGCCGGATATTCGTCCGACGCCAAGACCGCTGCTCGGCGCTGGTGCGGGCTGCCATACCATGCGGATGGCTTCGTGGCAGGGGAAAAAACGCTTATCCCGTTGCCAGATATGCATTCGCAGCAACTGATCATTCGTTGAACCAGCAGCATTCAGAATCTTCTCAAGTTTTTCGTGAACACTCCACGCCTCAGCCGTCACGAATCCCTCGTCATGATCCGCGAGCGAAAATCCCTGCTTCTTCGCCCGGCCGCTGACTGGAATGTCGTCGAACTTTCCTGGAACGCCCTCTGAAGAGCCAGCCCGGATCCCGGAAAGGAAAACAAGGCCGGCGGCCGTTACGGCTACAGGATACGGCGGAAAGCTGGAAGCTAAACCCGCACTGTGTACCGGCGTTCGTTTCATTCGACGCTCCTGATATGCAATTACTCAATTTGAATTGTGCCGGTCTAACGTAGGTTACGCAAGCGGTTCGCGCGCAATTTCGGCGCGCGGAGGACTTCTGGTGAACTGGAAAACCGACTTGCAGCTTGCCGATCTGGACGCGACGACAGCCATCGAGGTCGTGTGCAAACGCTGCGGTCTATCGCGCTACGAAATTCAGGTGCAATTGATGAACGAACACCCCGAGTTCAGGCACGCTTATCTCGATGAGGTTGAATACAGCCTCCATTGTTCGGATCGTATCTGTCGTGGTGGCGTCCGCATCTCACTCATCCATGACGATAAAAACGAAGGCTTTGTCGGGGGGATGGCGTGAAATCCTCATGTACGAAGGCGTTAGTTCGGGCCTCAATTTATGCTCGGCAGTTTTTCCCGCCGTTGGCGGCATTAGCACCCTCGCAAAACGACAACATTTGCGATTGTGAGTGGAGGTATTCTACTGCTAGTTTGTAATAGCCTATTTTGGCTATGTGGTGGATGAAACATGCCTCAACCAGAGCCCATCGATCCTGGCAAATACAATTTTCTCACGGTGATGAACGACATCGAGAATGGACGCGTTCGTCTACCGCCCTTTCAGCGAGAGTTCGTATGGAGCCCAACAAAAGTTCTCGACCTGATGGACAGCATATACAAGGGCTTCCCAGTCGGTAGCTTCTTCTATTGGAAGGCTGATCGTAAGTATGTGAATCTCTTCCGCGATATTGAGGGCCTGTCCTTGCCTCCACCTGCGCAAGACCAGGAGCTCTTTTTTTTTTTGGACGGACAGCAAAGATTGACCTCCATCTGGACCACCTTTAAGGGAGCAACCGTCAACGGCAAAAATTATTCAGAGATTTGCCTCGATCTGAATGCAGGCGCGGAGTATGAGAGCGGCAATCCAGAAGATCGTCGTCAGATCAAGGTGTTCAAGGAAATAGAACGCGACAATGATACTTTTATTTCGCTTCGCGACATATTGTCTGAGGGTACAGTTTCTTACGACGAAATACGGGATCGATTGACGCCAGAAAAGAAGCAGACTCTTTCCAAGGCTCGCGACCGTTTTAGAAACTACCCTTTTTCCGTAGTTAAGATTTTCAACTTGGAGCTGGAGGACGCCGTCGAGGTCTTTCAGCGAATCAACCAAGGCGGAAAACGCCTAACGCGTTTTGAACTGGTCGCGGCCAATTGCTGGTCCGAATCATTTGACCTTGCGAAGTCGGTGCGGGACTTCAACGAACGTGTCAAAAAACGCACGGATTTCGGAATGGTCGAACCGATCACATTTGTCCAGGCAATGTCCCTTGTTGAGTTCGGCCAATGTAAGACAGAACACGAACTCAAGCTTAGAAGCGAAAAGGTGAAGGAGTTGTGGCCCCGTATTTCAAAGGCGGTCGGCGATGCAATTGACTGGATGCGAGATCATTATGGGGTCATTAGAAGAGGCATGATCCCTTACGACGCAATGCTTTCTGTTCTCGCGTGTTATTTCACTCAGCATGGCACAAATGTCCCACCAGAGCACGAGCAATGGATCGATAGATGGTTTTGGCGATCGGCCTTTTCCGAACGCTACTCAAAGGCACAAACAGGACAGATGGCCAATGACGCCAAAGCAATTGGCGATCTCATTGATGGGCAGGTTAAGCTTCCGGACTATCCACTAACATTCAAGAAGGGTGATATACGGAAGATGAAAATAAACCGGGCTTCTGGCGCGGCGCGAAATGCGATCTTGTGTCTTCTCGCGCGCGCCAAGCCGAAACATCTTATCAATGGAACGGATATTTCACTTGTTAAAGATCATTTCAGTGATGTGAAAGACCCGAATGCTCATCACATTTTCCAAAAAATTATTTAAAGAAAGAACTCAAGCGTCCGATTGAAGACGTTCATCTGTTGCCGAACTTCTGTTATTTACCCGCCGATCTAAATAACAAAATTAAGGACAGAGCACCTTCTGACTATTTCACGGAGTTCGAGCGTGGCAACCGAAACATCGAAGCAGCATTGCGTTCCCATCTGATTCCATCAGGTGCAGACTCTCCGATCTTCAATGACAACTACGACCTATTCCTAGACGAGAGAACCAACCTGATTTGGGCTGAGATTCTGAAAGCCGTAGGCGATGGGGATATTTACGATTCTGGGGCTAGAGTGCCTGGCGATCTAGCGCGCCTTGCGATCGACGAAATTGAAGTAAAACTGCGCCGAATTGTGCATGATGTTTTGCGTCTGCATCTCGGCGAAGATTATTGGAAGAAGGCTGTACCAGGTGATTTGCAAGACAAGATAAAAGAGCGAATAAGTGAAAGTAATCGATCAAAAATTGTGAACCGGATTGATGATCCGCTTATTCGTCTTCAATACAGTGACATAATGGACCTTCAGAAAATTATCGACAAAAACTGGGACTTGTTCAAAGATCGGTTCGACAGTCGCGAGAAGCTTAAGTCGCATTTTTTAGCTCTTAAGAATTATCGAAATCCACTTGGCCACGCACGAGATATGGACATTGTCGAACAGAAACAGGGCGAAGCTGCTGTCGTGTGGTTCAGAAGAACACTTAGCGCTCCTATCGGCGCGAGCCAATCTACAACCGTTATGGCGGAGTTCTCGTAAAGAGCCAGTCAATCAGGGCTGAGTGAGTGACGATAGGCCGTTCAGAAAGCGCTCCAGGTCTGCGAGTTGCGCCTTCTGGGCCGGCGCCAAGACTCCCAATGCCGGCGAAAGGACCAACAGGGGCATTCATGGCGTCAGCTCCTAGATCGTTTTCCGATTTGTTGGAATGCTAAGAGAAACTGCATGCAAAGTTAGCGGTCGTGTGAGGACATTGAATTCTTTGGTGAAGCCATTTGTCGCCCCGCTTATGTAGCGCTTGTCTACACATCTCGACCGACATGAACTGAGACTAAGCTAATGAGTGCAGGCGGCGTGCGCTTTTTTCAGGTCGGCTCTTCGTAGTTTCATAGAGCCATTATCAAAGAATTCGTCCCAAACTTCTTTTTCCAGCGACCATATGGCACTTACGGATGCGTGCGCACTCGTGGGGTCGAGATTCTGGAGCGAGGCGAGCTTTTTGCGGACATCGGAAGTCGTTCGGCCAACGGTGATGGCCAGTTGCACATGCTCGGTACAACAATCATAAGCCAGAAGTGCTGCGATGATTTCGTTGCGATCCCAACATTGACCATTTTTTGACCAGAGGGATGCTAGGCGCGAGGCATATTCGTTCTTGAGCAAGAAGTTTGTTCCAATGCCCGCTCTTATGATTTGCATATTCGAGAGGACCGGATCGTTCTTCATATCGTCATAGATAATTTGCTGGTCAGCAGAGGTAATGCGGATCGGCACGCGGTTAATGATTTCCTCCGCGTTGGTCCGATTGATCCAAAAAGGCTTCGATGCAGCAACATCGCGCTGTTTAGCAACAGGACCGACGATCTCGGCTTGTGCCACGATGCCTGCGCGGGCACGATCACTGCCGCTAATCGAGCGCCACAGATATACCTTATCGCCGATCTTAATCGTCGAACGACCGCTGCTGACACGCCATAGACAGGTCTCGGGTGACGTTGCGAGAAAATCGTCGATCCTGAACTGATCGGGGTCAGCTTGGAAAATCCATGTGTCTTTCATGATGCCTCAGAATGTTCGATGACTAACTGTGATTTTAATGCATTGCGACGCTGCTTAGCCGGATTGCATCTAGCGCGAGATGCCGCTTGCGTCCTGGTTTGGTCGCTGCATCGCCGGTCATCCAGGCCGGGTGATGTCCATTCAAGCCGGATGGATGGCTGATATGGATCCATACCACATCGCCCGTCCGATAGCCGACCGCATTGATGTCGGAAAAATGAGCGCCATGAAGCGAGCGAATGATGCTACGGCAACCATCAATGTAGCTGTCTGTTGTGCCGAGCATCAACACCAGGCGAACGGAGGCGGGGAGATTGCTCAGGAAGGTTTCGGCGCATTTGCGCACTTTCGATGAGATCTCTTCGGTGAACGCCTTCGGCATGACCTCGCCGGTGCATCCCAATTTGTCCTTCGCATTGAAGCGGGCCAGACTGCAGCGAACGAGCGACCCGAATGCAAACTTGGTTTCGGCGGCGGCTATCTTCTGATCGACTGTTTCAGTCGCGCCGATAACCCCAAGTAATCGCAATTCCTCAGTAAGCCGCGTACGCATATTTTTGAATGGGATATCTTCTAAGCGACCGGATCGAAACGCGTTGGCCTGCGTGAACCCTTTGGAAAAGCCGAGAACTAGAATTTCCGGGGTCGTTGATCCCCATGCAGTAGGATCGTTGACCATCTGCCATTTTCCAATCATTTGGGTGTTGCCATCTGTCGTGAAGCACCGGCGACAAGTGATGTGGCCGTGTGACGGCAGGGTATTGGGCGCAATCGGGGCGAGCATGGCGGTCATTTGAATTTATTCTCCGAAATAGAGTTTGTTGGAAAACGACAGAATTTATCGATAGAAGTGACTGTGCTTGTGAGCCACGGTGACAAGTTGCCCGTTGTCGCCAATGATCGCGTAGACATTAAGCCAGCGGTCAATAAGCTTGAGACCACGATCTCCACCCAGATGCCTACGCAGCCGTCTGAGGGCCAACTTGTCGAACATCAACCGCTCAGCACCACCGCATCGCGAGGCAGATCCAAACTGCATCAACAGATCGATGACCATCGGCGGAATGCCACGCTGTTGAACTCTCGTTTCAGCATGCATCGTGAAAGTGATGTCGCTCATGATCGGCCTCCTGCAGTCGAACGCAATGACACTTCAAGGGCTTTACCGACAAAAAGCGGAACATCCAGTTCGAGCGACTGCGCAAGATTGCGAGCTCGCTCAGTGTCGAATACAAAAGTGCCATCAAACCAAGCTTTGATTTCCTCAGCGGGTAGGCCAGTTTTCTGCGCCAACTGGTCAGGAGCCTTGAAGTCTGCGACTTGGTGGATCAGGCGTCCAAATGCCTTCGGGGTCTCGGCGTCACGAATTGCGCGTGCGAGAAACTGATCGTCGTCAGGGCGATCCGGCCACGGAATGAAGCCGCGCCGTCCGGACAGCCAACGCTTGGCTTCGTCAAATTCAACAGCGACCGGCTTCGAGCCAGGAATTGATTTCAAACGATTGTCGCTCTTGTCTGAGATCGCCATTCGGACGGCTCCCTCGGTCATATTGGCGAGCAGAGCCAATTCGCGGGTGCTGAAAGGCTCGGACCCGTCGCCTTTCCATTCTAGTTTCCAGCGGGCAAAGGCCGTGTCGGCTACCATTCTGCAGTAGCCATCCGGCGTCATAAAACGATGCGTTTCACCACCCGATCCGATCCCGCCGACCCGCGGTGTACCATTCATGAAAACCAGAAGGTCTTGGACCTCATGTTCTTCAAAGCTGTTGAGGCGGCTGGGGTTGAACGCGAACTCGTAACCGCGTTGGAAGGATCCCGTAATCTCTGAAAAAAGCGCGAGATCTACCTTCTTCGGTTGCTCGTGCAGGTATTCGCCCTGATCCCCAACAGGAAATCCGATAAAGGATTTGGCTTTGGTTTCGCCCGAGCTGATCAGCACATGATCAGCTTCAAAGAGAAAAATCGTCCGCAATTCGTCCAGCATCTCTTCTTTGTTGAAGCGGCCCATTGTTTTACCCATGCGTTTATGCGGTTAAGTATGCATAAAGGTCTTATGGCACAGGCGAGGGCTAAGCGCAAGAGCAATATTCATTAATTATTTAAAAACTGCATATTTTTCTATAATGCCTCTTTTAAATGAGAAAACGGGCACTGACTTATGCCGTCGTGACGGCGGTGGCGTTTTGCTTCACCGATCTAGGGTCAGTTCTCTTCTTGCCGTGCAACAAGGGCACTCGAAGTTCCACACGTCATAAGCTGTGAGAACGGCGTGTGGTTCGGGCGACTGGCAAGCCGATTGAAATGTCCGCGGTGTGGGTCACGGCGGGGCGTGCTGCTGTTTGAGCCGCCGACGGGCGCACGGACGAAGATGGTAGGTGTAGGCTAGAGAGGCAAACCGCTTAGCGATAACGGTAAGAAGGGGCGTTTGCGATGCCGCAGGCGCCCTACAGTTGGTATCAGTCGCGATCAGCCTCTGCCTCTTTGGGGCAAAAGTGTTCGTCTCGTCAGCGCAGAACAGGCTGAGAACAAAGTCCACGGATTTTCCACGACTCGAAGCGTCGTCTTCATGCTTCGTTCTGTCGTGAGACGTCGCGAACCGTCACGAAAGCACGCAGGAAACTCCGTTAAACATTGATTTCCCTGAAACCCAAAAAGGTGCGGCCGGCCCTTGGGGGAGGGCCGGCCGCTCGCGAACCCGGTCTGGGGACG
>OCZT010005429.1_pt1 | contig 12725 bp, 10 predicted proteins | sample 1539031 | NCBI WGS metagenome assembly OCZT01 (sample SAMEA3539308, study PRJEB22396) | soil metagenome | biome: tundra; feature: field; material: soil | place: USA | collected 2010-05 | depth 0.15 m | reverse complement strand
GTTCGTAGCCAGACGCTCTATCCAACTGAGCTAAGGGCGCGCACTGAGGCCGACCGAAACTTCAAGTTTAGCATAGCTGTTCCATCCGCTCCAGGAACAGCCGCTCGTCGCGCAACACCGCCGCGAGACGTGATTGCAGCTGGCGCGCCGACGCCGTGTCGTGCGGATCGAGCCGCGTGGCGTCCGCGCCGCGGGCCGCGAGCCACGAAAACACGATGGGCGCGAGCGGCGGGATGTGCTCGGCAGCAGGCTTTACGCGCGCGTCCGTCCCCTTCGCGCGGAAGAATCGCATAAGCCGGTTCGTGTGCACGCGCAGATCGGCGCCGCTGCGCCGCGTCCGCTGAATCAGCCAGCCGCCATCCACCCGCGCGGCGACGAGCTCCGCCGAATCCTCTTCGACCGACGGCACGACGACGATGACGTCGCGGACGAGCGCGCGGGGCACGCGGCGCGTGCCCAATTCCGGAAGGCCGATCTGGACGTTGACGATCGGCTGCAGCTCGCTGATGAGCGAGGCTTCGCGCAGGAGCGCTTCGAGCTCTGAGCCGACGACGATCCACTCGGCGTCCGCCACGCGCGACATGTCCGGCTTGAGCGCGCGCCAGCGCCGCTCCGCGAAGTGCGCGCGCAGACGCCGCCGCAGATGCACCGCCTTGCCGACATACAGCGCGCGGCCGTCGCGATCGCGCAGGACGTACACGCCAGGCGACGCCGGCGCCTGCGCACAGATCCGCCCGCCATCGCGGCGCCACACGTCACGCCGGTCCTCGACGACGAGGGCCTGCGCGACGAGACGGCGCGCAAGCTCTGGCGGCGCGTTGCGGATGCCGAGGACTTCAGCGGCGAGGCGTTGGTGGTCGGGCGCGTCGCCCATCTCGTTCAGACGGACAACGAGCTTATCGCGCAGCATGTGACGCAGTTGTTCCTGGCCGCTCGAGTCCGTGCCCGAACGGGAACATCCCCGGCAGCGAGATCGGCAGCTTGCCGCCGATCGGCGCCTCGCCGGCGATCGCGCGAACGGCCGCGCTCTCGGCGCCGTCATATTCCTCGTAGGTGAGCAGCACCGCCGGCAGCTTGGGCAGGAACGTCGCCGTGTACGGATTGCCGAAGAGCACGGCGACGAGCGGCTTGGTGCCGGCGGCAAGGCTGTCGAGCATCGACACCTGCCGGTCGGACAGATCCATGCGGCCGCTGTAGGACGCGATGCGCACGAAGACGGAGACGATGACCGCGTCGGAGCGCCGCGCGAGCGCGCGCACGAGATCGAGCTCGTCGGCGCTGGTGCGATCGGACACTTCGACGCCGGTGACATTCGGCCAGCGCTTCTTGAGCTCGGGGAGGAACGTCCGGCTCGGCGCGCCTTCGCGCCATCCGCTCGCGTAGTCGATCACGGACAGGTACAGGATGTTGGCGGACCTCGGCAGCGTCAGCGGCACCTGATGGCGATCGTCCTTGATGAGCGTGATCGCGCGGGCGGCGAGGTCGGCGGCGACCTGCTGGTGCTCGCGCGTGCCGAGCCTGGCGTCAATCTGCGCGAGGTCGGCCTCCCGCGCGAGGTGCAGCCCCATGCGCGCTTTCGCCGTCAGCACGCGCTCGACCGACCGCGTGATCTGCGCCTCGGAGATTTCCCCGGAGGCCACCGCCGCCTTGATCCCGCGGAACGCCGCGTCATCGTCCGGCGAATGCAGCACCTGATCGGCGCCGGCCTTGACGGCAAGCGCCGCGGCGCGATCCGGTGTGACGTTCTCCGCAATGGCGAGCATCGACATCGAGTCGGTGTAGATCAGGCCGTCGAACTTCATCTCGCCGCGCAGCAGGCCCGTGAGAATCGGACGGCTGAGCGTCGCCGGCGAGCGCATGGGCTGCAGCGCCCCCTCGACCATGCCGGGATCGAGCGCCGGCAACGCGATGTGCGACGACATGACGGCGCCGACGCCGGCGGCGATCGCGGCCTTGAACGGCGGCAGCTCGACCTCATCGAGGTGCGACCGCGGATGCTCGATCACCGCCAGGCCCAGGTGCGTATCGGTGGCCGTATCGCCGTGGCCGGGAAAATGCTTCGCCGTCGCGATCATCCCGCCGTCCTGCACGCCGTGGATGTAGGCGGTCGCCATCTGCGAGACGAGCGACACGTCCTCGCCGAACGAGCGGATGTTGATGATCGGATTGCGCGGGTTGTTGTTCACATCCACGATCGGATAGAAGTCGACGACGACGCCGAGGGCGCGGCCTTCTTCGGCGGACAGCTTGCCGGCGCGATACGCGAGATCGGGATCGCGCCCGGCGCCGATGGCCATCGCGCGCGGCAGCCGAGTGGCGCCGTTCAGCAGGTAGCCGACACCGCCCTCGAAGTCGGCCGTCGTCAACAGCGGGATCCGCGCATCGCGCTGCAGCCGGTTGAGCATCGCCGCGGCCGCGTACGGATCGCCTTTGCGCGAGGCGCCGCCGCCGCCGTAGGTCGGATTCAGCATCAGCGCGGGAAACGCCTCGGCGCCGCCGAAGACGTGAATGCCGCCGACTTTCACGTCGCGGACCAGGTGCTGCAACTTCTCAAATGCTTCGCTGTCGGCGCTGGTAAAGGTCGCGTTCAGCGAGGTGACGAGAAGCTGGCCGATCTTCTCGTCGAGCGTCATCTTGCGGAGCGTCTGCTCGACCCAGCGCGCCGCCGCGCGCCCGGCTGGCCCGGCGGGCCCGGCGAGATCGACCGGCGGCTTGGCAGACTGCGCCCGCATGCCGATCGCCGACGCGGCCAGGGCGACGAGTACTGTGATGATGACCGGCGGATGGCGGAGCGATCGCGGGGCGCGCACGGGCGGATCGTAACACGCGTCGCAAGCTACAATGGGCTGGAACAGATGTCTCACCTGACGCACAAAGCCGACGCGCCCGCGTCGGTCGCGTGCTACATCATCACCGTGAGCGATACGCGCACCGAAGAGACGGACGCGAGCGGCCGCGCGATCGCGGATCTGCTCCGCGCGGCGGGCCACGTGGTCGCCGGACGCGCGATCGTGAAGGACGATCCCGATCGGGTGCGCAGCACGATCGAGCGGCAGCTCGTCAATCCCGGGGTACAGGCCATCATCACGACCGGCGGCACCGGCATCAGCTCGCGCGACGGCACGTACGAAGCCGTCAGCGGTCTGTTGCACAAGCGGCTCGACGGCTTCGGCGAGCTGTTCAGGATGTTGAGCTACGAGGCGATCGGACCGTCGGCGATGATGAGCCGCGCGTGCGCCGGTCTCGTGGCCGGCCGCATCATCGCGTCGCTGCCGGGCTCGGAAGCGGCGGTGCGGCTCGCGATGGAGAAGCTGTTGATTCCAGAGCTCGGCCACCTGGTGCGAGAGGCCTCGCGATGAAAGGCGATTTGGTGATGGGGTGATTGGATTGGGCGATTGGATGACGCGATTGCCCATCACGCCATCACCCCATCACCCCATCACCCCATTCGGTTTTCAGTATGCGTCCTTTCACTTCGACGATTTCGCTCGATGAAGCGCGCCAGCGGCTGGACAACGCGGTCGAGCCGATCGCGCGCACCGAGCGCGCTCGGCTGGCCGATGCGGCCGGGCGCGTCGCCGCCGCGGACGTGCGGTCGGAGATCGACGTGCCGTCGTTCGCCCGATCCGCGATGGACGGCTACGCCGTCGTGTCGGCGGATACCGCGACCGCCTCGCGCGCGACGCCCGCGCGGATTCGCGTCGTCGAGCGCATCTACACCGGACAGATGCCGCGCGAGACGATCGTCCGCGGGAGCTGCGCCGAGATTGCCACCGGCGCCGCGCTGCCGTCCGGCGCCGATGCCGTAATCGCGGTCGAGGACACCGCGAAAGACGGCGACGATGGCGTGCAGCTGTTCGCGGCGGCGGCGCCTGGCCAGCACGTCGGCCGGCGCGGAGCGGACATCGAGGCGGGAGCCGGCGTCATCCGCCGCGGCGATCTGCTCAGCGCGGCGCGGATCGGCGCGCTCGCGGCCATCGGGCGGACCGACGTCGAGGTCTACGCGCGGCCGCGGGTCGCCATTCTTTCAACGGGCAACGAGGTCGTCGAACCGGGACGGACGCTGCAGCCCGGGCAGGTCTTCGACGTCAACCGCTTTACGCTGGCGGCAATCGTCGCGGCGCATGGCGGGATGCCGGAGCCGCACGCGTCGGCCGACGACAGCATCGAGTCGCTGACGGCCGCCCTCGACGCCTGCCTCGCGGCCGACATTGTCGTGTCTTCTGGAGGCAGCTCGGTCGGCGAGCGCGATCTCGTCCGCGACGTCGTCGCCGCGCGGGGCGAGATGATCTTCCACGGCATCGCGATGAAGCCGGGCAAGCCGACGGCATTCGCCAAGCTCGCCGGCAAGCCGTTCTTCGGCATGCCTGGCTATCCGACATCGTGTCTGTCGAATGCCTACGTGCTGCTCATCCCGTTTCTGCGCGCGACGGCGCGCTTGCCGCCCTTCTCGCCGCGCGTCGTGCGCGTCGCGCTCGGGCGCCGCATCGCGTCGACGGTAGGCCGCCATCAGTTCTACACCGTCCGCCTCGCCGGCGGCGCGGCGTTCCCCGCGTTCAAGGCGTCGGGCGACATCACCAGCCTGTCGCAAGCCGACGGCTACATCGAGATCGCGCCGGACCAGAGCTCGGTTGAACAAGGGACGATGGTGGAGGTCACGCTCTTCTGAATTTGGTGATTGGGTGATGGGGTGATGGAATGATGGAATGATGGCGTTGGCATGACGCATGCGATTACGCCCGCGCATGAACGATCAAGCCGAGGCTCTCAAGGAGCGCACACGCCAGTTTGCGCTTGATGTGCTCGATTTCGTGAAGACGCTACCCACAACCGAACCAGGCCCCACGGTTCGGCGACAGTTGTCGAAATCATCAACCGGCACCGCAGCCAACTATCGCGCGGCGAGACGTGCTCGGTCCCACGCAGAGTTCACGGCCAGGATTTCGATCGTCGCGGAAGAAGCCGATGAGTCGCTCTACTGGCTTGATCTTGCAGCGAGGGCAAAGCTGTCTTCATCGACAAACTTGCCGAAACTGCTGCAGGAGTCCAACGAGCTGTGTGCGATCTTTTCAGCAATGGTAGGAACTGCCCGAAACAATGAGCGTGCAGCAAAAAGGTAGGAACTACTCGCCAATCCCCGAATCTACCCGTTCCTCCATTTGTCCATTCTTCCATCACCCCATCACTCCATCACCCCATCACCCCATCACCCCATTTCACCGTCTCCCAATCCGCCTCTCGTACTCCGGTTCGAGCACATCGGCGACATGGAGATCGAAGGCGGGCGCGGTGCACCGATAGGCGCCGCGAAATTCGGTGTGGCAGCGATAGCAGACGGTGAGATCCTTCAGCCGGCCGTATACGGACAGATCGATGAGCGCCGTGGCGCCGAGGATGCTGTACGCGATCAGATCCTTGCCGAACCAGTAAAAGACCGCGCTGATCGCCGCGCCGATGACGACGACGGTCAGGCCGATCGTCGGATCGAAGTCCTTTCGTGTGTAGAAGTCCGCGCCCTGGCAGACCGGGCAGGAATCGACAGCTGTGTCCGCGCGCTCGGCGGCGGAGAAGCTCAGGGGGATGTCACTCCCGCAGCGGCCGCATCGAATCGCCGCCGGCGCGTCCGCGGCGCGGACCGGGAGGCCGGCGTCGCACTTCGAACATCTGGCGAGAACGTCCATCACACCGGCACGCGCATCGCCAGCAGGATGTACTTCGCCAGCACTTCGCCGACGACGACGGTGAAGAAATCGACGTAGAGAATGCCGGTCGCCGACTGCGTCGAGCGGATCTTCGCCGTCTCCCACGTCAGATACGAGAGCACCGCCGGCCCGGCCAAGCCGAACAGCACACGCTGCCAGAAGAAGATGCCGGCCGCCGACAGGATGTAGTGATGAAAGCTCGGCCCCAGCCCACGCGGCCCCAGCCAGGTGGTCTCGAGCGCGAGCGCGACGGCCGCCGCCACCAGCGCGACGCGCATCACGAGCGACACGATGTGCAGCATCACAATCGACTGCAGATGCGATCCCTGCATCGACGGAAGAATCAGGTACCAGTGGCCGAGGATCATCGCCGTGCAGGTGCCGCCGAGGAGCGCCGCGGAGGTGAGGAAGCTCGCGATCGTCATCGCCTGCAACAGCGCCGGGCCGCCCGGCACGGCGGCGATCGCCTGCGCGACAATCGCGACGAGCCCGGCGGCCACGGCCGTGACGACGACCGCCGGACGAATCGACGCCAGCACGCGGCCGACCGTCGCCCAATACAGGACGACCGCCGCTTCAGCCACCGCGAGCGCGAGAAAGGCGACGCGGCCGGCCATCGCCGCGCCAACGGCGTCAGGCGGGCGGAACGCAAAGGCGACGGCGATCAGAATCGCGGCGAGTCCCGCGTTGAAGCGAAAGAACTTCACGCCCGCTTCGCGCGATACGAAGACGAGCGTGAAGACAATGCCGAGGCCGAGGTGCGAGAGAAAGAGAAAAAGAACCACAGGGCGGGATGGGATGCCCTTCCTGCCCTATTTGCCGAGTCTCTTGTTCACTTCGGCCCAGTTGATGACGTTCCACCACGCCGCGATGTAATCGGGCCGGCGGTTCTGGTACTTCAGGTAGTACGCGTGCTCCCAGACGTCGATGCCGAAGACGATCTTCTTGCCTTCCATCAACGGGCTGTCCTGGTTCGCGGTGCTCTCGACGACGAGCTTGCCGCCCTGAGCGATCACCCAGGCCCAGCCGCTGCCGAAGCGTCCGGCGCCGGCCTTGCCGACCTGCTCCTTGAACGCATCGAACGTGCCGAATGACGACTTGATCGCGTCGGCGATCGCGCCGGTCGGCGGCCCGCCGGCCTTCGGGCCCATGATCTGCCAGAACATCGAGTGGTTGGCGTGCCCGCCGCCGTTGTTCTTCACGGCCGTGCGGATGTCTTCGGGAACCGTGTTGATCCCGCGCAGCAAATCCTCGACGCTCTTGGACTGCAGCTCGGGATGCTTTTCCAACGCAGCGTTCAGGTTGTTCACGTACGCCGCATGATGCTTCCCGTGATGAATCTCCATCGTCTGTTTGTCGATGTGGGGTTCGAGCGCATCGGTCGGGTACGGCAGAGGCGGAAGCGAGTGAGCCATTGGCCCTCCTTGTCGAAACGGATCGGACTGTAGAACTTGAAGATCGTACTTCAGGGGCTACTGGATCGACAACATGCGGTCGAGGGCAACCTTCGTCCAGCGCTTGCGGTCGTCGGGTACGACAATGCGGTTGTGGACGTCGCCGGCGACGAGCCCTTCGAGCACCCACAGCAGATGATTGGGCGAGACGCGGAACATCGTCGAACAGAGACAGCCGAACTGGTCGAGCGAGAAGACGGTGCGGTCGGGCTCGAGCTGACGCGCCAGCCTATTGACGAGGTGGATCTCGGTGCCGATCGCCCAGATCGAGCCGGCCGGGCTCTCCGTCACCTGCTTGATGATGTACTCCGTTGATCCGGAATCGTCTGCCGCCTGCACCACGTCCCACGGCACTTCCGGATGCACGATGACCCGCACGCCGGGATGCTGCTGGCGGATGTTCTCGATCTGCCGCACCGTGAAGCGCGCGTGCACCGAACAATGACCCTTCCAGAGAATGATGCGCGCGCGTTTGACGGTATCCGGCTCGAGCCCGCCCCAGATCTCGTTCGGATCCCATACGACCATCTCGTCGAGCGGCACGCCCACCTTGAAGGCGGTGTTGCGGCCGAGATGCTGATCCGGCAGGAAGAGAATGCGCTCGCCCCGCTCCCACGCCCAGCGCAGCGTCGCCACGGCGTTCGACGACGTGCAGACGACGCCGCCGTGCTCGCCGCAGAAGGCTTTGATGGTCGCGGCGGAGTTGATGTAGGTCACCGGAATGACGCGCGACGCCTCGCCGATGACGCCCATCTGCTCGAGCTCGGCCCAGCACATCTCCAGCTGTTCGGGCTCGGCCATGTCGGCCATCGAGCATCCGGCGGCCAGATCCGGCAGGATGACCTGCTGGTCCGGCGCGCTCAGCACGTCGGCGCTCTCCGCCATGAAATGCACGCCGCAGAAGACGATGAACTCGGCCTCGGGGTGCCGGCCGACCTGTTGCGCGAGCTTGAAGGAGTCGCCCGTGTAGTCGGCGAAGGCGAACACTTCGTCGCGCTGGTAGTGATGGCCGAGGACGACGAGCCGCCGGCCGAGCGTCGCCTTCGCGGCCGCAATGCGGCGCGCCATCTCCTCGTCGGAGAGGCCGAGGTATCGTTCGGGCAGCGTCTGGCGTTCCGAGATGTGTTCTTTCTCGTACGCCGTGAGGACGGGGATCAGCATCTGCATGTGCGCTTGTGAAATTTTTCTCAATCTCGGGTTACGAAAAAGCCAAACCCCGTTACGACGAAGCTTGGCTCTAAGTAATTATAACACCCGACGCCGACGCCGTATTCCCTGCCCGCCGCGACGTTCTGTTCTGAAGAGGCCGAGCGCTACGGCGCGAAGACATCGGCGAGCGGGGGTGAGGCCCCGCGAGTGTGGACGACGTGATAGAGCGTGTCGCGCTCGACCGGCTCGCGCCCCGCCGCCGTGATCAGCCGCTCGATCTGGCGCGGCGTCATCGCCTCGGGCGTGCGCGCGCCGGCCATGTGGTAGATCTTCTCTTCCTGCACGGTGCCGTCGAGGTCGTCCACGCCGAACCAGAGCGCGATCTGCGCCACGTCCACCCCGGTCGCGATCCAGAACGCCTTCACGTGCGCGATGTTGTCGCACATGAGCCGCGACACCGCGTGCACGCGCAGGCTGTCGGTGGCGGTCGGCGCCGGCAGCTTGCGCATCTGGTTGTTGTCGGGGTGAAACGCGAGCGGGATGAACGCCTGGAACCCGCCGGTCTCGTCCTGCAGCGCGCGCGCGCGCAGCATGTGGTCGACGCGCTCTTCCGACGTCTCGATGTGCCCGTACAGCATCGTCACGTTGGTGCGCATGCCGAGCCGGTGCGCGGTGCGGTGGATCTCGAGGTAGCGCTTCGTGCCGCACTTGTCGTGCGCGATCTTGCGGCGGACGCGCTCGGCGAAAATCTCCGCGCCGCCCCCCGGCAGCGAATCGAGGCCGGCGGCCATGAGCGCGCGCAGCACCTGCTCGTCGGTCATGCCGTAGAGATCGGCGAAGAAGGCGATCTCGACGGCGGTGAAGCATTTCAGGTGGATCTCCGGGCGGATCCGCTTGAAGCCGCGCAGCATCTCCGTGTAGTAGTCGAACGGCAAATCAGGATGCAGGCCGTTGACGACGTGGATTTCGGTGAGCGGCTGGTGGGCGCGCCGCCGCAGCTTGTCCCACACCTGCTCGAGCGACAGCGTGTACGCGTCCGGATCGCCCGGCTTCAGCCGCGCGAACGAACAGAAGAGGCAGCTGGCCACGCAGACGTTGGTCGCTTCGATCCGGATGTTGAAGTTGTAGTAGGTGCGGGCGCCGTGCCGCTTCTCGCGCTCGCGATTGGCGAGCCACCCGAGCGCGAGGAGATCGGGGCTGTCGAACAGACGCACGCCGTCGGCAAGGTCGAGACGCACGCCGGCGTCGAGCTTTTCAGCGATCTCCGCGAGGCCTGCTGACGCGACACGCCCGTTCATTGGGGTCAATCTGATCAATCCAATGACCAGATTACCAGATTACCCAATTACCCGATTCATCCTGCGTCCGGTTATACTCGCGAGACGTTCAGCTCGTCCCGAGCATCGCGAGGGAAGCTGGACGCGACATACGCTGCCCCGGGGCCAAGCGAAGTGGGTGCGACGCCCACACGGTCCCGCCACTGTAAGCGGGGAGCGACACGTCAAGGCAATGTCACTGGGACGCCACAGCTCGCGAAGCGAGCGGCGGCGCCTGGGAAGACAGACGTGTTGCAGCGATCCGCGAGTCAGGAAACCTGGTCATCCCGGGGGCGTCTTTTTTTCGGCGCGTGAGACGCCGGAAGGAGCCCCATGCCCACGATCTGCCGTCTTTCGTTCACTCTCCTTTCCATCGTCAGCTTTTCGGTCTCCACTGCACTGGCGACGCCGCCTCCACGCGCGTCGATCGGCGGCACCGTCGTCGACCCGCTGGGCGCCACTGTCGCGCAGGCAAGCGTCGCGCTCGTGCGCGACGGCCAGCAGGTGGCCACGGCCTCGAGCGGCGCGCACGGAGAATTCATTTTCGACGCCGTCGCCGAAGGGCGCTATCAGCTTGAAGTGCGCGCGGCCGGCTTCCAGCCAAAGACGACGGACGCGGTGTTTGTCGGCGCGGGCGGACACGCCGCCATCGAGGTCACACTCCAGATCGGAACGGTAGAGCAACAAGTGGTCGTGACCGCCACTGTCGGCGAGGTGCCGCAAACGCAGGTCGGCGCCGCGATTACCGTGCTCGATTCGGCACTGATCGACGCGCTCGGCAATATCGAACTTCTCGAGCCGCTGCGGACCGTCCCTGGTGTCGCGGTCGTCCAGGCCGGCGCGCGCGGCGGCACGACGTCGCTTTTCGTGCGCGGCGGCGCGTCCAACTTCACCAAGGTGCTCGTCGACGGCGTGCCGGCCAACGACATCGGCGGCGCGCTCGATTTCGCCGATCTGACGACGACGGGCGTGGATCGGGTCGAGGTGCTGCGCGGATCGAACAGCGTGCTGTACGGCAGCGACGCGCTGGCCGGCGTGATCAACCTGACGACCACGCGCGGACAATCGCGCACGCCAGACGCAAGCGTCTCCATCGACGGAGGCAATCTGGGTACGTCCCGGGAAGAGGCATCTCTCGGCGGCGCGGTCGCCCGATTCGACTACTTCGGCGCGTTCTCGCACCTGCAGACCGACAACAGCGTGCCAAACAACGCCTATCGGAACAATACGTTCGCGAGCCGCCTCGGCGTCGTCCTTGGTTCCTCCACCAGCCTGAGCGGAACACTACGCCGCATCGACACCACGTTCGGCGGCCCGAACGCCTTCGACTATTTCGGCATCGCCGACGATTCGTCGCAGACGCGGAAGACGACGTACGCGTCAATCGCGGCTGAATCGCAGTGGTCGAACCGCTGGTCGAGCACGGCGCGGTTCAGCGTCGCCGATCAGCAGTACCATCTCGTGAATCCGGCGCCGACCGGTCAGCGCTCGGATCCGTCGCCGTTCGCCAACTACCTCGGCAACCCGGTGACGATCACGGGCGCCAACGGCTACACGGTGAGCGGCCGCGCCATTCTCGACTACGGCGGAACGTACCCGTCCATCTTCGACTCGAGCGTGACGCGGCGGCTGCTGGACGGCAATGCCGAGTTTCACGTGACGCAGTCGCTCGACCTCGCCGGCGGCGTCCGCATCGAGAACGAGCACGGCGACGCGGGGACCGCGTCAACCACCAGCCGCAATAATGCCGGCGCGTTCGTCGAGGCGCGCGCCGCCGCGCGCGGGTATCTGTACGTGAATGGCGGTCTGGGCTTCGACCACAACGCGATCTTCGGATCGGCGTGGACGCCGCGCGTTTCAGTCGCGGCGTACCTGCGGAAGCCCTCGCCCACCGAGGCGCTCGGCGACACCAAGGTGACCTTCAACGCCGGCAAGGGCATCAAGGAGCCGAACCTGTTTCAGGAGCTCTCGTCGCTGTACGCGCTGATGCCGGCCACCGCCCGCACGCTCGGCGTTCAGCCGATCGGGCCGGAACGCAGCCGTAGCGTGGACGTCGGCGTCGAGCAGGGCCTCGCCGGCGGCCGCGGGCGGATCCGCGTCGCCTACTTCGACAACGACTTCACCGATCTGATCGAGTTCCTCAGCCCGAGCGTGCTACCACAGCTCGGCATCTCACCCGCCGCGGCGGCCGCGGCGACGGCGAACTTCGGGGCGTACGTCAATTCGCAGTCGAACACCGCGAGGGGCGTCGAGGTATCAGGCGAAGCGGTGATTGGTTCCATCAAGATCGTCGGCTCGTACACCTATGTCGACGCCATCGTCACCAAGTCGCTCAGCAGCGGTGTGCTCAGCCCGGCGATCAACCCCGCGTTTCCGGGAATCGAGATCGGCGCGTTCTCACCGCTCGTCGGCGCGCACCCGTTTCGGCGGCCTGCCAACTCGGGCAGCCTGGTCGTCTACTACACGAAGGGCAAGGCGCAGGCGTCGGCGGCGGGTTACTTCGTCGGAAAGCGCGACGACAGCACCTTCCTGAGCGATCAATTCTTCGGCAACTCGCTCCTACTGCCGAACCAGGACATGGATCCGGCTTATCAGAAGTTCGACGTGAGCGGATCGTATCAACTCCATCGGCGCGTCCGCGCGTACCTCACGCTTGAAAACGCGCTCAACGCGAGATTCGACGCCGTGGGCGGATTCCCGTCCCTGCCGCGCACCGCGCGGGTCGGGATACGAATCGGGTTCTGACGCGTGAGCGCGAAACCTCGGGCGGCGATTTCGTGGAGCGGAGGCAAAGACAGCTGCGCCGCACTCCACCGCACCCACACCGACTTCGACATCGTCGCGATGGTGACGATGTTCGACGAGGCCGTGGAGCGCAGCCGATCGCACGGGCTGCGGCCCGAGGTGCTCGCGGCGCAGGCCGATCGGCTTGGCCTGCGGCAGGTGATCGGCCGCTGCACGTGGGAAACGTACGACGCGGCGTTCGCCGGCGCGCTGTGCGAATTGAAGGCCGACGGCGTGACGCACGTCGTGTTCGGCGACATCCTGTTCGAAGAGCATCGACGCTGGGCGAAAGCCATGGCTGGCGAAGCCGGCCTTGTCGC
>OCZT010005427.1_pt1 | contig 12727 bp, 12 predicted proteins | sample 1539031 | NCBI WGS metagenome assembly OCZT01 (sample SAMEA3539308, study PRJEB22396) | soil metagenome | biome: tundra; feature: field; material: soil | place: USA | collected 2010-05 | depth 0.15 m | reverse complement strand
CAAAGCCACCCCAAAGCCACCTCAAAGCCTGGGGAGAGGGGGGAAAGCCGAGACATTGGGAAGTGCTCTCGTGTTCTCCTCCCTAACCTGACAGCCAGCCGCCCAATATCGGCACAAACGGCGGCCACCGCGCAACGCCAAGAATTACGGACTGGCCTTGAAACAACCTCGGGCCCGCCGTGAGCCACGGGCAGAGCTTGAGTTCCGCTCATCCTCCGCTACGCTGTCGCGCCAAGAATGTCGGCGATTGAAATCCTCGGACTAATGCTCGCCGCAGCGGCGGGCGGCGCGATCAATGCCGTGGCTGGCGGAGGCACACTGGTGACATTTCCTGCGCTGCTCTTCTTCGGCACACCGCCGATCATCGCAAACGCCACCAGCACCCTGGCGCTGGTGATCGGCACCTCAGGCGGCATCTACGGCTATCGCCGGCACCTCGAACCGGTCAGGCCCTGGTTGTGGCGCTTTGTGCCCGTCAGCGTGGCGGGGGGGTTGATCGGCGCCGTCCTGCTCACCTGCACCAGCAACAAGACCTTCTCCAAGCTGGTGCCCTTCCTGATCCTGTTCGCCACCGTGCTCTTCGTCGCTCAGGGCGCTTTTCGGCGCTTCGCGGCCCGGGACACCGACTCCGCTCCCTCAGGGAAGCATCATGCGGTGGCTGGCGCCATCCTGTTCCAGCTCGCGGTGGCCATTTACGGCGGCTATTTCGGCGCCGGCATCGGCATCCTGATGCTGGCCTCGCTGGGGTTCATCGGTCTGAGCAACATCCATGAGATGAACACCCTCAAGACCATTCTCGCCTCCCTGATCAATCTCGTCGCCGCGGTCTGGTTCATTTGCGCCGGCCTCATTCACTGGCCCAAGGCCGGGGTGATGACGGTCGGCGCGCTGCTCGGCTACTTCCTCGGCTCCCATTACGCGCAACGCATTCCCCAGCAGTGGGTGCGGCACATCATCACCCTTATCGGCTTCATCATTTCGGCGGTGACATTCTACGAGGAATTCCTTCGCTGAACTTGGAAGAAAGTAGGTGTCAAGCGCCCCCGGGCGTGGTATGCTATAACCGTAATGAACCCAAACGGAACCATCAGCGAGATCCTAAGCCATAAAGGAAACACCGTCTGGTCCATCTCCCCGGACGCCACCGTATTCGAGGCCATCCAAATAATGGCTGACAAGAACGTTGGGGCGCTGCTTGTCACGGAGAATGACAAGCTGGTTGGCATCATATCGGAGCGCGACTACACGCGTAAGGTCGTGATCAAGGGCAAGGCCTCACGAACGACGGCGGTGCGGGAAATCCTTTCCAGCCACGTCATCCACGTGAGCCCTTCGAGCACCGTGGAAGAATGCATGCGGCTGATGACCGACCACCATTTCCGGCACCTGCCGGTGCTGGACGGCGACCGGATCGCGGGCATCGTCTCGATCGGGGACCTGGTAAACTGGATCATCTCGGCGCAGCACACGACGATCAGCCAGTTGCAGACCTACATTACCGGCGTCCCGGCCTGAGCGGCCCGCGGCCGTTAACGCAAAGGAGAGGTTCTGTCAACCGCCTGGCGCTCCAAACGGGCTTTGCCCAGGCTGACGGAGACGAAGCCGGCCTGTGGAATGGAGAACTTCTTCACCTCCACCATCACCGCGTCGGGCGTGTATTTCGCCAGAACCAGGTCCGCTATGTTGGAAGCCAGCTTCTCGATGAGCTTCCAGCTCCGGCCCTCGCCGAACTGCGACAATTCATCCACCACGGTTTGGTAATTGATCGTCCGTTCGACCCGGTCGCTGGCGATGGCGGAGGTGAAATCGAGGCTCATTTCCACGGTCACCAGGAGGCGCTGCGGCTTGGCGCGTTCCTCATCGGGGACACCGACACAATAAAAGACTTCCAGATCAACAATCGTAATCTTAGCCATGCTCTCTCCCTTAATGTTTTGACGCTGCCACAGCCAGCAACAGCGTGCGTGTGGGCTGGTTGAGCGGCAGTTCCAGGGCCTGCGCCATCGTCACCCACCGAAATTCGCGGGCCTCGTCATTCAGCTTCACCGCCGGCTCGCCCGCGCACCGGCAGGTGTAATTCAGTAGAACGAAATGCGCATCGCGATAGAATTCCTTCGAGTGAATGCAATCCTGCACCAGCACGAACTCGATGTCCGAGACGGCCAGGCCGGTTTCCTCTTGGAGTTCGCGGCGCAGCGCCTCGACGGAAGGCTCGCCCCACTTGACCTTGCCGCCCGGAATGCCCCAGAGGTCCGACCACTTATGCGTGCGAACCATCAGCACCTGGCCCTTGTCGTCGAAGATCAACCCCCCGACGGTCACGATGGGCGGGCGGCCCTCCTCGAATCGTCTGCCCTCGGCTTTGAGGTGGAGGCCGTTCTTTTCCAGAATCCCGCGCAGCTCGGCCAGGTGCTCGACGATTAAATCCGGCTCCGCCGCGCGCAGTTGCTCGAGCGTGTTGTAGCCCGTGAGGACCGCGCAGGAGTGGATGCCTCCGTGCCGGGCGGTCTCGATGTCGTGCTGCATGTCCCCAATGAACAGCGTCTCGTCTGGCGCCAAGGCGTTCTCCTCTAGAATCTCATGAATCTTCTCCCGCTTGTCCCACACGTTCACATACGGCTTATCGAGGTAGGGCCCAAACCCCGTGACGGCGGACTGGACGGCAAAATGGTCACGATGGACGGTGCTTAGCAGGAAGGTGCGGAGCTTGCGGGCGCGACAAAACTCCAGGAACTCGCGCGCATGGGGCAGCGCGCAGACCGAGCCCTGCACCTCGCGGAACCGGCTGTGGAACCAAGTTTCCAGTTGCGGGAGGGGAATATGCGGGACGTGCCGGTCATAGAAAATCGTGAAGGGCAGGCAGAACTCGGCGCGGAACTGGTCCAGGCTCATCTCCGGCCGCTCGGACTGCGTCAGGACATAGTTGGTCGCCTGCCAGACCGCGGGCAGGTCGTCCACGAGCGTGCCCGACCAGTCGAAGATAATGTTCCGAATCACGGGCCGAGTGTAGCGGCCTTTGTCATTCCGGCAACATCTGCTTCAAAGCGGCAGCGCTCGTTCGTGCCGGCGGTCCGCTTTCGGGCTGCGCACTGCGGCCTTCGGACTGCTGGCGCGCTTCGGTTGCTCTGCCTGGGCCTGGCGCTCAAATTCGTCGCGCAGTTCCCACCAAAGCTGCCGCGGGTCTTTCGACCACAACAACACCCAAAAACCCGCCTGGTTGGGCTTGGGCCCGGACCGCAATTCGTATTGCATCTCCCCAAACCACGTCAACCGCTTGAGGAACTGCTCGCAGAACGCCGTCTCCAGCCAGGTATAGTCTTCTCGTTCCGGCGACCATTCACCCGTGAGGACCCGCTGGCGGCGCCGCTGCTCGCCCAATCCGCGCCACTGCTTCTCTCCCTGGCACAACTCAACGCAACGCCGCACAAAATCGCGTCCTTCGGCCGCCACGGCAAGGTGCTTGCATCCGGTGGCGGCGGGCGTCCTGCAATACGGACAATGCTTTTGATCGATCATGGCTTTTCGGATTCTGACCGGCAGGTCCAAAGATTATCCCGCCGCCCGGAAAAGGCCAGCTTTTTTCGGACGCCCCATTCGGCCCTTTTCAACCCGCCATACGGGCATTACGGTATGCACCACACGCGGCGAGATGAAGAAATACTGGCATGTCATCAATATCGGCATTCAGAACAACCTGACCTACCGGTTCAACTTCCTGGCGCGGGCGGTTTTCGGCCTCATTCCGCTCATCGCCATGCTTTACATCTGGCAGAAGATCTACTCCGGCAACGGCGCGGGGACGACGGTCGGCACCTATTCGCTGGCCCAGATGATCTCGTATTACCTGCTCACCACCGTGGTGGACGCTCTGACGGCGGTAAACGAGGACGACTGGCAGATCGCCGCCGACATCAAGGACGGCAATATCAGCCAGTTCCTGCTCAAACCGATCGACTACCTCTGGTACCGGCTCTGCCTGTTCCTGTCCGGTCGGGTGACCTACCTCGCCGTGGCCGCGATACCGCTGGCGGTCTTCATTCTTTATCTGCACCAATACTTTGTGCTGCCGCCGGATTGGACTGCTTTCGGCTGCTTTCTCGTCTCAACCGTCCTGACCGCGCTGCTCCAGTTCTTCACGTCGTATGCGATGGCGATGCTGGCGTTCTGGGTGCTCGAAGTCTCGACCTTCATCTTTATCCTCTTTGCCTTCGAATACCTTGCCAGCGGCCACCTGTTCCCGCTCGACATCCTCCCGCATGGCCTCGAACAGGCGCTCTTCTTCACACCCTTCCCCTACCAGTTATATTTCCCCGTGAGCATTTATATGGGCAAGACCACCGGCGCCGACCTGATGCGCGGATTGCTGATCCAGGCGCTCTGGGTCGTCGCGGCTTACAGCATAGCGCGCTTCGCCTGGCGCCGGGGTATCAAGAAGTATTCGGCGGTGGGAGGCTAAAATGAAAACCGAAAACCGAAAACCGAAAACCGAAGTGGGAAACAGCCCCACGGACCACGCACCACGCGTCACTCCCTCCCCATCCCGCATTACGTTTCACGCATCACGTTTCACGCATCACGTTTCACGCTACGTCTCCATCTACGCCGCGCTGTGGAAGAACTCGGTCGCGCGCGAGATGGGCTTCAAGAGCAACTTCCTGCTCTGGATTCTCGTCGAACTGCTCTGGTTCGGCCTGCAGCTCTGCTTCATCAGCGTGCTCTACTTGCACACCGATCACATCGGCACGTGGACCAAGTGGCAGGTGGTAATGCTGATTGGCGCCAGCCACTTCATTCAGCAGGTGTACCAGGCCTTCTTCCTCATCAACTGCACCAACCTTTCCGAACTCGTGCGCACGGGCAAACTGGACTTCCTGCTGCTGCTGCCAGTCAACACCCGCTTCGTCGTGTCGCTGCGGCAAGTAGATCTCGGGGCTTTCGTCAACGCCGGCTCGGCGGTAGCCGTGATGGCCTATGCCGCGCACCAGTTGCACCTGGTCCCGACGCTCGTGCAGGTGTTCGGCTTCCTGGCGCTGTGCATGATGGGCATTGCGATTCACTACTCGCTGATGTTCCTGCTGGCCAGCATCAGCTTCTGGACCGTGCGCGCGCAGGGCATTGTCTGGGGCTATTACAACCTCTTCAACATTGCCCGCATGCCCGACGAGGCGTTCCACGGCTTGTTTAAGATCGTATTCACGTTCGCCCTGCCGATGCTGCTGGTGTCCAACGTGCCGGCGCGCCTGCTGACCGACAAGCTAAGCTCTCCCTTCCCCGTCCTCCTGTTGCTGCTCATGAGCGTCGTCTGCTTTTGCGTTTCCGAATGGGGCTGGCGCGCCTCCATGCGCCGCTACACCAGCGCCAGCTCATGAAACGGCAACCAAAGCGCAAGGGCGGAAAGATGCGGAGACGCGACCGAATTGCGCGAAGCGTCTGGAGTTATTCGGGTGCAGGCCAACGGCCTGCTTCATAACTGGGGGTTACGCCGAGTGGCTGGCGCGCGGTCGGAAAGACGAAGCATGAATTGCGCTTTCAGCGCTAATGGGACTTTCGGCCGATGAACTGGGGAAGAAGACAGGAAGATTAAAGACAGAAAAATAAACAGCTTCCTAATCTTCCTATTCTCGATTTTCCTGTCTTCAATCTTCCTGTCTTCTCCTCCTCGGTCGCTCTCAATCCCTTGCCCCTTCGCGCTAACCTTATGCAGTCAGTCGGTTGCACGGCGGCGGGTTTAGACTATTCTTGTACGAGACCTGCTATGATCCACGCAACGGACGACCATCAGCGTAAGCTGGCCCCGAAACCGGAGGCCAATTGCACCTCCGCCTCCGAGTTACCCCAGAGCTTTGACTGGCCTTTGGCTAATGAAGCTGAACAGTTCCTGCGCGAGCGTATCGCCCTGTTCCTGGACCGGAATTCTTTCGCCCACCGGCTTGCCGACCGAATGCGGGCTGAGACGGGTACTGACCTCTTTGAATGGGTTGATCATCTCGTGCTGGCTCCCGGTGAAGAGCCCGCCCTACGCGAAACGGGCTTCGTGCCCAATCCGCAGGTGGAAACGCCTAATGGCGATACGGTCTATGAATGTCCGCGCACGACGCTGCCGCGCGTCATCCTCCGCCCGGCCGACAGCGCGCATCCTCGCCGTGCCGCCGGAGTGCGCCCGTTTTCGGGTGCAGCCTCATTCGCAAGTAGTGGAGTCTCGGGACTTTCCAGCATGCTGCGCGGGTCGGAAGCTGCTGCGCCCGAGGACGGGCGCACTCCGGCACAGTCGCCTTCGGTCGCGGTATCTGCAAGCAGCGCGCAGCGCGACAAGCAGTACCCCTCTGTCCTGGCTTTGCGGCCTGAATCGGTGGCGGAGTTCATGGCTTGCCACAACCTGCCGGGCGAACCGGAAGGCGAACCCTGCTCCCGTTATCGCCGCATCCTGGTGGCCGAAGAAAACGGGACCCAACTGGAGGCCGTCGAGCGACGCGCCTACACCGGGTTCGTCCCCGCCCCACTGATGCGCGGTGAACTGGCGAACATTGTCAAAGCCCGCGAACTGTGGCGGACGCGCCCACGGTTGTTTCCTACCGACGCGGAAGGCATCCGCGCCGCCCACCAAACCCTCGACCGGGCCCTCGGCCTGGTCGGACCCGACCTGGCCTGCCAGTTCTTCTTCGAGGCTGAGCGTGCTTATTGGCAGAGCCGCAACCGCGCCGGGCGGATGCAAAAGCACCGCCAGGACCAGCTCGGCCTGGGCTGGGGCAATCACGACCATCACACCTTCCGCTGTTCCCGCGAGCATTTCGTCGATCTCGTCCAGGTCCTGCTCAAGCTCGGCTTTGGCAAGCGCGAGCGTTACTACGCCGGCGCCGAAGCCGGCTGGGGCGCGCAAATCTCCGAGCAACCCGTCGCGGGCATCGTGGTCTTTGCCGACGTGGACCTATTGCCCGAGGAAACCGAGCTGGATTTCTCCACGCACAAGCTGCCCCCTGCCCCGCGCCTTGGCACAGTCGGCCTTTGGGTCGGGCTCCATGGCGAAAGTCTCCTCGAAGCGGGCATGCACCATCTCGAAGCACGGTTCGACTTCGACTTTCTCCGCGCCCAGTTCCGGGAATCCGGCGTGAACACCATGAGCCCGTTCTCCGATTTCCAGTTCCTGCGCCAGGCCTTTACCGAAGGCGAGCGCTGGCCCGTGCGCCGCGACCGCGCCGAACGCCTGCTAGCCGACGGCCTTATCACGCGCGAGCAGGCTGAGCAGTTCATCCGGGAGGGCGCGCTGGGCAGCCACCTCGAAAACCTCCAGCGCCACGGCGGATTCAAAGGCTTCAACCAGAAATCCGTGAGCGTGGTCATCGCCGCCACTGACCCGCGCAAGAACCATTTCCGGCCTTTATCCGCGGCGGCCTAAGCAAGACTGCACCAGACTGGTCAACTGCCCTCCGAGATCGCCGTCCGGGCAAACACTCACCTCGCCATCCTGGCAAGGTCTTGCCCGGCGACAAATGGCCGCAGGCGGAAGCTGTAACTGTATTCCCGGCAGGGGATGAGGAATTCTTCGTGCGGCCAGGCGCCCCAACTATTGTCGCCGCCGACACCTTGTTGCTTGAGGTCGAGGTTCAGGGTAACGAAGTTGCGGTGCGGCAACTCGAAGGCGTGCTTTCCGGCGTTCAAATCCGCCGTGCCGTAATGGAGCGCATTGGCGCTGAGCAACCCGGGCTCCTCGGGAATGGCCAGCAAACCAATCTTGCCGTTGGCCAAAGCGAGCCAGCGCAAGTCCACCTTGTTGCCGCTCTCGCCGGTCTCGGTGTAATCAGCATAGAACTGGCCCTCAACTGTTCCAGTGTAGAGGCCAAACTTCGCGTCCTTGCGGTCGCAGTAGGTTTCCTGCGGGCCGGGACCCAGCCAGGTAATGCGTTCGAACCCGCCAGGCAAAGTCATCTGCATGCCGAGGCGAACCAGCTTGGGCAGATCCGTCTTGTTCGGCTTGAAGTGGGCCTCGACCAGGACGTCGCCACTCCCATACACCGTGTAGTCCGTCTCCCATACAGCGTCCACCTTCGGCAGCGCCGTGATCACCTTGACCATCACGGTATGCGACTCGGACTGCTCCTGGACGGTGACCGAGCGGACTTCCGCGCCTTCGTGCGCGGTGCGCCAAACACCTTGAGACTTGAGTATGCCGCGCCCGCGGTCATTGTCAATTTGGGCGCGCCAGAAATCGGGCCGCAGCGGACTCCTGATCAACTGGCCTCCCCGGTAACGCCACGAGTTGAGTGCGCCAGCCCGTTTGTCGAAGACGACCTCGAAGTCCCGCCCGCTGACGGTTATGGTCGCCCCACTCTCTGCCAATTTGGGCTCAGCCGACTTATCCGCCGACGCTGCTAGAGCTGGCGCTGGCGCGAAGTCCGGCAGCTTAAACTCATCCCAGGCGATCTCATGGCCGGCTTTGGCCCAAGACTGGTCGTGCCGGAGGATGAAGGTCAGTTCGAGGAAGTACTCGACGCCCGGCTTAGGGGTAAACGCTTTCGTTGGAATAGTGAGCCGTGAGGCGGAGCCCGCGGGAAGGTCCAACACCGGCAGGCGTCCGCTCTGGACCACTTTGTCGTCCGCCTTGAGCCGCCAATGGCCGTCGGCAAAGTCCTTCAGGTTCGTAAAGTCATGCCAGTTCTTCACCTCAACGGCCCGGTTGGCCAGGTCCGCGGGCTGGCAGTGGATGTATTGATAGACGTGTTTGACCTGGTGGAGGCCGGGATGCGGTTCACGATCGGGCGTGACCAGGCCATTGCAGCAAAAGTTGTCGTCGCTCGGGGTGCCAGCCAGCCCGAAGTCGCCGCCGTAAGCCCAGAAGGTTTTGTCGCCGGGTTTGACCTTCTCGAAGTGCGCCATTGGGAGGGGCTGCTGCCGTTGCCGCAAACCCTGGTCCACCCAATCCCAAATGAAGCCGCCCTGCAGGTAAGGTTTGCTGTAAATCTGGCCCCAATATGACCAGAAGTCGCCGGAGCCGTTGCCCATGGCGTGCTCATACTCGCACATGATGTACGGACGCGTCTGCGTCTTGTCGGCATATCTGCCCAGTTCGCGCGGAGACGGGTACATCGGGCAGATAATATCTGTATGCGGCTTGCGCCCGGCCTGTTCATAGTGGACGGGGCGGCTGGGATCGCGCTGGTGAATCCAATTCGAGGTGGCCTCGAAGTTCGGCCCGTCGCCCGCCTCGTTGCCGAGGGACCAAATGATGACCGAGGGATGATTCTTGTCGCGCTCGACCATGCGCACAGTGCGGTTCATGTGGGCATCGGCCCAATCCGGGTTCTTGGCCAACGTTTCAGGGCCATAACCCATGCCGTGGCTCTCGATATCGGCCTCGTCAATCAGGTAAATGCCGTAGCGGTCACAGAGATCGTACCAGGCGGTCTGGTTCGGGTAATGGCAGCAGCGCATGGCGTTGATGTTGAACCGCTTCATCACCTGGATGTCCTTCTCCATGCTTGCCACCGTGATGGCCTGTCCGCGGTCCGGCTCGAACTCGTGGCGGTTGACGCCTTTGATGAGGATGCGCCGCCCGTTGACTAACAGGTTGCCGTCGCGAATCTCGACCTTGCGGAAGCCGACGTTCGCGGGAATCACTTCGAGGACGGCGCCTCGCGCGTCCTTGAGCGTGAGCAGCAGCTTGTAGAGGTTGGGGGCTTCCGCCGACCATTTGAGCGGGTCGGCGATGGTTGTCGAAAGCCTTGCCTGCCCGCCGCCAGCGCCCGGTTCCACTCGCATTTCCATGCGCGGCGTGGCGACGTTCTTGCCGGCCGCGTCAAGCAGCGCGCCCTCGATGCTGACCGTCGCCGGTTGCGGGCCGGTGTTTTCAAGGGTTAGCGATAAGCCGAGCGTGGCATCGCGGTATTGCGCGTCCAAATCCGTTTTCACCTCCAAGTCGCGCACGTGCACGTTGGACGGAGACCAGAGATAGACGTCGCGGAATATGCCGCTCAGGCGCCACATGTCCTGGTCTTCGAGATAAGAGCCGTCGCACCACCGGAGGTTCTCCACCGCGAGCAGGTTCTCACCCGGCCCAAGATATTGCGTGATGTCGAACTCGACGGGAGTCCGGCTATTCTTGCCGAGGCCCACCTTTTGGCCGTTGATCCAAAGGTAGAAGAAGGAGTTGACGCCGTCGAACGTCAGGAAGACACGGCGACCGGCCCAATCCCGGGGCACCGTGAACTTGTGGCGATACGAGTTGACCGTGTTGTTCGGATCATCCTCCGGCACGAACGGCGGGTTCGGTTTCACCCCGTGCCACGTCCAGGGATACTGAATGTTGACATAGATGGGAATGCCGTAGCCGGAAAGCTCGACGTTCGACGGCACCGGGATGCTTCCCCAGCCCCGGTCATCGAAATTGAGCCCCCAGAAATCGGGGATGCGCCCGGCATGGTTGGCCGCGTAATGGTATTTCCAATCGCCATTGAGCGACCGGTAGAACGGCGATTTGACGCGCTCACTGTTGGCAACGAACCCGATGCGCCGGGCCGTCCTGGCATCCGGACACGCGACCATCGTGGCGTGGGGCGGCTGATTGCCGAGGCCGGTGAGCTTGGGGTTTTGCCAATCCTTGAGCTGTTCGCCGAGGACGGAGGCTGGTGAACCAGCGCCGAAGAGCGCCAAGGCGCCCGCGAAGATCAGGCTGCGCTGCAAAATGCACAAATTCATATCCCCTCCAGATTGGTTGAACCCCCTCCCCAGTGCAAGCTCGCGGGAGCCGCCCCTGAGCCGAAGGAGAAGAACATCCACCAACCGACATCCAACATCGAAAAACCGATGCCTGCCATTCGCACACTCAATGGATGTTGGGTGTTGGATGTTGGTTGTTGGATGTGCGATGACGCCGCCCTCGGCTCATTTGGGCCGGGCCTCACCGCGCGTCTGCGAAATATCTCTTAACCTCCGGCTTGCACCACCAAACGAGGAGCGGGAGCATCCCGACCCACGTCACACAAAACGGGAAGATTGAGCCAGTGATTGCGATTAGCCCAACTACCCAGCCCGGTCTTTTGCGAGGCGCAAAGCAGACGAAGCCGTAAAAACCTGCGCCTATCACGGATACCGTAATGAGAAGAGGTGCAATCTCCCGGAATTCCTGCCTCTTTTCGGCCAAAAGCGCTTCCCGCGCCGGCCCTTCCTTCGGCGTCACCAACTCCTCAATCAGCCCCGTCGAAGGCCCAATCACCCCATTCAATTCCAGGACTGCGTAAGTCAACAGTGCCAAGTGAAGGAACGCTATGAAAGCGCACCAAAAGCGGTTTGCCAATACTACGCCCGGCCTCGGCGAAATAATTAGAGCCAGGCCAGTGGGTATTCGGGGAGGCTCCGTGTCCAGCATGGGAGGAATTCGGGATGTCATAGCAAGCGTGCCGAACGTTCATGGTGAGCGACGGGAGGCAGCCGCCGCTGAAATCCGATTGCTCTCCGAGCGAATCGGCTGCCTCCCGTCTGCTCCACCCTGCTGGTTGGGCAAGAAAACGCGGTAGAGCCGGTTGCTCTCCGGACGCAGCCGAATAACTGTTCCCGCCGGCAGCCTCCCGTACGTGCGCGTGATTTGTGCCTCTGGCCCCACTCCCAAACGATGGATAATGTAGCGTTCACCGATCACCGGCCTCACAAGCCCATTAGACGAATACCCGGGAAAATATGAAGCAAGATCCTGCTCAGAAATCTGCACCGCGCCCGTGAGCCCGTGGTCTGACGCCCACATTTGTTTCACCACCTCAATCTGTCTCAGGTTATTGACAATCCGCATCGTCTTGGTCGGCCCGCCCCCGGTGAGCATCGGCAGCATGCTCCACGCGAAGAAGAGAACAAGAGCCACTGTAAGCGCTGCGAACAGGAACCCGACACGGACCTTCGGCGGTGGCTGGTCGCTCATGGTGTTTAGTTCAACCGCATGTTTGGGACAAAGCCATTGGCACAAAGACAAAGCCTTTCATGGGTAATTATTCTCGCCGGCAAAGCTGAGTCGTCAAGACCAATTTGAGCAAATCCTCGCCGACGGTGGCGGGATGCGAGCCGGGAGTTTGCCCTGGCATGGGTGGCGCGGTTTCTGCAAAAACAAAGTCATGCAAAATGGTTACTCCACTGCGGCGTCTGCCGCTCCTCTCCGCCGAGCGCCCGGGACCATCTCTTATGCGCGCTTCACTTCCAGGCCCGAAAGGCGTGCCTAGCCTGGGCCCGGCCGGACACCGGCGCGACGGCGTGCAAAAGCCGGCTGATAGCCAACCAAAAGCGACGCCGGAATTAGAGATCCTCATTCTTCTGGAGAGAATGCGTGGAGGCCGCTCGGGCACGTGTCCTGTTTTGAGGCAGAGGAGCGAGGCTTCTATGGTACCAGGGTATGTCCAGGGTGGTACCAGGGCAGGTCCAGCAAAGTGCCGGGTTGAGCGGGGTGCGGATGGCTCCTTTGGCTATGGGGAATACTTATTCTGCGCCTCTGCCCGGGCGGGTAGCTCCGCCACAGCGGGACGTAAAGACAGGCCAGCGATGGTGGCGTATGCCGGCAGCGGGGGGGCGGGCAAAGCCACCGCCGAGCGAAGACAGAATCTTCTTTTGGCAGCCGGCCAGACGGGGCATGCTACGGGTACGCAATCGAAAGGGTAACATGTCTGCTTACGACCAATTACAGAAGAAACTGAAAACCAACCCCAGGACGTGGCTGGTGACCGGTGTGGCTGGCTTCATCGGCTCGAACCTGCTG
>OCZT010005425.1_pt1 | contig 12728 bp, 8 predicted proteins | sample 1539031 | NCBI WGS metagenome assembly OCZT01 (sample SAMEA3539308, study PRJEB22396) | soil metagenome | biome: tundra; feature: field; material: soil | place: USA | collected 2010-05 | depth 0.15 m | reverse complement strand
TGACGAACACGAACTGGCAGTACTACGGCGGCGAGACGACGATGAGCTACTTCAGCCAGATGGCGGGGCTGACGGTGCAGAACTTCGTCTCAGCGGCCGTCGGGATCTGCGTGGCGGTGGCACTCATCCGGGGGATCATCGGACGCAGCGGCAAGGGCCTTGGCAACTTCTGGCAGGACCTCGTGCGCACGGTGCTGTATGTGCTGTTGCCGATCGCCGTTCTTGGGGCGCTCGTGCTCGTCTCCCAGGGCGCGCTCCAGACACTCGGTCACTACCTGAGTTTCACCGGCCCGACGGGGCTGGAAGGGCACATGGCGGTTGGCCCGGTCGCCTCACAGGAGGTGATCAAGAACCTAGGCACCAACGGCGGCGGGTTCTTCAACACCAACGGCGCGCACCCGTTCGAGAACCCCAACGGGCTGACGAACATCTTTGAGATCCTACTGGTCTTCTGCATCCCGGCCTCGCTCACCGCGACCTACGGCCGGATGGTTGGAAGCCGCCGCCAGGGCTGGGCACTCTTCGCCGCGATGACCATCATGTTTGTCGCGGGCGTCGCCGTGCTGTATGCGGCTGAGGTGCATGGCACGCCGGCGCAGCATGCCGCCGGTCTTCACACCCAGGTCTACAGCGGTTCGACCGGCGGGAACATGGAGGGCAAGGAGCAGCGCTTCGGCATCGCGGGCTCCGCCTTGTTCAACACCGTCACGACAGACACCTCGACGGGCGCGGTGAATGCTGCGTTTGACTCGCTGACCGGTCTGGGTGGCGCGGTGCCGATGGCCAACCTCGCGACCGGGGAGGTCATCTTCGGCGGGGTCGGCAGCGGGCTGTACGTGATGCTGCTCTACGTCCTGCTGGCCGTGTTCATCGGCGGGCTGATGGTCGGACGGACCCCGGAGATGCTGGGCAAGAAGATCGAGGCGAGAGAGATCAAGCTCGCATCGATGGGCATCCTCATAACCCCGCTGACCGCGCTGATATCCACGGCGCTCGCGATCGCCGACCACGCTGGGCGCGTATCGATCTTCAACAAGGGGCCGCAGGGATTCTCAGAGACCTTCTACGCCTACCTCTCCCAATCCAACAACAACGGTTCGGCGTTCGCCGGTTACACCGGGTTCATCCAGCCCAACGCGGGCAACGTTGGCTCGCATGGCATCACCTTCGCCGACCTGCTGGGCAGCTTCGACCTCGCGTTTGCGCGTTACGCACCGATCCTGTTCGTGCTCGCGGTCGCCGGCTCCCTGGCCGGCAAGCGGGTCAGCCCGGCGGGCTTGGGAACGATGCGCACCGATAACCCGACGTTCGTGGTGCTGCTGATCGGCGTGATCATCCTCGTCGGCGCGCTCACGTTCTTCCCCGCCCTGCTGATCGGACCGATCGTGCAGAGCCTGACCGGACACCTCTACTGACATGAGCATTCCCCGAAACGCACTCACCGCCGCGCTGGCGATCATCGTGATGACCGTCCTGCTCGGAGTTGTCTACCCACTGGCCATCACAGGTATCAGCCAGGTCGCCTTCCCGGGGAACGCCAACGGCCAGAAGGTATATGTGAACGGTAAGCTCGTCGGCTCGAAGATCATCGGCCAGCAATTCGCCACGCCCGTGGTCAAGAACGGCAAGCCCGTGGAAGAAGAAGGCGTCCCGGTAACGACCCCTGATCCGCGCTACTTCCAGACACGCCCATCGGCGACCGTCCCGCCCGATAACGCTGCCGCCACGACCTTCTCCAACCTCGGCCCGAACAACAAGAGCACCGAGGAAGAGATCGCCGCCAACATCAAGGCATACCTGGAACTGAACGCCCCCTACGACCCCGGTCTGAGCACCGCAAACGTCCCGGTTGACGCCGCCGACAGCTCGGCCTCGGGCATCGACCCGGAAATCTCCCAGGCCAACGCCCGCATACAAGCGCACCGGGTCGCCGCTATCCGCCACGTGCCTCTTACGCAGGTGACGGGTCTGATCTCCAAGTACACCACCGGGCGCTCGCTCGGCATCTTCGGCGAACGCGGCGTCGATGTGCTTGAGCTCAATCTCGCCCTAGACCGCCTCACAGGAGGGCAGTGATGTCAGCCGTACCCGCCACCCACGAGCGCGAGGCCGTCTCGCTATTCCAGGCGGACATCGTCCGGCGCGCGGTGCTCGACAGCCTCATCAAGCTCGACCCACGCGTCCAGATCCGTAACCCTGTCATGTTCGTCGTCGAGATCGGCGCGCTCATCACGACGATCGCGTGGCTCATCCAGTTCGGCGGCGGCAAGCCACTGGGCGGCGGCAACGAGCCGGCGTGGTTCACCTTCACCGTCTCGATCTGGCTATGGCTCACAGTCGTGTTCGCGAACATCGCCGAGGCGTTCGCCGAGGGCCGCGGCCGCGCACAGGCAAGCACCCTGCGCGCGATGCGCAAGGAGACCATCGCGACACTGCGCGACGGGAGCACCAAGCCAGCCTCGGAGCTCACCCGCGGCGACGTGGTAGTGGTCGAGTCCGGCGAGATGATCCCCGGCGACGGCACCGTCATCGAGGGCATCGCGACCGTCGACGAGTCGGCGATCACCGGCGAGTCAGCGCCGGTGATCCGCGAGTCCGGCGGCGACCGCAGCGCCGTCACCGGCGGCACCCGCGTCACGTCCGACCGGATCGTCGTGGAAATCACCCAACAGCCAGGCCACTCATTCCTGGATCGCATGATCGCGCTCGTCGAGGGCGCAGAACGGCGCAAGACACCGAACGAGATCGCGCTTGGCATCCTGCTCGCAGCGCTGACCTTGGTCTTCGTCATCGTCGTGGCCGCGCTACGCCCCTTCGGCCTGTTCGCCGATACCGCGATCTCCGAGACCACGCTGATCGCGCTGCTGGTGGCGCTCATCCCCACCACGATCGGCGCCCTGCTCTCGGCGATCGGGATCGCGGGCATGGACCGCCTGGTCAGGCGCAACGTGCTCGCGCTGTCCGGGCGCGCGGTAGAGGCCTCCGGCGACATCGACGTGCTGCTGCTCGACAAGACCGGCACCATCACCCTCGGCAACCGCCAAGCCTCGGAGTTCATCCCGATGTCAGGTGTCGCCGAGGCCGAGCTGGCCGAGGCCGCGCAGCTCGCCTCGCTCGCTGATGAGACGCCCGAGGGCCGCTCGATCGTCGTGCTCGCCAAGACCTACGGCATCCGCGAGCACGACATGGCCTCCATCCACGCCGAGTTCGTGCCCTTCACTGCACAGACACGCATGAGCGGCGTGGATCTCAATGGTCAGCAGCTCCGCAAGGGAGCGGGCGACTCGATCATCGCTTTCGCGGAGCAGGAGGGTGGCCATGCGCCACCGGAGCTGCAGGTTGAGCTCGACCGCATCGGTCGCGAGGGCGGCACCCCGCTAGCGGTCGCCCGCGACAGCCAGATCCTCGGCGTGATCTATCTCAAGGACACGATCAAGGAAGGCATGCGCGAGCGCTTCGACCACCTCCGCGCGATGGGAATCCGCACCGTCATGGTCACCGGCGACAACCGCCTGACCGCCGCCAAGATCGCCGAAGAGGCCGGCGTCGATGACTTCCTCGCCGAAGCGACGCCCGAGGCCAAGCTCGCGCTCATCCGCGAGCAGCAGCAGGACGGCCGCATGGTGGCGATGACCGGCGACGGCACCAACGACGCACCCGCGCTCGCACAGGCCGACGTCGGCGTGGCGATGAACACCGGCACCCAGGCGGCGCGCGAGGCCGGCAACATGGTCGACCTCGACTCCAACCCGACGAAGCTCATCGAGATCGTCGAGGTGGGCAAGCAGCTGCTGATCACCCGCGGCGCGCTGACGACCTTCTCGATCGCCAACGACGTCGCCAAGTACTTCGCGATCCTGCCGGCGGTGTTCGTCGCCACCTACGCTGCCACTCCGGGAGGTAAGGGGCCGCTGCACGTGCTCAACATCATGGATCTGGGCACCCCGCAGTCGGCGATCGTCTCAGCTGTGATCTTCAACGCGATCGTCATCCCGATGCTGATCCCGATCGCCCTGCGCGGCGTGCGCTACCGGCCGATCGGCGCCAGCGCGCTCTTGCGGCGCAACCTCTGGATCTACGGGCTCGGCGGGATCATCGCGCCGTTCATCGGCATCAAGCTGATCGACCTGATCATCCACAACCTGCTCGGCGCATGAGTAACACGAACGCCCTCATGCCAGCCCCTCTAGCCCCGATGAGCTCGCGCCACCCCCATCCACGAGTGGACTGGCTACTTGCGCGACTGCGCGCTCCATGGCTCGACCGGCAACTGGCCGCCGGCACCGCCTCCTGGCGCTCCCCCGTGCACGCCGCCCGCGCCCGGCAGCTGACCAACGACCGCACACGCCGCACACTCGCCCGCTCCCTCGAGCGCCTGGTCGAGCAGGCCGAGACACCACGGCCACCCTTCAGGACCGCAGTCGTCCAGCCGTGCCGACCACAGGTACGCGAGGCACGGCCCCTGATGCTCCCGATCGCCCAACGCCTGCGCTCCAACGCGCCCGTGGGTGTCTGTGGCGTCGCCCGCCTGCAAGCACTGCTCTCAAACGGCGCCGGGCCCTGCTACGCCCCCAGCCACCCCGACGCGCTGATCACCGAACTGCGAGCAGTCGCGGACCTGCTCGAAGCTCACGACTGAGCGATGCCTCGACGAGGCTACGTACGGCGCCGCGCCGCGCGACATCGAGCAGTAGTCCCACCAAGTCCACAGACTCTTGCTTCCAGTCTGGCGAAGCAGGTGTCTCGTCATCTCGGACCAGACGAGGCCGATCCCCTCGGCCCGCCGGCTGCGAACGCGCAAGTAGTGCAGCGCCGCGGTCACCTGAAGGTCTTCCTCGGGATGGCCGCCGGGGTTGGCAAGACCTTCTTCATGCTGCTCGAGGGCCATGCGGAGCAAAAGGCGGGCCGGGACGTCGTGATTGGCCTGCTCGAGACCCACGGTCGCGCCGAGACCGCCCAACTCGCCGAGGGCCTGCCGATAGTGCCACGTCGGCACGTGAGATACCGCGAGACGGTGCTGGAGGAGATGGACCTGCCCGCGATCCTGCGCCGCGCGCCCGCGCTGTGCCTGATCGACGAGCTCGCCCACACGAACGCCCCGGGCGTCGAGCACGCCAAGCGCTACGAGGACGTCGAGGAGGTCCTCGCGGCCGGTATCGACGTCCTCTCCTCACTCAACGTCCAGCACCTCGAGTCGCTCAACGATCGCATCACCGAACTGAGCGGCATTCGCGTGCGAGAGACCATCCCCGACGCCATCCTCAGTCGCGCCGACGAGGTCGAGTTCATAGACCTCACCCCGGAAGCGCTGCTCGACCGCCTGCGCGCCGGCAAGGTCTACCCGCTCGAGCGGATCGACGCGGCGCTCAACAACTTCTTCCGCGTCGAGAACCTGGCCGCGCTGCGCGAGGTCGCGCTGCGCGAGGTCGCCGAGGAGGTGGGCGCCAAGCGCCTGAGCACCGAGCTCGTCGGCTCGCGCGAGGAGAGCCTTGCCGCGGATGCGCCCCAGGCCGTCGGCGAGCGACTGCTCGCGCTCGTGGAGCCCTACCCTGGCGCCCAGCGCCTGGTGCGCCGCGCGTGGCGCTCCGCCCAACGCTACGGGGCTGAGCTAGATCTCTTGTGGGTGCGTGCACCGGGTCGGCGCCTCTCCGACGACGAGGAGCGCTCACTCTCCGCGCTGCGACAGCTCGCGTCGGTGCTCGGTGCGAAGATGCTCGAGGAGGAATCCGACGACGTGGCGGCGGCGATCGTCGACATCGCCTCACGGCGCGGGACGACCTACATCCTGATGGGTTGCTCGCGTCCGGCGCGCGGCTTCGCCCGCCTGCGCGTGCCGCTGCCCCAGCGGCTGATCCAGCGCCTCCCCGGCGTCGACGTGCGCATCGTCGCCGAGCGCTCCCGGCGCCCGAGCGCCGACAGGCCATGAGTGCCGCCGCGGTCGTGATAATCGCCGCTGGCGGCGTCCTCCTCGGGATCGCCGCTGGTTACTGGCTGCCACCGCACGGACGCCTCTCTGCGCGTAACCGTTCCCGGCCTGTGCACAGCATCCTGCTCCCGTTCACCGGTCAGGCGATCTCTCGCCGTTCGCTTGAGGCCGCCGCTCGGCTTGCCAAGGCCGAGAACGCGATCGTCATGCCCGCGTTCCTGGCGCGCGTACCGATGAACCTGCCCCTGGAGACGGCCCTGCCGGTGCAGTGTGCCACCGGGATGCCGCTGCTCGAGGCAATCGAGCAGCACCTTTCCTCACAGGGCATCAGCGTCGACTCCCGCGTGGGTCGCGGTCGCTCCGCCCGCGATGCGCTGCAGAAACTACTCGACGCGGAGCACTTCGACCGGATCATCGTCTCCGCAGACGAAGACCCGCACACGGGGCTGAGCTACGACGATTTGAGATGGCTGCTCCAGCGCATCCCGGCGGAGATCCTAATTCTCCGGCCCGCCCCCGAGGACACCCGCCGGATCTCCGCCGACGCGGTGAGCGGGCACTTCTGATCCGAACTTGCGAGGACGATGGCCGCGTTTGACGCTATTTCGCTGCACCATCCCCGCCGATCCACCGCGGGCGCTCCGCTCGCGCTCCGGCTCAGGGTGCACCTGACCCGCGGAAGGCTCGACCGGAAACGGCGTGGGTCCTGTTCATGCGACGCAGGGTGCGTATGGGCTGGGCTGCGGTCTGCGGATCTTCCTCCACGGCAGATGGCGTGACGCCCGCCTGGAGCCTCGGCACGCTCGCTCTGGAGACGAGGACGAGCACTCACGCGCATCAACCGGGCACGTCTCTATGGGCCAACTCGTCGACCAGCGCGACGGCCGGTCGCCGCGCCAGCAACGGGTCGAGATCCATCTCCTGAAGCGACACGCCGCGGTAGGGGACCAGGCGCGGCGGGACGACCTCTAGCTGTAGTTCCTGAGGACGTTGTTCATCCGGGCCTCCTTGGAGGCTGGGGGTGTCCAAGCCACCCAGTCCCAAGGAGAACACCGGATGAAGCTGCACGCTAACGCTCGCCTCAGCGTGAAGGGGCGCGAGCTGCTGGTTGATCGAATACTGATGCAGGGTTGGTCACTGGCGCAGGCGGCCGAGGCCGCCGGAGTCAGTGACCGCACGGCTGCCAAGTGGGTGCGGCGCTATCGCCAGGAGGGGCCGGCTGGACTGGCTGACCGTTCCTCAGAGCCCGTGCGTCAGCCCACTCGCACGCCTGAAGATCGCGTGGCGGCGATCGCTGCGCTGCGCCGCGTTCGCTTGACCGGCGTGCAGATCGCGATGGCGCTCTCGATGCCCCGCTCGACGGTCTCGGGGATCTTGACCAGCATCGGGCTGGGCAAGCTCAGCCGGCTGGAGCCACCAGAGCCAGCTAACCGCTACGAACGCCGCACCCCAGGGGAGCTGATCCATATCGACGTCAAGAAGCTCGGACGCATCCGTGGCGGCGCTGGGCACCGTGTGAGCGGCAACCGTGGTCCAGGTCAGCGCTCACGCGGAGCGGGCTGGAAGTTCGTGCACGTCTGCGTCGATGACGCCACACGCCTGGCCTACGTCGAGGTTCTCCCCGACGAGAAAGCGATCACCGCTGTCGCTTTCCTAAGGCGAGCTACATCCTTCTACCGCTCCCACGGCGTGCAAGTGCAGCGCGTGATGACGGACAATGGGCCCGCCTACATCTCCCTCGCGCACAGGCTCCGGTCGAGCATTGAGCGCTGCTGCACGGCCATCGTCTTGCGGGCCGCCAGCGGATGATGCCGTTTGCGCGGTTCCCGGCTCTCCGTCGAAGACTAGTGGCGTAGAGCCGCGGGCGGTCGTCGACGAGCGAGACCGCTGACCGCGCGGTCAGCGGAAACAACATCGAGAGCGGACCGCGCGAGCACGACGACACGCCCGGCTTCCCGAGCAAGCAGTCGTCTCCGATGGTGGCCATCACACGCCTGCCCCGGACGAGTTGCGAGAGCGCGGCTTCGTGCCGCTACTTCTACCTGCAGCGACATCCTGGCAGCAAAGCTAGCCTGGAAAAGCAAGCCACTTTAGGAACACTGCACTAGCGCCGCCCGCGCAGCGATTCGTGCGCTCCCGGCGCACGCGAGCAGCGAGCGCACCCCACGCCCGGCCGGGCACAATGGTGCGATGGCCGACCACGGGATGCCCCTGCGCGAGGAGGACGCCGACGAGGACCCGCTGCGGCAGTTCGCGGCCTGGTTCGCGGAGGCGCGAGCGGCTCGCGTGCGCGAACCGGAGGCCATGGCCCTCGCCACCGCCTCGGCCGACGGCGCCCCGTCGCTGCGCATGGTGCTGCTCAAGGGCTTCGACGAGCGCGGCTTCGTGTTCTTCTCCAACTACGCAAGCCGCAAGGGCCGAGAGCTGGCGGCCAACCCGCATGCGGCGCTGCTGTTCCACTGGGACCCGCTGGGCAGGCAGGTCCGGATCGAGGGGCCAGTCGCGCACGTGAGCGCAGAGGAGACCGCCGCATACGTTCGCAGCCGCCCGCGCGGCAGCCAGCTGAGCGCGCTGGCCTCGCCCCAGAGCCGGACGATCGCGAGCCGCCGCGAGCTCGAGGATCGCGTGGCGGAGCTCGAGCGCACCCACGCGCACGAGGATCTGCCGCTGCCGGGCGACTGGGGTGGCTTTCGCCTCGCCCCCGCGGAGTTCGAGTTCTGGCAGCAGCGCCACGATCGCCTGCACGACCGGCTGCGCTACGTCCGCGCGGGCGCGGGCTGGCTGATCGAGCGCCTGGCGCCCTGACTCGGCTGCGCGCGGCGCAGGGTCACCGCGAGCGGATGACCCGGCCGCGGCCGTCGCGCACGATGCAGACGGTCGCGCGTTTCGCGCAGTCCTCTTGACGCTTACGCGCGCGCTTGGCGCGCTTCCATGTCTTCAGCGGTGCCGGTAGGTGGGACATGCCTACGCATCGGCGCGCCCAGCGTCGGCCAGCGCAGCCAAAGCCCGCACGCGCGTGAGGCGAACTACTAAGGCCCCGGCGGGCAAGACCGCGGCCGGCACGGCATCATTGGGGCCAGCGCCGCGCACGGAAAGCGGCGGCGTGCTCATGTCCAGACACATTCACGGAGGACGAGGTCCCATGGACTGGCGGATTGGCAGATGCAGCTGAGCCGGACGTGGCGGCCTCGTTCGCGCTGGAGCCTGGCGCCGGCGCTGGCGCTCGGCGCGCTCCTGGCCCTCGCGGGCACCGCGGCGGCCGAAGGCGTGACGGGCGCGGCCGACGACCTGCGCACGGGCTGGTATGCCGACGAGCCGGCGCTCACCCCCGCGGCCGTCACCGGCGGCGGCTTCCAACGGGTGTTCAAGGCCTCCCTGCAGGGCCAGATCTACGCGCAGCCGCTGACCGCCGACGGCACGCTCCTGGTCGTAACGGAGGATGACCGCGCATACGGCCTGGACCCCAACTCGGGCGCCATCCGCTGGGAAGATCAGCTCGGCACGCCGGTCAACTCGAGTGAAGCGCCGATCGAATGCGCGGACCTCAGCCCGCACATCGGCATCACGGGCACCCCCGTGATCGATGCTGCCGGCGGGGTCGCGTACTTCGTCTCCAACAGCTACGTCAGCGGAAGCTCGGGACCGATCGCCTGGTACATGCACGCGCTGCGCCTGGCCGACGGGCACGAGGCCACCGGTTTCCCCGTCCAGATCTCGGGGCATGCGCAGAACCTTTCCGGCGTCGAATTCGAAGCGACCCAGGAGCTCCAGCGACCGGCGCTGCTGCTCATGAACGGCGTCGTCTACGCGGCCTTCGGCAGCCGCTGCGACAAAGCTCCCTACGAGGGCTGGATCGCGGGCGTGACCACGAGCGCACAGCTCGTCACGCTGTGGGCGAGCGCGCGCGCCGGCGCCTCCATCTGGCAGTCGGGCGGCGGCCTCGTCTCCGATGGCCCGGGGCAGATCCTGCTGGCGACGGGCAACGACAGCGGCGCGCCCGGCGAAGGGGATCCGCCGAAAGGCCCCGGAACCGCGCCGCCGGAAGGCCGCCTCGGCGAGTCGGTGGTGCGGGTCCACGCAAGGCCCGGCGGCGGGCTGACGGCCACGGACTTCTTCTCGCCCTTCAACAGCAAGCAGCTCGACGAAAGCGATGTCGACCTCGGCTCGGGCGCGCCGATCGCGCTGCCCTCGCCCTACTTCGGAACGGCCGCCGTCCCGCACGTGCTCGTGCAGGTCGGCAAGCAGGGGTATGTCTATGTGCTCAACCGCGACCGGCTCGGGGGCATGGGCCAGGGGCCGGGCGGCAGCGACCAGGTCGTCCAGCGGCTCGGGCCCTACGGCGGCGTGTGGGACGGCTCGGCAGTGTGGCCGGGCGAAGGCGGCTACCTCTACATACCCGGAGTGAACGGAGGCAGCGACCATCTCCGCTTCTTCAAGAACGGCGTCGACGAAGCCACTGGCGAACCCGCGCTCTCGCTCGCCGCGACGAGCTCGGAAGCGTTCGCGTTCGGCTCGGGCGCCCCGATCGTGACCTCGAACGCGACCACGAGCGGCAGCGCGATCGTGTGGATCAACCGCTGCACCCAATACGCCTGCAGCGAAGGCGAACTCGTTGCCTACGCCCCCGTGCCCGTCGGCGCATCCCTGCAGCCTCTGTGGCGCGCGCCCCTCGGCGCCGCCACGAAGTTCTCGCGCCCCGACGCGAGCGACGGTCACATCTACGTCGGCAACCAGGAAGGCGTCCTGCTCGCCTTCAGCGGACCCGCGCTGACGCCCTCCGCGAGCGCGCTGGATCTCGGGTCGGGAACCCTCGGGGAACCGCTCAGCGGCGTTGTGACGCTGACGAACACAGGCACGAAGCTCACGGTCAGCGCCGTGCGCGCGCCCGCGGCGCCGTTCCAGGCGAGCGGGCTTCCGGCAGTGGGCAGCGAACTCGCGCCCGGCCAGCAGATCAGCGTGCAGGTGAGCCTCGATGCGCCATCGGCAGGCAGCTTCAACGGGTCGCTCGGCATCACCGCGCAGGCGGGCGAAGCGAGCGTCGCCCTCTCGGGCTCACTCGCGCAGCCGGTGCCGGCCGAAACGACCCCATCGCCTCCGGGCGGCGGCACGAGCACGTCCGTCATCCAGGTCGCGTCCGCGCTCACGACCGGCATCGCCCGCGCCGAAGCGCCCGCGAGCCTCACCCGCCTGCGCCTCATCGCCCCGACCTCCAGGCTGGCCCGGCACCGGCGACTGTCGAACGTGGCCTACGTCCTCTCGGCGGCGAGCTCGGTGGCGTTGACGGTCGAACGCCCCGTCCTCAGCCACCGCTGCGTGCTCGGCGCGCGCGCCTGCGTTCACTACCGCCCCACGCGGGTCGCGCTCAGCATCCGCGGGCACGCCGACGCGAACGTCGTCGCGCTCGACCTCGCCCACCTGCCCGCCGGCGAGTACCGTCTGAGCGCTGTCGTGATCGACGCGGCGGGCGCGCGCGGCATCGCGCGCTACCTCGCGTTCTCAGCGAGGTAGCGCCGGATGCACGCGCTGCGCCCGCGGGGTTCGGGGCGCTCGCGTCAGGACCGGGCCGCAGCGGCGCACCCGCGCCCACGGGCGCTACCGGTGGAGCCGCAGCGTGATCGGGCGGCCGTAGCCGGAGCCGCCGGCGGAGGGCCTCGCGAGCACGACCGCGATCAGACGCAGGCGGCGATGCACCGTCAGGAGCCGCACGAACGGGGGCGAGAGGCGCACCGAGATCGTCGTGCGGGCCCCTGGCCTCACCGCGAACCCTGCCGAGTCGCCGGCTTCGATCCGGCTGACGCGAGCTCGTCGTCTGCCGTGCGCGCGCCCCGCAGCAACCGAGCGAACCAGCTTCACGCGCCCGACGCACCATCTGCGCAGGCCTCGCGGGCACGCCACGCCCACCCTCGCGAGACCCGCGGTCGAAGCGGACGCATGGCCGGTGGTGACCGCTGCGCCGACCCCGAACACCGTCACCGCCCCAGCGTCCTTGGCCGTGACGTACACCTCGCGTCCATCCGGGCTCACGGCCGCCCCGTCGACGCCGCCCAGCGACGGCATGCTCGTACACCGGCTGTCTTCGCCGTCCGCGCAAGAGACCTCGGTGAGCTTGCCCGTCGATGCATCGCGGGAGAAGATCACGGCCGAGCCGTCGCCGATCGCGTAGACCGACGAGCCGTCGCCGCTGACCGCGAGCGCGGCGATGCTCCTCAGGCCCGGGACGCTCGAGCAGGGGTCGGCGGGGCCTGGTTCGTGGCTTTCGTTTTCTTCTTCTTCTTCTTCTTCCTTGCTTTCGGGGTGTTTCGGCGGGGGCGGCGGCGCCTGGAAGTCGACGCAGCCCGCCTCCGACAGGGCGCCGCTGGAGGAGTCACGTTTGAACACGTCAATCTTGCTCGCCCCACCCGAGGAGTCCGCGCCATAGACGTTTCGACCGTCGGGGCTGATCGCGAGCAGCGTGGGCGACGTCATCAGGCTGCTCCCGTGGCAGAGCCCCGGCGGCGGGGCTGCCTTCAGGCAGCTGGTCTCCGTGAGCGTGCCCGTGGCATCGGGCGTGAAGACGTCCACCGCGTTGCTGCCGGGGGCCGCTCCGTAGAGCTGTTTGCCGTCCGGGCTCAATGCCAGGGAGTCGAGCCCCTGCGTGGCGATGCCCACCGAGCAGGCTCCGTCGAAGCCGTTGACCGCTATGCAGGGGCTGGCGAGGGGTTGCGTGCCCGAAGTGCCGAACAGTGAGGCAACTGTCGCTTCCGGGGTGCTCGTCGCCGAGCTCCCCGCGGGGGCGGGCGCGGGGGCGACAGTTGCCTCACTG
>OCZT010005423.1_pt1 | contig 12736 bp, 5 predicted proteins | sample 1539031 | NCBI WGS metagenome assembly OCZT01 (sample SAMEA3539308, study PRJEB22396) | soil metagenome | biome: tundra; feature: field; material: soil | place: USA | collected 2010-05 | depth 0.15 m | reverse complement strand
CCCTTGCGGACTCACCCAGATTTCCCAAAACTCCTCCGCTATCGGCGGATTGGGGAAGGCCGAGGTGTATTGACAGCCTTGTCCTGCGAGGTGATCTGGTCAACCTCCAGGGGAGACATCTCCTCACGCCCCAGGCGGCTCAAGTGCGCAGGCTGAAGGTTGCGGCCACTTGTCAGCACATAGCGGAAAGTAAAATCGCCTCCCTGGCCTGCCGCATAGTTGGTGAAGTAATAGTTGTTCATGACCTGGGAAAAAATCGTTCCCGGCCGTTGGCCAAATTCTCGCGGCCAGGTGCCGCGCACAATGTCTCCCAGCGTGATGAGTGACGCGTCAATCGGGATGATCGCCGCCGTCACTCCGTCCTGGTCCGCTGCAACCCAATGCTGCACGGAAAACCACTCTTTTCCCGCGCCCGGCAACTGATCGTGGGCGGGGTTTACAAAGCCATTCTGGATTTCATAACGGAACTGCGGTTGATCCATGGCCAGGGGAAAGGCAAAGTAAATTCCTTCCTTGGAATAGACCTCTGTCTTGCGCACATGGTTGATGAACTCAATCTTTTTTTGTCCGTTGAAGAGGATGACCTCGGTTTCAATCTTCGGCGTGTTTACTCCCGAACTCTCCAGGCGCGCCGTCATGCCGAAAGGCTCATTCGTCACGGACACAAGGCGTCCACTGCCTGCGTTATGAATGGTGAGTTCAGGGATCGGCCAGTTGGCGCTGTATTCGAGCAGCCGGTTCGGACTCTGGTCTCCACCCGTGACGTAGAGATACTGGTCAAACCGGTATGCGCTGCTGGTGTTCACCAGTTCCTTGTTCAGCTCCTTATCGAAGATGCTCTTCACCGCTCCGCTCTCCGCGTCCAATACGACCCGGTAGAATTGATTCTCCAATGTGTTTGCTGAAACAGGCTGGGGAGTGGGCGGCCCATCCGGGACTTGCTTCAAGGAATAAGCCTTGTAACCCACCGACGGCACGTCCTGCGCCAGAAAGCGGATGTGACGGTAAGACTCGCCCGTGAAGAGAATTTCATAGGATACGGGTTGGTTTGTCACCCGGTCGACAATCTCGTGTCCCTTGTCCAGGTCAATATCCACGAGGCTTGAGCGCTGCCAACTGAGGGGATTGAACACCAGCAAGGTTCCTTGCGGGTCGTAGATGGAATTGGCAAGGTCAGCCAGACTACGGCGGAGCACGTAGTCAACGTCGCGCTTGGCGTCCGTGGCAAACGCTTCTTTGACGGCCAACTGGTTGGTGGTCTCCCGGCTCTCCGGATCGGTGACGCCGCGGTCAGCACCCCAGGTATGCTCGTCGTAGAGAACCATGTTATTCCACAGCCGCTTCAGCACCTCCGGCTCCGGCCTCGCTCCCGGATCCACCAGGCTGCTGACGGTGGAGAATTCTTCTGCGGCCAAGGCTCGCTGTTCGCTCTCGCGATCGATGGCGGCGGAGCGCGCCGTGGAGACGATGCCGTACTCCCAGTACGGCCCGCCATCGCCACGAACTACAGGAATAGAATCGCCAAAGCCCGCGGCGATGGTGCGCATGGCATCGGCAAAGCCTGAGTATTGCAAGTGCGGGTAGGCGTAAAGCTTGTTCCAATCCTCCGCGCTGCTGGCCTGGCGAGGAAACAGATCCGTGTTCTCCCACTGCGTCCCATAGACCAGAACCGAATCCGATTTATATTCAGGGTGATTGTAGGCTTGGAGGAAAACCGGAATGCCGTCACGTCCGGCGGAGATTTCACCTTGCAGCCCGCCGAACAGAACACCTAACTGCGAATAGACCCAGGAGTACCACATCAAGATTTTGCTGCCGTCGGGCCCCTCCCACCAGAACGGCGATTCTTCATTCAGCCGGCTGGCAAGAAGAATCGGTCCATTGTCATTGTCGCAGCCCGAGATGAAATACTTCAAACCCGCCGCCGCCATGACCGACGCATATGACCAGGAGTAGGTGGGCACGTCCGTGATGTCGGCATAATCCGCATCTCCCCCGTATTTCTGCTGAAATTGAAAGGCGGGATAGAGCGAGCGAATCAGGGTCTCAAGGCCTGGGAAGCCGGTAAGAAGGCTCGCTTCCACCGTGGGAATGAAGATCTTCTTTTCTCTGATCATTTGGAAAAGCCGCTGCTGTCGCTCTTCGCTACGCCCGGCCATGTATTGCCGCACACTCCAGAATCCGTCGGGGCTGAAGCGGAAGTCCGGGTGCTCCTGAATCAGTTGCGTGGCTTCCTCCAATACTCGCGACTGAATCTCTGCCACCTTTTCCTGATAGTCGGAATACCCGACGTCCACATGAATGTGGGGAACCACCAGAAGATTCCACTTCTTCGCCGCTTTGACGGTGACGGGAATGCGTTTCGTGTGGCTACCAATTTTGACTGTTACGTTGCCATTCAAGGGCGTGGTGAATTCGGGAACGGAGAATTCCACTTTCTGTTCGCCAAATTCTTTGGCAGCTAGCGGCTGGTGAAATTGCTTGTCTCCCCTCTCGATCGTAACCTGTCCACGCTCCACTGCCGAGTTGTACCGCACATAGACGTCCACTAATTCCGCCAGACCTTCTCCCTGCCGCACATAGAAAATGGTGGGCTCGGTCTCAGCCATGAGGGCACTCGCAAGGAATTTCCTCGTCGCATCGTGCACCAATTCGATCGCGTCGTAGGTAATGACGGAGTGAGTCTCGTTACTCTCCGCCGCAGTTTCGTCCACAGCTGTCAGGGTCAGTTTGTTGGTTCCCTTTTGCAGGAATTTCGTAGGGACGTCGAAAGTGATGGTGTCGACCGCTGCGATCGGAAGCGTTACCATCTGGCGGTCACCACCGCCGTAGTTCAGTATGGGGTGTTGATAGAACTGGCCGGCGTGGCCGTTGATCGCCACCTGCAACACCGCCACTCGGGCTGTTTCCGAGAGCAGCCCGATCTTCAGCGAATAGAGGCCCTGAGGCGCCTCGTCCAGATCAAACTGAATCGTGTAGGGATGCGGGTGGCTCTCTGCCTTGCCCACGGTGGCACCTTCCTGATAGCCGGGCCAATCGGTTTCAGGCTTGCTCTTCCCTACGACGTAAACCACCTCGCCTTTGGGAAAACGGGAGCCGAAAAGCGGCGCTCCTTTATTCCCCGCATTGAACTCACTGGGAGACTCGTTAAACGTACCGATCTGCCACAGCGTCTGCGGAGCGGCTGACGCGCTCTGGAAAAAGCGCAGCATGAAGGCAATGGAAAGGGCGAATGGCAAAAGAAGGTTTTGATGCAGGGTTCTCATTTTGATCCTCTGACGGGCAGCGAGTTTAGGAAATGTTTGTGAGAAGCGTTGTATGGATTCCGACTATTTCCATGGTGAAGTGGAAACGGGCCGATACAACGCTTGTATATTACTCCCGAAGTCAAGCTCTGCCGATGTTGGCTAGTGGACGGAACCTCTGAGCGCGGACGGCCGCGGCGGACCGCGCTCAAAATGGCGATCCCGGGCCCAGTTCAATTCTCGTACAAATCCCTTCGCACTCGTGGTAGATTGCCGCCGCCGGAGGTTCAACAATGACACCACACCGAGTTCACTCGCGCGCAATCATCGTTTTAGTTTGTGCCTCGTTCCTATGTGCCGCAAAGGTTGTGGGCCAGTCGGCGGATTCGTGGCAGCCGCAAGCCCCACAGTACTGCTTCCATATGATCGGTAATGCGCACATCGATGCTCCCTGGCTTTGGCCATGGCCGGAGGCGATGTCGGTCGTCCTCAGCACTTTTCGCTCAGCCCTGGATCGCATGAATGAAGATCCGGACTTTAACTTTACGGCAAGCTCGGCCCAGTTCTATGAATGGGTCGCCCAGGCGGATCCGAAGATGATGGATGAGATTCGCACGCGGGTGAAGGAACAGCGGTGGGATGTTGTGGGCGGATGGTGGGTGGAACCCGACGTGAACATACCCAATGGCGAGTCGCTGGTGCGGCAGGGACTCTATGGGCAGGAAGTATTTCAGCGGCTGTTCGGGCGCCAGGCGGAGGTTGCTTTCAATCCCGACGCCTTTGGGCATCCCGGCACACTGCCGCAAATCCTCAAATTGCAAGGGATGCACTCCTTCGTCTTCCTGCGGCCTCTAATCAATGAAAAAACGCTCCCCGGGCCTCTTTTCTGGTGGCAGAGCCCCGACGGCTCACGCGTGCTGGCTTACCGGATTCCGATCGCCTACAACGGCGGCGCGTCTGATACGTCGGTGTTCAACCGCCTGCACGAAATCATCGCCGCCTACCCGGGGCCGCTACAAGATCTTATGGCTTTTTATGGCGCGGGTGACCACGGTGGCGGGGCAACTCGAATTAGTATTAACTCGATTCATGATATTCAAAAGCAATCCGGCGCGCCACGTCTCCTTTTCAGCACTCCAGCCCATTACTTCAAGGAGGTCGGCAAGCTCCAAGATCTGCCCACGGTGGCGGACGAGCTTCAGCACGTCGCGGTGGGCTGCTACACGGCGGAGGCAGACATCAAGAAGAGCAACCGCGCGGCCGAAGCGGCTCTTGCCACGGGCGAAAAGATGGCGGTCCTCGCGTCGGTGCTGGCCGGATCGCAATACCCCTCAGCGGAATTGACGGCGTCGTGGAAGAAGGTGCTGCTGATGCAGTTCCACGACAGCCTTGCGGGCACTGCGCTTCCGGAGCATTATGATGTGGCCCGCTCTGCCTACGGGTATGCGATGGAAGTGGCGGACCAGGCCATCAATCTTGCGGCACAGAGAATTGCCTGGAAAATTCCCACCACGGACCCGAACTCCGAATACCTTGTGGTTTTCAACCCTCACGCCTGGGACGCAAAGCTGAATGTGGAATACGATTTTGGCTTTGCCTTCAATAACGAACTCGAGGTCCCGAATAGTTTGTTGGAGGACGAAGGCGGTCACGCGATTCCCCATCAATGGACACAGGCTTCAACGATTACGGATCACCGCGTCAAACTGGTGTTCAACGCGCCCGTGCCCGCTTTCGGGTATCGCCAGTTCCGGCTGCGGAAGATCGAGCCCGCGCCCCAGCCCGCATCCACGGTGCATGCCTCGGAAAAAGAACTCGAAAATGAGCACCTGCGCGTGACCTTTGCCGGCAACGGCACGCTCGCGATTTACGACAAGGACGCCAAGGCTAACGTCTTCCGCGGCGCCGGGGGGGCGGGCGCGGTGGTGATGGACGACCCCAGCGACACCTGGAGTCACGACGTACGCGATTACCCCGCAGAGGTCGGCGCCTTCAATAATGCCAGCTTCCGCGTTTTGGAAAACGGGCCTTTGCGGGCAGCGGTTCGCGTGCGGACGCATTACGGGTCATCCTCGCTACAGACCGATTGGATTCTTGCTGCCGGCGCTCGGAGCCTGGAAGCGCGCGTGCTTCTGGATTGGCATGAGCACTTGAAGATCCTGAAGCTCTCTTTCCCGGTGGATGTGCAGAACCCGCGGCCGACTTATGAAATACCCTACGGCTACCTGGTCCGCAAGGCCGAGGGGGAAGAGGATCCCGGGCAGCGGTGGGTTGATCTCTCGGGTGACCGTTCGGGCAGCACGTATGGCGTTGCCATCATCAATGATGCCAAGTATGGGTATAGCGTCAAAGGCGACGAGCTGACGGTTTCCATCGCGCGGGGTGCAGTCTATGCGCAACACGTTCCCCGCAAAGTGGACCCGAATGGCGAATACCTATGGCAGGACCAGGGTGAGCAGACGTTTCGAATGCTGCTGATTCCGCACGCCGGAACATGGCAGGACGTTGGGGTGGTTCGGCGAGCGGAGGAGTCCACCTCTCCCGTGCCGGTTCTCTATCAGGGTATTCATGGCGGAAGCCATCCGCTGGCGGGTTCTTACCTCTCGGTGGATGTCCCGGACGTTGTCGTTTCCGCGGTCAAAAAAGCCGAAGTTGGGAATGACATCATTATCCGCGCTTACGAGACGGCAGGCCGCCCGGTGCGGGCAACACTCGATATTGGGTTGATGAAGCGGCGTTGGACCGGAAACTTCCGCCCGCTGGAAATCAAGACCCTGCGAGTGCCGGTGGCGGGGGGCGAAATTCGTGAAGTCAATGTGCTGGAGCACTGAAGCGCCGTCTTGAGCAAGCGGCGCTGATCGGCCGCAGGCCGGCGGTTCATTATGGCAAGCGAGTTCGCACCAGGAATTCGTCTACATTTTCCCGTACCACCAGCGCCGTTTCCGTATAGGTAGTGGGTGGAACCTGCTCGTTCCTCAGCCAGCGGAGGATGATGGAGAGGATCTTCTTCCCGTACTCTTCGGGGAAGACGCAAATGGTGGCAATAAAAGGGCTGCCGACATCCTTGATTTCCGCCAGCACGCGTTCAGCGGGGCTGAGGTCGTTGCCGACAATACCCGTGTACTGCTCCCGCCCCAGTTCTCGCGCGGCGCGAACCGCCCCCAGGGCGCTGATATCATTGACGGCAGCGATTAACACGCGCTTGCGGGGCTTGATCTCCCGGAAGAACTTACGCGCTACGTTATAACCATCTTCCTCCGTGCCTTTGCCATCGCGACGAACCACGCGACGCACTCCCGGCGCTCTGACGGCGCGTTGTAGGCCCTCCAGGAATCCCGTAATCCTCGAGTGGGTATGGGCGCCGGCGGCAAACGCTTCCAGTACCAGCACCTGATCAAGCCCTCCCCGCCATTTCTTATGTACGAAGCCTCCCGCTGCCTCTCCCAACGTCAATCCGGTGGTGTAATTATTGGGGCCAAAAAACAGCGCCCCCGGTTGGGGAATATCGATGGCGAGGGTGGGAATGCGTGCCTTGGCAAACATATCGGCGAGAACCGGCGCGATCTTGGAATGCAGCTGGCATTCAATTGCGAAGTCAACTTTCTCGCGGATCATCCATCGGGCATGTTCAATCGCCCTCTCCGCATCGAACTCATTGTCGAGAGGAAAGAGTTCCACCAAGGCGATCCGAGCCGCTTCCACCAGTCCGTGCGTTACCGCGTCGGAAAAGGGCAGGCCGCCGCAAAGCTGGGCATAGCCCACTCGATACTGACGCGACCCCACGAGAAGCTTGAACTTTTTGGTTCGGGCGTCCTTTGCCACCCAACCGTGCCGTTCGAACGTGTGGAGGATGCGCAAGGCCGTGGCCAGATCCAGGTGGCAGGCGTCAGCAATGTCGGAAAGACGGGCTCCGGCGCCGACCCGCCCCATGGCGTTGATAATCTCAATGGCCTTGCCAAGCACCTTGATGTAGTAGCGCGGCGAAGATGCTTTTCCCCCATTTGATTCCGTCAAACTCCCGGTCATGATTACTCCTTGGAGTGCCGCTGCAGCAACCACCGCCTTCTACTTGCTGCCTACTTCTCGTTCGCCCGCCCCCAGGCAAGCCGTAACTGGTTTGTCCAGTGGAAATAATAGACTTTTACAATGTAAAATTATAATTTTCTTGACATGCGGTGTCAATAGCGATAAACCCGTACCTGGTAACAACAGTGTGGGACGTTTCTCCCAGGGGGGAACGCAGCCGTCGGAGTTGCTGTTTGCTTTGGACGCGAACTGTAAGCATGTCTCCCCTCTTTCCAGCGTCGGGCGGAAAGGCGCGAGGCATGAGCAACCGCTTCACTGTTTGACTTGTATTACTGCGTCGGCAACGGGTCTGGGGTCTGAACTCCATAAAGCCCATTCTTGCGGTGGAGGTCAACGCTGATCATGGGAGTCATGAGTGATGACTCCAGGCGAGACCTCCCCGAAATTGTAGCCTGCTAACCTTCCCCTTCTTTTGTCTGCCGTGCAAACTCGGACGGACACAAACCATAATCGCATCGTCTCGCGGGGATCGTCACTGATTCCACGGGTGTAGTGGCTCCCGATCCACAATCGTCACAAAGGATGCGGGATATTGTGCAACTCGTCGGATAAAAGCCAACGCCGCCGGTTTCCCCCACAGTTATTAATTTGCTCCCGTCAAATCAAACGATTTCGGCTTTCAAGCCAAGATTCGAGAATGCGGCTGAGAGTTGTAGTCCAAAAACCACACCTCCGTCGCTCAGGCTTGCGTCTCCACAGCAGGGAAGCAGTTGAAAGATTCCTTGTCCACCTGCCAGTAGGGCATGAATTCAATGCCCGGGTTATTCTCCACCCGATAGTGAAGCGGCTGGTCGGGCTTCGGTTGCAGGTGCTTCAGCAGGTCTTCCGGCTTTCTCACTCTGGAGAGGCGCAAAATGATTTCGGGTGCCCCCACAGCAGCCAGCAAAATCGGGCCATAGCTCACGGAGTAGCGATCATGGTTGGGGATTTGATCCACGCCCGTATATCGTGATGCCACCAGACCCGCGGGCAGCGTGAAGGTGACACCATCACCCTCGGCCCAGGCGCGGTCAATCGTCACATAGGAGCCCGGCTTGCCGGATCCCGCCGGCTTTCCATTCACCGTTACCGCCATTTCATGGGTTGCCCAGGAAGGAACACGCACGCGGACTTTTGCCTGCGTTGGGTGTGCGGCTGTGAATTGCAAACGAACCTCGCGGTCAAAGGGGAAGCGCGTGGCCATCTTGATTTGTAGCGATGCGCCTCCCTCGGTCCAATGGATTGATGAGGGTTCAAAGAGGTTGACGTACACGCCGTCAGACGCGAGCGAGTAGATATGTTCCGGCAGCGAACCGATCAGCCGCGTTCCCTGCCCTTCGCAGCAGGTGTTCTTCTGCGTGGGTTGCTCCTTGGCGTGGGTCAACAAGGCGTGGTAACGGAATCCCTTTGAGCCCGCCTGGTTGGCCATCGCCACGTTGTAGATGGACTTCTCGATTTCCGTGACGTACTTCTCATTTTCCGGATCGAGCAGATGGAAGCGCTGGCTCAAGAAGGCCCAAAATGCATTCCCGCAAAGCTCTTCCAGTTCGGCGCGAAGCGAATAAGATTTGGGCGGGGACACAACGAACTCAATGATGGAGATGGAGCCGCCAGGGTTCTCCCACTTGTCGTGATAAAGCTCCCAGCCGCCTTCCACCGCGCGCAGATAACGTGGATCGCCCGTAGCGCGATAGAGGTCCATATAAGCTTCCAGGTTGGTGAGCAGATAGCAGTGGGGACGATCGTAAGGATACTGCCAGACGGCGCGGTCCTCACGCGCGGCCAATTGATCCATCCAATAGTTCTCCTGGAAGTATCGCTGGATCACCTGAATGTCCGCGGGTTTGCCTACGGGCGTGAAGTACATCCGCGTGTTGGCGATCATGCCCTGGCCGCCTTGAATGGCAAAGCGCAGCAGATGCGGCAAGTAGGGGCACTGGTTAAACCAGTCGGAATAGCCCCGCAGCAATTCAAAGGCTCTGGGATTTCCTCCGTAGCCCGCCTCGATCAAACCATGCACAAGCCACGCGCGCGTATAGGCGCCGCGCTCCGAATAGAAAATAGTTTTCTCGGGGTAGGCCATGATGTAACCGTTGGGCTGGCGGCATTGCGCGATGCCTTCCACGACGGCATCGAGACGCTGGCGGAGTTCGGGATGATTGACCCAGCGCAGGGTGTTTCCCGCCGTCATCAGGAAGCGGCCGGCGTTGGAACCGGCAAGGTCTTCTTCCCAAAATTGAACGTCACCCGTGGGATGCTCAGGAGGCTTGGCCGTCCCCACGCGCTCGCGGAACTGGCGCAGTAGGTCCTCCACCGAGTATGAGTTCAACAGATACCCAATGTTATCCTCCAGCGCCTTCTGGAAGACACCGCCCTCGAGCGTCACTCCCGACCGCGGCACGCGCGCCTTGTGGACGGGAGGCTTCCAGGTGCGAGGGTCGGTGACATTCTCAGGATGATGCATGAAAGTGGTCTCGCCGCCCAGTCGCTCAGGCCGAGTCACTTGGACAACGTCGTTATCATTCCCGTAGGTTGGGTCCGCCGTAACCGGGCATAAAGCGGCGATCTCTTTTCCACCTGAGTACACATCGATTTTTCCCAATGCCAGGTAAAAGCCGTTGGCGACACCGGAGAATCCGCCCCCTCCCACATTCATCAGACGCGTCGCCGTGAGGCGCACATAACGGCCCGTGACTCTCGGCGCGGTGTGCTTTTCAATACTGCCCTTGGGATTGGGGTAGTCGGCATCGGTGTGGTCCACAATCGGCGCGGGGTTACGAAAGTCAGCGTCGCTTGAGGCCTCGATCTTGAAGCGGACCGGGAACCCTTCGCCCGCGTAGTACTCATCGCGGCCCGGAATGAATTTTTCGTTGGCCGGGTAGATCTTGACGAAGTCAATGGGTTGGTTTTCGCCCAAGTCGATTTGTACCCACGTGATGGAATCCGCCGCCTTCGCTGGCTTGGAGCGGTAGGCCCGAAAGGCGCTGGCAGATGTGTTGGTCATCCACTCGCCGATGGGGGCCAGAACGACCTGTTCATCCACGGGGGAGGGAGCGGCGGAATCAGCGGGCGAACCAACCACGGGACCAGCTTTCAAAAAGTGAGACGAAGCAATTCCCGCACCTGCGCCCACAGAAGTTTCCAAGAACTTGCGCCTGGTGAGACCCATAAGTGATCCTCCTGCTCGAGTGCAAAATCAACGAGCCCAAAGCCTGACTCTTGAATTCATTCTCAATTGGAAACTAATCAGCGTGGTTTTGTTCCGGTCAAATCGGTGGAGCTGGGCCGGTGGCGGCATTTCACGCTGCGGCGAGAGACTACCGCTTTTGGGCGGCAAATGAAAGCGTAATGTTAGGCAGAAATCGAGTGGAGCGATTGCATTCGGCGGTCCTCGGCGGTATGTTATTTGTCGGGCCAAAATTGGAAACGAAACTCCACCTCCGGGTGAACGAATCACGCGCATTTGAGCATCATTTCGGGAAAATCATAACAACGGTTCAGGTTAGGATGGTTTATGCCGACAGCCTCGGAAAAAGCATTGGATGATTTGCTGGTCTCCCAAGAATTCATGCAGGACCCTTATCCGCTCCTTCGCCAGTTACGCGAAGAAGATCCGGTCCATTGGAGTGATTCCATTGGCGGATGGATTCTGACTCGATATGACGACATGGTAACCACGTTCAAGGACACCGCCCATTTCTCCAATGAAGGACGACTGGCGAAGGCCGTCGCCTACCTGCCGCCGGAAACGCGCGCAGAGTTTAAAACCTTTGAAGACCACTACCGGCAGAGGAGCCTTATTCACTCCGACCCGCCGGATCACACGCGGCTCCGTTCCCTGGTCACCAAGGCTTTCAACGCCCGCGTGGTGGAAGGGATGCGGCCGCGCATGCAGGAGATTGTAAATGAAGTGATTGACGCCGCCCAGCAGGCGGGAGGGATGGACGTTATCAAGGACCTGGCCATTCCCCTGCCCGTCGCCGTTTTGGCTGAGATCCTCGGTGTGCCGAAGGCTGACGTACACCTTTTCAAGAATTGGGCGGATGGGCTGCTGGCATTCCAGGGACTTAACAAGCCGCCAGTGGAAGTTCTGCAACGTTCGCAACAGGCGATTTTGGGAATCCGCGGCTATCTGGGCGAGCTGCTTAAAGAAAAGCGGGAACATCCGGGCGAAGATCTCCTGAGCGAGCTTGCGGCTGCTGAGTCCGAGGGCGAAAAACTCTCGGAGACGGAATTGCTCAATACCTGCATCACGCTGCTCGTGGCGGGGCATGAAACCACCACCTCCCTAATTGGCAACGGACTTTGGGCGTTGTTGCGGCATCCCGATCAATGCCAGCTCCTTAAAGATGACCCTTCGCTGCTGACTTCCGCCATCGAGGAGATGCTCCGCTACGAAAGCCCCGTCGCCCGCCAACCGCGCTTGATGAAGCAGGAAACGGAAATGGGCGGCAAACAACTGCGTCCGGGAGAGATGGTCTTTCAGATGCTCAACGCGGCCAACCGGGACCCTGCCTACTTCACCGATCCTGACCAGTTTGACATTCGGCGGCAGAAGAACCGGCACATCGCTTTTGGTCTGGGCCCTCACTTTTGCGTCGGCGTCCTGCTTGCCCGCACCGAGGGGCAAGTTGTTTTTTCCACACTGTTAGCGCGGGTCCCCCATATCCGCCTGGTGGACGAGAAACCGGATTGGGATGTGCACAAACCCAACTCCCGCATGCTGAAGGCACTGCCCGTGCTGGTGTGATGCTGTTGCGCCAGCGTCAAGTGCGGCCCACTGCTTGGCGGATTTGCGCCGCACGGTCAAATATCTCTTCCCGGCTGATCCCGGCCTCCTGATACATGGCGAAAATGTTCTCGTCCGGAGTTTCCGGGGGGATGGTGTGCGAAGCCGCGAGAATGTAGCCGCCGCCATCGCGCGTCATTCCCTCAATCAGCCGCGCTGAGGCTCGCCGCACCTCATCCACGGTACCGGTGGGGAGCAGGCCCTGGGTGTCCACGCCTCCCATAAACGCCATCTGCTTGCCAAATTCGGCTTTCAGTTCCAGCGCATCCATTCCCGGGCAGTTGCATTGGATGGGATTCAGTACATCGATGCCGATTTCGATGAGGTCCGGAATGATGGGCCGCAGCGCGCCGCAACAATGGTGGGCCACCCACAATCCCTTGGATTTGCCCACTGCCGCAATGCGCGCCAGGTGCGGTTTGATCAGCTTGCGCCAGGTCGCGGGGCTCATGAGCATGGAAATCTGTGAACTCACATCGTCGCCGGTCCACAGCCAATCCAGTTCATACCGTTCCAGGGCAGCCACGGAAAGTTGCAAGGAGAAATCGGCGCAGCGCTTGAGCATTTCGTTGGCAAAGCCTGGATCTTCCACCATATCGAGCAACGCCATCTCTATTCCCCGCAACCGCCAATACAT
>OCZT010005422.1_pt1 | contig 12736 bp, 9 predicted proteins | sample 1539031 | NCBI WGS metagenome assembly OCZT01 (sample SAMEA3539308, study PRJEB22396) | soil metagenome | biome: tundra; feature: field; material: soil | place: USA | collected 2010-05 | depth 0.15 m | reverse complement strand
CTTGCGCTGGGATTGGCGCGCTCGAGCTTGACCCACACTTCGGCCCCGGGCGCGATACTGGCATAGAGCCGGCTCAGCCGGATATGCGGCGTGTTGCCGATGGTGCCGAGGATGTTGGCAAATCGCATGGTGCCCTGCTCCTTTCGATCGATGACGGTGGCGTTTGACCTGACAACTCAATCTACTTCTTCGATCAGTGCACGATCACCACCCCCGTCATCCCCCATAGCTTTCCGTGGCCACACCCCGGAGTCGACCAGATGAACGCCCGCCCTGCCGTATCGCTCGCCGCCCTGCTCGCCATCGCCGGCTGCATCCACGCATCGCACGCCGCCCGGCCGGCGCTCTCGCCCAACGCCCGCGCCCTCCGCTTCGCGAAACTCGTGGACGGCGACGGGCGCGTTACGCAGGACGCGACCATCATCGTCGACGGCGACCGCATCGTGAGCGTCGGGTCCGGCGACGGCGTGGTGCCGAGCGGCGTCGCGGTCGTCGACCTGCGCAAATACACGGCGATCCCAGGCCTGATCGACGTGCACACGCACATGACCTATTGGTGGGATCACGCCCCGGGCACCAAGCCCTTCGGTCCCGGCGGCACGCGCCGGACTCCCTCCGAAATCGCGACCGTCGCGATGGCGAACGCGCGCCTCACCCTCGAGACCGGTGTCACCACCGTCCGTGACCTCGGCGCGTCGGGCTACGCCGACATCCTGATGCGCGACCGCATCGATCGCGGCGAAGCCGTGGGCCCGCGCATGTACGTCGCCGGCTACGGCCTGTCGAAAGCGATGCCGCGCGCGAGCGCCGCGCTTCCGGCTTCCGCGCTTCCGGCTTCCGCGCTTCCGGCTCCATGGCTCCGCGGCCGAATCACCGCGCTCGCCGACATCCCGCTCGCCGTGAAAACCCAGGCAGACAGCGGCGCTGACATCATCAAGATGTATGGGTCCACCGGCACGGGAGCCGATACGAGCACCACGCAGACCTTCAGCTACGAAGAGATGAAGGCCGCGGTCGACGCCGCCCACGCGCTCGGCAAGCGCATCGCCATCCACTCATATGGAGCGAACGGCGGCCGCGACGCCGTGCGCGCCGGCACGAATACGCTCGAGCACGCAGTCGATCTCGACGATGCCACCCTCGCGCAGATGGCGCGGCAGGGCACCTTCTACGTGCCGACCATCGATCACAACCGCTACTACGCCGACTACCGCGCCGACTATGGCTACACCGACGAGCAGGCGCGCGGCCTCGACGCGTATCGCGCGCGCAACATCGAGACCGCGCGCCGCGCCATCAAGGCCGGCGTGAAGCTTGCGATGGGTTCCGACGCCGTGCACATGATGTTCGGCCAGAACACACGCGAGCTCGGGTTCCTGGTGCAGGCCGGCATGACGCCGCTCGACGCGCTCAGGGCGGCGACGGTGAACGGCGCCGAAATCCTCGGCCTCGCCGACCGCATCGGCCGCGTGGCGCCGGGCTACTTCGCCGACATCGTCGCCGTCGACGGCGATCCCGCAACGGACATCAACGCCGTGGTGAACGGCGTGAGGTGGGTGATGAAGGGCGGCGCCGTCGTCGTCGACAAGCGTCAGACACCCTGACGCGTAGCCGAGCGGTCGACCGGCACGGCGCCATCACCTCACGGCACGATGTTCTTGTTCTCGCCGAGCACGTACTTCGCGAACCAGTCGTACTCGCGTGTCATCTTGTCGAGCTGGTGGCGCGGCTCCATCAGGCCGTGGGGCTCGCGCGGGAAGAAGACGAGTTCGACCGGCACGTTGTTCTTCTTGAGGCCGAGGTAGAGTTCCTGTGACTGGCCGATCGGCACGCGCTGGTCGGCCTGCCCGTGCTGGATCAGCGTCGGGGTCCTGGCCTGCTTGATGTACGTCATCGCCGACCGTGCGGTGTACTGCGTTGGATCGTTCCACGGCTCGGCTTCGAAGTAGCCGTCGATGGTGCGCGGGATGTCGTTGGTGCCGTACATCGACGCCATGTCGGTGAGCCCGGCTCCGATCATCACCGCCTTGAAGCGGTTGGTCTGCGTGAGCGTCCAGGCCGTCATGTAGCCGCCGTAGCTCCAGCCGCTCTGCGCGAGCTTCGTGGAGTCGGCGATCCCCTTTGCCACCATGTTGTCGATGCCTGTCTGGATGTCGCGATAGTCACCGGCGCCCCAGTCCTTGATGTTCGCGCGGAGGAACTTCTCGCCGTAACTCGACGAGCCGCGCGGATTCGGGAAGAACACGGCCCATCCCCGCCCGGCCCACACGTGCGCAGCGTCGGTCCAGCCGCCCGGGAAGTTTTCCATCCACGATCCGGCGGGCCCGCCGTGGATCTCGGCGACCATCGGGTAGCGCTTCCCCGGCTGGTAATCCACGGGATAGACGAGGATTCCCTCGACATCCATGCCGTCTTTGGATTTCCAGTGCACGATTTCGCTCTTGCCGAGTGCGAGCGAGCGGAGCTGCGGATTGTGATCGGTCAGGCGCGTCAGCGCCGTCGCGTTGGCGACCGTGGCGACGTGGACATCGGACGCGTGCTGGATATCCTGGAAGGTCACTGCGAACGAGGAACGATCGCGCGAGAAGGTCGCGTTCGAGATCACGCCCATTGCCGCCGTGAGCTGCTTCGGCGTGCCGCCGGCGCTCGCGACCGAGAAGAGCTGCGTCGTCGTCCGCACGGGCGAGGTGAAGTAGATAGTCGCGCCGTCGTTCGACCAGGTCGCTGCGCCGGGCTGATAGAGGAAGCCTGGAGCGACCATCCGCGGCGTGCCGCCGTCGGCGCTGACGACGGCGAGCTGCAGCAGCCCGACGGCCGTCGGCTTGCCGGGCCGGGTGAGGTACGCGATCGACCTGCCGTCGGGCGACCAGCGCGGCGCGGCGTCGGGGCCTTCGTTCTCGACGAGCTTCTTCGGCGTGCCGCCTTCGCTCGAGACGGTAAAGATGTCGCTCACCGTGCCGTCGTCGGCCTTGGGCGTGGGGTTCGTGACGTAGGCGATGCGCGATCCATCGGGGGACCACTGCGGGTCGCTGGCTTGAAAGGCGCCGTTGACGACGATCGTGACCTTCTTGGTGGCCACGTCGATCGTCGAGAGCTGCGTGAAGCGGAACTGCTGGTCGATCACGACTGCGTCGTCCTTGTCCTTCTGCTTCTTCTCTTCGTCGGCCGTGAGGTCGCGCTGCGCCGCGAACGCGATGCGCTTTCCGTCGGGCGACCATTGGAAGGAGCCGATGCCGCTCTTGGAGCTGGTGAGCGCATCCGCTTCACCGCCGGACGGTGAGATGAGATAGATCTGCGGCTTTTCGTCGCGTGCGGAGATGAAGGCGATCCACTTGCCGTCGGGCGACCAGCGCGGCGACGTGTCGGCCTTCTTGCTCGTGGTGAGGCGCACCGGATCGCCGCCCGCCGCGGCAACTATGTAGATGTCGGGATCGGCGGCGTCGGCCGTCATGTCGGCGTGCGAGACGACGTACGCCACCCATCGGCCATCGGGGGAGAGCTGCGGATCGGACACCGCCTTCAGGGCGATCACGTCGTCGAAGGTCATCCGCTTGGAAGACTGCGCGCGGGCGGGATCGACGGCGAAGAAGAACATCGCGGCGATGGCGAAACGCGAGACCGAGCGGAGAGGGCGCATTGGGGAGGACCGAGGATCGAAGATGGAAGCCGGAGGCCGGAAGCCGGAAGACGTAACGCCGGAAAACATATCCGCGTCGCGGCACGGCCGCGAGCGTATCACGCAGCGGTGGGGGGCTAACGCGAAATGCCGACGGCAACATCCCGTCGGCATTTCGTGTTTGTGCGCCCGGACTTGGCTTGGTCGGAGCTGCGACTATTTGCTGGAGACCGCGCGATCGGGACTCGCATCCGACTCCGCGACCGGCTCCATGCCGTGATGCTCCAAGTGACTCGTCGCGGCGAGGTCGGCGTGCTGCTTTGCGAGGGACGCGTGTCCGGCGGCACACTGGGCCTCGTGCGCGGCCTTCTTGTGATCGCCGGAACCGTACGCGTTCTCCGCGGCGCGATGATGTCGCGTGGCGCTCTCGTGGTGGTACGCGGCACGACCGTGGTGTTCTGATGGACTCTGCGACATCTCGACCTCGTGGAGCGGGAGAGTGCGGCAACGCGGGACTGTTGGGCGTAGTGTCGCACACGGCGCGCGGGGCCGGAATCGGCCGAAGGTGTTACGCAGGAAGAGGGATTGGCGGCGCGGGCTTTCGGGGCTAGGCGAACGGTGAGCGCAATCGCGACGGCGCCGGGATTCCTGGCGACACTCAAGTACAATCGGTCGATCGGCTGCAGCAGCACTTGCTCCATTGAGGGCGACGGAATAGTCTCGTTGAGTAGCTGCTCCCCTGTCAACGCCGGCGCCCCGATCAAACTTCTCGCATGAGCTTTCCGATCCTCGGGCTGCACCACGTGACGGCTACCGTCGACGACGCGCAGGCGGAGATCGAAGAGGCGCTCCCGCCGGTTCGTTACTGAGATGGAACCTCACGCCGATCAGCCCGTCGTGCACGCCGGCGCTCCGCTCGACGGTGCCGACGCCGTCATGATAATGGTGCACGGCCGAAACGCCGGACCGAACGCCATTCTCTCACTTTGCGCCGCCATCGACCGCCCGCGCTTCGCCTGCGTCGCGCCGGCCGCCGCCGGCGGAACGTGGTATCCGTTCAGCTTCATGGCGTCGCGAGCGCAGAACGAGCCGGGACTGAGCTCCGGACTCGCCGTCCTCGAGTCGCTCGTCGTCGATCTCGTAGAGCATGGTTTTCCGTCGCACAAGATCGTCCTGCTCGGCTTTTCGCAGGGAGCCTGCCTGGCGGCGGAGTTCGCGATCCGCCACCCGCGGCGCTACGGCGGCGTGCTCGTGCTGAGCGGCGGACTGATCGGTCCCCCGGGCGCGACCTGGGATGACGTCACCGGTGCACTCCGCGGCACGCCGGTGTTTCTCGGATGCAGCGACGTGGACGGTCACATTCCGAAGGAGCGCGTGATCGAGAGCGACGGCGTGTTCAGGCGGCTCGGTGCGCGCGTCAAACGCACGCTCTACCCGGGGATGGGCCACCTCGTGAACGATGACGAGATCGTCGAAGTGCAGGCCGTGCTCGACGAGGTGCTGGCCGCGCCCTGAGTGCTACGGCTGGACTCTCGCCGCGAACCAGCGGTCGTACCACGCCATGCTCCGCTCGATCAGGTCCGCGACGTGCTGCGTTTCGCGCACGCCGTGCCCCTCGCGCGGATAGCGGACCATGTTCGTCTCCACGCCCACGTCCTTGAGCGCGATGTAGAACTGCTCGTCCTCGGCGATGGGCACGTCGTTGTCGTTCTCCCCGTGGACGAACAGCGTCGGCGTCTTCACGCGATTCGCGTAGCGGAGCGCGCTCCGCGCCCAGAGCGTGTCCATCAGCGCTCCCTCGGTGGGATAGCGGCCGAACTCCACCGCGAGATAGTCGTGGTAGTACGACATGTAATTGAAGCTGACGAGATTGGAAATCCCGGCGATCGGGATCGCGGCCTTGAAGCGGTTCGTCCGCGTGATGAGCCAGTCGGTGAGTTGGCCGCCGTAGCTTCCGCCCTCTATCCCCATGCGCGCTCCGTCGATCCACGGCCACCGCGCCAGCGCCGCGTCGACTCCGGCGAGGACGTCCTCGGCCTCCTGGCCATCCTGGTCCTTGAAGATCGCGTCGGTGAATTTCTGTCCGTAGCCTGTGGAGCCGCGGTAGTTCACCATCAGCACCGCGTAGCCGTGACTGGCGAAGACCTGAGCCTTGCCGTTGAAGTCCGGTCCCTGCTGCCCGTGCGGGCCGCCGTGAATCTCGACGATCAGCGGGTGCCGCGACGTGCTCGTCCTGCCGAGCGGGAGCGTGAGGAACGCCTGCACGCTGAGACCGTCGCGCGACTTGAACGTGAGCGATTCGACGGCGGCAATCGTGTGCGCGCGAAGGAGCTCCGCGTTCAGCGCGAGGAGCTGCCGGTTCGCGCCTCCCGGCTCGAGGATGTGCAACGTCGCCGGCTCGGCCGGCGTCGTGAACGCGAAGGCGATCGCGCCGGCTCCGTCCACCGACCACGACCCGACCGCTCCGTTCCCGACGAGCAGCGCCGGACGAGTGCCGTCGAGGGGGATGCGATAGAGCTGCGAGAATCCGTGGGAGCTCACTACGCTGTAGAGCGCCTTGCCATCGGGCGCCCACCTGGGCGCTCCCTGCCGGTCGTCGATAGCGGCGCCGATTTCCCGCCGATTCGTGCCGTCCGCGTTCGCCACCCAGACGTGCGTGTCCTCCATCGTCGTCTCGGACGACGTGAGCTCACGCTTCGTGCCGAGGTACGCGATCATCTTGCCGTCGGGCGACCAGACCGGCTGGTATTCGACCGAGCGCGAGCCGATGATCGTTCGAATCGCGCCCGACTCGACGTTCACCGCGAAGATGTCGTAGTTGAAGTCGCGATCGGGATCGGGCGCTGGATTAGACGCGTACGCGATCTCCCTTCCCGACGGCGACCAGTCGATCGAGTGCTCGTTGCGGTTGCCCGTGGTGAGCTGCCGCACGCGGCCGGTGGCGACGTCGACCACGAAGATGTGCAGACGGCGGTTGTCGTTGAATCGCGTGAGCCCCTCGCTGGCCGTCGGCTTGTACGCGTAGCGCGTGATGACCATCGGGTCGCCGTTGGCGCTCGCCTCGGGACCCGGCGTACTCGACACGAACGCGAGGCGAGTGCCGTCCGGCGACCACGACAGCGCTGCGCCGGCGCCGGGATTCACGGAGTTCGTCCCGTGCGTCGTCGCGAGCAGTCGTGACTCCGATCCGTCGGCCCTTGCGACCGCGACGCCGCTGCTGTCGCCCACCTTGCCGAAGAACGCAATCCACTTTCCGTCGGGCGACCAGCGCGGACTCGACGCGCCGTTGCCATCGCGGCCGAGGCGTGTTGCCGCTCCGCTCGCGATGTCGCGGATCCATATCTCGGAGTACGGGTGCCCGGGCCGGTCGTTGCGCGCGACGGCGTAGGCGATCCGTGCGCCGCTCGGCGCAAGGTGAACGTCTCCCAGGCCGCGCAGCTTGGCGAGATCGGCTGTGGCGAGGCCGCGAGCGTCCTGAGCAGCGAGCGCGGGAGCGAATGCCAGCAGGCCGGACACCGCGAGCCGGTGCAACACCATTTTCATATCCACAATTCCTCCTCGTTCACGTTCAGGGCGAATCGTAGTTAGCCGTTACGGACGTTCGGCGCAATGTCGCCGCCCAGAGGTCACCTTCGAGAGCGCCACGGCCGCGGTACGGTTTATCTTGGAATTGCTCACGCCCTCAACGCTAGAGAGGTTTCGGTGCGCCGGTGATCTACGTCGTAGTATTCCTTGCCGCGCTGGCCGTCGATCTCGTTCCCATCGTTTCACCACCCGCCTGGACGGTGATGCTGTGGCTGCTGGTGAGGTTCGACCTGGATCCGTGGATCGTGATCCTCGCCGGCGTCCCCGGATCGGCGCTCGGCCGCTACATCTTCAGCCTGTATGTGGTGAAGATCTCGGACAAGATGATCAAGCGGCAGAAGCACGAGGAGCTGCGGTTTCTCGGCAAGAAACTCGGCCGGAGGCTGTGGCCGAGCTGGCTCTTTGTTTTTCTCTATACGCTGAGCCCGCTCTCGACCACGGCGCTCTTCACGGCCGCCGGAATGGCGAAGGTGCGGGCGGTGCGCACGATTCCGCCCTTCTTCGTCGGCAAGTTCATCAGCGACGCCGCGATGATCTTCGCCGGGCGCTACGCCGTGGGAAGCTGGAGTGACGTGGTGGACGGCACCTTCTCGGCGAAGGGCATCTCACTCATGGTGCTCGGCCTGGCGATCATCGGCGGCTTTCTCTTCATTGACTGGTTCGCGCTGCTCGAGCGCAAGAAGCTCCAGTTCAACTTCAGGATCTGGAAGTAGGTGCCGGCTTCCCGTGGGACAATCGGGAGAACTACGAGCAGCGGTAGCTATGGAGAAGTACGCGCTTGACACGCGCCGGTGTGTTCCATTATCTATCGCGCACGATGATTCGCTCCCGCCAGACCTCCTCCTCCGCCATCGCGTGCTGTCAGGCGATGTCCATGTGCTGCATGTCGCAGCGCGGGAAGGACACGTCCGGCGGTTAGAGTGTTGATAGAGCTCTAAGAACCCGAAGATCGTTTCCGACCCGCAACGGCGCTGCCGAGCGGGTCGTTGTCGTTTCTACACCCTGCTCTGCCGCGCCTCTCGGGGTCACACATCCCACACACCACACGAGGAGAGCAGCATGAGTACGCAGGCCAAGCGCGCCTATCGGTACGAGACGTTGCAGGTCCACGCCGGCCAGCAGCCGGCGCCCGGCACCAACGCCCGCGCCGTCCCGATCTACCAGACGACGTCGTACACGTTCGATGACGCCGACCACGGCGCGCGGCTCTTCGCGCTCCAGCAGTTCGGCAACATTTACACGCGCATCATGAACCCCACCACCGACGTCTTCGAACAGCGCATCGCGGCGCTCGAAGGCGGCGTCGCGGCGGTCGCCACGGCCAGCGGGCAGGCCGCGCAGTTCCTCGCGATCAGCACGATCGCCGGCGCGGGCGACAACATCGTCAGCAGCGGCTCACTGTACGGCGGCACCTACAACCAATTCAAGGTCGCGCTCCCGCGGCTTGGCATTCAGGTAAAGTTCGTCGACGGCGACGAGGCCGATGCCTTCTACCGCGCCATCGACGATCGCACCAAGGCCATCTACGTCGAGACGATCGGCAATCCGCGCTTCAACGTGCCCGACTTCGAGGCGCTCGCCGCGGTCGCGCACGAGCACGGCATCCCGCTCATCGTCGACAACACGTTCGGCGCAGCCGGGTTCCTCGCGCGCCCCATCGACTTCGGCGCCGACATCGTCGTCGCCAGTGCCACCAAGTGGATCGGCGGCCACGGCACCTCGATCGGCGGCATCATCGTCGACGCCGGACGCTTCGACTGGGGGAGCGGCAAGTTCCCCGCCTTCACCGAGCCGGCACCCGGCTACCACGGCCTCAACTTCTGGGAGACGTTCGGCCCCAAGAGTCCGTTCGGGAACATCGCCTTCGCCATCCGCACCCGCGTCGAGGGGCTGCGCGACTTCGGCCCGTCGCTCTCGCCGTTCAACGCCTTCCTGCTGTTGCAGGGCGTCGAAACACTCTCGCTGCGGGTGCAGCGCCACGCCGACAACACGCTCGCGCTCGCCCGCTGGCTCGCACAGCACGAGGCGGTGAGCTGGGTGAGCTACCCGGGATTGGCAAGCCATCCCTCGCACGAACGCGCGAAGAAGTACCTGCGGCACGGCTTCGGCGGCGTGCTGACGTTCGGCATCAAGGGCGGGGCCGACGCCGGCAAGCGGTTCATCAACAGCGTCCAGCTTGCCAGCCACCTCGCCAATGTTGGCGACGCGAAGACGCTCGTCATTCACCCCGCCTCCACCACGCACCAGCAGCTCAGCGACGCCGAGCAACAGAGCGCGGGTGTCACGCCCGATCTCGTCCGCGTATCGGTCGGTATAGAGCACATCCACGACATCCAGGCCGACTTCGAGGCGGCCTTCGCCGCGGTGAACGTTCCCGTGGGCGTGACGTGAGCCGGTTGCGCGTTCTCACCCTGCCGACCGCGCGACTCGAGCTCGGCGCAGAGCTCTCCCCCGTGCGGATCGCATTCCGCACGTGGGGCCGGCTCGCGCCACGCGGCGACAACGCCGTCGTGGTATGCCACGCGCTCACCGGCGACGTCGATGCCGACGTTTGGTGGTCGGGGCTCTTCGGCCCGGGGCGCGCGCTCGACCCCGACACCGATTTCATCATCTGCGCCAACGTGCTCGGCGGCTGTTACGGGTCCACGGGCCCGACATCGGTGAACCCCGATACCGGACTCCCGTGGGGCAGCATGTTCCCCGAGATCACGGTGCGCGATATCGTCGCGGTACAGCGGTGTCTGCTCGACGCGCTCGGAGTGCGCCGCGTGAAGTTCGTCATCGGCGGATCGCTCGGCGGGATGCAAGTGCTCGAATGGGCGCTCCTCGACCCCGATCGCGTGGAGGCGATCGTCTCCATCGCCGCATCGGGGCGCCACTCGGCGTGGTCGATCGCCATCGGTGAGGCCCAGCGGCAGGCGATCGCCGCGGCCGCCGATCCGGCGGCGGGACTCGCCGTCGCGCGACAGATCGCCATGATCAGCTACCGCAGCCGCGACGCGCTGGAACAGCGGTTCGGCCGCACAACGCACGACGACGGTCAGTGGCGCGTGAGCCGCTGGCTGCGCGCGCACGGCGAGCGCCTCGTGGAACGGTTCGATGCACAGACGTACCTCACCCTCAGTCAGGCCATGGACCACCACGACGTGGCCCGCGGACGCGGCACGTACGAGTCGGTCCTTGGCAGCATTGCGCAGCCCGCACTCGTCGTGGGCATCGACTCCGACGTGTTGTATCCGCTCGAGGAACAGGAGGAACTGTCGCAGTTGCTCCCTCAGGCGCGGTTCGAAGTGCTGCGCTCCCCGCACGGGCACGATGCGTTCCTCATCGAAATCGAAGCGGTGAACGATCTGGTGGTCGCATTCCGGCAATCGCTCGTGCACGCGCAGGCGGTGGCATGACGCCGGGGGTCGTGCACGTCGTCATCGCCGGCGCGACGGGACGCGTCGGGAGCGCACTCGTCCATCAATTGCAGACGCAGGGCGAGCTGCTGACCCGCCAAGGCGTGCACGTGCGCCTCGACCCGTTCAGGCGCGGCGACCGATTTTCCGGCGACGCGTTCCTGCGTCGCGTGCAGGGCCATGGCCGGCGGCGCAGTCTGTTCGTCGACTGCACCGCGAGCGACGACGTCGCGTCGCGGTACGCAGCGCTGTTCGAGGCGGGAGTTGGTGTCGTGACGCCGAACAAACGGGCCAACGCGGCCCCGTTCGGCGCGTACCGGCACCTGCTCGATACCGCCCGGCGCTGCGGCGTGCCCTACCGCTACGAAACCACGGTGGGCGCCGCACTCCCCGTGATCGACACCCTGCGCTCGCTCGTCGAGCGCGGCGATCGCGTGCATCGCATCGAGGCACTCCTCTCGGGCACGCTCTCGTACGTGTTCGCCCGCGTGAGCGCCGGTGCACTTTTTTCCACCGCCGTGCGCGAGGCGCATGCGCTCGGCTACAGCGAGCCGCACCCCCGCGACGACCTCGCCGGCGCCGACGTGGCACGCAAGATGTTGCTGCTCGCGCGCGAGGCGGGGCGCGAACTCGATGCCGGCGACATCCCGCTCGAAGCGCTCGTGAGCGACTGCCTCCTGTGCGACGACGATCCCGCCAGCTTTCTCGCGCGCCTGCCGGAGGCCGACGAGCAGTGGGCGGCCCGCCTGCGCGCGGCGCGCACTTCCGGCGCGTCGCTCGCCTACGTGGCGACACTCGAAGGCGGCGCCGCGCACGTGGGCGTGCGTGAGGTCGCCGACGACAGCGCGCTCGCCAACGCGCAGCCGGGCGAGAACGTGATCGTCCTCTGGACCGACCACTACGCCACGTTGCCGCTCGTCGTGCGCGGGCCCGGCGCGGGACCGGTGGTCACGGCGGCGGGAGTGCTGACGGACATCATCGGGGCGGTAAGGTCGATGACCTGACAGGGACGGGCGGGCTTGCAAACGGCGACGGGCGACGGGTGAGGGGATACAAACGGCGACGGGCGACGCGTGAGGGGATACAAACGGCGACGGGCGACGCGTGAGGGGCGATCTGGCGAAGGGCGACGCGTGAGGAGTGCGGAGAACGTCTCCTCGCTCCTCACGCGTCGCCCTTCGCCAGGTCGCCCCTCACCTGTCGCTCGTCGCCGTTTTTCGGAGAGCCGCTCACCCGTCGCTCGTCGCCGTTGGTAGACCCGTCGCCCCTCGCCCACCCCGCCGCTTCCCTTTTCGCCAGGATCGTATACTTCTCGACAGTCGACGAAACACGCCCGGGTCCACACGCACGTCGGAGTTCACATGCGCCCCAGCCTCTTCCGCCCGATCACGTTCGCACTGCTGCTGTTCGCCGGCGTCTCGTCGTCGCGCGCGCAGGACCGGCGCCTGCAGCCGGCCGATCTCTTCCAGCTGGAATACGCGGCCGACCCGCAGATCTCACCCGACGGCCAGTGGGTCGCCTATGTGCGGCAGTGGAGCGACAACATGACGGACCGGCGCTACAGCAACATCTGGCTGGTCAAGGCCGATGGTTCGCTGCACCGTCCGCTCACGTCGGGGAAGTTCGAGGAGACGTCGGCGCGCTGGTCGCCCGACGGCAAGCGCCTTGCGTATGTCTCCAACCGCAGCGGGAGCGCGCAGCTCTACGTGCGCTGGATGGACACCGGCGAGTCGTATGCGCTGACGAACGGCGGCCCCGCGCCGTCGGCCCCAACCTGGTCGCCCGACGGCACGCAGCTCGCGTTCCTCCAGCTCGTTCCCAAATCGGCGCTCGTAATCGGAAAACCGATCACGCCGCCGGCCGGTGCGACTTGGTCGCCGCCGCCGAAATACACGGACCAGCTCGTCTTCCGCTTCAACGGCGTTGGTGAAGTGCCGCCCGGGTTCATGCACGCCTTCGTCGTGCGCGCCGACGGTGGCGCGGCGCGGCAAGTCACGAGCGGCGATTTCCATCACGGCGGCACGTCGTTCGGTGGCGGGTCCATCGATTGGACGCCCGATGGCGCCGAGCTCGTGCTCTCGGCGCGCCGCGGCGACAACCCGGAGTTCAACTCGCGCGAGACCGACCTCTGGGC
>OCZT010005421.1_pt1 | contig 12738 bp, 15 predicted proteins | sample 1539031 | NCBI WGS metagenome assembly OCZT01 (sample SAMEA3539308, study PRJEB22396) | soil metagenome | biome: tundra; feature: field; material: soil | place: USA | collected 2010-05 | depth 0.15 m | reverse complement strand
CGGTTTCGCCCGCAGGCATGAGGGCCTCGATTCGAGCGGCCAGCTCCGGGGCGCCGGGCGAGTCGTAGCGGATGCGGTAGTACGGCTCCGGGAAGCCGTAGAAGTCGTAGACCAGCGGCGCCGGATCGACGGCTCCGAGCGTTAGCGGGGCCGATTGCCAGTGCGCGCTCACGACCAGGATTGCCTTGGGCTTCGGCATCTCCGCTGCCCAGGCGGCCAGCTCGACCGGCCAGAGAGGGTCGTCGATGAGTGTCGGGGCGCCATGGCCCAGGTATACCGCCGGCAGCCGTTCGGGTTGCGGCGCTCGTGGCTCAGACACCCAATGCGCCCTCCCCGGCGACCGCGCCACGCGACGGAGCGCCCATCTGGGCGCGGAGCGTGGCAAGGATCCGCGTCAGACCCACGCAATCCTCATCGCTGAGCACGGAGAACAAGTCGGACAGGGATGCCCGGTAGGCCCGGAATTGACTCTCGACGCTTTCGGAGTTGCAGGTCAACTCGACCAGCGTCACCCGGCGGTCGGTGGAGTGGGGAATGCGGCGCACGAGCCCGTCGGCCTCGAGTCCGTCGACCAGCGCCGTCACGTTGCGCGGCGTGACCGTCAGTTCTTCCGCGAGGTCCGCCATCTTCCGAGGGCCGTTGCAGTGGATCGAGTAGAGCAGCCGAAGTCTGGGCACGCTGGCGCCAGCCTCGATCGCCTTGCGGCGAGCCCAGCGCTCGAACTCATCGACGAAAGCGGCAGTCTGAAGGCCGAGGGCGCCGCTCGACGACGGGTCGTCGCTCACTGGAGATCCTTCGCCCGAACCGACGATCTGACCGCCAGGGGCTTCAGGAGATCCTGTAGACATTCACTATGTTCCAAGCTATTATTACCGTCGGTACGTTACAACATGTAACAGTGCCTGACTACATCATAGCTTGTGAAAGGAACTGGGCAAGTCTGGACCGCCAGCCGGGAGACCGGCTCGAGGGTCCGCGGCAGCCCGGTGCGTGCCCCAAATGGTAGATATCGCCAGGAAGATAGAAAGATTGCCGGTCAACGAGACCTTCGCCTCTCCGGCCGACTCAGCCGCCGTCGATCGGGCAGCCGAGGCGTTGTGCGCCCACGGATTCGATGCTCGCGTCGTCGATACAGGCGCAGAAGCCCGAGAGATGGTCTTGAGCCTGATCCCCGAGGGTGCTGAAGTGGGCGAGGGAGCCTCGATCACGCTCGACCAGATCGGCGTGACCGAGGCGCTCGAGAAGAGCGGCCGCTACGACGCGATTCGGCCGAAGACACGGTCGATGGACCGTGCCACACAGATGCGCGAGATCCGCAAGCTCGGCGCGGCGCCGGACTTCCAGGTCAACAGCGTGCAAGCTGTGACCGAAGACGGTCGCATGCTCGACGTGTCGGCCACGGGCAGCCAGCTCGGCCCTCTGGCCTTCGGTGCCGGCAAGCTCATCATCGTCGCCGGGTCTCAGAAGGTAGTGCCGGACCTTGCTACAGCCTTCCGCCGAGCCCTGGAATACAGCTATCCGCTCGAAGACGTGAAGATGCAGGAGCTGTATGGAGTGCACAGCTCCATCCGCAAGACTCTCGTCTACGAGTCCGATATGCCCGGCCGGACCACGGTCATCCTGGTGCGCGAGCCGGTCGGCACCTGACCGTTCGAGGTCTCAGCTACCTAGCGGAACCAGGAACGGCCCCACCTGGTCGAAACCGAAGACCACGACGTGCGAACCGTCGGGCGACCAGTCGATCTCGAATGGGTTCAGCGGCACATCCCGGATCGGAATGCCATTTCGGCTGAGGCGGGTGACGGTCTCGGCGCCGACCTGGGCGGCATAGGCAACCACGCTCGTCGGCGAGACGGAGATCGTGTAGGGCGGAAGGTCCGAGGGGACGAACTTGCTGCCGTCCCATTCCTGCATCGCCGGGGTTGTCGTCGATTCCCCAAAGAGGCGGCTGTTCGGAAGCCAGCCGGCGTGGAGCACAGCGGGCACCGCCGTGACCTTGCCTGTGGCCACGTCGAGGATCCCCGGGCCGACGTTCTTGGTTGGGTCCCAGCGCACGGTACCAAAGGCGATGGATAGGCCGTCCGGGCTGAATCCCATCAGCTCCTCAAGCGGCAGTTGTTTGTCGACGTAGGCGGCTACGTGCACGCCGTCGAACGTCGTGGTTCGCTGCAGGCCGGGGTAGGAGACGATCGCAACAGAGTCCCAGTACACCGCGTCGGCGGTGCTGCCCGGATCCTGCGCGCCCGAGGTCGCTATCAGAAGACGGGTGCCATCCGGGGACCACTGGACCGGCAAGCCCGCGGTGGGCGCGCTCAGCGAACCACGATCCCAGACCACGAAATTCCAGCGATCAAGCGCGACGGCCAGCGCTCCATGGCCGTTGCCCACCATTCCGGGTCCGATCATATTGGCAAGCTCATGAGAACCCGGGAGCCGGAGCCCCGAGCCGTCCAGCCGGCAAATGACGACCCCTGCATCCATCGAATGAATGGCGTATGTGTCCGAGTCAAGCCAGGTTGCCGCGAAGAAGCCACTTGACCATCCGGGCGTGGGCGTCGTCCCGACCAGCCCCCGGCCGTTGTCGTCGTACAGCTCCCAGCTGTCCGTGGCATAGATGAAATGCTTGCCGTCAGGCGACCAGGTGAGAGGGGCGCCGCCCAAGGCCTTACTGCCGGGCAGCGTTATCGGCTGCATCCCGCCTGCCTCGGGGGAGGCCGTTGCAGGCGGCGTCCCCGGGTGACATAGCGCAAACTGGGCGACGGTCGGTCGAGCCGTCGGAGGCGCGGTCGTCGTCTGGTCGGCCGTCGGGGACTGGCTGGGAGTCGCGGGGCCGCCGATCCCACGAAACATCAGGGCGGCGACCAGCACAACGGCAAGGGCTGCGACCGGGACCGCGTACCTGACTCGAGGCGTGGTCCGGGCAGCGGAGACAGACGCGGTCGTGCTCACCCATTTCGTTGCCAGGGCCCGGCCGATTCGTTCGTGCGCCGACAGCCGCTCAGCGCACCGCGTGCAAGCGGCCAGGTGGGACTTCTGCCACGCAGAGGCCGTCCCGCCGTCGGCCAGCGCAGCGAGATCGCTCTCAGAAATGTGTCGATGCCAGAAGCGCCGCATCGTTCTCACCTGCCCCGTTCGTACTCGATCAGCCACGTCGCGAGCTTGGCTCGTGCGTGTGAGAGCGTGGCCGCGACAGTGCCTCTCCTGATCCCGAGTGCTTCCGCGGCGTCAGCCTGCGAATAGCCCAGTCCGTGCACCAGGGTCAGGACGGCCCGCTCACGAGAGGGCAGCCGGGCGATTGCGGCGGCCAGGTCGATCGGCAGATCCGTGTCGACGGGGGCGACCATCTCGTCGCTGCTCAGCTGCGCGGACGGCCGGCGGGACTTGAGCCGGTAGGTCTTGCGAACCGCGATGGCGTGCAGCCAGCCTTCGAGCTTCGCCGGATCGCGGACGTCCTGGACGTGGGCTCGCGCGAACATCATTACTTCCTGAGCTAGATCCTCGGAGTCATGGCCGGCCCCGAGTGCGCGGCACAACCTGGCGAGGTCGGCGAAGTGGCGCTGGTAGGCCGCATCGAGATCCTCCTGCCGCCGGTCCGAAGCCAACGTTCCCTCCACACCCATAGGTGCCTGCCGTTGCCCGTTTTGTTTAGCGCCTCCGGAGAATCGCTCCCGCCGAGTCTACGCGGTGTCCGTCTTGCGGCGGCGGCCTGCCAGGTCCAGCTAGTTGCGACTGAGTCTCACAGCTGATAAGGTTGGCGCGGGTCCCTTCGCCGTGTGTGTCATGAAGTCGAGCGCAAACTGGGCCTTCGGAGGCGTTATTCGTGAGATTCGGTCGCCAGTTGGGTTTGTTCGTCGCGGTCGCGGCAATGGCTGCGGCCTGCACGAACGGCGCCGGAGCGAGCCGATCTGACGGCAAGCTCCAGGTCGTCACGACGACGACTGTCCTGGCGGACATCGTCTCGAACGTGGGCGGCGACCTGGTCTCGACCACCAGCATCGTGCCCAAGAATGGTGACGCCCACACCTTCGAGCCCAGGCCTTCGGACATCCGGACCGTGGCCTCGGCGAAGCTGCTGGTCATGAATGGGCTCGGCCTCGACGACTGGGTGACCAAGATGATCGGGAACGCGGCCGCCGAGGGCACGCCGCTCGTCCGGTTGGGTGTTGACCTGCCCGGCGTGCAACTGCTCCCCGGCGAGACCGCGGCCACGGAAAACCCGCATCTCTGGATGGACGTCAAGTACGCGGAGTTGTACGTCGGCCGGATCGCCACTGCGTTGAAGGCGGCCGACCCAACCCACGCCTCGGCGTACGAAGCGAACGCGGCCGCATACACGCGGCAACTCGAGACCCTCGATACCTGGGTCCGGGCGCAGATCGCGACGATCCCGGCGGCGAACCGCAAGCTCGTGACCTTCCACGACGCGTTCCCGTATTACGCCCGCGCGTATGGGATCGAGATCGTTGGTGTGGCCGTCGGATCTCCCGGCCAGGACCCGAGCGCCGGCTACACGGCGCAACTCATATCCACGATTCAGGCCGCCGACGTGAAGGCGATCTTCAGCGAGGCGCAATTCCCGGCCAAGCTGGTCGACCAGCTAGCCTCGGAGGCCCATTGCACCGTTGTGGCTAACCTGTACGACGACGCACTGGGCGACCCGCCGATCACCAGCTACGAAGAGGTAATCCGTTGGGACACCAATCAGCTAGTGACGGCACTGCGATGACGGCTCACATGACGACGCCGGCCGATCTCGACGGCAACGCCTCGGGCGTGCCTGCCGTCGGCACCGGACCGTCGGCAGTCCGGCTCGTCCACGTCGACGCGGGCTACGGCGACCGGATCGCGCTCGAGGACATGAACCTCGAGATCCCCGTCGGCGCGCTCGTGGCCATCGTGGGGCCCAACGGCGGCGGCAAGTCCACACTGCTCAAGCTCATCGCCGGACTGCTGCGGCCGTGGAGCGGAACAGTGGAGGTACTCGGTGCCCCGGCCGGCCGCGAATCCCGCCGCGTCGCCTACGTTCCCCAGGCGGAGCTCGTGGACTGGTCGTTCCCCGTCAACGTCTGGAACGTGGCGATGATGGGCCGCTACCCGCGCCTCGGGCCGCTGCGCCAACCGGGCAAGCGCGACCACGAAGCCGTGGAGGCGGCGCTGGAACGCGTAGGCCTTTCGGACCGAGCCCACTCGCCGATTGGGGCGCTCTCCGGCGGGCAGCGGCGCCGTGCCTTCCTGGCTCGGGCGATGGCAGCCGAGGCGGACCTGTACCTGCTCGACGAACCCGTTACAGGCGTGGACGTGCCGACACAAGAAGCGATCATGGACCTGCTCGGCGCGGAGGCCGATCAGGGCAAGTCGGTCGTGGCGACGACCCACGATCTGGCGGCAGCAGCCCGCCACTTCCGCTCGATCGTGGCGGTCAACCGCCGCATCGTCGCATCCGGCTCGGCCGACCTCGTGACCAACGCCGAGGTCCTGGCGCGTGTATACGGCGGTCACCTGCTGATGCTCGGCGATCGCCTGGGCGTCCTCGACGACTCCCACCACCACGACGATCCAGCCGGATCCGAGCGCCACTACCACGAAGGCCAGCGCGGAGGCGGCGCATGAACCTGATCTTCGACCCGCTGACGCAACCGTTCTTCATCCGAGCGATGGCGGCCTCGGCTATCGTCGGCCTCGTCTGCGCAACCGTGGGCAGCTACATGGTTCTGCGCGGGCTCGCGTTCATGGGCGACGCTCTGAGCCACTCGGCCTTTCCGGGCGTCGTCGTCGCGTTCATGCTCAAGGCGCCGTTCTACCTCGGTGCTTCCGTCGCGGCGGTGGCAACCGCGCTCGCGATCGGCTGGGTCACGAGGCAGGGCAAGCTCCGCGGCGACACCGCCATCGGCGTTCTCTTCGCCGGCATGTTCGCCCTCGGCGTGTTCCTGTACAGCCTGATCCCCAACTACGTCGGCGACCTGCTCCAGCTCTTGTTCGGCGAGGTGCTCGGCATCGGCCTGAGCGATCTCATCTCGCTGGTCGTGCTGGCCGCCATCGTGCTCGTGACCGTAGGCCTGCTCTGGAAGGAGTTGCTCTACGCCACGTTCGACCCGCTCGGCGCAGCAGCCTCCGGCCTCCCGGTTGGCAAGCTCGACTACCTGTTGTTGGCGCTCATCGCGCTGACGATCGTGATCAGCCTGCAGTCGGTCGGGATCATCCTGGTCGTGGCGATGCTCGTTACTCCGGCCGCCACCGCGCAGCTCGTGTCGAACAGCTTCGGCCGGCTCGTCGTGGTCGCGGGCGCCATCGGCATCGTGTCCCCGATCGTCGGGCTGTACATCAGCTACTGGGTGAATTCGGCCAGCGGCGCGACGATCGTGCTGGTCGAGACCGCGGTCTTCATCGTCGTGCAGCTCGCGACCAGCCTGATCGGCCGCTACCGTCACGCCGAAGCCGGCGCCCGGGCGGCCCAGACGAGTTCCCCTCGATATGAGCCGTCTGAACCACCGGATCAGTAGTCCGGGCTACTTCGGGAGAGTCGCTCCGTTCTTGGCCGGAGCCGATTGTTCTCGAGGCCTGGCGCGGTTCATCGACGACTGGGCTTTCCTGATCTGATCGCTCAAGGAATCGACCGTTTCGGTCATGCTGTCCAGCGCCTTGAGCCTGTATGCGTCGATTTCGTCCACCGTCGCGTAGACGTTGTCGAAGGCCAGCTGGAGCTTCTGAAGCTCTACCGTGGCGGAGGCGGCCTGCTCCTTGACGGCGCCCGACTGACGGCGCGTCGGGGCCGGCGTGCTCTTGGTGACTTCGGAGGTCGCGGCGTTGAGGGCTGTGATCTGGTCGAGCACCAGCTTCTGATCGGACAGCGCTTGGGCCGCGATGACGGCGGTGCGAAGTGCCGAGACGGTCGTGGTCGAGGCGCGATCGACCCCGCGGATCAGCTCGAGGTTGTTGCGGCGGATTGCGTCCAGCGCCAGGTAACCCTGAACATTGAGCGCCAACTGCGTGGTCAGGTCCTGAGTCTTCTGGCGAACGTGGAAGAGCATGTCTTCGTTGAAGATGCGAGCGCGCTCTGGATCGTTCGCCTGGACGTGGGCGATCCGGGTCGCAAGGGCGGAGTCCAGCTTCTGCGACAGGTAGATGTACTGGCGCAGCTTCTCCATGATCTGCCACAAGTTCGCCTTGTCCTGCTCGAGGTCGACCGCGTCCTTCTGGAGAGCGTCCTGTCCGTTTCGGAGGGCTTCGATGACGGCGTTGAGGTGCCCCTGGCTGGACTCGTACTTGGCGAAGTACCTGCCCAAACGATCGCCGAGGGGCAGGATCCCAAGGAGCTTGTGTGGTCCGAACAACTCGCCCTGACGACCTGGATTCAGAGCGTCCAGCTGGCGGCGGAGTTGTATGAGACTGGCGCCGACCCCGGAGGTTCCATTCAGGCCGCTCATCTGCAAGGAGGCGGAGGAGCGTGGGGGCAGCCCAGACGAGATCTGCGAGGCGGTGTTGATCTCGTCGTCGCCGAGCTTGTGGATGTCGCCGACCCTATCCTCGAATCTGGGGTCCTTGACGTCGAGGGTCGCGATGGCCGCGATGTAGTTCCCAACCATGCCGTCGAGCTTGACCAGGGACCCCTTGTCGAGATTTAGGGAATCGAGTGCCACGGCCGGCTCTACGACCTTGACGGGCTCGGGCGGAACCAGGCCAAGGCGGTTGCCCTCAACGGGCGCGGGGCCGGCCGCGGACGGGGCCAGCGCCTCTTTGTCTGCGGCGGTGCCGCTCGCCGAGGCGGCCGCGCGACTCGGTCCAACGGCCGGCCCGGGCGCCCGGTCGATGTTGAGCGAGTCGCTCATGAACGGACCCTCCTCCTACCGATCTCGGGCATTATTCCCATGCAACTGAATAGGTTACTGCCGAAATGACCGAAGGGAGAAGGGATGGAGACAAAGCAAGGGTCTGCGGGTCGCTCGTTCGTCGCCGGAGCGGCCGGAGGCGCAGTTGCCGTGTTGGCCATGGCCGTCCTCGCGGCGGTTCTGATGCGACGGCTCGGTCCCAGGATGATGCCGCTCATGATGGAGCGGATGAAGGGCTGTTGCGACTCCGAAGGGATGCGGGCCTGCATGGAGAAGTTCGGATGCGGCAAGGCCGAGGAGCGCGAGGCCGGCGACGTTGACCGTTGAGCTTGCGGCGCGCGCTCTCGTCCTGGCCTGCGCGCTTTCGTTGTTGGCGGTCGGGATGGGCGTGCTGGCGTTCGAGGAGCTGAGCCGAAGACCCGAACCGGTCGAGCGCGAGCGAGGCCCTCTCGCGCTGGTCAACTTCGTCGGGATCATCGGCTTCATCGTGGTTGCGATCCCATCCGCGGTGGCAATGGTCGCGACGCTCCAAGCGCTTGCCGAACCGGCGGACGCCGCGATCCGTCTCGTCGGTATCGCTTTGCTGCTCGCCTCGGGCTTGTTCGAGGTCTGGGGCATTCGCTCGATGGGTCGCCAGATGGCTTCTGCCGCCGAGGTTCGACCGGACACCGTGCTGGTGACCGGTGGCGCGTTCGGCGTCGTCCGGCACCCGCTCTACTTGTCGGTCCTGCTGCTCTGGGCCGGCGGCGCGCTCTCGCTTCTCAGCTGGGCGATGGCCGTGGCGTGGCTTCTGCTCGTGCCGGCCTTCGTGGCACGTGCCAGGGTCGAGGAGCGGCTGCTCAGCCGCCACTTCGGCGAGGCCTACAGCGCATACGCTGCTCGAGTGCCGATGCTGCTGCCGGGATTTCGAAGCCGCTAGCGACGGACGGGCCGCCTAGAGGATTGCGCCGGCGATCAGGCCCAGGACTATGCCGCCGACCCATAACGTGCCCACAACGGTCGCGATCACGCGCCAGCGGGCTATGAGCAGGCCGCCCGAGATCGCGCCGATGCTGGTACCGGCACCTGTGATCAGGAACGCCATGGCCGGACCGGGTCCCATGCCGCCGTGCATCAGCGAGGCGATCAGTGGCAGGTTCCCTTCCGAGCTCACGTATAGCGGGATCCCGAGCGTGGCTGCAACTACGACCGAGAGCGGGTTCGAGCCACCCAGCAGAGCCGTCATCCAGGCCTGAGGGATCAACTCGATGGCTGCGTAACCGATAGTGGCGAAGCCGACGAACATCAAGAGCATCTTCGGTGCCAGCGTCATGACCTCGCGGCCCAGCTCGAGCATGCGCCAGCGTACCCAGAATGGTTCGAATTCCACGACGCTCGCAGCACCCGGACCGAGCGAAGGCATGGCGCCGATCCGCGACTCCGACCGTTCGAGAAAGCGCGCCTGGTTGTCTAGCAGGCCCGCCTTCTCGGCCAGATGGGCGGCCACGCCGCCGGCGATTCCCAAAACGATCGAAGACGCGAAGAAGAAGAGCGCGAAGGACCAGCCGAACAACCCGGCCGAGACGAACAATTCGTCGGGCGAGGTGAGCGGCGAGGCCACCATGAAGGCCACGATCGGAGCCCATGGCACCGAGCTGGCGAGCATCGAGAGGACCACGGCCGTCGTTCCGCATGAACAGAAGGGGGTGCCCACTGCGGCAGCCACCGCGCCGCCAACGGCCACCGGTGTCCGGCGGCGTAGCAGACCGGCGATCCGGTCGGTGCCGACGTATAGCTTGATGGCGGATGCGCTGACGATGCCCAGCAGCAGGTACGGCCAGTTGTGGGAAATGCTCGTCAGGACCTGGGTGATGACGTGTGTGGCGAAGGTGACGGCTTCCATTGGATCTCCGGAGGTTGTGTATCGATTTTGATCGATATATAGGTCGCTGAGAACGCCCGCGGCGCGGCTTGGCGCCGGCGCGATCAGGCGGTCGTCGGCGCGAGTGTGAGGCGCTTGCGCAGCAGAACGGCGCTGTCGGGGCACGCTCCCGTGAACTCCGGCGACGCGGTGAGTGCAACGGGGGCCGCCGCCCGTTCGGCCGACGTGTAGCCCAGGCGCGGGAACCACGCCGCGGCAGTCTCGGTCAGCAGGTACAGCTCGCTGATCCCCGCTGCGATTGCCAGCGACTCGGCTTCCGCTACGAGCCTCCGTCCCAGGCCCGTGCCGCGCTCGGGCCCGACGACGCACACGGAACGGAGCAGGCCGACCGAACCATGCGGTTCGATCGCCGCGCAGCCGACGAAGTTGCCGTCGGCCCGCGCCACCAGAGTCGTTTCGGCCGCGAGCTCGAGCCCGGCCAGCGGCAGGCCGTTCGACGTCAGAAGAGCGTCGATGGCCGGTCGGTCGTCCCGGATGGCCCGTTCGATCGCGATCATCCGCAGCACTCTCCGAAGGTGAGGGGCTCCAGCCGAGGGTCGCCTGCTGCCCCCGCGGTGGCTGCGGCCGTCGCCGTGGCGGTCGTCGCGGCCGTTGTGTCTTCCGCCCGAACCGGCTCGGCAGGCTTGGTGGCCTTGACCATGACGCTGTACATCCGATCGGCAACGGGGTGGCTGATCGCCATCGCGACGTCGGTCAACCCAACCGCCTCCAGCCCGGATCGGTATTCGGCGAACGACAAGGCACCCGCGATACAGCCCGCGTAGGAGCCGCGCTCGAGGCGCTGTTCGGCTGTCAGAGCGTCGTCCGCGACGACATCGCTGATGCCGATTCGTCCGCCCGGCCGCAGGACTCGCGCGATCTCGCGAAAGACGGCCGGCTTGTCGGCCGCCAGGTTGACTACGCAATTGCTGATCACGACGTCGATCGAGCTATCCGGTAGCGGGATTGCCTCGATTTGGCCCTTTAGCCACTCGACGTTGGATACGCCGGCCTGAGCCGCGTTGGCAGCCGCCAGTGTGAGCATCTCGTCGGTCATGTCCAGGCCGTAGGCCTTGCCGCTCGGGCCGACCCGACGTGCCGACAGCAGAACGTCGATCCCGCCGCCCGAGCCAAGATCCAGGACCCGCTCGCCCTCGTGCAGTTCGGCGACCGCAATGGGATTGCCGCATCCAAGCGACGCCATCGCGGCGGCGGTCGGCAGTTCGCCCAGCTCCAGGGCGGAATAGAGCCCGTTGCCGAACCTGCCGGTCTGGTCGCAGCAGGAGTCGGTCTCGGCTGAGGGCGCAGCCTGCGGATCCGCGGCGGGACCCTGGTCCGCGGCCTGCGTCGGGTCCGTGGCTCGCGCGTCGTCGGCATTTGAATCGGCCGCCTGCGGGCCGGCGGGGCTCGCAATCCCACAGCTGCAACCGCCCTGTGGGGCAAACCCCAGGACCTGTCGCGCCGCCCTGGCGTAACGCTCGCGAACTGCTTCGTGGATCTTGTCAGTCATCGTCGTGGCTTTCGTCTGGTCAGCAGGAGCAAGTCTGCGCGGTTGGAGAGACGGCCGGTCGGAGGCCGAAGAGCCTGCGTGCCGACGCGCCAAATTGGCGACTGCGGTTCGATCGGGATCTGGGTGCTCTCCGTGCGTCGGCGGCCTCCTGTTGGCGTTCGGCGATGAGAAGACTAACCAGGTCTGGGCTGTAGTTGAAAGACATCGTGTGTCTCCTTTCGCCGTGCAAGTTAGCGGCTATATCGACAGTTGTCAATATCGAAAGTTCTCGATATCATGCCCTCATGAAACGGTCTTCCGATCCCGACGTCCTTCTCCTTCAGGCAATCGCGGATCCGACCCGACTGGCAATCCTTCGCCAGCTGAGCGTCGAGGGTGCCGTGTGCGCCTGCGACTTCACCGATTGCTGCGCGGTGGGGCAGCCCACGATCTCGCACCATCTCAAGGTGCTGCGCGAGGCCGGCTGGGTCGAGAGCGACCGGAAGGGAACCTGGATCTACTACTCGATCCGACCCGAGGCCCTGCGGCGGCTGCGTGACCTTGCCGGAGAACTTGTGCCGGGCATCGCTCGCCCGGCCAATGAACTCTCGGCCACCTTCGGCGAACTCTCGGCCACCTTCGGCGGCCTGTCCCTTCCGGCTGGTCAAGTCCAGAGCTAGAGGCGGAGTCCGATGTCCGATCCCATCCGGGTTCTGTTCATCTGCACCGGCAACTCTGCCCGAAGTCAGATGGCCGAGGCTCTGCTGGGCTTCATGGGCGGGTCCGATTTCGAGGTCTTCTCGGGAGGCACCGAACCCAAGGGCGTCAATCCCTACACGGTCTGCGTACTCGACGAGATCTGCATCGACTGGTCGGCCGCCCGAAGCAAGCCGTTGGCGGGCTTCATCGGCCAGCCGTTCGATTACGTCGTGACCGTATGCGATCGAGCCCGACAGTCATGCCCGTTCTTCCCTGGCCGTCACCAGATGCTCCATTGGGATCTGGAAGACCCGGCCGAGGTCGAGGGCACCGACGAGGACAAGCTCGATGCTTTTCGCCGCACGCGAACCGAAATCGCCGACCGGCTACGAGTCTTCGTCGAACAGGCTCGGGTCGCACGCATTGCCCGTGAAGCGCTCGCGATCGAGGGCGGGGGCGCCGCAGCCAACTGAACGGCAGTCCGCCGCGAGCCGGTGGTCCTCTGCAGTGCCGCGGTTCGGTCGACCGAACTCGCGCCGAGGCCTTGACCTTCAAGTGGCTTGAAGGAATAGGGTGAGCCCATGAAGGTTTCCGAACTCGCCAGACGCGCCGGGATCGCCCCGTCGGCCGTCCGGTTCTACGAGGAAGTGGGAGTCCTGCCGATCGCCAGGCGTCGTGACAACGGATACCGCGACTACGGCCCCGACGAGTTGGCCCGCCTGCGCCTGGTGGTTTCGCTGCGCCGGCTCGGCCTTGGGCCCGTGGACGCGGGCCGGCTGGCCGCACTGTGCATCGAGCACGGCGAGATCGACCGCGACCTGGCG
>OCZT010005420.1_pt1 | contig 12738 bp, 12 predicted proteins | sample 1539031 | NCBI WGS metagenome assembly OCZT01 (sample SAMEA3539308, study PRJEB22396) | soil metagenome | biome: tundra; feature: field; material: soil | place: USA | collected 2010-05 | depth 0.15 m | reverse complement strand
ATCCTTCTTCAATTAAAAAAATTATCAACAAAAAAGTAACATTTATTGTCATAAATGACCAAATACCGATAGAAAAACGCAGTTTACCGAATTTCTCTTAGTAACTGCTTACTTGAGAATTACTTTTGTTAGAGATTAAATATTTAAAAATTATGAGACACAGAGATTATCACCACTACAGAAACTATTCTCATATCAGGGGCAGGGAACATCACCCCAGGATAAGTATCGGATTATTCTTTATTGTTCTTGGCGTGGCACTTCTCATCGCGACAAACGACTTGCTAAGCCTGGGCAGTGTCAGCAGCTATTTTACCTGGGAGACTGCAATGATTTTCATTGGTGTTTTACTTATGCTAAACCTTCATTTTACCGGAGGTTTGTTGCTTATTGCAGGAGGAATATGGTTTTTAAAGGATCATATAAACATTATTTCTCCTCAAACATTTAACACCTTTTACTGGCCTGCAGTAATAGGATTAATTGGTCTGTCATTTATACTGTCATCACTTTTTAATAGAAAAGATAAAATAAATAGTTAAGAAACAAATAAATTTACGATTATGGAAACGAATGAAAATTACAGAGATGAGCGCCGTCAGGCAAGAGATGAATATCGTCAGTTAAGACGTGAACATCATCATCTTACAAGCAACAGGCCAATTATCGGTGTAATACTGGTTTTGGTCGGATTATTTCTTGTACTTAGAAACACAGGTTTCTTCCCCTATGAAATTTCTCATATTGTCTTCAGCTGGCCAATGCTGCTTGTTGCAATAGGTCTTGTAATTACTCTTGGCTCTTCAGGAAGTAAATCGTCGGGTATTATCGTTATGGCCGTAGGAGCGTTCTTCCTGATCCCCCATATTTTCACGTTTGATGTTGATATGTTCTGGCCTTCGATTTTTATTATTATTGGAGTTATTTTTATATTTACAAAACGCCATGGATGGAACTCTGTTGCCTCAACAGGAATCGTAGGAGACGACTATATTGATTATGTGAATGTTTTCAGTGGCGGCGAACGACAGATAGTATCAGAAAACTTTAAAGGAGGTAAGATATCCGCGGTTTTTGGAGGCATGGAGCTTGACCTCACCAAAGCAAAACTGGCGCCAGGAAGAAATGACCTTGAAATTGCATGTGTATTCGGCGGTGCAACATTAATTGTTCCCGACGACTGGAACATTTCAATAGAGGTAACACCCGTACTTGGAGGTTTCACTGATTCACGGAAATTAATTCCTGGAAGAATTATTGATCCTACAAGACAACTGGTAATAAAAGGAGCTGTGGTTTTTGGCGGGGGAGAAATAAAAAGCTACTAATATATTAACGGATGAAACATCCGATATTTTCAAACAAAATACGGCTCATAGTTTGGTGGCTGGTCTGGATTTTCCTTGCTCTGGGCCAGTCACTGCTATTTTACTACGCCTTTGGCAGTTTTAATAATATAAGTATCCTTGACAGCCTTCTTTCGTTATTAATCTATTCAGGTATTGCCCTCTCATTGTGGTATCCATTCAGATTTTTTAATTCCGGAGAACCCCGTATCACAGTCCTTATTCCAAACCTGATTGCAAGTGGAGCCCTTTCCATTACATTATGGGTAATACTTACTAAGTTTATAATGACAACTATCCTGCCTGAACCGAACAATTACCAGGCATACTGGGTTTCAACTTTTTCTTACAGAGTAGGAAGTGGCGTATTTATCTATGGACTCATTATTTTGACTTATTATCTCTTCGAAAGTCTGAGCAATCTCTCTGAAAAAAATGCCAAAGAAGCAAAACTGGAGAGCCTTGTAAAGGAGACTGAGCTGAAGATGCTCAGGTCACAGATCAATCCTCACTTTCTCTTCAACAGCCTGAACTCAATAAGCTCTCTCACAATAACCGACCCGGAAAAAGCAAGGGACATGGTTGTTAAACTATCTGAGTTTATGAGATATGCCCTTTCCAGAAAAGACGAACAGCCTGTCACCCTTCAAAATGAGCTTGAAAATCTTCGCTTATATCTTGACATTGAAAAAGTAAGATTTGGCGATAAACTTAAAACAGAAGAGATTATTGAAACCAATTGTCTTGATTTTAAAATCCCCGTACTACTATTACAGCCACTATATGAGAATGCTGTTAAGCATGGCGTTTATGAAAGTACCGAAAGTGTAAGTATTATAACTCAGGCAAAGATTATTGACGGGTATATTGAAATAACGATTAGCAATAATTATGATCCTGCCCCATCATTGAAAAGGGGTACCGGTACCGGTCTGTTAAATGTAACCAGGCGGCTTGAATTGTTCTACGGCAATAAGGCATCGATAAAAACATCGAAAGAAAATGGGATTTATACAGTAAATCTTTATATACCGACAGATTATTTGTAAATGTCAATTGAAAATTAATTTATAATTTTAGGCGTTAGAAAACGGAGGAAATTTCAGGCAGTTCAGGGAAACAGGGAAACGATGGAAAAGATCAAAATAGTAATCATTGACGATGAAACTCCGGCACGGGAAATAATTAAGCATTATTTACAGGAGGTCGATTCTATAGAAGTGATTGCCGAATGTGCTGATGGTTTTTCAGGTTTGAAAACAATTTCAGCGATGAAACCTGATCTGGTCTTCCTCGATATCCAGATGCCCAGGCTTACCGGAATTGAACTGGTTGAGGTTCTTACTGAAAAACCCGAAATCATTTTTACAACAGCTTATGATCAATTTGCTATAAGAGCTTTTGAGCTTAATGCTGTAGATTATCTTATGAAGCCTTTCCCGAAAAGACGGTTTCTGGATGCAGTTAAAAAAGCAATCGATAAGATACGGTCAGAGACAGGAAATAAAGAGCCCGCAAATCAACTCCTGTCAAAAATGCCTGAGCCTTCCTCCCCGTTCAACAGGATTGTTGTACGCAAAGGAAATGCTATCAATCTTATACCTGTTGAACACGTCAGATACGTCGAGGCGCAGGATGATTATGTAATGATATTCCATTCATCCGGAAAAGCCCTCAAACAACAGACTATGAAATTCTATGAAGATAATCTCCCAAAAGCCGATTTTGTAAGAATTCACCGTTCTTATATCGTAAAGGTTGAAGAAATAAAACGGATCGAACCATATGGTAAGGACAACCATGTAGCTATCCTGCAGTCGGGTGATAAACTTCCTGTAAGCCGGGCAGGATATAAGCATCTTAAGGAGGAGCTCAAATTCTGATCTCATACCTCCCGGTAATTATAGAACATTAATATTGATTCTTCTTTTGGAGATGAGATTACTCATTGCGCTGCCTTGGGGCAGCTTCATTCCGAGCGATAACGAGAGATCTTCAACTTCTTTAAATCAGTCTCTCTTCAGCCTGCTTTCTTTTTTATGTTTTGAAAATATTGCTGACAAAGGCCTGTATTTATGGAATCGGATTAGCGGTACCGGATCGTAGCCATGCGTTCCTCCGGGTCTGCATCTGAGTATACGTCCTGTTCCTAAAAGGAGACCAATGAATGGCCCATGAATCTTCAGAGCATCTAGCATATACTGTGAACAGGTTGGAACATGGCGGCATGAGGGTCGCAAAAATGGAGAAATTGAGTACCTGTATAATAATATGGGAAGAGATAACAGGAACGATAATATTGCATTAATTGACTTAAGCATGATACAAAGATAATAACTGTCATCTCAGCTGCAAGATGCAGGGTGCAAAGTGGAATAAAATCTACTTTGCGAGCTTTGTTGGTTAATAGATTTAAGTTTTGCAATTTCTGACAAAATGACTAATCAGAACTGCCAGAATTAGTTTGGCAAAGGTTTTGCAGTTTTAGATAAATTTAAATTTAGGAGGGAAATGAAGTTATGAATATCTGGATAATTTTTATAGGTTTTATGATCCTGAGCTGGATTGTGAGCATGACACTGAAATCAAAATTTAATAAGTATTCGAAAATACCGCTTGATAATGGGATGTCGGGCCGTGAAGTGGCGGAAAAGATGCTACGTGACAATGGTATCACCGGGGTAAAAGTTGAAAGTATTGAGGGTCAGCTTACAGATCATTATAATCCTGCTGATAAGACAGTCAATCTCAGCCTGGAGGTCTACAATGGCCGTAGTATTTCATCAGCTGCAGTGGCTGCACATGAATGTGGGCATGCAGTTCAGCATGCAAAGGCTTATGCGTGGCTTGGTTTAAGATCCAACCTTGTTCCGGCAGTAAGCTTTGCATCCAAATGGGTACAATGGATATTACTTGCAGGGATACTGCTTGTTCGGACTTTCCCTGCTTTATTGCTGGCAGGTATCGTACTCTTTGCACTGACAACCCTTTTCAGTTTTATAACACTACCTGTTGAGATAGATGCAAGCCGGAGGGCTCTGGCATGGTTGTCAAATGCCGGTATAACTTCATACCAGAACAATGAAAAGGCACAGGATGCTCTTAAGTGGGCTGCATACACCTATGTGATTGCCGCTCTCGGATCGCTGGCAACATTGCTCTATTACATAATGATCTTTACCGGTTCGAGGAGATAATCAAAAAACCGAAACAGGATTCCTTCAAGGGAGATGCCATGAAGTGGCAGAGAGGTTTACCGCCCTTCTACATCCAGCCAGTGTGTTCGTTTTTCAATTGTTCTGAGAACCAGCCAGATTACACCGGCAGAAATAAATAGATATATCCACATAACATTCAGGTATATTCTTTCCGAAAGAAAATAATTTCTAAAAAGATCAAGAAGGGTGAAAATGACAAAAATATTTACAAAACTATTGTATTCTCTCTTAAGTACATTTTTTACAGAAAATGAAAGTTTAGGCGGAATGAATTTAAATGTATAGGGGATAAAAGAACTAACTTTTTCTGACCATTTGTCATAAATGTCACCGAACTTTTTTCTCAGAAATTGCTCTTCTGCAAACATAATGCGCTCATAATAAAGCCAGTATATAAGCCCGAATACTAATGTGACTCCCAGTGACCGCAAGAATAAAACCGGACCGAGCCACATGAAGAAATTTCCAAGGTAGAGCGGATGTCTTAAAAGCGAGTAGATCCCCGTAACATTTAGTTCATCTGCAACTTGACCGTTAATAGTATTTCGTCCGGAAGTGTTTCTGGGGGTAAAACCAACCGTTAAGATTCTGATAACTTCTCCAAAAAGACTTACTCCAAGAAAGATAAGCTCATCTCTCATATCAAATAGTATTGCCTGCCTGTTACCCAGATACATCATTACTATACCAGCAACGATTATAAATACAGGAAGCCAGCTTCTTCTTTTAAATAACCAGTTCCCGCTACTCTCAAATTCATGTACCAGAGCCATCTTTCGGTTTTTTAGTGATGGGGCAAAAGTATAAAAAATCTGGAAACTGACTTTAACCTGAGAAACCCTGATTGTTTTTTTAAAACCTCCGGAATTCCTTAAAAACAATTATTTGAAGAATGCTAACCTATTATTCTGGAAAGATTTTTTATCTTTATCAGTTGTACCTAAACAAATTTTACAATGGCAAGTCTCAAGCTTTTATTGGGCATGATCCCTTCGACTTCTAAAATCGAGCAGGCTGAAAAGGCTTTGATTACTGAATTTGAAAAGCTCAATGTTTTTTCAGAATCTGAGGTGTTGACAAGATACAATGAGCTAAATGGACTGGTAAATTCTTCTGATTTCATTCAGAAAAGCAAAGAGCTCAAATCCCTTCAGTATAAGAATTCTGAAGAATATTATAATGAGAAAGAGTTTTCTTCCCTTCAAAAAGCAAAGGATATTGTTCTGTATTTTAAAACTACATCGGGGACAACTCTGAAAAGGTTTAAAGATATGGATGGCTCCAGTAAAATAAATGATTTTGAAGCACTTGAAAAGTTCATTGAATCTCCCGGATTCAGGGAAAAGCAAAAGATGAAACCGTTCACTTTCAAAGATACTGATGAATACCGCAAGTTAGATGAGTACAAGACTCTTAAAAAAGATCCGGAAATTAAGGCATTTTTAAAACCACCTAAGAAAATAAAATCATTTTTTAAAGCATCTAAGAATAAATCACAACCGAAAGTTGAAATAATTAAAACCAGGGCAATATTAAGATTTGAAGAACTTGACAAACTCGTAAAATCATCAGAATTCCTTGCAAAGAAAAGGATGAAGCCCATAACCTTCAAAGATTCTGAAGAGTATAAAAAATTTCTTGAGTACAAAAGACTAAAAGGAACTCTTGAAATAAAAGAATTTTATAAGTTCAAATCCTCAAAGGAGTATGCAAATTTTCTGAATACCGATGGTTCAGCACGACTTAAAAGGTATTATGAACTTAAAGAGTATGTAGCCACGCCGGAGTTTAAACAAAGGAAAGAATATCTTCAGGATAAGAAGCGATTTGAAAAAACTGAAATGTTTAAAGAGGTTCAGGAGTACAAAAAACTCAAGAAGAGCGAGGATATTATCTGGTATTTCAAAGTTAAGGACTCCGACAAGTTCGATATCCTGAAGCGAAGGGATTTGACTTTCAGTGATGAGTTCGATGGTGAAAAACTTGATACTAAAAAATGGCTGACCAACTATTACTGGGGCGAAAAATTACTAAAAGACCGTTACTCCGTTGAATCGGATCTTCACGCATATACCGAAAAAGAGAACTTTGAAGTGAGGAACAGCATTCTGAGGATCAACACTAAACCACAGAAAATTTCAGGCAAAGTCTGGTCTGCTACCCGTGGTTTTTCAACAAAAGAGTTCAGCTATACCTCAGGACTTATTAATTCAGGGACCAGCTTCAGGCAGAAGTATGGAGTTTTCACAGCAAAAATCAAACTCGGGAATCCCAATGCAAAATGTGCCTTCTGGATGCTGGCTGATAAAATCACACCTCATCTTGATATTTGCCGAACCTCCGCAGGGAAAGTATGGTTTGACTACTTCTCCTCTAAAGGAAATAAATCAAAAACCGCCATCGGGTCGCGATATTCTAATGATTACTTTATCTATACCCTTGAGTGGACGTCTGATAAACTTGTGTGGAAAATAAACAACACGGAGGTTTTTTCTCAAACTTCAGATGTGCCGCAGGAACCAATGTATGTTCTTCTCGCAGGAGGTCTTGAAAAGCCGATTAATGGAATGTCATCGATGGAAATTGATTGGGTAAGGGTCTACAGGACTAAGTAATTAAAGAAAATTTCTTATAAAATACTTGTAGGGACATATCGCGATGCGTCCCAATATTAGTTATTTCATTTGGTTAGCGATATCAGATAGCCTGCCACCCTTCTTATTATCAGAATCAATATCACAATTGTTAAGGTTATCATAATCGTTTTGATTGTATTTTATATTTTGTTCTTTTTAAGCGAATGAAGTATTTGTAATGCATTTGCATACAGCAACATTCAGCTTATTTAAAACAATTTATGATATCAACAAAATAGATTCGAAATTGTTTTTAATAATGAAAAAATGAAGTTCAAGAACATGAAGTATTTGACAAAAGCAGGAAAAAAAGGGTTATACATGAGTCATGAGAGGATTAAATCGGGATTTCTTTCAATAATTGTATTTTTACTGTAACATTTTTAACTATCAATCCGTCTTAGCCCTGTAATTCATATTATGACAGTTAAGGAATATAACAGATCTGTTGAAGAATTTGCCGATTCTGTTTACCGTTTCTTCAGGGCTAATCTTAAGGATGATGAGCGGGCAAACGATATCGTGCAGAATAGTTATGAAAGGCTCTGGAGAACCATTGTACAAAATGCAATCCGATTGTCGTTAATTGGATTATCTGCGGCTGCGGTAATCACGCTGGCAGTAATAACATATGTTTCAAAACCATGGGCACTGCAAGTCAAATTTGAAAAAACAGCTCAGACTAAAGTAATTGATACCACTATTCAGAAGCTATCCGTTGCTATAGTTCCTAACGGGATACATATAGAAAGAAAGATCATCTCATTTAAAAAACAAAATGGAAATTCGATTGCAGCATAGCAGAAGAACACTTATGCTATAACAGAAATCAGCATGAATCAACCTGCACAGAATGATTCATCACTAAATCTAAAGGTTGGAAATAAAGAATTATCCATTCTGGAATCATTGGAAGACTCACAATTCAACATTAAAAAATATTCAGAAAAAGACGAATGGGATCAGGAAGATAATGAGAATAAGCATGCCAGAAGAAGCAGATTCAGAGGACATTGGTCAGGAATTGAATTCGGATTCAATAATTATTTATCATCTGATAAAAGTTATTCTATGTCTCCTGATATTGATTATATGACTCTGAATTCGAGTAAATCCTCAAATTTCAATATAAATTTTTAGCAATTGAGCCTTGGATTGACCAGACATATCGGATTTGTTACCGGACTTGGCCTTAATTGGAATAACTACAGGTTCGATGGGAATAACAACATACAAAAAGGTATTGACGGGATCATTGAAGAATTAGATCCCGGATTAAACCTTAAAAAATCAAAACCAGCTACTCTGTTTCTCAATCTCCCGTTCATGTTAGAGTTACAAGTTCCAGTCGATCATAACCGATTATATATCGCAGCCGGACAAATCGGAGCAGTAAAATTAGGATCACATACTAAAATGGTATTTGAGAATGATCATACTGTCAAAGCGTATGGAGATTTTAGTTTAAATATGCTCCGGTATGGAGCAACTGCATGTGTTGGTTATGGAAACATTCAGCTTTACGGAACATATTATGTGACTCCTCTGTTTCAGACCGGGAAAGGTCCCGGGGGGTAATGATCTTTATCCATTCGAAATAGGTGTAGCTTTTAGTTTTAACGATTAATTTTTGAATTCTGCCTGATAAATCCTGCAGGGGCATTCGATCGGATGTCCCTGCTTTTTTTATTCTTGTTTCCTCTTCGCCGGTAACGTATATTTGTATAACATGGATATTTGATAATAATGGATGGCAAAATATTATCTCCCAGGGAAATAAGGCGGTACAGCAAACAGATCATGATTCCGGAAATCGGGGTCAAAGGTCAGGAAAAGCTGAAACAGGCAAAAGTCCTTGTTATTGGTGCCGGAGGATTAGGTTGTCCTGTACTTCAATATCTGACGGTAGCCGGGGTTGGGAAAATAGGAATTGCTGAATTTGACACGGTTGATGAAACAAATCTTCAAAGACAGGTATTATATGGGTCAGTTGATGTAGGAAAACTTAAATCAGTAATAGCAAAAGATCGTCTTGACCACTTAAATTCACTAGTGGAGTTAGAAATATACAATCTCAGATATGATGCTTCAAATTCACTCAGGATCTTAAGTAATTACGATGTTATAGTTGATGCGACCGATAATATCGAGACAAGATACATTATCAACGATGCCTGTGTAACTCTTGGGAAACCCATGGTTCACGGAGCCATATATAAGTATGAAGGAGTGATTTCTGTATTTAATTATAAAGGAGGAGCAACTTACAGATGTTATAATCCTCAGGCAAAGAATAAGGATTTTAAAAACCCGGTACCTTCCAGGGTAGGATTATTTGGAGTTCTTCCCGGAATAATAGGAACTTATATTGCCAATGAAGTAATTAAGATAATAACTGAAACCGGAGACATTCTTTTTAACAGGGTTTTGTTAATCAATATCTTAAATAATACTTTCAATACCTTTTCCGTAACAAATGTTCCTGAGAATCATAATATTAAAAGTTTGGATTGAGCTAAAGTTTGGAGTACTTAAAGTATTAATCTCATTTAGAGAATCTGTTTTTGGGAAAAAACCCCTCTGGTAGCTGCGCTGACATCTCCCCCAAGGAGGAAACAATTCTCAGTTATTTAGTTGAATTCCACTAGAATGAAGAGAATTTTTCCCCTTTGGGGGGAATGAAAGGGGGTAAATATCGCGAAACAAAACTCTCTGGAGAGGTTCGGAGACCGAACTCCAGGTATTTTAGGCACACCAATTAACTTTCCTTTTTAAATAAAAGAATCTTTTTAACCCAAATGAATTAACTTTGCTCCCCTGTTATTCTATTAGTGGACAGATATTTCTTTTATATAAATGAAACTATTCCTGAAAATAGGGAAACTGTTTGCAATACTGATCCTCACAGTTTCAATAATTCTTATTTCAGCCTCATTTCTGCTTAAAGATAAGGTTGGATTCATAATCCTCAGATCTCTGAATAAGAATCTGTCCACGAAATTGGATGTTGGTTCATACAGACTTTCGTTCCTGAGAAAATTCCCAAAAGCCTCGCTTGAACTTAAAGATGTGTTTGTTCATTCATCACCTGACTTTAATTCACATGCATTCAAGGGAATTAATACTGATACTCTTCTGGCAGCCCGTTTTGTTTCTGTTGAATTCAAAATAACCGACATAATCAAAGGAATCTATACTATCGACAGGATTGGAGCCAGATTGGGAAAAGCGAATTTTTTTACCGATACAACAGGCCATGTAAATTACAATATATCAGTAAAAAATAATTCTACCGGCGGTGTCGAAACACTAATTGATCTGAAACGAATTGATATTACTGATATTAATGCTTATTACAACAGTCTGTCGGCTCATCTCATAATTGCCGGAGCAATTAAAAAGGGCAAGCTGAAAAGCAGGATTACAGGGAATAATATAGATTTTACTGCCGGAACCGAGATCCAAATAAACAGATTTCAGCTTTACAATTTCAGCACCGACAAAAATATCTCAGCAAAGCTTGATCTGGATCTGCTTAGCTCGAAAAGCGGAATAAGGTTCAGAAAAGGTACTTTATATATTGATGATTTTGATTTCGGAATTGAGGGGTTAGTTGCTTCCGATAATAATCTGGATCTTAATGTAACAGGTCATAATTTAGATATTGCGAAAATCCGTAATTACCTTCCTGAAAAGTATCTGAAGTTAGTCTTTGATTACGATCCTTCAGGGACAATAATTGCAAATAGTAAAATAAAAGGTCTGTTGAGCCGAACATCAAATCCACATGTTGAAATCAACTGGCAGCTAAAGAAGGGAAGGATTGCTTACAAAAAATCGAACCTTACTTTCAAGGATCTTTCTTTTACAGGACACTTATCAAACGGAACGAAAAACGGGTACAAGACGAGCTCTGTTTCGATCACTGATTTTAAAGGAAAGCTTGGATCTTCAGAATATACCGGGGCTGTGATTCTAAAAGACTTTAATAGTCCCCTCATTGATCTTTCACTTAAAGGAAAGGTTTTCCCCGCCGAAGTGAAGGAGTTTTTTAATATTAAGGAGATTTCAACGGCTCAAGGTTCTGTAGACCTCGATTTGAAGCTTGTTAACTGTACCTTTTCAGATAAAAGTTTTTCTCTTAATGGATTTATTGATATGAAACCTGAATCCAGTCTAGGTTTTAATTCATTGACCCTTGGGCTGAATAATAACAAAATTCTTTTCAGCAAGGTGACCGGGAATCTGATAATTCAAAATTCGATCAAAGCAAATAATATTCAATTTAGCTACAAAGGGCAGAACTTTAAAATTAACGGGGAGTTCAATAATCTTGCTGAATGGCTTATGGGAAGAGCCGTCAGGATGAAGGCAAAAGCTGATCTTGCTATCGACAAACTAATTCCGGAAGCTTTCTTTAGTGATAATAATGTTTCAGATAAATCAGGTCACAGTCAAAGAGCTGTTTCTATGCCCGATGATATGATTCTTGATATAAATTTCAGAATTGACAGTTTGTCTTATAAAACTTTTTCATCTTCCAAGATTGAAGGAGTTTTGAATTACCAGCCAAAAATGTTAACTTTTAAAACATTGAAGATGAATTCATTAAATGGGCTTATCTCGGGTAATTGTTTCTTTTCCCAGAATAAAAATAAATCCATAATTTATAAGGGCAACTTTAAAGTAACAGATATTGATGTGAATAAAGCCTTTACAACCTTTCACAATTTCGGTCAGAGCTTCCTGAAAGCAGAAAATATTAAAGGCACTCTTTCAGGTTCCCTTTCGCTACTTCTTCCATTGGACTCGGTTTTGAATTATAATATGAATACACTGACCGCTGAAGGTAAATATCATCTTGTAAACGGAGCACTTATCAATTTTGATCCGGTAAAACAACTATCTTCATTTATTGAGCTATCTGAACTTGAGAATATAAATTTTGAGCAGCTTGATAATGACTTTTTTATAAGAAATAACCTCGTGTATGTCCCCCAGATGGAGGTTAAATCATCAGCTGCCGATCTGTCTGTAAATGGGAAACATAGCTTCGACAACGACTATGAATATCATGTTAAAATACTTCTGTCCGAAATCCTTTCTAAGAAAAGAACAAAAAACAAAAGCAATGTCACCGAGTTCGGCGTTGTAGAAGACGATGGACTTGGCCGCACTTCCCTGTTATTGAAAATAATAGGCAAAGGTGATGTCGCTAAAGTAGGATATGACATGAAAGCGGCAGGAACAGAAGTAAAGAATAGCATGAAAAAGGAAAAGCAAACCCTTAAGACAATTTTAAACCAGGAATATGGATGGTATAAGAATGATTCTACACTGAATCAGAAACCGCCTGAGAAGAAATCGCGATTCCGCATTATATGGGAAGATGACGATACTGTAAAGTCTATACCTAATTCTTCTGTTGTAAAAACCCAGGTTAAGAAGAAATAATGGATAAAGCGGCGTAAAGGCAACGACGCAAAGGATTGAAGATATTAATCACTAATAACCAAAGGCTATTGAAAATTTTCCGTC
>OCZT010005416.1_pt1 | contig 12745 bp, 13 predicted proteins | sample 1539031 | NCBI WGS metagenome assembly OCZT01 (sample SAMEA3539308, study PRJEB22396) | soil metagenome | biome: tundra; feature: field; material: soil | place: USA | collected 2010-05 | depth 0.15 m | reverse complement strand
CATACTGAAATAATGCATTCATCTGCTCCTTGTTTCTTTTCTCTGATATTTGTATCCCCTTAAAACGCAATACAACAAACGTTGCAGCCCAAATCCCGGTTAGCTTTATTATTCTCGTGACTAGTAGCATCGTCCAATCAATATGAGGATCGGGCGCAAAAAAGGTCTGTGCGATTATAAGAATGCTGGTTATAATTCCTGCAGCATAGGTGTATTTTTTACCAGGAACCCAAAGTGTCAGCAGTACCATAAACACATAAGGCATTGCCGCTGCTATACCAAGAGGGATAAACAATCCGACAATAAAAATAACCAGAGTCAAAAAGGCTGCTACTGCAATAAAAACCTTTTCATCGCCTTTTTTCATTTAATGATATATATGTGAATTTGTATAAAGATATATTTTTTAAAATAACAGATTAATGATGGAAATATGACAAATTTCGCACCCTTAATGATATATATCATATCTGTGTTTAGAAATCGTCATAGGTAAGAACCAAAGGATAAGATACCTTTATTTTATTCAATTAATACTTGAATTAAAATTATATGGGACATGAACAAAATCTTTATTACGCGCTTGGAGAGGTAGCCTATGCTATTGCGAAAACTGACGGCATTGTTCAGAAAAAAGAAAAAGAAAAACTGAATAACATTTTGGTTGAAGAGTTTAACAAACAACCATTGGATTTGGATTCTACTGCCATCGTATCTCACATAGTAGAAAAGGATCGCATGGATTCCGCCATCGCCTGCAACTGGGCTATTAAAGAAATAAAATTAAATAGCCATTTTGTGAGTAAAAAAATGAAAGAACATTTTGTTCATGTACTGCAACGGGTTACTGAAGAATTCCCGCCTGTTACAGCAAAGGATCAATTTCTGATAGATCATTTCATCAATGAAATAAAAACGATGAAGGGGGATTCAGTGTTTACAAAAGAATAAACTTACCCGGAAAAATTTTCTTCTCTCTTCTTTGGTATATGATTGAGGGATGTGGTGACCGGCTTATTTTCCTTTTCTCGAATTGTATTCATTGTTCAATCCCGCCAGCACTTGCGTGGTAACATCCAGGCTGTTATCTACACCGAGTACCCCTCCACCGGTTTTGGTGTAAGCAAATACGCAATAATAGCCGTGCTCCTTGTTAAAGCGTGAGAGATAATCATAAATATTTTTCTGGACATCGGTATTTATTTTTTCCACATCGCCAAGAACTTTGTCCTGGTTTTGCTGCATTTCAACTATCTCATCCCGCCTTTTTTGCAGCGAAGCTTCTATTGCAGTGCCTTGTTCTTTTGTATATCCGCCCGCTCCTGCTTTTTCCATGTAATCATTATAATCTTTTTGAAAGGCGGCTGCTTTGTCCTGGTATGTTTTCTGGTAGTTGGCTACCCTACTGTCTCCCGCTGCTTTTGTTTTTTTAGCGTATTCGTATTTTGCAAAAATGGAATCTGCATTCACAAAAACGATACGTACATCTTTCGGAGCGGTATTAATGACCGGAACGATGGCAGGGGTTTGCGAAGAAGTTCCCGATGAATCATGCGCACTTATGGCTGCAGGCGAAGAGGTATTTCTCCCCGAAAATTGCTTGTAGTAAAGAAATCCTACTGCGATAAGCAATACAATGTTTAATGCTAAAGAAATATTTTTCACGTGATCTGGTTTTTAGTTTGGCTCCGAAGGAGTCCCTTTTTCGGGACAAAGTTAAAATAAAGATAAATGGCTGTATGTTATTTACTTTTTTTCAGCAAATTCATTTTATCGGCAAAATGGGCACAGAAATCTTTCAGGTCTTCAGCAATCTTTTCTTCGCCTGTAGCCCGCTTGAGCGTATCGGCCATAGATAACAATGTTTGATGAAAAAACACTTTCATTTCATCCACAAGCATATCCTTCGTCCAAAGGTCGATCTTCAGTGTATTGTTTTCCTTGGCATCCCACAGGGAAATCATCACGCTTTTGCACGTACTTTTTTCATTCATGCTGCTTGCTTCCCAGTCAATGGAAAGGGGAAGATTGTTTTCATCCAGCTTTACAGAAAATTTTATTTCAGAGGTTTTCATATTTTTTTGATTACACAGATAATAAATACAAGATTACACCGATTACGGTTTGTATTTTGATAAGGTTAGGATTTTTTGCGGGTCATTTTCTTTCATTAACTGTTCCAGCGAAACTTCCGGATGGTCGTTCATATATTTTCTCACGATTTGCCAGCCGGTCCAGATGGCTGTTCTTGCAGGAGATTCTTTGGCAAATCCTGTTGTGAAGGGACCTTCCCCGGTAAATTTTGTAATAACATCTATCCCGGTAGAATAAAGAAAATTGTTTTTTATCCAGTAACCCCAAATGTCGCCAGCGTGTTCATGGCACCAATCCAATTGTTTTTTTGTGAAACCAATTTTCAACGAATCCGCTGTATCCGGCATCAGCGCATCGGAAAGATAAAGAGCCTTGCCTCCATAGATCATTTCGCTCAGAAGAGTTTTACTTTTCACGTTGTCGGGAAATTCGTTCGTCATCCAGGCCCGGACAAGATCGGGAACCATGTATTCGCGCTGCATCGTGATCCGCTTGTAGTTCGGAAACTGGAGCATTTCGTAAAAACGGCTTTGTTTTCCAAGATACATTTCCAGGTCGATGGCAAAAACGGAATCAGCTGTCACGATGGAATAATTAAATCCCGACATACTCGCCAAAACTTTCGGGAGCTTTTGTCCGGGAAAATAATATTGATGATGCCTGAATGTCTCTGTAAGTTCGGATTCAACAGGAGCAATATCCGAAAAAACATTTTGACAATTCATATATGCATCGTGCATATCTTTGTCATTCACAAACTTTGTGATCTCAGGAATGCAGGCACTGTCCTGTATCCCGTTATGACAGAGAAGATTGCGCACAAACAGTTCGGTAAAACCATAATATTTTTTCTGCAGCTCAGGAAGTTTTGCAACTATATTATCGGCATTAAGAGTAAAAAAATCCTGATCGAAACGTTCAATTTTTACGGATTCGACTTTAATATGAGAAACATCCACCTTCAGACGATCATGGCTACAGGAGGTCAATAGCCCATAGACAATAGTCAATAACCAATAACTGAATTTTCGAGATGACATGATAAATATTTCTTAATATTGCAATACAAAATTAAAATCATTCACCATACAATTTATTTTCTCATGAAAAAGATATTAGCATTCTCAGTTTTATTGTTGTTTTGTTCAGGCCTCTTTGCTCAGGAAAGCACAGGCAGCAAGGACATGAAAAATTTTCGTTTTGGGGGTACTGTACTGCCTTCACTTTTCTGGTATAAGCCCGACAACCTGAAAAAATTTGCATCTAATGGCACTGTGGTTAAATTCGGAGTATTGATAAATGGCGAATACAGCTTCAGCGGCAACTTTGCTATTGGTTTTGGCATCGGGCTTGCTTCAAGCGGAGGTAAAATGACATTCACCGATACCACACATTATTACTTCAGCGATGATGCACTTATTAAAGTTACAGATACCGTCACAGGAAAATACGCTCATTATAAATTGAATAACCGCACCTATAATGCAAGTTATTTCTTACTGCCCATTTCTCTTAAAATGCGCACCAATGAGATCGGGTACATGCGTTATTTTTTTCAACCGACTTTGAATATTGCCGTTCGTAAAAAAGTCAGAGCGAATGATGATTTAACTGACTTTAAAAACCTGGTATCAACACAACAAACAAATCTTGATATTACTAAGGATATGAATTTTCTCCGTCTTTCAGCAACCATTAGTGCCGGAGGGGAATATTACCTTTCCGGTTCCACGGCTCTTGTGTTTTCAATCGGATACGATTATGGTCTTTCAAATGTTGTCAAAGGAACATCCGATTACCTGCTTCGTGCAGATGGAGGCCATAAACAGCACGTTCCTACAGATGGTTCGAATTTACCGCAGAAATTCACTCAGAACGGAGTTATTTTAACTGTGGGGATTCTCTTCTAAGACATTAACTTTTTACCTTTAATCCCGAATTCAACCTTATGAGTTCGGGATTTTTTTCGTCTCAGCCTTTCCGAAGGAATCCCTTCGGGAAAATCCCTCTCCACATGGAGAGGGACTTATTAAATGAATAATAAGCAAATCATAAAACACATTGTAAACTGGCTGAAATCCTACTGTGAAAAATCATCCATGAAAGGATTTGTGGTAGGCGTTTCGGGTGGTGTGGATTCTGCACTTACTTCTACGCTCTGTGCACATACGGACAAATCGGTCATTTGCCTGAATATGCCTATCCTTCAGCATAAAGACCAGCACGATTTGGCAAACGAACATATCGAATGGCTGAAAAATAAATTCAGCAATGTTTCTTCCCATGAAGTGAACCTTACCGATACTTTTCTGAAACTCAAAGAAATTTTCCCGAAAGAAATTCAGGATGATGCACACGCCCTGGCGAACACACGTTCCCGCCTGAGAATGTCCGCACTATATGCGTTCTCTGCTCATCACCGTATGCTGGTCGCGGGTACAGGAAACAAAGTGGAAGATTTTGGCGTTGGGTTTTTTACAAAATACGGAGATGGCGGAGTGGACCTCAACCCTATCGCGGATCTGATGAAATCGGAAGTTCGCGCTTTGGCTGAGGAACTTGGTGTTTCTTCCTCCATCATCAAAGCAGCGCCTGTAGATGGATTGTGGGAAGATAACCGTACCGATGAGCAGCAGATCGGAGCAACTTATGATGAGATGGAATGGGCGATGAAGCAGTTAAGTAAAAAGGCAAAAGGCAAAAGGCAAAAGGTAACAGCCAGAGAACAAAGGGTTCTTGAAATTTTTCAACGTTTTAACAAAATGAATTTGCATAAGATGAAACCAATCCCGGTTTGCATCGTTCCGGAAAAACTTAGAAAAGACCACAAGACGTCACAAAAATACTAATGCTTGTCACCCTGAGCGTAGTCGAAAGGTCTTAGGCATAACAAACAGATGCTTCGACTTCGCTCAGCATGACAGCAGAGTAGACTTTTTGATTTTTGAGATGGCTTCTAAAGAATTTTTATCGCCAGGAAAAAGTAATTGTTCATCGAACCGATTACTTCGTAAGAGATCCGGTACGCATCCGTAAAATTTTTGAAGGCAAGAAACTCATGAGTTGGCACAGCAAACTCATCGAAGAATATAATATCCCCGGATTTCAGATACGGATGCAAAGAGGTTAATACATAAAGCGTGGACGTATATAGATCAGCATCCATATGAATTATTTTTCGCTTGTCGTTATTGAACTCTTTGAGAAAAACAGGGAGTGTATCCTGAAAAAGTCCCTTCAGAAATTTTGCACGGCTGTCCTTTGTTTCCGGGAACTTCCCTCCTGCGGACATGTCTCCGGCCTTGAAAACATTCCAGTCCTCCGGCAAACCGGTGAACGTATCGAAGCCAAAAAACCGGGACGCTTCATTTTTGTTGTGCTCGATCCACCACTTAAAAGAAATACCTTCTGCCACTCCAAATTCAAGATAATTTACAGGGATGGCAAGATTTTCTTTTTCAAATATTTTTTGGTAAAGAGTATATCGTTTTGAATAATCCCATTTGCCGGAATAAAAATCATTGATGGAGTGATTGCTGTGCTGCTCCCTCCACTCCGAAAGTTTTGTGAGATACGCCAGATTGAGAAAGAAACCCGAAAACGGCTTAAAAAATTTATGCAGCCTGAACCGCATAAAATTATTTTTTGTTTTCCGTATGAAAAATAATTTTGTTTGCATAACCGATCTGCAAATGTATTTATTTGTCCCGAGGAAGCTCCTTTAAGTCGACAGGAAATTATTGGAACAGATCAGGAAATAACAAATTGATAGTCTCAGCTGCTATCCCACCATGATCCCCAATTGCATTAGAATGTTGGCTATCTTTAAACTTTGTGAGTCAAGAACAGATTTGTTGATGTCAAACTTCAGTATATCATCATCGTCTACCACAAAACTTATTCCTGCACCTTTTTTGGCAAGACCCTCCCGTTCTCCAACAACAAGAATGGGTTTGTCCTTGATTTTTTCCATGATTGGTTTCAGCATGCTTGTTTTTGCAGAAGGCACATAAATCATGTTGCAGAGCAGGGCATCCTCAGTGTTTACAATGGTTTTCACGACAATGTTTCTTCCTCCAACTTTTTTCTTTTCTGCAAGAAGAAGCAATTCTGTTTTAACTTTTGACTCGCCCACTACGCCAATAACGAAATCACCGGATTTATCGGGCCACTCAATATATTTCATGAAGTTATAAAGGAAGAGCGTATAGGATTTATAGTCCACATCCTGCGAAAATGTTTGTGCCGGTTTTCCAATGAAAAACAGCAGAAACAGCATGAATAGAAAAATATATTTTCTAAAACAGTTCATTCGTTACCTGTCTTTTTTTTGAGCTTTTACTTCGTAAATAATTTTTATCAAAAACTCCCTTGATGGACCGGGCAGAGGCGCGTGATAACCGTTGTACGGCTGAATGAATTTGTATTTAGAATCAAGAATGTCGTAGCAACCGATTCCGACCGTCAAACCTTTTACGCCAAAATTAGTTGCGTTGACAAACAAATTGGCAAGGACCACCGCAGGAAATTTATCAGCGACAGAATTCCCCAGACTGTCAACATGCGTGTAACCGTACCGCTCACCGATGTAGGAAAGCGAAGGACTGATACCAAAATATTTTCCAACTTTGAAATAAGCGCTCAAGTTCCCTTTGTGAGCCGGGAAAGCAAGAAGCATGGGGTTGATTCCCGGGATCTGATAACCGGAATCATTGGTCTTGTTTGCATCCGAGTAAAAGGAATAGTTGGCAATCAGGTATCCCCACTTGTCGCGGATTCTATATTCTATTTCCATTCCCTGGCTTCCACCACTTCCGGAATTCTTATAATTATCTGTGTTGGAAGAATCATAGTAGATAATCGGGTTTTTTGTACTGATGTCAAAAAAATTTGCAGTGAGAATTGATTTTCTCGTGATCTGATAACCGACTTCAATTTCTTTTACGGTAGTAACTTCAGGTTTTATAGTTTTACTCAGGTTGATATTTTCAATAGTGGGAGCGCGGAAGGAATTGCTGTAAAGAACTTTGAAGTGAAAACGGTTTATTTTTTTCGTGAAGCCCACGCGAGGAGCAAATGCGGAACCGTAATTGCTGTGAATGTCGTACCGCGCTCCAAGAATAAAATTTACGAAACGAGTTTTTGCAAGCCCTTGTAAAAAATAAGCTTGGTTAAAATAACTTACTTTCTTTACACTATCTTTAAAGAAACTGTTGTCTACCTTATCTTGTGCAATATCCTTGTATAACTCGGCACCGGCAACAAAATTTATTTTCCGGGTGAGGTTATAAGAAAGGGTAATGTTTCCCGTGTAACGATGAACTGTTTTATAATAAGGTGGTGAAATGGTATCAAGACCGGGAAGTGTTTGCCAGGGAGATTGGGATTTAAAATTGAATTTAGGTGTGAGTGTGAATTTTTTCTTTTTATCAAGAGTCCCTGAATATTTTGCTTCCAGGAAATAAGAATTGAAATTCATCGGGTACGGAGTTGCCCTGCTCACATCGTATGCATCGCGCACCGTAGTCTGGTACAGATCCATGATTCCCCGTATGCTGAATCCTTTATAAGCCATTCCGATATTAACAAGTGTGGGATTGAGATTGGAATTTCCCGCCATGTTATAACTTGTTCCATGAATATCGGTGTAATCCTGGTCGCTGCGGTTTGCACTTCCAAGAAAAGCGCCTAAACTGAACTCAAAATCTTTTTTGACTTTCCCGGCAGAGAGATTAAAATTTCTCCTTCCCATCGCGTTCTGCATTTGCCCGCCTGTTCCGGTAAGAGAGATGCCATTTATATCTCCCGCGCTTTTCGTTATGATGTTGATGACACCGTATTCTGCAAATCCACCATAGATTGCGGAGCCGGGGCCGCGCACCACTTCGATCTTTTTTATCTGGTCAACAGGGAAATGATTGCCGAATTGGTTGGTTCCGAAAAGCAGATCGTTCATTTCCTGTCCGTCAAGAAGTACCAGCATTTTCCCTTCGTGCGCCCAAAGTCCGCGCGTTCCTATTCCGACAACGCCTTCCACATCCACACCGAAATCGATGCCGGGCACAAGCCGAAGCACATCGATCAGGTCGCGCGCGCCTGAATTCCGTATTTCTTCCTGTGTGATAAGCGTAACGATGCCGGGCGATTCCCGTGCAGTGAGAGGTTTTTTGGATGCTGCAAGGATCAGCGAGTTGATGAGCTCTTCCAGTTCGGATGGCACTCCATGCGCCTTCATCGTAAGCAATTGCTCAAGCGACATATCATAATAATCGAACGAATCTTTCGGGAAAGTGATGTTCTGCTGAAAAGCGTCTTTTTCAAAAAAGAGAAGAAGAAGAATTATAGGTATGAGACGTTTCATGGGGATTAATGAAATCAAAAATAGAAATTATCCTCTAAGTACGGTAAGGGCTGAATCGTGAATATCAACAATGAACTGTTAAGACCGGACTGCTTTATGTGGTTTTCTTGTAATTCAATATTGCCCAGGTATTGAATACAACTCCGATCAGGAATACATACAACAACTGCATTTGTATATCATGCAGCCCGCTGCCTTTGATCACCACCATGCGCATTACCTCAATAAAATGACTTACCGGAAAAAGGTGGGCTATGATCTTTGCCCATTCCGGCATGCTGTCAAACGGAGTAAATAAACCGCTCATCATATTAAAGATCATCATGAATAAAACCATGAGTGAATTTGCCTGCTGCTGGGTTTCACTATACGTTGAAATAAGGAGCCCGAAACCCAATATAGAAAACAAGAAGACTATTAAAAACAAATAGAGTATGGCTAAGTTTCCTACAGATACTATACCGTAACCTACCCACGCGATCAGCAAACTGAAAGAGAAAACAACAATACCCATTACCACAAATGGAAGAAGCTTTCCAAGTATGAACTGATATTTTTTGATCGGAGTTACATTGATCTGTTCAATGGTACCAATTTCTTTTTCTTTTACAATATTAAACGCTGCTGACAAACCGGCAACACCTGTAACAAGCGAAACCAATATGGCGGGAACCATAAAAATATAATAGGTTAAAGCAGGATTATACCAATAGGAGGAAATAACATCTATCACAGGCTGCTGGCTCATCCGTTCAGGATGGATCAATTCAAGGCGGATCGCATTATTATAATCAGTAATAATACTGCTCAGGTAAGCAAACCCTACGCTGGCTTTTACACCATTAATTGCATTTACTTCAATAGCTATTTTCTGAAACCCTTCCCGGACTAAATTGCTTGCAAAGCCGGCAGGAATTTCAAGAACGATATCCGCTTTGTCATTTTCAATAAGGGAATTTGCTTTCGAATTAAAATCTGTGTAATCGGCAAGCTTAAAATATCCTGACGATAAAATTTTGTTTGAAAGTTTTGCCGATACGGAAGAATGGTCGTGGTCAACAATGGCAATGTTTATATTCTTGATAGTGAAATTGGCAGCCATGGGAAGCAGTATAAGCTGAATGGCAGGCGCAATAAAAAGCCGTCCGATAAATCCCTTATCACGGAATATCTGCCTGAATTCTTTCTGCAATAAAAACCAAAGCGGCCTCATTTTTTTTATTCTAATCTTATTTTAAAATTCCTAAGAGCGACTGTTAAAAAGAACATCGCCATGCCGGCAAGTATTGCCATCTCTTTCCAGATAGATGAAAAACCAAGTCCTTTCAGCATAACTGCTTTCACAATAATATAAAACCATTTAGCAGGAACTATATTTGAAATTACCTGTAACACCACAGGCATATTTTCTATAGGAAACATATAGCCGCTCAATAACATTGTAGGCAGCATCATTCCTATAAAAGAAATAAACATGGCGGATTGTTGTGAATTTGTGATGGTGGACACTAATAAACCCAAAGAAAGTGCAGTGACAATTAATAATGTACTCGCTCCTACGAGTAGTAAAACACTTCCTTTAATTGGAAGATCAAGCGCATATACGCTCAATAAAATAATGGCTGTAAGGTTAACCAGTGAAAGTATCAGGTATGGAATCGCTTTTGAAACGATCACCATTAATGGTTTTATGGGCGACACTAATAATATTTCCATTGTGCCCAATTCCTTTTCACGCACGATAGAAACCGAGGTCATCATTACGCAGACAAGAAGCAATACCATCGCCATGACTCCCGGAACAAAATTTGGTGCACCTCTCAGGTCGGGATTATAAAGCATTCGCACCTCAGGCATGATCACCAAAGGCATGGATCTGTTCTGTGAAAGCTGTGCCTGGTAATTTGCAACAATAGCTGTAATATAACTTGAAAGTGCTAACGCTGTGTTGGGATCGGATGCATCCGCTATAACCTGCACCGATGCTTTATTCAAATGTAAAAGGTCCGTGTTGAAATTGGAAGGAAACACTACAGCAAGTTTTATTTTTCCTTCTTTAAAAGCAGCATCTATTTGCGATGAACTCGTCAACGTTCTTTCCACATTGAAAAATTTACTGCCTGTTATTTTATTGATGATCTGCTGCGAAGCAAGGTCTTTTGCATTGTCCACTACTGCAATGTTGGCATCCTTGATTTCATTGGTAAGGGCAAACCCAAAAAGTACAATTTGTATAATGGGCATACCAAAAAGCATCACCAGGGACTTTGGATCCCTGAATACCTGATAGAATTCTTTTTTTACAAATGAAAATAGTTGTTTCATTTTTTAATCCCAGCTTTTGGCTAAAGCCAAATTTACTTTCTCATTCTTTTTCCCACGAGCTAAAGCTTGTGGCAATTTTTTCGTTTTAACTCTCTTTTTGTCTCCTACTTGCCACGACCTTTAGGTCGTGGGTCAGGGTTCGTAATATTAAAAATGGCTTTAGCCGAAATCATACTTTTCATTTTTGATTTTTTTTCAATCTCCTAACCTCTTAGCTTTTCTCGCCAACTGATAAAATACTTCCTCAATTTTTGCAACACCAAATTTTTCTCTTAATCCTGCGGGAGAATCCAATGCCTCTATCTTACCGTCAACCATGATGGTTACCCGGTTACAATATTCCGCTTCATCCAGGTAGTGAGTGGTCACAAAAATGGTAATGCCTTTATCAGCCGCATCGTAGATCAGATCCCAGAATTCTCTTCGCATGGAAGGATCCACACCTCCTGTCGGTTCATCTAAAAAAACAATTTTGGGCTGATGAACGATTGCCACTAAAAAGGATAATTTTTGTTTCCATCCCAGCGGCAGTGACCGGACTAATTTTTTTGCTTCCTTATGCAGGCCTAATTTTTCAGTGAGCTCTGCGCTTTTTTCTTTGATCTCTTTGTTGGTCAAACCGTAAATGCCTCCATAGAACTGAATATTTTCCAGCACCGTTAAGTCTTCGTACAGCGAAAACTTCTGGCTCATATAGCCGATGTTCTTTTTAATTTCTTCCGGTTGGGTGAATACATTAAATCCCGCTACAGTTGCTTCACCTGAAGTCGGTGCCGATAAACCGCAAAGCATTCGCATGGCGGTGGTTTTCCCTGCGCCATTTGCACCAAGGAACCCAAATATTTCACCTTTGTAAACCTCGAATGATATTTCATCCACAGCCACAAAACCACCAAACCGCTTGGTAAGTTTATTTGTCTTTATTACCGTTTCGCTCATTTTGTGTTTTTAATAACCGGATAAAACAATCTTCTACAGTTGGCGTAGTTGATTTCAAAATAAAATCACTATAACCTTTTCCGTTTAAGTATTTTTTTACATCCTCTTCGCTGCATGTAACTGAAAGGTGCAGGTACTCGCCAAAAGTGTAGCAATTGACCGTACCTGCAAAGCTGCGGAGATCTTTAAGCAGATTGTACATGCCGGGCGATTTGACCGCGTAAAGTTTTTCAGGATATGCTTTAATTGTGTTTTCAGGAGTAGCAATAGACAGAACTTTGCCGTTCAGTATAAGCCCGATGCGATCACAAAGCGTAGCTTCATCCATATAGGAAGTGGAAACAAGAATGGTAATTCCCTGCTGCTTCAATCGCTTTAACATTTCCCAGAATTCTTTTCGCGAAACCACGTCAACACCGGTGGTGGGTTCATCTAAAAATAAAACTTCGGGTTTGTGGATCAAAGCGCAGCACAAAGCAAGTTTTTGTTTCATGCCGCCTGATAATTTTCCTGCCCTGCGGTCTTTGAATGGTTCTAACTGAACATAAATATCTTTTATCAGGTCATAATTCTCTTCGATTGTGGTACTGAATACGGTGGCAAAAAAGTTCAGATTCTCTTCTACGGTCAGATCCTGGTACAGGGAAAATCTGCCGGGCATGTAGCCGACAATGCCTCGTATGGTTTTGAAATCTTTCACCACATCGTATCCCCCCACTGTTGCGGTACCTTTATCAGCAACCAGTAATGTGGTCAGCATTCTGAAGATGGTGCTTTTGCCGGCACCATCAGGTCCAATCAATCCAAAAACTTCTCCCTTCTCTACAGAAAAAGAAACATCATCTACTGCCAGGATACTTCCTTTGTTGTAAGTTTTGGTGATGTTATTTAATTGTATCGCAGCCATTTTTCATTTCATTCATAGAACAACAATACTTTTCGACCTCACAGCATAAGCGCTGAAATATCCCAAAGCACCATTATTTATATTTGAAGTAGGGTTTGCGGGTGAGGAGGAACCGCCAC
>OCZT010005415.1_pt1 | contig 12745 bp, 14 predicted proteins | sample 1539031 | NCBI WGS metagenome assembly OCZT01 (sample SAMEA3539308, study PRJEB22396) | soil metagenome | biome: tundra; feature: field; material: soil | place: USA | collected 2010-05 | depth 0.15 m | reverse complement strand
CTGCCTGGGACGACAGCTTCCTCGTCGATATGCTCCTGAACATGCGATAGCCCTGCCCTGGAGGGGGAGGGTCGGCTCGCATGAGCGTAGCGAAATGCGAGACGGGGTGGGGTGACGGCCTATCAACTCGAACACCGTTCGAAACGAGAGACTGTCACCCCACCCCGCCGCTCATTTCATTCGCGTCGACCCTCCCCCTCCAGGGTAGGGTGAGATTCCACCGCCGCGAAATCAAGAACAGCGCACAGCCGCTTGTCGAGGACGGCTGCGCCGTGGCAGCATGCGGCCTGCTTGGCGCAGCATCGGGACATGCATGACCACCCAGCGACGAAGCTACGAGACGGGTCACAAGCCAAAATGTCTGGTTATCGTTGACGACACCGCGGAATGGGACCGCGCGGTCTACTACGCCAGCCGCTGGGCGATCCGGGTCGGCGGCGGCGTGGTGATGCTGCGCATCATCGAGACCGAAGACCAGAACCAGCAATGGCTCGGGGTCGCCGACATCATGCGCGCCGAGGCGCAGGAGAACGCCAATGCCGCGCTCGATCGGGCGGCCGGGCGCGCCAATGGCATCGCCGCGATCACCCCGGAGCGCGTGATCCGCGAGGGCGACCCGACCGACCAGATCCTCGACGTCATCGACAAGGACGTCGATATCGCGATGCTGGTGCTGGCCGCCAATCCGGGGCCGGAAGGGCCCGGCCCGATCATCACCATGATGGCCAAGACCGTCGGCTCGTTCCCGATTCCCGTCACCATCGTGCCCGGCGATCTGAGCGACGAGGATATCGACGCATTGTCGTAATCCCCTGATGCGGCTGCGGAACTGCTGCTCTGCGCCCCTTGACCGTGCGTTTAGCGTCGCCATCTGCTAAGAGAGATCACGCGCCGGCCTTGAACCGGCGACGCTGGAGAAAGCCATGTTCATTCAGACCGAAGCCACCCCCAATCCCGCCACCCTGAAATTCATTCCCGGCCGCACTGTGCTCGACAGCGGCACCATCGAATTCGTCGACCGCGAGGCCGCGGCGCGCTCGCCGCTCGCCGAGAGACTGTTCGCCGTGCCCGGTGTCACCAGCGTGTTTTACGGCTCCGACTTCGTCACCGTGACCAAGGACGACAGCGACTGGCAGCATCTCAAGCCGGCGATTCTCGGCGCCATCATGGAGCACTATATGTCGGGCGCCCCGCTGCTGGCCGACGGCAGTGCCGGAAGTGACGAGGCCGCCGACGAGGAAGACGAGTTCTTCAACGAGGCCGACGCCGAGACGGTCGCGACCATCAAGGACCTGATCGAAACCAGGGTGCGGCCGGCGGTCGCCAGCGACGGCGGCGATATCACGTTCCGCGGCTTCAAGGACGGTATCGTCTATCTCAACATGAAGGGCTCCTGCGCGGGCTGCCCGTCATCCACCGCGACGCTGCAGCACGGCATCCAGAATTTGCTGAAGCATTTCGTGCCCGACGTGGTCGAAGTCCGGCCGATCTAATTTTGGGAGCAGCGAATAGTGAGTAGCGAATGGCGAATGGTGATTGGCTCTGACCTTCCATTCGCTATTCGCCACTCGCCATTCGCCCGCCCCTCATGCTGATCCTCGCCATCGACACCGCCCTCGACGCCTGCGCCGCGGCCGTGCTCGACACCGGCGCCGGCAAGCTGATCGCGCAGGAATCGCAGGCGATGAAGCGCGGCCATGCCGAAGCCCTGATGCCGCTGATCGCGCGCGTCATCAAGCAGTCCGGCATCGCATTCGCAGGCCTCGACCGCATCGCGGTAACCACCGGACCGGGCAGCTTTACCGGGCTGCGGGTCGGTCTTTCCGCCGCGCGCGGCATTGCGCTCGCCGCCAACAAGCCGGTGGTCGGGCTGACCACGCTGACCGCCTATGCCGCGCCCGTCGTCAGCCAGAACGGCGAGCAGCCGGTCATCTCCGCCATCGATGCGCGGCACGACCATGTGTATTTTCAAGTGGTTAGCGGCAATGGCAGCTCGCTGATCCGGCCGCGCGTCGCACCGATCGAGGAGGCACTTGGCGCGTCGCGGTTCGGCGCACCGCATCTGGTCGGCAACGCCGCCAGAATACTCGCCGACCGCTGGCCGGCGCATGCGCTGCCGCCTTTCAAGGTCGATGCGCAACCGGCGCCGGATATTGCCTGGGTGGCGTGGCTGGGGGCCGCGGTCAGTCCGAATACCGCGCCCGCCCGGCCGTATTATCTGCGCGCACCGGACGCCAAACTTCCGAACGACCCGCTGCAGAAAGCCTCGCAGCCCTCCGCGTCATGATGGCGTGGCTCGCCGAACTGTGGAGCGGCGGCACGGCGGTGATCGAGCCTGCAACCGCGCGCGATGCGCCAAAACTCGCGCAGCTTCACGGCGCGTCGTTTCACCGCGGCTGGGGCGAAGCCGAATTCGAGACCATGCTGACCGAGCGTAACACTCTGGTGCACCGGCTGCGGATCGGACGCAAGATCGTCGGCTTCGCGGTGTCGCGCATGGCGGCGGACGAGGCCGAAATACTTTCGATCGCCGTTGCCGCGAGCCATCGCGGCCGCGGCCTGTCCCGCAACCTGCTGCTGACGCATCTCGGCCATCTCGCGGGCCGCGGCGTGCGTACCGTATTCCTCGAGGTCGAGGAAAATAATCAGCCGGCGCGGCGGCTTTACGAACGGGCCGGATTTGCCGTCGCCGGACGCCGCGAGCGCTATTACCGGCAGCCCGGCGGGGAACAATTGAACGCGCTCTTGATGCGTCGCGACTTGTCGTAACGCGCGCGCGGTGGCAGAACAGGGCTCGTTGCAAGGCAGAAAACACATGACCGCACTGAAATCCACGTCCGCGCTCAAGGCCACCGGTATCGAAGCCCGCTGCGCCGCCACCGGAATGCGCATGACCGACCAGCGCCGCGTCATCGCGCGCGTGCTGGCGGAGGCGGCGGATCATCCCGATGTCGAGGAACTGTATCGCCGCTGCGTCGCGGTCGACGACAAGATCTCGATCTCGACGGTATATCGCACCGTCAAGCTGTTCGAGGATGCCGGCATCATCGAGCGGCACGACTTTCGCGAGGGCCGCGCCCGCTATGAGCAGATGCGCGACAGCCATCACGACCATCTGATCAATCTGCGCGACGGCAAGGTGATCGAGTTCACCTCCGAGGAGATCGAGAAGCTGCAGGCCGAAATCGCCCGCAAGCTCGGCTTCAAGCTGGTCGATCACCGGCTGGAGCTGTATTGCGTCCCGCTGGACGACGATAAATCCTGATCGTGTGCAAATCTTGAACGTAAACGTCGATCTCATCATTTTCGACTGCGACGGCGTGCTGGTCGACAGCGAAGTCATTTCGTGCCGCGCACACGCGGAAACCTTGACGCGCCACGGCTACCCGATCACGGCGGAACAGGTGCTCGAGCGCTTTCTCGGCGTGTCGGATCGTGAAGCGCGCCAAACGATCGAAACCGAACTCGGCCGAAAGCTTCCCGGCGATTTTGAATCGCAGATGAAGCAGGCCGCGCTGCAGCGCTACGCCGACGATCTACGAACCATTCCCTACGTCGGCGAGGCGATCGCCGCGATCGGTCTGCCCAAATGCGTCGCATCGAGCGGCACGCCCGAGAAAATTCGCCATGGTCTCACCTGTGCGGGCCTTTACGATCTGCTCGCGCCCAATATTTTCTCCGCCTCACAGGTCGAGCGCGGCAAGCCTGCGCCGGATCTGTTTCTGTTCGCCGCTGCGCAGATGCAGGCATCGCCTGCCCGATGCCTCGTAATTGAGGACAGCATCCCCGGCATCACCGGCGCGCGCGCCGCCGGGATGACCGTGCTTGGTTTTCACGGCGGCAGCCATTGCCGGCCAGGTTATGCCGACACGCTGCACGCCGCCGGAGCCATCAAGACGTTTGACGACATGCGGCAATTGCCAGATCTGATCGGGCAGGTTGAAGCATCGGCGGTGCCGGGCTGACCGCCGTCATTCCGGGACACGCGTCTTCGCGTGGACCCGGAATCTCGAGATTCCGGGTTCGCTCGTTTCACTCGCGCCCTCAGATGTGCAATTGCACATCGGGGAATGATGGCCTTTTTCAGCTGGAACGCTGGATTTCCCGCGCTTTAGGCTATAATTGAGCCCTGCGCCGCAATGGCGCCGTTTCAGCCCAGCATTCAGGTTCCATGAAGCCGCCGCGCAAGCTGCATATCAAGTCATATGGTTGTCAGATGAACGTCTACGATGCGCAACGCATGGTGGACACGCTGGCGCCGGAAGGCTTTGTCGAGACATCAACCGTGGATGACGCGGATCTGGTGATTCTCAACACCTGTCACATTCGCGAAAAGGCCTCCGAGAAAGTCTACTCGGAGCTGGGGCGGCTGCGCGTCGTCAAGGACGAAGCCGCGCGCAATGGCCGCCACATGAGTATCGCGGTGGCCGGCTGCGTCGCGCAGGCCGAAGGCAATGAGATCATCCGCCGCGCGCCCGCGGTCGATGTCGTGGTCGGCCCGCAGAGTTATCACCATCTGCCGCAACTGCTGGCCCGCGCCAAGAGCCACGGCCGCGCGATCGAGACCGAATTCCCGGTCGAGGACAAGTTCGGTTTCCTAGCCCCGCCGAAGCCGGATGCGATACGCGCGCGCGGCATCTCATCCTTCGTCACGGTGCAGGAAGGCTGCGATAAATTCTGCACGTTCTGCGTGGTGCCCTATACGCGCGGCACCGAGGTGTCGCGGCCGGTGGCCAAGATCGTCGACGACGTGCTCAGGCTCGCCGACAACGGCGTGCGCGAGATCACCTTGATCGGGCAGAACGTCAACGCCTATCACGGCGAGGGACCGGACGGGCGGATTTGGTCGCTCGGCACCCTGCTGCATCGCCTCGCCGATATTCCCGGCATCGTCCGCTTGCGCTACTCGACCAGCCATCCCCGCGATGTCGACGACACCTTGATCGCGGCGCATCGCGATTTGCCGGCGCTGATGCCGTTCGTGCACCTTCCCGTACAATCCGGTTCCGACCGGATTCTCAGCGCCATGAACCGCAAGCATACCGCCGACGATTACCGCCGCGTCATCGACCGGTTTCGCGCCGTGAGGCAAGATATTGCATTTTCATCGGATTTTATCGTCGGCTTCCCCGGCGAGACCGAGGAAGATTTCGCCGCCACCCTCGCACTGGTCACACAAATCGGATACGCTGGCGCTTATTCGTTCAAGTATTCGCCGCGGCCCGGAACGCCGGCGGCGGACATGCGGGAGACGGTGTCAGCGGCTGATATGGACGAGCGATTGGTGCGGCTCCAGGAATTGATCGACAGCCAGCAATCGGCCTTCAATGTGGCGACGATTGGCAACACCGTCGATGTGCTGTTCGAACGCGCCGCCCGCAATCCCGGCCAGATCGTCGGCCGCACCGCCTATCTGCAGCCGGCGCATGTGATGGCGTCGCCTGATATCATCGGACAGGTATTGCCGGTGACCATCGAAAGCCTCGAGCGCTACAGCCTGCTCGGCGAACTCGCCGCCCCGCCTCATGCCCGGCCCTCGCAACCTGCTTCTTCTCGAATGACCAATTCTTCTCAAATGACAACGGGAGCCTGAACCCTTGCCAAAAAGCGCATCGGATTCGCCTTCGCTCGCTCCCAGCCGCAAACTTGACCGCGACATGCAGATCCCGCCCGAAACGCAGGTCGTCATCGATTTCGATGACAATCGCGCGGCCTCGGCGCTGGTCGGACCCTACGGACAAAACCTGGCGCTGATCGAGCGTCGGCTCGGCGTCGTGGTCGATTCGCGCGGCAATCACATCACCATCGCCGGATCGCGCGACGGCTGCGACGCCGCGCGGCGCGTGCTGGAGACGCTGTATGCGCAGGCGACGCAAGGTCACGATCTGGCGCAGGGCGACGTCGAAGGCGCGATCCGCGCCGTGATCGCGCAAGGCTCGCTGTTCGAATTCGACGCCAAGGCCGTCAAATCGGCGTTCGAGACCATCAATTTGCGCAAGCGTCCGGTGCGGGCGCGCACCGCGGCGCAGGACTCCTATATCCGCGCGCTGAAGCGCCACGAACTGGTGTTCGGCATCGGTCCCGCGGGCACCGGCAAGACCTGGCTCGCGGTGGCGCATGCCGCGCAATTGTTCGAACGCAAGGAAGTCGATCGCATTATCCTGTCGCGGCCGGCGGTCGAGGCCGGCGAGCGGCTCGGCTTCTTGCCCGGCGATTTGCGTGAGAAAGTCGATCCCTATCTGCGGCCGATCTACGATGCATTGTACGACCTGATGGATTCGCGGATCGTCGAGCGCGCGCTGCAAGCCGGCGAAATCGAGATCGCCCCGCTCGCCTTCATGCGCGGCCGCACCCTGACCAATGCCGCCATCATTCTGGACGAAGCGCAAAATACCACCTCGATGCAGATGAAGATGTTCCTGACGCGGCTTGGCGAGAACAGCCGCATGATCATCACCGGCGATCCCTCTCAGGTCGATCTGCCGAACGGCCAGACTTCGGGACTGGCGGAAGCCGCAAAACTGCTCGATGGCGTCGAGGGCATTTCCCAGGTGAAATTCACGGCCGAAGACGTGATCCGCCATGAACTGGTGGCACGGATCGTCGCCGCCTATGAAGGATTGCCGCAGCGGCCGGCAACCAGCAAGCCTTGATGCGAAAATCTGCCGCCGAGAGCGCGCCGGGGGCGAATTCCCCCCGCAAAAGAAATTCTGGACCGATGGCGCAATTTGCCCTTCCCATCACCGAGGTTCTCGTTGTCGCCGGCGGCTGGCAGACCGAACCCGATGCCGAGGCGATCATCCATCGCGCCATCGCGACCGCGGCCGAGGTCGCCAATGCAGGCCTCGGCGAAGCCGAACTCGCGGTGATGCTGACCGACGACGCCGGCATTCGCACGCTGAACCGCAACTGGCGCGGCATCGACAAGCCGACCAACGTGCTGTCGTTTCCGGCATTGTCGCCGACCGGCGGATCCGGCCCCGACGATGCGCCGCGGATGCTCGGCGACATCGCCATCGCCTATGAAACCACGCGCAAGGAGGCAGGCGACGAGCAAAAGCCGTTCGATCATCATCTCAGCCACCTGGCGGTCCACGGTTTCCTGCATTTGATCGGCTACGATCACGAAAAAGACGACGACGCCGAAGCCATGGAAACTCTCGAGCAGAAGATTCTGGCGCAACTCGGTATTCCCGATCCGTATGCGGATCGAGATCCCCATGCGGATCGGGAGCGGATGGACTGAGATGGTGGACTCCGAACCGACCCACGACAATCCGCGCAACACGCGCAACCTGCCGGCGGTGGTGCCGCCAGGCGAAGTCATGCGTCCCGCCGCCGACAACTGGCTGACCCGCGCGATCCGCACGCTGTTCGGATGGAAGCCGGGATCGGTCCGCGACGACCTGCAAGTCGTGCTCGATGCAAGCACGCCGGACGAGGTGGGATTTTCGGCCATCGAGCGCACCATGCTGCGCAATATCCTCGGCCTGCATGAACGGCGCATCGCCGACGTCATGATCCATCGCGCCGACATCGTCGCGGTCAAGCGCGACATTCCGCTTGGCGAATTGATGAGCCTGTTCGAAAGCGCGGCGCATTCGCGTCTGGTGGTCTACAACGAGACCCTCGACGATCCCGAAGGCATCGTTCACATCCGCGATCTGCTGGCGTTCATGACCGCAACAGCACGCGTGCCCGATACAGGCAAGGCCAGGCGCAAGAAGCCATTCCCCGCCGGTCTCGATCTGCGTGCGGTCGATCTCGGGCTGCCGCTCGCCGACGCCAACATCATCCGAAAACTGCTTTTTGTGCCGCCGTCGATGCGGGCGATCGATCTCTTGGCGCAAATGCAGGCCTCGCGCATCCACTTGGCGCTGGTGGTGGACGAATATGGCGGAACCGACGGCCTGGTATCGATCGAGGACATCGTCGAACAGATCGTCGGCGAGATCGACGACGAGCATGACAGCGACGAGCCGCCGGCGATCGTGCGGCAGGCGGACAATTCCTTCATCGCCGACGCGCGCGCCAGCCTCGACGACGTCCGCTCCGTGATCGGCGAGGATTTCGTCACCGGCGAGGCCGGAGAAGAAGTCGAGACGCTCGGCGGCTATCTCGTGACCCATGTCGGCCGCCTGCCGGTGCGTGGCGAAGTCATTTCAGGCCCCGGCAATTTCGAAATCGAAGTGCTCGATGCCGATCCGAGGCGCGTCAAGCGCCTGCGTATCGCCACGCGCAAGGAACGCCCTCCGGTGCGCGCGCAGCGCGAGACCCGCCGCCGCGAAACAACGCCGGAGGCGGGTCACGCCCAGGCCAATGACAATGCGAACCCGTCGCCCGGCGATGGAGCCGGTTCGCAGTGATATCGGCAGGCAAACTCCGCGCGGTGGGTCTTGCGATCATTCTGTCATGGGGGTGGAAGCGCGCCGTCATTGCGCTCGTGGCAGGCGCGCTGTCGGCTCTCGCGATGGCGCCGTTCAATGCATGGCCGGTGCTGTTCCTGACTTTTCCTGTCATGGTCTGGCTGATCGACGGCGCGGGCGCCGGGCGTCTGGGCGGCCTGCCGGCGGCTGCGATGGCCGGCTGGTGGTTCGGGCTCGGCTATTTCGTGCCGGGATTGTACTGGATCGGCTACGCCTTCCTGGTCGATGCATCCACCTTCGCGTGGCTGATGCCGTTCGCCGTCCTCGGCCTGCCCGCATATCTCGCGCTGTTCACCGCCTTCGGCTTCGCGCTGGCGCGCCTGGTCTGGACCAGGGACGCTTCGCGGGTGATCGCGCTTGCCGTGAGTCTGACGGTGAGCGAATGGTTGCGCGGCCATGTGCTCACGGGCTTTCCGTGGAATGCATTCGGCTATGCGCTGACCGAGCCGTTGGCGCTGGCGCAGACGGCGTCGCTGATCGGCCTGTGGGGCCTGACATTTCTTAGCGTGGCGATCTTCGCAAGCCCGGCGATTCTGATCGATGGAAGTTCCCGCGGACGAAGACCGTGGATCGCGCCGGCGATGGCCCTGCTGCTGCTTCTCGCCATGGGCATTTTCGGTGTCGTTCGCTTAGGCCTGCAGTCCACCACGACGGTCGCAAACGTCAAGCTGCGGATTATGCAGCCCAATCTGCAGCAGGACGTCCGGTTCAATTACTCCGCCAAGGCGGAGGTGATGCAAAAATATCTGACGCTGTCCGATCGCGCGTCAGGGCCGCAATCGACCGGCGTGCGCGACGCCAGCATCTTGATCTGGCCGGAATCGGCATTCCCGTTCTTCCTGACGCGCGAAGCCGATGCGATGGCGCAGATCGCCGATCTGCTGCCCAAGGGCACGGTCCTGATCACCGGTTCGGTGCGGGCGCCCGATTCTCCGCCCGGCACAAGGATCACGCGCGCCTACAATTCGATCTACGTCATCGACCACGACGGCAGCGTGCTGTCGGTTTACGACAAGCTGCATCTGGTGCCGTTCGGCGAATATCTGCCGTTCCAGGACTGGATGGAAAAACTGGGCTTCGTGCAGCTCACCAAGGTTCAGGGCGGATTCATCCCGGGCACGCGGCGCCGCACGATGGCGATACCCAATGCGCCGCGCGCGCTACCTCTGATCTGTTATGAAGCGATCTTTCCCGGCAACGTTGCGGCGCGCGACGACCGTCCGGGCTGGATCATCAACCTGACCAACGACGGCTGGTTTGGAATCTCGACCGGCCCCTACCAGCATCTGCAGCAGGCGCGGCTGCGCGCGATCGAAGAAGGACTGCCGGTGGTTCGTGCGGCAAATACCGGCATTTCCGCCGTGATCGATCCGTTGGGGCGGATTGTGGCGCGGCTCGGCCTCGGCGTCGAAGGCGTGCTGGATTCCAGCCTGCCCTCGGCGATTCCGCCGACCATTTACGCACGCAGCGGCGACATTCCCGCCGCGATCATTGTCGCCGCCGCCTTAATTTTCGTCATTCGGCGGCGCGCTGCGAAGCGGACTTCCTGATGCCTGCATATTCACGTTTGTTTTCGGCTGTCGCTGGAAAATTTCGACAGGCGGAAAAATCCACCAGTTGACAGACCGACTGTGCCATTCGCATTCTAGCCCGGTAGTCGAGAATCGACCCAGTCAGTTCATTGCTCATATTTTCTGCAATCCTCACCGACCCTCCGAGCAGGATTTGACGGTATTGGCGCCTGAGGCATACTCCATTTTCGTTTTGTCTCATCCCCGGGCGTAATCCCAAGGAGTGTTGGAGATGTCGACCAAAGCGCCCAACCCTGTTGACAAATATGTCGGCAGCCGTGTGCGCATGCGCCGCATCATGCTGGGCATGAGCCAGGAAAAGCTCGGCGAGGCATTGGGCCTCACATTCCAGCAGGTTCAGAAATACGAGAAGGGCACCAACCGGGTCGGAGCAAGCCGCATTCAGCAGATCTCCGAAATACTTCAGGTCCCGGTATCGTTCTTGTTCGAGGGAGGACCTAGCGGCATCGCGAGCGGCGAGAACTTCAGCGAAGGGACCTCGCCGGCTTACGTTTCCGATTTTCTGGCGACTTCCGAGGGCCTGGCGTTAACCCGCGCCTTTACGCGCATCCCCGATCCCAAGCTCCGGCGCAGCATTGTCGATATGGTCGAACAGATCGCCGCGCGCGAAGGACCTGACAAGCGCTGAGCCCGATCGTTTCAGTTTGAGAGACCTCGAAATCTGGAATATGCCGTCATTCCCCGATGTGCAATTCCACATCTGAGGGCGCGAGTGAAACGAGCCAGCCCGGAATCCATAACCGCGATCGGGAGTATGGATTCCGGGCCTGCGCCTCAGGTCGGCAGTTGCCGACCGACGGCGCATCCCGGAATGACAATCGCAGGCAACAACATGTTGACGACAGCAAACCCTTTCGATTCGAAAACCATCCTCGACGGCATCCGCCGTTGGGTCGAAATCGAGACGCCTACGGAAGCGCCTGATCAGGTCAACCGGCTCGCGACACTGGTTGCCGAGGGCTATCGCGGTTTGCCTGTCACCCTCGATCGCGTCGCAGGACACTCTGGCTGCGGCGATCATATCCTGGCGCGCTCGTCTTGGGGTCAGGACCAACCGGGAATCCTGGTGCTCAGCCATCTCGACACGGTTCATCCCTTGGGATTCATCAAGCGTCTGCCGTTCAAGATCGAGGGCGACAGCGCGTTCGGCCCGGGCATCTATGACATGAAGGGCGGCGCCTATCTCGCCTACCATGCGTTCCGGCAGCTTTGCGCGACCGGCGAGCATTCGCCGCTTGGCGTGACCCAGCTCTACGTCTCGGACGAAGAGATCGGCAGCCCGACATCGCGCGCGCTGATCGAGGCCGAGGGGCGCAAGGCGAAATATGTGCTGGTGACCGAGCCTGCCCGCGACGGCGGAAAAATCGTTACCGGACGCAAGGGCGTCGCGCGCTTCGAGATTTTCGTACACGGCGTCCCCGCCCATGCCGGCTCGCGGCCCGAGGATGGCCGCAGCGCCATACGCGAGCTCGCCAACATCATCCAAACGCTGGAAGCCCTGACCGACATCAAGCGCGGCGTGAGCGTCAATGTCGGCGTTGTCAGGGGCGGCACCAGGCCAAACGTCATTCCGGAGGAGGCCTATGCCGAGGTCGACCTTCGCGTTGCGACAACTGCGGATGCCGACGATCTGGTTGCCAAGATCCTCAACCTGAAATCGCGCAGCGAAGGCGTCAGCGTCAAGGTGGTCGGCGAGTTGAACCGTCCGCCCTATGAAAAGGGCAGTGCCGGCGCAGCACTTTACGAGCATGCCAAAACGCTGGCCGCGGAAATCGGCTTCGATCTGGCGGATACATTCACCGGCGGCGGTTCCGACGGCAATTTCACCGCGCCGCATACGGCGACGCTCGACGGCCTCGGCGTCGATGGCCAGGGCGCACATACCCATTACGAGCAGATGTACATTTCGTCGATCGAGCCGAGGGCGCGGCTGTTGCATCGGCTGTATCAGACGCTGCGATGAGTGTCGCAAGGAGCGATCCCAGGAATCCCGAAACGAATCGCGAAACGAATCGCGATGCATCGGCCGACGATGGCGTCGCCATTCACCCGCAGGGTTCGTTTTTCGGGCGGCGCAAGGGCCACAAGCTCCGCTCGCACCAGGCCGATCTGATCGAACACCTGCTGCCGCGGCTTTCGCTCGACATTGCCAGCCCGAGCCCGCCCGATCTCGCTGACCTGTTCGACCCGCCCGCCGACGATATCAGGCTCGAAATCGGATTCGGCGGCGGCGAACATCTGATCGCGGAAGCGCGCGCCTTTCCGAAGGTCGGGTTCATCGGCTGCGAGCCCTATGTCAACGGCATGGCAAAAATTCTGGCGCAGATCGAAGCCCATAACGTCGGCAACGTCAGGCTGTTTGCCGGCGATGCCGCCGAATTGCTGGCATGGGCGCCTCAGCATTCGCTGGCGCGGATCGATCTGATCCATCCCGATCCGTGGCCGAAGCGGCGGCACTGGAAACGGCGCTTCGTGCAGGACGCAACCGTCGCCGCCATGGCGCGCGCGCTCAAGGCGGATGGCGAATTCCGATTCGTCAGCGACATCGACGACTACTGCGCATGGACGCTGGCGCATCTTAAACGCTCGCCCGATTTCGTCTGGACGGCGGAGCAGGCCTCCGACTGGCGCCTGCCATGGGCCGATTACACGATGACGCGGTACGGACGCAAAGCCGAGCGCGAAGGCCGCCATGCCGCGTATCTGCGATTCCGGAAGATCGGCTAA
>OCZT010005414.1_pt1 | contig 12751 bp, 9 predicted proteins | sample 1539031 | NCBI WGS metagenome assembly OCZT01 (sample SAMEA3539308, study PRJEB22396) | soil metagenome | biome: tundra; feature: field; material: soil | place: USA | collected 2010-05 | depth 0.15 m | reverse complement strand
GGAATAAGTAATCTGCCCGGGGTCGGGGCTTCCGGGACCACCCCGCATCATCACCTGGATTCTGTTGCCCGTGATCGGCGCAGCCGGCTTCACCGACGCCACTTCAAATGACGGCGAATTCTCCACGGTCTGCCCGAAGGCGGCGCAGGACGTGAAGACTACCAGACCGGCGCTCATGATTGCGCGTAGCATCTCTGGAATCTCCTTTGCTTCCAATGTAATCTATGACGCGCCGGCGATGAAGTGTCTGCTCAGAGAACCCGGATCGTCACGATGTTCGCCGGCTTCCCGTCCACCACCAGCGCTACGTCCACGTCCCCGAGTCCCCGGAGCGAGCCAGGTAGCTCGACATTGACCTGATCGAGCCCGGCATACTGCGCTTGCGCGCCGGCACTCAACACCGGCACGCCGGTTCCCGCGATGGTGACCTTCACTCCAGCCTGGGAACTGACGCCCCGGATGCCTGTTCCATACAATGACAAGTAAGTTCTCGCCCCTTGGGGCTGGATAGAGATCGGCGCCGTGCTGCAGTCTCCAGTGGCGCGACAGGTGTATGCCGGCGCTACGGTCTGCGACCCATCCGCCGCTACGCACACGACCATGGCGGCGGCCGGCCCGGTCGCCTGGCCGTTCGCCGTAAATACACCCGGCGCAACGGAAGCCAAAAGGACCTGTGCCGCGCCGGCCAACTGGTTGTCCCGCATCACTTTCAGAACAGCGCTGCCCACTGCGGCGCCGCCCGGCAAGACGAGGTTGATCTGGCCGGAGGAGACATACAGGAGGTCGGCCTCGGCCTCAGCGCCGGATTGGTCGCGAACGACAACTCTCGTACCGCCCGCCGCGGCGGATGCGGAAGCCAGCCCCGCGCCGTAGACCGTGGCGATCGATCCGGGAGCCAGCGGCACATCGCGACGCCACGTGGCGGAATGAACCACGGCGAGGGTCCCCATGCCTGGCGCGTTGGCCGCAACCGAAACCGCCGCTTGCTTCATGAGAATGTCCGGGTCGTTCCACTGCTTCCAGTTCGAGAGCTGCCGGAACGCCCGCCGGAAAACCAGCTTGGCCGACACGCCCACGTTGCCGCCTCCGGCTGGCACCAGGAAATCGTACTCGCTCACGTCCTTGCCCAGAGCCGGAATGCGCGTATCCTCCCGCAAGACGGTCGGACTCCAGTACGCCGCGGTCGGCGCCACTTCGGTCCAGAGCTGTTCCAGAATCTTGGCGAAACCGCGGCCCGGTTTGAAGCCATAGTCTTCCGGCGCCGATCCCACGCCGCCCCAACTCGGAACCACCGGACCATCGAGTGACACCAGTTCCTGGTTACCGCTGTCGGTGGCGGAGACAATCAGCAGCATGTTGCGCGAGGGATGGTCGGTCGGAATATGATGGCCGGCTTTGTCATTGCTAACCGTGACGGTGACATGAATCGAAGCTCCCGACTGGTGAGCTTCGATGGCCAGCCCCGCGGCGCCCTCCAGCAGGCCTTGGTCCTTGGCGCCCGGCATCAGATGGCTGAATACGGCCTTGGGGTCGCGAACCATCCCGCCTTTGTCGGCGCGCGCCGGCAGAGTGGCGCCGCGGTGCGGCATGTGGCAGTCCTGACATGTCTGACCCTTCACCGGATCCGCGTACGGGCTGGCGAGCCATTCGCCGAAAGAGTTGTAGATCTCGACTCCCCAGAACTGCGCGAAATGGCAGGGCGCGCAGATCTGGCTCTGGTTTTGGAGCGGAGAGAAAGTATCGTCGCCCGGCCCGACGTCGTCGTACGGGCCGGCAAAGAACTGTTGCCCCGCCGGCGGCCGACGGAACTCGAACGACAGAACGCCAGGTGTGTTCGGATAGGGTTTGCCCGTGGCTGGGTCGAGCTTCACGGACCACACCTTGTGGCAGAAGTCGCAGGCCACACTCTCGCGGCCGACGCCCGTCACCGTGTTGGGATCGGTGTCGTAGGGTGCACCTACCGCCGCCGCCGGTAAGTGGCACGCGGCGCAGTTGCCGGCCGATTGCGGAAAGTCCAGCTTGAAACCCGGCCCATAATACGGAGCGTTGGGGTCCGGAGGCAATGGGACAAGGCCGTAATCCCGTTGGTAAACGTAGCGAGTCGGCGGGCTCTGGTTCCGGCCGCTGAGGTCGGTGCCGTTATACATCGACAGGAATCGCCGGTTCTGCGCCGATGCTCCATGGGCGTCGAGTTGCCACTCGTCGAACGGAAGTTGCGGCGATTTCGGCTGGATATCGGCGTGACAGTTCTGGCAGTTCACGTCCTGGCCGGCGGAGGAGAGGCCGCTCGCCCAGGCATAAGCCGGATTATCGGCGGCGGGAAGCTTCCTGAGCGCAAAGGCAATGCCCGAATCGCCCGGCTTGGCAGTCACCGGGCCGGCGATGTAGTAGCCCAGCGCCCATGCCGTCAACGGCATTGTGGGCACATTGGGGAGTCCGCCCAGTGTGAATTCGCCGCGTTCGTTCGTAGTGGCGGAGATGGATGTCGCCTGCACCCGAACCACGGCGCCGGAAACAGGCTGTGCCCCATCCGTCACAACCCCGGTGATCACCTTCCCGGTATCGGCCAGGAGCCCGGTTAAGGTTGCCTGCACCACCAGTGCAACCAGCGCCCAAATCAGCCATCGTTTGCGCATGGCATCCTCACAAGACGCGAACCGTCACCGTGTTCGCCGTTTTGCCATCGACGGTGAGGACCACGTCGACATCGCCGCGGCCAGCCAGACTTCGCGGCACGCGCACGTTTACCTGGTCCAGCCCCGCGAATCCGCCTTGGGGGCCGGCGTACTGCACTTCGGCCGCCTGACCGCCAATCGTTGCGGTGACTGCCGTCAATGCGGAGCGCCCTCGAATCCCGGTCCCGAATAGCTCGAGAATCACCTGGTCCGTCGCCGCGCCCAAATCGAGCGGCGTAGCAACGTAACCCCCTTGAGCGGCGTGAAACACTTCCAACACAGTCTGCGCGCCCGCGGCGTCCACTCGCAGCGCCAATGCGGCTGGCACGCCCTTGCCGTCGGTATTGGCGGAGAACAGCCCCGGCGCGACCGCGTCGATATTCGCCGAGCCGCGCGCCACCACCTGGTTCTGTTGCATCACTCTGACCGTCGTCTGTCCGGCCGCAGTGCCAACCGGAACCTGAAAATTGATTTGGCCGGCGGAAACGAAGAACAGCGGCGCCGGCCTGTCTATCCCCGCGCTGTCTGTCACGCTCACGCTCACGCCGCCCAGGGTAATCGGAAGCGGAGTTACACTGGCGGTGTGGTCGGCGGCGGCCAGACCCTTGCCGAATCCGGCTACAATCGAATCCGCGGCCAAGGCGGCGCCCGCGACATAGCTGGCCGCCGATGCGCAACTCACCGTCGTCGCGGCATCGGGCCTGACGTCCAGGCGGAAGATGCCTCCGCCTTCCGTGGCGGCGTACAGCGTGCCGCCATCGGAAGAGATTGCCAACGACGTAACGGCCCGCATGGTCAAGCCCTTGGCGATCTGCACCCACAACTTGCCGCCGTCATCGGAGCGGTAGACCCCGGTGCGCAGGTCGGCCGCATATACTACCTGTGAGCTGGTGGGGTCGATGACGATCGAGCGAATCCTGGCCCCCGGATCCATGCCCGCACTCGCCGTCTGCCAGCTTGTCCCTGCATCGACGCTCTTGTAGACGCCGCCGTTTTCTAACCCCGCATACAGCACGTTCGCGTTTCCCGCATCAACCGCGATGGCTCGGACGTCGAGGGACCGTAGGCCGCCATTCAGGGCCTGCCAGGTGCCGCCGCCATCCTTGGTTCGCAAGATGCCGCTTGCCAGCGTGCCTGCGTACGCCATACTGGCATTGAGAGGATCGACCGCCAGAACGTTGATATTCTGTTGCGCCGAATGGGGGTCGTTGGCCGCTTGCCACGTGGCGCCGCCATCGTTCGATTTGAACACGCCCAAGCCCGGACCCGCATTCCCGCCATCCGTCTGGCTCCGGTCCCTGCACATGCCTGCATAGACTACCTGAGAATTCGAGCGCGCAAAAGCCAGAGCCTTGAATCCGTGCCGGTTCGGGTAGACGCCGGTGACGTCGGAGTTGCGAAATACAACCCTCCAGTCAAGCCCCGCTTCGGTCGAGAGCCACAGCGCGCCCGACATCTCGTCGGCGAACAGAACCCGCCCGGGATTCCGGGGATCGGCCGCCACCGCATACCATTCCGTGGTGGGCCCGTAGATCGGGAACCACGCGCTCATGTTGGCGGCCAGGTAATCCAGTCCCACCCAGGTGGCGCCGCCATCGTCGCTGCGGAAAGGACCCGAGCGGCCAATGGTGTAGACCCGCCGCGCGTCCAATGGGTCAACCGCCACACTGTGCAGGTCGGCGCCCGTGTACCCTTTGCTCGCCGATACCCAGCTCACGCCGCCGTCGGTGCTGAGAAAGTTGCCGCCTGTATAGTTGTTGACGAAGATCCGATCCGAATTGCGTGGGTCCACTTGAAGATCCATCGGAGTTCCCGCCTGCATTCCAGGAGGTCCGAAGCCGGGGTGAGAGGGAGACCCGGCAACCAACTTCCACGTCTGGCCGCCATCCTGGCTTCTATACATGACCAGACTGCTGGCGGCATAGGCAATTAGGGGATTGGAGACGGCGAATTCCACCGCTGTGATCTGGTCGCCATTCTTCGAGTCGACCAGGTAGCGCGATGCCATGGTGCGCCGCCACGTGGCGCCGGCATCGGTGGAAAGATACACGCCTTCCGCGTCGGTGTAGATCGCATGTCCGGTTCCCGCCAAAAGGATGTCGGGGTTGGTGGGGTGCATGAAAAGCGAGCCCACGTAGAGATTGTTCAGCCCGTTGGCCTGATTCAGCACGCGCCAGGTGGCTCCACCGTCGGTGCTCTTTAGGATGCCGACGCCCCCCGGCTTGTTGGCCACCGGGTCCGAGTTGGCCGCCTCGCGGTCGAAAATGCCGGTGGAGACATACAGCACCTTGGAGTCGCGCGGGTCGATCCAGATGTAGCGAGCCAGATTGTCGCCCCGCCAGACGGCCCGCCAGTTCGCCCCGCTGTCGGTGGTTTTGTAGACCACCCCTTTGACGAGGTCGAACATCTCGCCCGTCATCACTTTTCCGGCCCAGACCGTGCTGGAGATCTCCGCGGCCGCGTACACCGTGCGCGAATCGCGAGGGTCCACCGTGAAACCGCGGAAGGTGATGCCGTTCTTCTCCACGATGCCGTTGTCCATCTCCACCCAGGTTTGACCCGCATCCGTGGATTTATAAATGCCACGCGTGTTCTGCGCGCCGGCCCAAACTACGTCCGGATTGTTGGGATCGACCGTCAGGCAGAACACCGGAATGGCATCGCCCGAATCGCCCGTGCGCGTGCTAATACCGTTGTTGGAGGGCACCCACGTGTTCCCGCCGTCGCTACTCAGGCTGACGCCGCTGGCGTTGTCCGTCACCAGCAGCCGATCCGGATTGCCGGGTCTCATGCGAATGTCATAGCCGACGCCGCCGTACGGCCCGCCGGTGCGCACCCAGCTCAGCGGCTGAGTGTCCACCGGGCCGGTGACCACGATGTCATCCACGTGGACGTGGCTATCGTCGGGGAGCGCCTCCAAGCCAATGCCGCCGAGCAGGAGGGGGGGCCGAATCCACATAGTCGATTGCCAGCGCCCCGTCCAGATAGAGTTTGATGCTCCCTCCAACCGCCACTGCATCGATCGCGTGCCAGACGCCAAGGGAGAACGCAGTGGAAGCGGTCTGCAGGTTCGTGTAGTTGGCGGGGCAGCCCACCATGCGCATCAGCGAGATCGGGCCGCCGTCCAGGGTGGCGAAGTAGGAGCCGCACTGCATCTGCCGGAAGTACAGGTGAAGCTGTCCGCTGATCACCTTGACACGCAAGTGGAAATGGGAATCGCGCCATGGGCCGGCCGAGGGGGTTGTCATGACGTGGCCGCTGGCGGAGTACACCGCGTTGCCGGCATCGTCTTCCACCGCCCATGTTGGGGCCGTCGGAGTGTTCCCCAAAGTGTTCCACGCGCTATCTCCGTGCTCGAAGTCGTCGGAGAACAGCGTCTGCCAGCCGGCCGGGTCCCCGGGAACAGCGGCCCGCGCGGGAACCAGCAGAGCGAGGGCTATACCGGCCGCAGCCGCGAAATGGGTCATATTGGTATCCCATTATCCGCTTTGTCCTCTATGGTGACAAGGTGGCGCCGGCGCTACGCCCCGATAGCTTTCCGGAGCGCGGCGGCGAGGAGTTGCTGCTTGGCGGCCTGCGCCTGAGCGATTTTGAAGTGCGGCTGAAGGCAGTACCCTAAAACCAGTCCAGCAAGCGCAGTCCGCGGACTCTCGAGAATTCCTTCGTGTTGTTCGTCACGAGGGTTGCCGAATTCGCTAGGGCGGTGCCCGCGATCAACGTGTCAATCGGGCCGATGCCGCGACCGGCTTTCTCCAACTGGGCCCGGAGTTCCGCCGACGCGCTCGCCGCGCGCTCATCGAACGGAAGAATGTGAACGACTTCGAGAAGGGCGTCCAGCGATTCCCGCCGTTGGCGAGGGCGTGACGATTGGGCGATCCCAACCTCTAGTTCATACAAAACCATGGCGGGAATGGCGATGTCGCGGGGCGCTTCCTTCCCCAGGTTTTCGGCCACGCGGCCCATCCCCTTGAAAAAGTAGATGACGGTGTTGGTATCGAGAGCCAGCACTCAGAGGCGCTCCCGCCGATTGTCGCCCTTCTGCCCCTTCCTGAGTTCCTCGGCCAAAGGAAAGTCCGGCCACGAGCCGGCCAGATCCAGAACGTGTTGCGGCCAGGTGGTTGCGGCTTTTTCCCGGATCACCCCTGAGATCCACTTGCTCAGAGAGTCTCCGCTGGCGTCCGCCGCCGCCCGGGCGCGCTTTTCGGTGTCGTCGTCCAGATAAATGGTGACTTGTGACATATAGGATAGGTCCACTTATACTATACCCGGCCCTACCCCGGCTGGCAAGCTTTCCGCAGCGCCTCGCCAAGAACCCGCTGCTTCTCCGCTCCCAGCTTCTTCCCACCCTCTGTCACGTAGAACACATCGATGGCTTTATGCGCCTGGGTGTCGATCAGCACCACCTCGATGTTGCCTCCGTTGGAGGAAATCGCCGAAGCCACGTCGTAGAGCAGGCCGGGGCGGTCTTCGGCCACAATCTCCACCAGCGTCGCGGTGCGGCTGACCTCCGAGTCGAATGAGACTCTGGCGGGGATGCGTGCTTTGCGGCTGGGCAGCACGGGCTTGGGCCGGTTGCGCAGCAACTCGCGAACGTCCGTCTTGCCCGCCAGCACACGCTCCGTGGTGGCGCGCAGGCGGTCGGCCTCCGTGGGATTCAGATCCAGCGTGCGCAGGGGATCGTCGAACGTAAACGTGTCCAGCACCAGGCCGCGCCGGTTGGCGAATGCCTCGGCTTTGAGGATGTTCATGCCAAAACTGGAGAGCGTTCCCGCCACTGAGGCGAACAGGAACGGGCGGTCGGCGGACACCAGCGTCAGTTGCCAGGCCGATTCCAGCTTGCGGATGTCCACCGCCACTCCCCGCTTGCGGCCTTTCTCTTCGAGCGCCATGTGCTCGTCGATTTCCGTCTCCGTATGAGTCCGCAGGTAACGCGTGGGAAAGCCTTCGAGGAACGCGATCCGCTCGGGCGGGCCGGAGGGGATGGCTTCAATGCGCTCCGTTTCCAACTCCCGCGTCAGCTCGTTGTAGACCGCCAGGTAGAGCTGCCACAACTGCTCGGCGCGCCACGGCGTCATGACGTCGGGGTTGACGGCGCTGATGTCGGCGTAGGTCACCAGCGTCAGCGCTTTGAGGCGCTCGACGGTTTCCATCTGGTGCGCCACGTCGCGGATGGTCTGCGGGTCGAACAGGTCGCGCGACTGCATCACGGCGGAAAGCTCGAGGTGCTTGCGGATCAGAAAGAGCGCGGTTTCGCGGTCCGGCTGCGGCATCCGGATGCGCGCCATCGCGTCTCGCACGAGGCGCACGGAGGCATCCACGGGGCCTTCGCCGGGCACGCCTTTGCCCACATCGTGAAATAACAGCGCGAACATCACCACCGACGGCTGTTTCACTTCCGCCAGCAGCTCGCTATAGCCCCCCGGCAGTTTCCTGAGGTTCTGCATGGTGACGAGGGTGTGCTCGTCCACCGTGTAGCGGTGATAGAAGTCGCGGACCACCAGGCATTCGATCCGCTCCATCTCCGGAAAGATGGCGGCCAGCACGCCGGTTTCGTGCATCGACCGGACGGCCAGCGGCGCGTGCGGAAGCGAGAGGATCTGCTTCAGCGCGGGCCATACGGGCCGCGGCTCGGCGAAGTGCGCGCGCAGGCTCGTCATCCGCGATTCGATCCGCTGCTCGGCCTCAAAGGAAAGACGAATGCCGTGGCGCGCCACGAATTCGAACAGGCTCAGCGCCAGTTCCGGCTCCACGTCCAGGCGTTGCGGCGCGCGGAAGTGCACGCGCTCCCGGTGCACAATGAAATCGGCGTTCGAGACCCGCGAGCGCCAGTCCCGGAACTGCGCGAATAACGAGCTGAATTGGGCCTCGCTCGAATCCAGCGCGCGGATGGCGGCGCGGTAAATGACGCGGGCGTGGCGATAGTACTCGCGCATCCATTGCGCGGCATCGCCCGCCCGCCACAGCTCCGCGATGCCGTCCTGGGCGTCGAAGGAAAACGCGTTGTTGTCGCGCCCGGACTGGCAATGCAGATAGCACCGCAGCCGCCCCAGAAAGCGGAAAGCGGCCTCCAGTTCCGGCGCCGGAGCGTCCCGCGTCCCATGCAGTTGTCCGAGCCAGCAGACGAGCTGATGATCGCGCAGGCCGCCGGGAGTCTCCTTCACGTTCGGTTCCAGGTGATAGAACGTGCCCGCGTACTTGGCGTGGCGGGCGCGCGCCAATTGCGCCAGGTTGCGCACCAGCGGCCCGCGGTTGCCCTGTATGAAGCGCGGCAGCTTTTCCGCCAGGCCGGCGTAGAGCGCGCGGTCGCCGGTGAGGTAGCGCTGGTCGAGCAGGCTGATGTTCAGCTCGATGTTGCGGTCGTGAACCTCGATGCACTCGGCGGGCGTCCGGACGGAGTGGCTGACGCGCAGGCCGGAATCCCACAGGTGCCGCAGAAACGCCGCGATGGCGTCCTTCGTGGCCAGGGCCAGGTTCTCGGATTCGAACAGCAGCAGCAGGTCCACATCGGAGTACGGGAACAACTCGCGCCGGCCGTAGCCGCCCACGGCCAGCACCGCCAGACCGGCCGCCGCGGCTGGAATCAGCAGCCCCGCGGCGGCTTCGAGCACCAGGCGGTCGACTTGCGCCGTGCGCTCGGCCAGAGCCGTGGCTGCATCGCCGGTAGCGAGGAACTCCCTTCGGATCGGGACCAGTGGGTCGCTAGAGAGCTGATTCTCCACGATCGTCGTTCCGGATGCGGATCGCTTCGGCCACGTCGTAGACGAAGATTTTGCCATCGCCGATCTTGCCGGTGCGCGCCGCGGCGGTGAGCGCCTTGAGGACTTCTTCGGAGCGGCTGGAGGGCACCACCATTTCCAACTTGACCTTGGGCAGCAGGTCCACGTTGTACTCCTGCCCGCGGTACACCTCCTTGTGCCCCTTCTGCCGCCCGTGCCCGCGCACCTCGCTGATGGTCATGCCGTCGATGCCGATGCCTTTCAGCGCTTCCTTCACCTCATCCAGTTTGAACGGCTGGATGATCGCCTCGATTTTCTTCATGTAGGTATCCTAACTTGCCTCCGGTTACGACTCGAATATATACCCCTCTTCGCCGTGCATGCTGACATCCAGGCCCTCGATCTCCTGCGCCTTGCTGACGCGCAGGCCCAGGGTCAAGTCGCAGATCTTCAGAATGACGAGCGTGCCCACGATGGCCAGCACCCAGGCGATGCCGCAGCCGATGAACTGGTTGAGCACCTGCGCCCCGTTGCCGTCCACCAGGCCCAGCGGCAGCGCGCGGCCGGCGGCATCCTTCAACCCTTCGTTCACGGCGCTGGTGGCGAACACGCCCGTGAGCAAAGCTCCCAGCGTTCCACCCGCCCCATGCACGCCGAAAGCGTCGAGTGAATCGTCATACCCGAACCGGGCCTTGACGCGCGTGACCATCAGGTAGCAAACCACGCCCGCGCACAGTCCGATGAGGAGCGCCGGAAACGGCTTGACGAAGCCCGACGCCGGCGTAATGGCCACCAGGCCCGCCACGCATCCCGAGATGCCGCCCAACACGCTGGGCTTGCCGCTGTCGAGCCATTCCGCGGCCACCCAGCCGAGCGTGGCGGCGGCGGCGCCGAAATGCGTCGCCACGAACGCGCTGGTGGCCAGGCCCGAGGCCGCCAGCGCGCTACCGGCGTTGAATCCGAACCATCCCACCCACAACAGGCAGGCGCCGATAAAACTGATCACCAGGTTGTGCGGCTTCGACGGAAACTCGGGATACCCCAGCCGCTTCCCCAGGTACAGCGCGCAAATCAGGGCCGAGACCCCGGAGGTGATATGCACCACCGTTCCGCCGGCGAAATCGAGACAAGGAATCCGGCCGCCCAGAAAAGCGTTCAGCACTCCGCCCTTGCCCCACACCATGTGCGCCATCGGGAAATACACGATGAAGCACCACAGCACCGAGAACAGCAGCATGGCGCTGAATTTCATGCGCTCCGCAAACGCTCCGCAGATCAATGCCGGAGTAATGATGGCGAACATCAACTGGTAAACCATGAAGGTTTGCTGCGGGATGGTGGCCGCGTAATCCGGATTGGGCGTGCTGCCCACGTTGTTCAAGAACGCGAAGTGCAGGTTCCCCAGGAATGGCGAAGGCCCGCCGAAAACCAGGCTGTAGCCCACCACCGCCCAGAGCACCGTGACCACGGCCATCAGGATAAAACTCTGCATCATGGTGCCGAGAACGTTTTTCCGCCGCACCAGCCCGCCGTAAAACAGGGCCAAACCGGGCCCCGTCATCATGAGGACCAGCGCGGCGCTGATCAGCATCCAGGCGTTGTCTCCGGCGCTTTGCGCGGATTTAGTAGCGGTTTCGAGGGCCGCCAATCTGGCCTGGAGATCCGGGGTGGCCTGCGCCAACAAGGCCGCGGGCATGGAAAAGAGTGCAAGCGCACAGAGCTTGACTATGTGTCTCATCGTGGGACCGACTGCGAACCGGGCTGTCTAACCGATTGTCCCCCAGGCCTTTGGCCGCCCCAAGACGGAATTTTCTATGGGCCGGATTGGATTTTTTTATGGCCGGACACTGCGCCGCGCCAGGGCGCTGCTCCGTAAGTACATCCCCGAGGGAGTGAATCTATCGGACGAGTTGATTGCCGAACGGTGGGCGGAGGCGGCGCGTGAATCGAAACAACGCCAATAGGCCGTCGGCGACTGCCGGCTGAAACGTCCCCGCGCGGGAAACGTCATACATATCAGGGGGGCGCGTGTCGTGCGCAGTCCAAAGGGTATCCTGGCCTTAGCGTCGGTCTTTTGCACGTGTGTTCCAGCACGCGCGGCGGAGGCGGATGCCATCGCGATCTCGGCCGGGATTCAGGCCAGGCACATGCCGTTCGGCACAATTCTGGATCCCATGTACGCTTCCCCGGCGAGCAACCAGATCGCTGGCTATACCCGTTGCGGCGATTCAGCTCTGTGGACGGGCGCATACCTGGCGGCCGAGGCGTTCCGCTACAAAGTCACACGGTCGGCCGACGCTCTCAATAATGTCAAGACGGCGCTGGCGGGCCTCAAGGCGCTGGCCGACGTGACCGGCGACAACCGGCTGGCGCGGTGCATGGTGCTCGCCTCCTCGCCTTACGCCGCCGGCATCGAGAGCGAAGAAGCGGCGAACACCATCCACCAGAATCCCCCCTGGATCTGGGTCGACAATACCTCGCGCGATCAGGTGGTGGGGGCCTTTTTCGGGCTCGGCGTGGCATATGACTTGGTGGACGACGCTACCGTCAAGAGCGATATCGCCGATCTGGCCACGCGGCTGATCGGCTTCATCGCGCAACACCAATGGTCGCCCAACGATGACATTTCGAATACCTTCGTTGTGCGCCCCGAGGAATTGCAGATGCTGCTCCAGATGGCTCGTCATGTCAATCCCTCCATTTCGATCGGCAACCCCTTCCTGGTACCGCCGGTGGACACGGGCGCGCGGGTGGATGTCCAGAGTGACTCTTCGTACTTCAAGTTCAACCTGGATTACATGACCTTCTACAACCTGGTCCGGTTGCAGAATAACAACGATAACCAGGCGGCCTATCGGATTGTGCGCGACTACACGGCCTCGCACCAGAATGCCTTTTTCGACATTGTGGATCGGGCGCTCGCGGGAGCGAACGCTTCCCGCGACGCCGAAATGCGCTCCCTGCTCGACCAATGGCTGCAAAGGCCCAAACGGGAGACTTATGTCGATCTGTCCCAGACCGTCGCGGTTTGCGGCAGCGAGGCCTGCCAGCCGATTCCGGTTCCGCTGCGGCCGACTTTAGAATTCCTGTGGCAGATCGACCCCTTCCAACTCGCCGGGGGAGGCGACGGAACCGTCGAAGGCTCCGGGATCGACTACATTCTGCCGTATTGGATGGGCCGCTACTACGAAGTGATTGCGGGCGGCGCGGTCCAATCCGCCGCCGCGCCGAGTAGCACGGTGGCTCCGAATTCGCTGGCTTCGCTTTACGGCGCGAACCTGGCGTCCGGTTTTGCCCAAGCCAGCGCCCAGCCGCTGCCATTGGCGCTTGGAGGGGTGACGCTTTCCGTTACGGATGCCG
>OCZT010005413.1_pt1 | contig 12753 bp, 6 predicted proteins | sample 1539031 | NCBI WGS metagenome assembly OCZT01 (sample SAMEA3539308, study PRJEB22396) | soil metagenome | biome: tundra; feature: field; material: soil | place: USA | collected 2010-05 | depth 0.15 m | reverse complement strand
GGCTGGAGGAGATGAATTGGATTCGATCCTTGCCGGGCAGCAAGGTCAGCACGCGACAACTGGTGGGGGCCGCGTCCACAATCATTCCTTCAGACCACGCGCCGAGGTATTCCTGGTTCCAAAAATCAAAGACGTGAACAGGCTTGTCTGCCGGCAGGCCAAGTTCCTTCCAACTCAGGCGGGTTTGCTCCGTCTTGTCCGTGCCGAAGTTGAACACGCCCACCACATCATAATTACGGCCCAGGTGGTTGATCTTTAAATCCCAAATGCGCTTGTCCCGTTCGCTTGGAAAAAGGTCAAGCGGACGAATATCAACCGCCGGATAAACCCGCCGCATCAACTCGACCCGTTCCTCGGACAAGTCCATCAGCCGGTCGCTGGACATCAACGCTTGTCCGGTAAGCCCTTCGAGCGTCGCCCACACGCGCGCCTGGTCGAGCGTCAGTGGCGCGCGCACAACCAACACGTCCGGATCGGAATACCAGACAATGTTGTGCAGGTAATAATATTGCATGGTTGGCCGCAGCGCGACCTGAAAGCCGCCCCAGCCCAGAACAATGTCGCCGCCGGTCCGGGAACCGTTCATGATTCCAGCACCTTCGAGCGGAATGCCCCAACAGCCGAGCAGGTAGCGGTTCGGCCCGATGGCTGACCGGATGCTCTCGATCGTTTTCCGATACAACCCGACCGCGTCATCGGACGGGTTTTTCATGAACTGTTTTTTGGCCCGGTATTCGTCCACCACGATCGGCTGGCCATCAATCTTGAAATACTCGTAACCCCAGCCGGTGAATTTTGTGAACATGGCTTTCATATATGCCAGCGATTCCGGCGTTGTCGGATCAACCAGAAATCTCCCTTCCCAAGTATCGGAGGCGGTGGTGCCGTCGGGTTTCAGCAGAAAAACGTTCGGGGTGTTGCTAACCACGCTGGGATTGCTTTGACCGTGTGGCGCCAGCCAGAGTCCCGGCGTCAGACCGAGCGATTTAATGTGGGCCGCCAGTCCGGCCATGCCGCCCGGAAACCGCTGGGGGTTGACCGTGGTCCAGTCACGACCACTGTCCCGACCGCCCGAACCCTGCCAGCCGTCGTCAATTTGCACGTATTGCGCGCCGTAGTCCTTGAGATTGGCCGCAATCCATTCAGCGTTGCGTTTGACTTCGGTCGCGTTGATGCGGTTGTAGTAATAATACCAGGTGCACCAACCGGACGGCGGTAAGGGGAACCGCGATTTGTCCAACGGCTGATATTGTTTCACCCCCAGCACGTCCCGGTAGTAATTCTGTTTAACGCTGCCGTCCTTCAGCGTCACTTCATCCTTTACGGGATCAAAAATGCCGTCGGCAATAGGTGTCTCGACCTTGCCCAGCGTCATCACAAACAAATCCCGATTCGTGCCATCCTGAATCCGGCAAGGGATGGGATGCGGCCATGAGGGGCCGGGATCGGTCGCGGTTTGTGCGCCAATGACTCCGCAGTGAAGGCTGAAAAAAACGAAAACAAGGGCGGCATTTTTCATAAATTTTTTGGGCGCGGTTGTTTCTGAAGCTGCAAGGGGTGTGACTGGAAGTGCCGGGCACTTGCCGACGGAGCGCGGCTGTGGCGAAGCCCAGCCGCAGCAGCTTCGCAATTAGTAGTCGCTGAAATAATTCTACTGCGGCTACTGTTTCCGACGCGCTGCGGCTGGTCGAGGACGACACAGCCGCGCTCCGGCATAATTCGTGACCGGCACTTCCAGTCGCACCCAGCTGCAAGCTTGCAATGGAACGTGGCTAATCCTATAGAACAACTCACGAAACGCAACCGGCAGGGGTGATTCAGGACATGTGCTAGTGCATTTCATTCATTGCAGTCCGACGGTTGCAGACTAACATTCGCAGGCATGTGTCAAATAACATTCCTTGCTGGTTTTTGCGGGAGTTGAAAATAAGCTTGCAGGAAAAGGGCGTATGGTCTGCGGCGCTGTGGCTTTGGCCGCAGCAAAACGCCGGGCGAATGACACCGTGCGCAACGCGGTAATGAAACTGTGATCGAACAAATGAATTTGCACATGCGCTATGCAACGATTGATCCCCGGCTTTTCATCGCCAACCGGGCCGGGCTGAAAAAATCATTGCTCCCGAATTCGCTTGCGATAGTAAATGCCAACGATGTCCCCCCCACCAACGCGGACGGAACCATGGCAACGGTTTCCAATTCGGATCTTTTTTACCTGACCGGAATCGAGCAGGAACAAACCATCCTGTTACTTTATCCTGATGCCGATGAGGAAAAGCACCGCGAGCTTCTCTTCCTGCGCGAACCGACGCCGGATAACGAACTTTGGGAAGGTCACAAGTTAACGAAACCGGAAGCTCAGACTTTGACGGGCATTCAGAACATTCATTGGCTCTCCGAATTTCCGCGCCTGTTCCACCGGCTGATCTGCGAGTGTGAACACGTCTATCTCAACAGCAATGAACACAAACGCGCCATCATTGAAGTGGAAAGCCGGGATGCCCGTTTTGTCGCGGACACCCGGCGGCGTTATCCGCTGCACAATTACCAGCGCCTGGCGACTTTGATGCACCGGCTGCGCGCCGTCAAGTCAGAGGCGGAGGTGGCCTTGCTCCGCAAAGCGTGTGAGATCACTGAAAATGGATTCCGTCGGGTGCTCATGTTTACCAAACCCGGTGTCTTGGAACGCGAGGTCGAGGCCGAATTCGCCCACGAATTCATCCGCCAAGGAAGCCGCTTTGCCTACCTTCCGATCATTGCCGCTGGAGACAACGCCTGTTGTCTGCATTATGTAGCGAATTCAAATGCCTGCCGCAAAGGTGAATTGCTGCTGCTGGATGTGGCCGCTTCGTACGCCAATTACAACGCCGACTTGACACGTACCATCCCGGTGAGCGGCCGGTTTAACCGCCGGCAAAAGCGTGTTTACAATGCTGTCTTAAGTGTGTTGCGCCAGTGCGTCCAAGGCCTCACCCCCGGCAAGAGAATCAAGGACTGGCAGAAAGAGGCGGAACAGATGATCGAGAAAGAGTTGGTTGACCTCGGGTTGCTTGCCCTCGGTCAGATCAAGGAACAGGATCCCGAACAGCCGGCATTCAAGAAGTATTTCATGCATGGCGTTGGCCATCCGCTGGGGCTGGATGTGCATGATGTTGGCCTTACCACCCAGCCGATTCAAACCGGGTGGGTGATGACGGTCGAGCCAGCCATTTACATCCGCGAGGAAGGCTTCGCGGTGCGTTTGGAAAACAATGTGTTGGTGACCGAGAAAGGCCCGGTGGATTTGATGGCCAAGGTGCCGATTGAAGCCGACGAGATCGAGGAACTCATGAATGCGAAACCCGGGACATATCCCTCAGGAAATGGACAAGGCCACAATTCACTCAGAAACGGCCATTTTGCCCGACTGCCTCGAAAGCAGTTGTTGCCGAAGTGAAGAATTCGTTAATCCACCGACCCGGCAGAGACCAAACATCCAACTCCGAATCGAGCGCAGACCCTACAACGGTTTGGTTCCAGGCATTTATTAGCGTGCAAAAAAATTATCCGAATCCACTCGTGCTAGAAGGAGTCGGTGTTTTTTTGAAGTCATGAAAAAATTCTGGTTAATTCCGACGGCGGCTTTATTCTTTGCAATTTGCAGCCTGACTATAACTGCTCTGGCTGCCGACAACCAAACCAGCGGTTCTTCGAAACCCGGAATCGTAACCCTTGATCCGCCGGAAAAGGATTTCTTTTCCAAGGTGCTCGATTTCCACGGCATTCCGATCAAGGCCCACAAGGTCGTGTCCGACGAAGCGCTGTATGCCGCCTACGACCGATTGGCCCTGCTCTTCACCAACCTGCTTACGAAACAGCCGCTGGTGATTTCCAATCTGGTGGCGGCGGGTGCCGAGTTGCATATCATCGGACGCGCTCAAGTCACCACCGACCTCCCGGAATGGCGGCAGGACAAAGGCAAGCCGTTGCCGGAATACAATGGCCTGACCCGGGACAAACGCACGCGCGGCATGGGCGGGCGGCTGACGTCATGCGGTGAGGAGAATCTGCTCAAGCTGGCGAACGATCATTATTTCGGGCGTGACATTTGTTTGCACGAGTTTTCCCACAGTATTCGCAACCACGGAATCCCGCGCGCGGTTCGCGCCAAATTTGATGATCAATTCAAACGCTCTTTGGCAAAAGGGCTTTGGCAGCAATCTTACGCGGGGTCCAACCCGGACGAATTCTTCGCCGAGCTGACAATGTGGTATTTCGGCACGCATGGCGATCTGCACATGACCGGGCCAAAACCGGAGAACGGTCCGGCAGGATTGAAAAAATACGATCCCGAAGCCTTTAATCTGCTGGATGATTTTTACAGTGGGCGCATAGAAATTGGCAAAGCGGAACCGCGTCGTCCGGTGCAGGACTAAGGCAGATGCTGCCCTGGGCTTGACGACGAACACTCCCGCTTCAACTCGATAACATATAATGAAAATTACGTGCTGTGTATCCGCGCTGGCCGTGCTGACCTGCGCCGTTTCCTTTGGTGCCGAGACGGCGACGATCAATGTTGACGCCACCCACCCAGGGCCGGACATCAATCCCCGAATGTATGGAATCTTTTTGGAGGAGATAAACACCGGCGTTGACGGAGGCCTTTATGCGGAATTGATCCGCAACCGCGGTTTCGAGGACGCCAAGGCACCGGAGGGTTTTACCAACCGCAACAGCCGCTGGGACAACGGGCGCGGTTACGTCATTCCCTACCACTTCGAGGTGGACAAAAGCTTGCCTTACTGGTCGCTCGTGAAAGAAGGTGACGCGCAAGGTTCGATGTCACTGGATTTGAACAATCCTTTGAATCCGGCCACGCCGCGTTCGTGCCATCTGGAAGTTGACACCCTCTCCTCCGGTCGCATCGGCATCGCGAATGAAGGCTATTGGGGCATCGGGGCAAAGGAAGGCGAGCAATACCTGCTCTCATTTTGGGCGCGCGCCGGCGAAGGATTCGCCGGGTCGTTAACGGCGACTTTGGAAAGCACCGCTGGCGGTGCCGCGAGCGATCCCGTGAAAATTAAAAATGTCGGCCCGCAATGGAAAAAATACACGGCGACACTCACCGCTACGAAAACCGATCCGCAGGCACGGTTCGTTCTCACCGCCGACGCAAAAGGCACAGTGTGGTTCGACCTGATATCACTGTTTCCGAAAACAACTTTCAAAGACCGTCCCAACGGCCTGCGCCCGGACATCGCACAAATGATCGCCGACCTGAAGCCGGGATTTGTCCGCTTTCCCGGCGGCTGTGTCGTCGAAGGCGCCACGCCGGAGAACGCTTACGACTGGAAGAAAAGCATCGGGCCGATCGAACAGCGCGAGGAGATTTGGAATGTGTGGGACTACCGCCGCACCCACGGCATGGGTTTTTACGAGTATCTCCGGTTCATCGAAGACATCGGGGCGGAACCGCTTTACGTGGGCTTCGCGGGCCAGACTTGTGTTTACCGGCGGGCCACGAATGTTCCCTTGGACCAGATGCAGGGGATTGCAGACAGCTTCCTGGATGCACTGGAATTTGCCAACGGCCCGGCGGATTCCAAGTGGGGCAAACTGCGCGCCGCTGCCGGACACCGCGCGCCCTTCAATTTGAAAATGCTCGAAATCGGCAATGAAAACACGGGCCGACAGTATGAAGATCGTTACGCGCTCATTTACCCTTTGGTGAAGACCAATTATCCCAACGTCACCGCGCTGGCGTGCTTCCCACAACGAAACGCGCCGACCGAAATGGTGGACGAACATTATTACAACAGCCCGCGCTGGTTCATGAATAACTTCAACCTGTATGACCAGCGCGACCGCAAAACTCCGCCGGTTTACATCGCTGAAGTCGCCGTCACCTCGCAGGAAGGCGGGCGCGACAAAGGCAACTTGATTTCGGCGCTCGCTGAAGGCGTGTTTCTGATGGGCGCAGAACGCAACGCGGACGTGGTGCGCATGGTGTCTTACGCGCCACTCCTGGCGAACGTGCATGGCCGGACCGAACTCGCGGGAGCGCCGCCGCCGTGGCACGGCATGATTTACTTCGACAGCTCGCGTGTCTTCGGCACGGCGTCTTATTACCTCTGGAAATTATTGGGCGAAAACCGCCCGAGCCGCACCGTGCAAACTGATGTGCAGATATCTTTGGACCAACCCTTCAAAGTCGCCGGCCAAATCGGCATTGGCACCTGGGAGGCCACGGCGGAGTTCAAAGACGTGCGCGTCGAAAAGGATGGTCAGGTGCTTTACACTTCAGATTTCTCCAAAGGCACCGAAGGCTGGAGCGCGGCCAACGGTCGGTGGTCGGTGGAAGACGGCGCTTATCGCCAGACCCGGCGCGGCATGGGCCTGAGCTATTTTGGCGATGAGAGCTGGTCGGATTACACGCTCACTCTTAAAGCGCGCAAGTTCAGCGGCGGCGAAGGATTCCTTATCGCCTTCGGACGCAAGGGCAATGACCGATATTGGTGGAACCTTGGCGGCTGGGGAAACACCCTCGATGCGATCGAATTCAATCAAAACCTGGTCGGCCCTCAAGTCGCCGGCACGATTGAAACCAATCGCTGGTATGACATCAAAATCGAACTCGCCGGCAGCCGGATTAAATGTTCCCTCGATGGCAAACTCATCCACGACGAAACCGCGAAGCCTAGCAGCAATCTGTTTGCGGTTGCGGGCCGCGACGACACGAGTGGAGACCTTGTGGTCAAGGTGATCAACATGTCGTCACAACCTTACAGCACGACCCTGAACATTGCCGGCGTCAACCGCATTGCGCCGCACGCACAACTCACCGTGCTGACCTCTAATCGCCTCTCTGACAACAACTCCCTTGAAAATCCAAAGCTCGTCGTCCCGGGGACTAGCGACACCATCATCCCCGCCCAGAAGTTCACCCGTGAGTTTCCACCCAATTCGTTCAGCGTGCTGCGATTGAAGACTGATAAACCGTGACGTCTGCCCGGCAAACTGTGCCCCCTGCGGCGGTCAATCCACTTTCAGCACTGCGGCGGGCCGCCTGCTTGGGGGTAGCCGTTTCCCAGTCCACGGGCAGAAATAGAGAGACCGCGTTACGATGTACTTATTGTCGTTTGTCTGGTACTCAAAAACCAATTGATACTCATTCAATCGTTGGTCAAATTTGATTGGAGACATCGGATCTGTTACTCAAATCATTGCACAATTCCAGTATACTCCCCCACTATTTTGCATAACCCTGCGATACAATCTACTGACACTTTTACTGACAGGCCAAAGTGCCGCCGACTCGAGCTTCCTTACAAGCGACGCGCCGTTTGTGATTTCGCCGGCACCGGGTTCGCAACTCGGCCGGGGGAGCCATAATTTCTTTCCTCTGTCTGCATGTTCAGACGTCTCGGCGCGCTTATTCCTCGGCTGCGGCGCGTGCGAGTCGCAAGCCGATGGCAGGGTGCAAAACAATGGTCCCTGCCACACATAAAAAAGCTGTGAAGAAGAAGATCGTGTCTGAATCACCCCGAAACAGGAACGCCAATATTCCCAGAAAAAATGAACCGCCCACGTACTGAATGGCGATCGCCAGAGGCAATGCGCCGCGTTTGAGAATCAACGATAAGAATGCTGTAAGATGAACAAAGAGGATGTATTGAAGAATCACCACTGCGAGCATTCCCAAACCAATCGGATGTCGGTTCAACTCGTCGAGGAACTCGCCAATTTTATCCGGCACCAGTGTTACCCCGATCACGAAAGCGACCAGCAATGGAAGAGTTCCCTTTAAGGCCCCGATAACTTTGCGATACGCCAGTTCGCGCATTGATATCGGGAGCGTTACCAAAGACGAGAGGGTCTTCCATCGGACTTCGTCTTTGAAAATCCGTGAGGCTTCGAAAGCAAGCCAAAACGCCGTCGAAACCAGTGAGACCCAGATCAGAATCCCGCCTTCGAATTCCCGGGTAATTTCGGTGTCATTATTGAGAGCGATTGCGTTACAGAGAGCAACCAACAACCCGACGACGGCAAATTTTGCGACCAAGCCCCAACTGCCGCCGCTGATGAAGGTGAAGTCTTTCCAAGTGATGGCCCCAGCCCCGACCAGGTGAGCAGGAATGCGGCTGCGCCGGCTTGCGCGGCGTCGCCACAGAAACCGAGCGGGTGCAGCATCTTTTTCTTCGCGAGTACACCAGTCGAAGAGCGCCCAGGCCAAAAGAAACAAAAGCACTCCCAATACAAGATTGCTGATGACCTGGAAGCCGATAGCCGGGCCATTGAATCCGATCTGGAAAATAGCGCCTAATCGGTTGGTCGGCGTGGCGTGTTGCCAGAGATCAATGATTGAAGTGAGCGTCGCCCAAATGCCTCGACTCAGATCCAAGTTATATGACGAGGCAATGTATCGTTCAATTCCGGCTGCCCAATGATGACCAAAGAAAAACAGTACAATAAAGAGGAGCGTGATCGCACCTGCGGTCGCCGTATTGCGGAACACGACTGAGAACAGCAACGCGAGATTACAGAGCAGGAACAGGTAAGCCAGCAAGGTTCCATAAGCGGCAGCAATCTGGAGAACGCCCACTCCGCCCAGCGCCACGGCGAGCAGAATAAATGGAACCTGCACCAGCAGGAGGAGAAGCGCGCCAACCAATCGGCTGGTGGATTTGCCCAGCAGAATCGCGACCGGGTTGAGGTCCGTCATGCGCAACAGACCGAGCGTCATCTCCTCCTTTTCCTCCGTGATCGCCGAAGCAAAATAGCTCATTCCCACCAACGTGATGAAAATGAGATTAGCCCAGACCATCTCTTGAAGAAACCGCAGTCCCGGCGCGCCGTACCATCCGTATCGCGCCATTGTTTGGATCGGAACGAGGAAGAGCAGGATGATACCCAGCATTCCGACGCGCGACCAACAGAACAGCGCGGATCGAGTCTCGAGGCGCAAGGTGCGTTCGAAAAGGGCGAGGGCAGGCAGCTTCATGTTGATTCTCCTGACGGGGGTAGGGGCGGTAGTATCGGTTGCGCTTGATCGGGGTTGTTGATTGCCGGCGGAACCCCCGGTTCGGTGAGATCCATGAACGCCTGATTGAGCTGGCGCACGACTTCCTGGAAACCCAGGATCTGCGCGCCGCAATTGAGCGCCGCGCGGAGCAGTTCATTGGGATCGGTTTGTTTCCGTTGAAAAATTATCCGGTACTGCGGCGGCTTTGTTGTTTTCGAAACTTCGACGATGCCGGTGACTTTCCGCAGCGTTGCTTCGAGCTCCAGAGGGTCGTCAGCTAGGGACAACAAGTAGTCCGCTGTTTCGTCATCGCGCTGATTCAGACCGCTCATGGAACCGCTGTAACGCACGATGCCCCGATCAAGAATGGTGACGCTGTCGCACAGCAGGGCCAGCTCGGACAAGATGTGCGAACTGATGAAGATCGTTTTGCCCATGCGCCGAAGCTCCTGAAGGATTTCCATCAATTCAATCCGCGCTCGCGGATCGAGACCGCTGGCGGGTTCGTCCAGAAACAGCAGCGCGGGGTCGTGAACCAGCACTCGCGCGAGGCTGATTCGCTGTTGCATGCCGCGAGACAATCCTTTGATTAGATCGTTCCGTCGCGACTCCATGTCGGTCAAGGCCAGCACATCCCCAACCACGCGCGTCCGTTCCGCCAGGTCCATCCCATAGGCCGCCGCGAAAAAATCCAGGTATTCCTGCACCGTCATCTGCCGGTACAAACTGAAGTGGTCAGGCATAAAACCAATTTTGCGGCGCACATGTTTGTAGTCGGCGACTACGTCCATACCGAACACGCGCACGCTGCCAAGCTGCGGTTTGAGGAGGGTGGCGAGGATTTTTAACGTCGTGGTTTTGCCCGCGCCGTTCGGCCCGACGAATCCGTGGATCGAGCGGTGATCCACGGTGAAGCTTACGCCGCGCAACGCTTGCTGGCGTTTGTAAGCGTGATGCAGGCCACGAATTTCGATGATGGATTGACTGGGTTCACTCATGGTTTCCTTTCACGGACCGGGGTTTCCAGGTCGAGATGATAAAGCACGTAGCCGGTTTCGCGGCCAAATTGCTGGCCGGCGATCCCAAAGCTTTCCGGGCTTCGCGCGAATATAAATAATTGCACCCCGTCGTCGGTTGGCCGGAACGATGCGATCTGTCCTGATTTTTTTTCCGCAGCACCGAGGCTCCAAGCTATGAGCGGCCTGACCAGTTTCCGGAATTCGCCATTTACGTCGATGGCTTCATCTTCTGAAGAATACATGTAGAAGGGCTGTAGCGCGTTGTTTGCCGACAGCAGTGCGTCGAGCGGCTCTTCGCCGGCAACTTCGAGACGGTCATCATTGAGTTGCAGTGCAAACAAGCGGTCGCCCTTTACGACCCAGCTCTCCACAATCTGTTTCCGAAAATCGGCTCCGATCATCAGCTTAAATTTATCCGATGCTCCTGCACCGGTCGCGCTCTCCATCTGCACGGGAATGTTGGCGCCTTTCATTACCGCCTGATGCAGGAACGCGCGCCGCGAGAACATCGGAATGTCCACGAAAAATCGCCCGTCCCGACCGTTTTGGATCCAACCGTTGACCGGTTCATGCTCCTGACCGGTGGCGTAAAGATTGTGCGGCGCTCCGTGCGTGATGGTGTAATGCGCGCCGCGGGTGGCGAACACGTTGATCCATTGCGTCACGTTGTAGCTGTCACCATTGATGGACCGGGCGTAGGAAAGGGTGTGAACCACGCTGGCCTCACGCTGGCCACCGCGTCCCACCAGATGAAAGAGCAATGCGAAACCGCCAATGGTTGCCAACAGCAGTCCGATACGCAGGCGATAATCCGTGAGCCGCCGGCCCGCAATGAGGTTTCCCGGACCCACGATTGCCAGATAGGCGAGGGTCAGCAAGTAAATCACTCCCCAGTTGTGGTGCGCACGACTCAGCCGGGATAACGCTCCAAGAAAGAAGTCCGAGGTTTGAAGTGGCTGTGCGGATTCCTTCGGCTTGGAGGGTGGCTGAGAAACTTTTTCTTCTCCAAGGTCCTGCTTTTGGATCTGGCTCGCCGTGGCGTTGTGCCGCACGACGAGTCCGGCACCGATTCGCAATTGTGGCAAAGGACTGTTAAGCACGCTGAGTTCATCGGAAAAAATGGGGGAACGGCCATTGGCGTTCTCCAACAAATGAACCTTGCCCCCGGCTCGCAGCCATTCGAGGAACGCCTGCCGCTTTGCGGGTTCCCAACGCGGGGTATGATCAAGCAACACGCTGTCCAGACCGCTCGTTGCCGCGACCGTGGGCGGAAAAAGTTCGTCGGGAAATTGTTTGAAAGCGCTGGCCGCGTTCAACAACGTGGTTGAATCGGACAGGAGCACCTGTGCCGGCGGACCTTGCTTCGGCGCAGTTATGTCGTGATGGTCCTCGGGCGCGCGGCCCCATTCCATCCGCCATTCATCGTATGGGTTGTCAACGTAAACATAAAATTGCACCCAACGGCTCATCTTGGGGGAGACGTAACACGGAGACGCGTAGAGTGCGCCGACCCGCTGTTCCAGACCTCGGGCTTTGTACAAGTTAACCGTACCATCGAACGGCGCGGTCGAGGGGTTCTCGACGAGGACCGAGAGCAGATTGAACCGGCCCCACACGACTTGGCCGTCAAAGCCCCACTTCGCCTGCTGGATTTCGAGTGCGGACCCAGTAACAGCGGCGAAAAATAAAAGACAAATCCATAAGGAGTGTTTCAAGCAGGCGCGCTTCGCTTTTTCCCGCGACGATTGAAGTGCTGGGTGACGCACGGTTCGCACCATACAAAATTGCTTCTGGAATAGAAGTTCAAAAGACAGCCGGTCGAGAAATTTTACGAGGCGAGCCAATACGCTTCCGGCTTTTGTGATTGGTTGAAGGCATGTTCGCATTAAGGACATGGATCAAATCCGGCCCAGGTAACGGTCGGCGTTGGTTAAACATGCGCGGCGAATCCACCATATCAGTCCGGCGGCCGCCGCGAAATGACAGAAGATTAGAATGGCAAGCGAGAACGACAACTGTGGATTGAACTCGGCGCCGAGCGTCTCCGCACCCCGGATGATGGTAATCGGACTGACAAGAGCCAGCAGTTCCGCCCCTCCGGGCGACAGCAACCCCGTGTTGAGAAGGAAACCGGAAGCCGGCAACGGAATGAAGCACCAGGCTGCCACCGCAAAAAAGGCGGTCATCATCGCGCGGATCTGGCTTTTGATTCGCAGCCCAATCCACAAACACGACCATTGAACCAGACGCGGGTAAATCCAGACCGTCAGAACCGAAATGCCGAGATAAGCGACGACATTGCTCCAGCGCGGATCATCCGTGTTGTGTGTCCGGTATTTGACGAAGGCTTCCACCGCGAACAGCACGATCAGCGGACGCGCCAGAAACTGGATCCACCGCCGCACCGGCGCGAGCCATTCATTCAGGATCTCGGCACCGGTCAACGGCGTCGTCAACAGCGGGCCCAGCCGTTCGTTCATTCGCTCGCTGGCCACGGCGTTGGCGCTTTGAATCGGAATCGTCAGCAGCGCCAGGATCCAAACTCCACCCACGACGACAAAGAACGGCGCCGACTTGGGATCCATGATCAGGTTGAAGAACAGCACAATCAGCACGATGAATCCCAGGATGATCGAAAATGCCAGCAGATTGGGAACCTGCATGCGCCTCATCAAGAACCCGCCCAGCGACCAGATCGGAAGAGCGTCGTGTAGGGAAAGAGTGTAGATCTCGGTG
>OCZT010005412.1_pt1 | contig 12753 bp, 6 predicted proteins | sample 1539031 | NCBI WGS metagenome assembly OCZT01 (sample SAMEA3539308, study PRJEB22396) | soil metagenome | biome: tundra; feature: field; material: soil | place: USA | collected 2010-05 | depth 0.15 m | reverse complement strand
ATCTATGAGCATGAACCATATCGATGGGGTCCGGCGCTGACGGCTGGCGGCGGCATGGACTACGACCTGCCGTTCTTCGACAACCGATTCAGCCTTCGTCTTTTCCAGGCTGATTACCGGTATATTCACGCCGATTTCGGCCCTTATACCTCTATTCCGACTGGTGGAATTCTGGGCGGGCGCGCCAATCTGAGCGCGGTCGAACTGAGCACAGGCATTGTGTTGCATTTTGGTCACATCATTCCTCCACCACCGGTCACCTATAGCTGCTCCGTCGCTCCCACGAGCGGTTACCCAGGCGACCCGATCACGGTGACCGGAACAGCCTTGAACCTCAACCCGAAGAAGACGGCAACCTACAGCTGGACGTCCACCGGCGGCACAATCTCGGGGACATCGAGCACGGCTAACATAGCCACGACGACCGCGGCTCCCGGAACCTATACCGTCACCGGTCACGTGACCGAGGGCACAAAGCCCGGCCAGTCGGCCGACTGCACTGGGCAGTTCACGATCAATGCCTTCCAGCCGCCAACCATCAGCTGCTCGGCGAATCCTTCGTCGGTCAACCCTGGCGATTCCTCGACGATCACTGCCAATGCTGTGAGCCCGCAGGGTCGTCCTCTCACTTACAGCTACAGTGCAACGGCTGGTTCGGTTAGCGGCACGTCCTCGACGGCGACGCTTTCCACCGCTGGCGCAGCGCCTGGTCCAATTACGGTTACTTGCAACGTTGTCGACGACAAGGGCAATACCGCTTCATCGACGACCAGCGTCAACGTGATTGCACCTCCGCCGCCTCCGCCGCCTCCCGCGCCCATGGCATCGAGCCTCTGCTCGGTCAGCTTCGAGCGTGACAAGGCCCGTCCGACGCGTGTAGACAACGAAGCCAAGGCTTGCCTCGACGACGTTGCTCTCGCTCTCCAGCGCTCCTCCGACGCCAAGCTCTCCCTGGTGGCGAACGAGAACGCCAAAGAACAGAAGCGGGACGCCAGGGGCGCGAAGATGAGGCATCCGAGGCCGACCATCGCTGCTTCTCGCGCGGTCAACACGAAAGACTACCTGGTCACGGAGAAGGGGATTGATGCCTCGCGCATCACGATCTACACCGGTGCGGATGATGCGCAGACGGTCACGACCTCCCTCGTCCCAGCCGGGGCAACCAACCCAGCAGCAAGTGCCACGCCAGTGGACGAGACAGCAGTGAAGGCTGTGCCTCGCACTCCGGTAAAGAAGCACAAGAAGTAGCGGCAAAGAACTAACGAAGCGCAGAAGGCTGACTGGGTTGATTCCCAGTCAGCCTTTGTGCTGGTACGCGCAAGGAAAACTGCGCCACAAAACTTGTATTCTAAGGAGAATAAGCAACTGGATGGGATCACAACGTTGAATTGCAGACTGCGTCACCTTCACCTATCTTGGGTTGTTCTGATCTTTGGTTTTGTTTGCCCTCAGATTCACGCCGTCTCCTGGTTTCCTTTTGGACCTGATGGCGGGTCTGCGCGCGCCTTCGCCGCGGACCCCCAGGACCACGCGCACCTTTATCTTGGCGCCGCAAATGGCTGGATCTACCAGTCGCATGACGGCGGCAAGAAATGGGAACGGCTCGCACGTGTGGGCAAGCGGGACGACCTGGTCATCGACAACATTCTCGTCGATCCGGCGGACCCGAAGCACCTGGTCGTTGGAGCATGGGTGCTGGCCGACGGTGGCATTTTTGTCACCAACGATGGTGGCATTACGTGGACAAGCCAGCCTGAGATGCGGGGGCAGTCTGTCCGCGCGCTGACTTCGGCTCCATCGGACCCGAAGATTCTGGTGGCTGGGACGCTGGAGGGAGTCTTCCGCTCGACCGACAGCGGAACTCACTGGGAGAGGATCAGCCCCAGGGACAACGCAGAGCTTCACGAGATCGAATCGCTTGCAATTGATCCGGCCGATCCCAATATCATCTACGCCGGCACCTGGCATCTTCCGTGGAAGACCACGGATGGCGGCCAGAACTGGACGATCATCAAGCAGGGAATTATCGAAGACTCGGACGTATTTTCGATCATCGTCGATCCCAAGCAGTCGAGCGTGGTGTATCTGAGCGCGTGTTCGGGAATCTACAAGAGCGAAGACGGTGGGGCGAAGTTTCAGAAGGTGCAGGGCATCCCGTCGACAGCCCGCCGCACTCGGAAGCTGACGCAAGATCCAAATCATCTCGATACCGTGTTTGCAGGGACGACTGAGGGCTTGTATCGCACATTCGATTCGGGGAAGTATTGGATGCAGACGACCGCGGCCGACATCATCGTGAACGATGTGTATGTGGATCCGGCGGACTCGCATCACGTGCTCCTCGCTACCGACCGGCGCGGCGTGCTCGCAAGCGAGGACGGAGGAGACAGTTTTCTACCGTCAAACGGTGGCTTCTCGGCGCGGCAGATTACTGCCTTTACTGGAGACGCGCAGCACCCTGCAATCGTGTATGTGGGCGTGGTGAACGACAAGGAATCGGGCGGCGTTTTTATGAGCCGTACGGGTGGGCTGAGTTGGTCGCACCTAAGCGATGGACTCGATGGACATGATGTGTTCAGTCTGGGTCAGGCTCCTGACGGTACCATCCTGGCGGGTACGGAGCATGGGATATACCGGCTCAAAGACGTGGCCTGGCAGCGTGCGGGAGACGATGCGAAAGTGATTGCGGCGGTGCCCGCTGTAGAAGTCAATACCCAGCACCCTGCGGTCGGCGAGACGAAGGCCACGCGGAAGGTGACCCGGAAATCGGCTGCAAATCATCGACCGGCCGCGAAGACGCATTCTGCAGTTGTGGCCGCCCCATTGAAGAGCTTCGACGGAAGTGTGTATAGCTTCGCTCTGACGGGCGACACGCTTTACGCTGCAACCTCACAAGGGATGCTGCGGAGCGCCTCAAGCGGGTTGACCTGGAACCTGGTGACCGCTATTCCGGTTGAGGAATGGCGCTTTGTGGCCGCGTCGGAGGATACCGTGTTCGCAGCGGATCTGGATACGCTGGCAATGTCCACAGATGGCGGCAAGACGTGGCAGACGGTGACGCCCCCGGCGAAGATGAAGAAGGTTTCGGCGTTGTCTGTAGATGGACGCGGCGATATCTGGGTAGCCGATCGAGAAGGGGTTCGCTTCTCGACCGACAAGGGCGCGAACTGGCAGACGTTGAAAGACCTTTACGTGCGGAACGTCAACAGTCTCTACTACGATGAGCACGCGGACCGCATGTTAGTGACGTCGACCGGTCCAACGACAGAGGCCTTTGCGGTGGCGATTCCATCGATGCGGCTCACCTCCTGGGACACGGGCTGGAATCTGCGCTTCGTGCGTCCAGTGGGCGATCATCTGGTTGCAGCGACCTTATTCGACGGTATCGTGGTGCAGCCCAGGATGGTGGATTCGGCGGAGATCGACAAGCCTTGACGCACGACGCATGCGGCGAAGGCGAACGATCCTCAGACGGGATTAGAATGGGTGAAGTATGAGCTACTCCACTTCGGAACCGGAATCGCGAACGACAAGCGCGGACTTCAGGCCGCGGCACGGCTTCCAGACGAATGATCCGGTGCTGCAAACGATCGCAGCCAAGGTGGACGCTGGCAAACGGCTGAGCTTCGAGGATGGCGTTGCGCTGTACCGCAGCGGAGACATTCTGGCGATCGGGTGGATGGCCAACGCGGTGCGTGAGCGAATGCACGGCGATATCGCCTATTTCAATGTGAACCGTCACATCAACCCAACCAACGTCTGCGTCGCGAGCTGCCGGCTGTGCGCGTTCGGGCGGAAGAAGGGCGAGGCCGGCACATATACCATGGCGCTCGAAGAGGCTTGGGAGACGGCCGGTTCGGGACTGACCGAGGCGGTGACCGAGTTCCATATCGTCGGCGGGCTGCATCCCGATCTTCCGTTCGAATACTTCGAGGACCTGGTGCGCGGGTTGAAGGTGCGCTTCCCAAAGGTCCATATCAAGGCGTTCACCATGGTTGAGGTCGCATTTCTTGCCAAGCGAGGCAAGATGACCATCGAAGAAACTCTGGTGCGGATGAAGGAAGCGGGCGTCGATTCGCTGCCTGGCGGAGGCGCGGAGATCTTCGCAGACCGCGTCCGGCACATCATCTGCGACCACAAGATCGATGGGGGCGAGTGGCTGGAGACGGCGCGCACGGCGCATCGCATCGGACTCAAATCAAATGCGACCATGCTCTACGGACACGTCGAAAACGACGAGGACCGCGTCGACCACATGCTGCGCCTGCGCGAGGTGCAGGACGACACGGGCGGCTTTCAGACGTTTATTCCGCTGGCGTTTCATCCGGACAATACTGCTCTGGCGCACATCCCGAAGACGACTGGGATGATGGATCTGAAACAAATTGCGATCGGCCGCCTGCTGCTGGACAACTTCCCGCACATCAAGAGCTACTGGCAGATGGTGTCGCCGGAGATGGCTCAGATTTCGCTGCGTTTCGGCGCCGACGACATTGACGGCACCGTGATCGAGGAGAAGATCTACCACGATGCCGGCGCGACTACTCCCCAAGGTATGCGGCGAGCGGACCTTGTGCGGCTGATTACAGAGGCCGGACGAGTGCCATTCGAACGCGACACCCTATATCGCGCGGTGACCCGCAGTGAAGATACTTTCACGGTAGCAGTCTAGCTCGGTCGTCGCCACGGGTGACGATGGTGCCCGACGAAAAGTTTCAATCCCTCCAATAATTAAGTAATATCGGAACTCGTTCTGTTGCTTATAGATGCAGAGTTTTCCACAGCACAACCTCTGTGTGAGGGGTGACCTTCATGGTTGTCCACTTGAACTTTTGGGTTGACAGTCGTCAGGCGCGCACTGTTCTATAGTGCGGACCCGAGACAGAGACTTTTACGGTAGCCGCCGACCCCTTATCCAATAACACTTGTTTTATTTTTTGGAGGCATATGAACCACACTCAATCCCGTACGCGGCGATTCTCCCGCATACTGCCCGTCCTCTCCCTCGTCCTGCTCCTGATCCTGTGGCTCCCAGTGCATGCGCAGATTGCGGGTACCGGCAGCATCCAGGGCACAGTCACGGACGCAACCGGGGCCGTTATCCCAAATGCGACCGTCACGATCACCAACGAATCCACGCAGGTGCCGCGAACAGCCACGACCGGCGGGAGCGGTAGCTATGAAGTCCCCAATATCGACATCGGCACGTATTCGGTGAAAGTAGCCGTGCCAGGCTTCCAGACCTACACGAAGACCGGCATCGTTCTGGAAGTTGGAAGCAGCATCTCTGTCAACGTGCCAATGACGGTTGGTGCGCAGGAGCAGAAGATTGAGGTCAAGTCTTCGAGTCTCGCGCTGCAGACGGAGGACGCCTCGTTCAAGCAGACGATTGACCAGAATGCGGTCACGGAGATGCCACTCAACGGCCGCCAGATGACGGGCCTGATTACGCTGTCCGGCGGCTCCGCACCGGCTCCTGTGGGAGACTTTACCGGCACCAAATATTCCTACGCGGCCATCTCGGTCTCGATCGCCGGAGGCAATGGCAATACCACGGCCTGGAAGCTGGATGGCGGCGACAACAATGACTGGATGGCCAACAGCAACCTTCCGTTCCCCTTCCCGGATGCGGTTACGCAATTCAGCGTTGAATCAACAGCGCTCGGCGCCCAGGGCAGTGTGCATTCCGGCGGTTTGGTTAACGTAGTGACCCGCTCTGGCACGAACAGATTTCACGGCTCGGGGTTTGAGTTTATCCGGAACAACGTCATCAACGCGACCAACTTTTACTCCACTTGCACCCCTGTTGCTCCCGCCACCACCTGCGTTGCAAAAGATACCCTGCACCAGAACCAGTACGGCTTCACGTTTGGCGGACCGGTCTGGATCCCAAAGGTGTTCAACGGCAAGGACAAGCTGTTCTTCTTCACGGGATACCAGTTTCAGCGGACCACGTCGAAGAGTGCGACCTCCAATGCGTACGTGCCCACTGCGGCCAACCTCGCGGGAGATTTTTCGATTACCGATCCAGCTCCGACGAGCAGCGGCGGCACAGGAGTGGCAAACCAGTGCTCCGGCGTGGAACAACTCTACGACCCGGTCACCGGCGCGCTGCTATCCGGCAATAAGTACCCCACCCCACCGACGTACAATGCTGCAGCTCTGAAGCTGCTTGCGTACCTGCCCAAGGTGTCTCCCTTGCCCGACGGCTCGGACCAGTGCGGGCATGTAGCATATGCGATTCCCCAACTTCTCAATGACAAGCAGTTCGTTACCCGGATCGACTACACGATCAATTCGAAGCACGACCTGTTCGGACGCTACTTCCTCGACGGCTACCAGTCACCCGCCCCCTACTCGCCGACCAACATCCTGTACACCACGCAATCAGGCAACGTGGAGCGGGTGCAGAGCGTCACGATCGGTGAGAGCTGGACGATCAGCTCGAATGTTGTGAACTCGGCAAATTTCACGGTGACTCGTCGCGTCAACAATCGCGGATACAACACCGCGGATATCAACCTGAAGACCCTCGGCGTGAACGTGTTTCAGCTGATACCCAATGGTCTGCAACTGGCGGTCGCTACCTCGGGGAAGAGCCACGGGTTTACGATCGGCGGCGGCACTAATTCGGTCGCGCACTTCAATGACAACGCGTTCTCCTTCACCGATGACATGACTCTGATTCGGGGCAAGCACCAGTTCATGATCGGCGGGGAGTTCATCCGCAATCAACTGAACATTTCCAACGGCTACCAGTCCAACGGCAATGGATCCTTCAATGGCTTGTACAGCGCGAATGGACCGACCGGTACAGGATGCGGCGTAGGCGGGAGCACCGCGTGCTCCGCGGGCGACGCGAACCTCGACTTCCTGGGGGGTGCGGAGAGCAGCTTCCAGCAGAGCAAGCAGCAGCAGAATGCATTGCGCGGATCGATTCCCAGCGTGTACATCCAGGACACCTTCCATCCGACCAAACGGCTAACCGTGGTCGCAGGAATTCGGTGGGAGCCTGAGTATTATCCGCATGACTACTTCAACCGTGGAACCACCTTCGACTACGCGGCGTTTCTTGCCAATAAGACTAGCTCGGTTTATACCAACGCGCCGGCGGGAACGTTCTTCTACGGGGACCCTGGTATTTCGAACAAATTTACCAAGGATTCACCGTGGCAGTTCTCTCCCAACATTGGGTTGTCGTTTGACCCGACCGGCTCAGGCAGCACGGTTGTGCGCGGCGGGTTTGAGGTGGCGTACGACGAGGTGAACTTCTTCAACGCGCAACGCAATGAGCAGAACCCCCCGTATGCCACGGCCAGCAATCCGAATACGACCGGGCAGTTGTGTTTCAGCCAGCCATGGCTTCTCGGCGGCACAGGCTTCGGTTGCGCCCGCGTGGGCGGTGCGGATACCAGCCCATATCCCACTCCGCAACTCCCCACTCCGGCAACCGCCATCTTCCCGGCGCAAAGCCAGTACATCGTAATGACTCCGCAGTTCCATCCTTCCGAGACCGTGCAGTGGACGGCCAGCGTGCAGCATAGCTTTCCGCACGGATGGCAGCTCCAGGTCGACTACATCGGCAATCACACCAACCATGCACCCATTGGCTTTCCACTCAATAACGCGGTGTACATCCCGGGTGTGTGGGGCGCCAGTGGAGCCGGCTGCGATCCAATTGCGAAGACTGGGCCTGCTTCGGTGTTCACGTTCAAGGCTTCGACATACGCAGCAGGGCAACTGTGTTCCACGACGGCGAACCAGCAGTCGCGGTATGCGCTCACCATTGCGAATCCTGCGCAAGGGAACCAATATATCGGTGCCGGGGGCGGCACGACGCTTGTAGGGGACTTTGCTTCGGCCAACTACAACGGGCTGGTGAGCTCACTGCAGCATCGGCTCTCGTCGAGCTTCAGTCTGCTGGCCAACCACACCTGGGCCAAGTGCCTCAACATCAACGATGCGAGCGGCGACTATGCCGCCACCAGCGTGTCGGATCCCAAGAACATCCAACGGGACTACGGTCCCTGCGGATCGGATTTCCGGCATATCGAGAACGTGATCCTGGTGGCGAAGAGCCAGTTCGGCTTCTCGAGCCGTATCGAGAAGCTGCTCCTCAATAACTGGGAGTTCGCCCCCCTGGTGCATATCCAGAGCGGCGCGCCGTTCACTGTGACGCAGGGAGCGGACAAGTCGCTGACGGCGAACGGGAATGACCGCCCCAACCTGGTTCCGGGTGTGCCGATCTACCTCTCGACAGCGCTTCGAGCTGCCTCGGGAGCGGCGAACCGCGGGTACCTCAATCCGGCCGCCTTCGCACTGAACACCGTGGATGGAACCTTTGGCAATATCAGCAGAAACCAGTTCCGCGGCAAGCCTGCATACACTGTGGATGCGCAAGTCTCGCGTATCTTTCCAATCCACGAGAGCATCAGTATGGATGTTCGTCTGGAGGCATTCAACATGCTGAATCACCCGAATTTCAGCAACCCGAGCGCCAGCAACCCGGCTTCGAGCAACGCAACATTCGGCCAGATCTCGGGCACCAGCAACCAGGCCCGAGTCTTTCAGGGAGCGGTCAAGCTGAGCTTCTAAGCTGTTCTGACCATCGGCTTCGGCAGGAGGGGATGCCCCACTTCAAATGTTGAAGTGGGGCATTGCTTTTTCTACCGGCGCCGGCATCAATTCGGTTGCCCTACAGCTTCGGTGTAGAGCATGTCGCCCACAGCTTTGTGTGCTGCGGCCGAGGGATGGGCCTCGAAGTAGAAGAAGTGGGTGGCTGGGGAGGCGCAGGCGTTCATGTTTGGGCCGAGAGCGGGGCGGCCGGCGCAGGGTGTGGCGGTGTCGGTGATGCCATATTTGGCGGGGTGGGTGATGACTTCGTCGAAGTAAGGGCCCCAGTTGGAGTTGGCTATCCGGATGTCCGGGTGTTTGGCGCGTTCGTCGGCGGGGATTTTCGCGAGTTCGGGATTGAACTGGTCGCCGGCGCTGGCGAAGGCGGGGATCTGCATGGGCAGGAGCGCGACCATGAAACGGCGGGCACCGAGGGCGTAGAGGGTGTCGATCTCGTCCTCTTCATTAGCCCGCGTGTAGCCTTCGGGGCTGTTTCGATCATTCAGGCCTCCAGCGAGAAAGAACATGGTGGTGGCCGGATCGAATTTCACGTCGCCTGATTTTAGGAGGATGGCGAATTCGTCGACCTGGTTCTTCATACCCAATCTGAAGAAGGCGTGCGGACCCTCGCGCACGCCGGAGTTGGCGCCGGTCTTTGCTGCGCTGACGGCGAAGTTGAGGCCTTTGCCCTTGCTGTCCGGCGCGCCATAGTAAGTGAACGGGATTCCGAGGCGCTGGGCGAGGTAAGCGACTGCAGTTGGGCCGTCGGCGTATGGAAAGCCAGCCCCGGTGTCGGAGTAACTGTCGCCGAAGACGTAGAGCTGAGTGTAAGGGCGGGGCGTGGTCTGCGCGGCGAGGGTGGCAGCGAGGAGCAGGGCACTGGCGGCAAGGACAGCGATTCGGGTCATGGTGGTATGTCTTCAACCTAGCACGCGCCGGCAAGGCGAAGAGTACGCGTCTACGGGGCTTTGCTGATGGCTTCCTGGTAGAGCATGTCGCCGACGGCTTTGTGGACGGCCATGGAGGGGTGGCCTTCATGGTAGAAGAAGTGGGCGTCGGGGTTGGGGCAGGGAGTGGTGTCTTCGTGGTGGATGTTGCGGCCGGCGCACGGCGAAGTTGTGTCGGTGATGCCGTACTTGGCGGGGTTAGTCATGACCTCGTCCATAAAGCCACCCCAGTTGCTGTTGGCGATGCGGATGTCAGGATATTTGGCAAGCTCTTCGGCTGGAATTTTGGCGAGTTCGGGGTTGAACATCGTGCCTGCGCTGGCGAATTGCCGGATCTTTGTCGGCAGCAGAGCGACCATGAACCGGCGAGCGCCGAGGTCGTAGAGAGTATCGATTTCGGCTTCAATATTGCTGCGGGTGTAGCCGTCCGGCTTACCCCGATCATTGAGGCCGCCAGCGAAGAAGAACATGGTCTGGGAAGCGTCGAATTTGGGAATGTCGCCGGACTTGGTGAAAGCCAGGAAGTTGTCGACCTGATTCTTCATTCCGACGCCGAGCATCTCGCCGGTGGGATAGCGGCGGCCTGAGCCAGCGCCGCTGCCGGCTCCGCTGATGGCGAAGTTGAGGCCTTTGCCCTTGCTAGTGGAGTCGCCGTAATACGTGAAGGGAATGCTGAGGCGCTGGGCCAGGTACGCGACCGCGGTGAGACCGTTGGTGTCGAGATAGCCGGAGCCGGAGTCTGAGTAGCTGTCGCCGAAGACGTAGAGCTGGGTGTATGGGGCGGCGGTGAGCGGCACCTGAGGCTTCAGAGGCTTTGGCGCGGTTTGAGCGGCGAGGATTACGGCGGACAGAAAGAGAGAGGCGAGGATGAAACGCTTCATGGCAGTGGCTCCGGAGCGAAAGATGATTCTATCGCGGAGCGCACAGCCGCAGCGTCAATCGGGCATCTGCTCCCGGATCTGCGTGAGGATTCTGGCGTACCGCGCGCGGATGTCGGGGGGCTCCGCGGTTTGCGCGAGTTGAGCGAGGTCGGCTTTGGATGGGTGGAATTGGAGCGGGAGTTGCTTCCAGTAGTACTTGTACTTATCGGAGCGCCAGTTGGCGTAGGTAGTCTCCCACGACTTTGCACCAGAGCCCGGGAAGATGAGGTTTGCGGGGTTGATGGGGCGATCGCAGCTCTGGAATCTGCAGTCCACGGCGATGCGGAGCTGAGAGGAAGTGTTGGGCGAGGCCGCGTGCACGGTGAGGCTGTGAATGAGCAGGACGTCGCCCGCGCTGATTCGTCCGCCTACCCAGCCATCTCCATGCGCAGTCTCGACGGGGATGATGCCAGTGCCGGGCGTCTTCTGAACTCCGTAGCGGTGAGAGCCTTCGAGGATTTGCAGCGGCCCAAGTTTAACCGGGCAGTCATGGAGCGGCATCCAGGCGGTATAGGTCTGGAGATCCCCGGCAATGGTGTGGTGGTCCTGGTGCGGGAGGAAACGGAAGCTGCCGGCGTTGGGGAAGACGAGGCGGGGGATGGACTTGGGGTGAACCAGAACGTGCGGCCCAACGAGGAGTTCCATGAGCTGGCGCAGGGTAGGATGGTGCGGGAATGCGTGGAAGGATTCGAGGTTGAAGACCTGGTCGCTGATGCGCTTGAATAACGGGTCGGTATCTTTGAATGCCACACCTGGGTTGGCGATTCGGTCGAGAGGATCGCGGCCGGGCTGGAGCAGTCTTGCGGCAGCGACGACCTGCGTGATCTCAGTGATCAGGCGGTGGAAGTCATTCGGGAACAGGAGATTGCGGATGAGCACGTAGCCGTGTGCGTCCATCCGCTCCTTGAGGATCCGTGCATTGAGTTCGGTCGCACGGAGTTCGCGAAACGGTTTTACGCCGCCGGGGGGATCGATCGTCTGTCCCTTCAGGCAAGACATCTGGCAAAGATTTCTACCAGAACCGCGCGGGCGGCTTGTCACAGGATTGCCTTTAGCTTGTCAAAGGATTACGGCGTTGGTGGCGCAACCTCGAGGCGGACTACGTCGTAGCAGATGCCGTTGGCCACGCCGCCTGCGGGGACGGTGAGCACGATGGTGTTCGTACCCGGATGCAACAGTGCGGCGTCGAAGTTGAAATCGCGCTCGACCCATGTGCCTTCGATGCCATCGCGCATCATTGACGCACCGCCGCCGGACAGGTCGGTGTCGGGGCCGACGTCTTTGCCGTTCACGCTGATGCCGAGCGACCGCGTGCCGGAGCCGGATATGCCGAACCGCAGAGTAGCCTTACCGTTGGTTGGAGCCTTCGCTGGCATCGTGAAGTGGATTGTCCACGGAGTCGCGCGGCCCTGATCGCGCCCGTCCGGCTTGTTGTCGATGTCGTGCGGAACCTGGTAGATGTACCAATCCTTTGCCGGGTCGGACTTGCCGACGGTGAAGTCGACGTCGTTGGGGAAGTACTTGGCGTATTTGATGTACATGCCCCAGTGCCAGTGATCGTCGCCCTTATAGAACTCCTTGGCGGAGCGGTTAGGCGTGCCGATCTGGAATATCTGCTGGCCGAAGTGGGTCGGGTGCCACTCGATGGTCCCGAGGTCGAGCGTCTTCTGGCCGGGAGCGATGGTGATTGTGGCGGTGGCGTCGTAGGCGCCGAGGACGCCGTCGGCGATGGCGTGAAGTTGGTAGGTGCCCGGGCGAACGTTGGGGATGGTGAAGGTGCCGTCAGCGGCGCCGTGCGTCCAGAACTCGTAGTGCTTGGCGTCGTTCTGCCAGGTGATGGCCTGGGGCGGGAAGTTGAAGCCCGCGGGACGCGCGCCGGGCCCGGCTCCGGTGGGTCGAGGCGCGACATAGGTGCCGCGGTTTCTGCGCTGACCATTGGGGAGGAGGGAGTGGTCAACGGCGGAGCCGTCGGCGGCTGCCGTAGCAGGTGGAGCGGTGGCGAGGCCTGGAGGCAGCGCTACGGGCGTCGAAGCGACTGCTGGCGTGGCAGGGCCATTTGCAGGAACGGAAACGGCATCGGCCTCTGGCCTGATCGGGCGTGGCGGACGCGGGACGGCGGGCTGGTCGGGGAACGAAAGGCCGACGAGAAGATTGGAGAACTTCGCGGTGGGAGCCTGCGGGTCGACGAGCTTCACGCGGCCTTTGACCGTGGCGCGCTCGGCGGTCTGCGGATAGTCGACGCCTTCACCTTTGACCCAGGTGTAGGGCCAGTG
>OCZT010005411.1_pt1 | contig 12753 bp, 13 predicted proteins | sample 1539031 | NCBI WGS metagenome assembly OCZT01 (sample SAMEA3539308, study PRJEB22396) | soil metagenome | biome: tundra; feature: field; material: soil | place: USA | collected 2010-05 | depth 0.15 m | reverse complement strand
TCATTAATCTAAGAGCCGGGCCAGCCGGTGCGCAAGGGCCGTTTACTTGTTCCATGGTGGGACATCTCCTCAGCCCTCCTTTCGGCCGAGAGTCTGACCGAGAACAAAGCTGGGCATGATTTTATGCTCCTTCATTACTGGCTTCCCATGCACAACCTCCAGAACCATTCGCGATAATGTGGAAGCAAACACGTCTGGATTTCTCGAATAGCGCGTCACGGTCGGCACCACATTTTCCAGGAAAGACTCGTCGTCGCGCGAAATCACAGCCACATCCTGTGGGATGCGAAACCGGCAGGACAACAAATGCCCAAGAACCGTAAGAACATGTTGAGCGCGGGAAACGAGAAACGCGGTGGGCGGTTGGTCCGATTGCATCAGACCATTCAACCGGGCGCAAATATTCGCCGGTGTCCCATCGTGATTGACAATATTCGCCGTAACCCCCTGCGCGCGAGTCTTTTGCAGCGCTTCGTGGAAACCGGCCTCCGCTTTCAAATCGCCCGCCGCACCCGGATTGGGATTGAGCAACACCAATTGGCGATGTCCTCGCGCCAGGAATTGTCCCACGGCATGACGACAAATAGCTCCAAAATCAGTGTCCACGGAGGGCAATGTTATTTCCGGATAACAGGATCCCGCGACAACACACGGCAACCCGCTTTCATGAAACCAGCGTTGCATGGGTTCGGTGGACTGAGAGAGAACCCACCCGGCAGGATCGAGCGTTTCCGCGAGGTTCTTTAGGTGGTTCGTTACGGGCGCGCGGTAGGGCACCCGACCGGCATGAATCTCAAGCAAGTATCCCTCCTCCGCCAAATGCTCGCGCAATCGGTCGATAATAAAAATGCCGAACGAGGTCAGCGTTTGCAGAGGCACCGGGGTCAAAAACACAATGCGACTACTCGCCGGCGGCAAACGAACGAGATGCTGATTGATGATTTCGCGGCGTTTGCCATGGCAACACTTTACGACTCCGTCGGAGCACAATTGATCCAGAGCGGCTCGGACGGTTCGGCGGCCCACATGAAGTTGCGAAGCCAGTTCATGTTCACCCGGCAAGAGCCTTTTCCAACGTCCGAGTGAAATCGCTTCCCTAATCGCCATCGCCGTTTGGGCGACAAGAGAGATCTTCTTGGGCAGCAGAGTCATCCTTGTCTCAATATTTCCCATGCGCTGCCACCAGGTCGCGCATGATCTCGATGCGTTCCGCCTCGGCATTCGGGGGCACCTGATCACCGGCGTTGGCAATGAAGCGGGGGCCGAGTTTCTTCAACTCGAGCCAGGCGAGGACGGCTTGTTTGAAATCCTCGACCGGCGTTTGGGGCAGCCAAAGGTTCGGGGAAACGCCGCCGGAAAGGATGAAATCCGGTCCGGCTTCCCGGCGGCATTCCTCCGGCGTCAAATCCCCCATCGGCGGCGGCGTCACCGCGTCGGCACAATCCGCTCCCGCCGCGCCAATCATCTTCAGCGCGCCCCGCAATCGTCCGTCAATATGCACGGCCACGAATTTCCCGTGCTGATGTAGGCGCCGAATGGCTTCGGTATAGTAGCGCTTGGACCAGGCTTCGAAGAAACGCGGCGGCTGAACGTCGCCCGAAAAGTTATCGCCCATCAACACGATCTCGGCCGGGGAACCAGCGATGAGATCAATCAACGCCAGGTTGTTTTCGTTGATTTGGTCCACGACCTCACGGACCAGGTCGGGGTAATCCACCACCGCAAACATCGTGGTTTCAATCCCCATCCAATAATTCAATAATTGCCCGATCCCGCTGTATCCGACCGGGAGATAGACGACCCCCATCGTGCCCACCGTGTCGGCCCAAGCCCGCCACCGGTCCCATCGGGGCGCGAACTGCCGGCGGCTCAGCGCGTAGCCCAGGACTTTTAAATCCTTTTCGTCCTTCAGGCCCCAATCCGCGATGGCCCAGGAGTAGGAGCCTGCTTCCCAGACCCGCTTGCGCTCGATGACCCCTAGAGGCGTTTTGTAGCGCCAGGTAATGCGCGGGACGCCGTCGGGGAAATCCTTGATCGCCGATACTTGGACGTCCGACGCGTAAGTCGTGGAAAAGAACGCGCCGAGGTTCGGTAGATAAAACCCGGCCCCGACCTGCTTGTGAAAGGCGATCAGTTCAAATTCCGGTTCCTCGTAACTGGCGCTCAAGTCCCAAGGGAGGTGGTGCTTGTGATAAAACCAATGGGACAAATCCAGCATGTAAGGAACTACATCCGGGGTTTGCCCGCGATACACCGCCAGAATCCGCTCGCGTGTTGTCATTTTGAGTATTTGTGCGGATTGGACATGAGACAAATCATATTGGGGATCACGCGACCAAAGTGAACGGGGGTGGCTTATGTCAGGGCCCGCGCCTGATCGTACGCAGCTTTGAGAGCCGGATCCATCTCGGTGTGCGCGCCACGATAAACCATGAGCAAACCGCAGCGAGGCTGATCAGTGCGATTGGGCCCGCTGTAGTGGACGGTTTGGCAATGGTGAATGAGCGCGTCGCCGGGCTCCAGTAGGCCGATGAACGGGTTCGTGTGTTCAAATTTGGCAGCCAGGCCAATCGAGTTCCCTTTTACCCCGGAGGCCTGGTGCGGCAACATGCCGAGTCTATGCGAGCCGAGCGCGTAATAAACCGGGCCATTCCCCTCGGTGGCCGCATCGATCGCCACCCAGACGGTCAACACATCCGGCGGCTGCTGGCAAAAGTAGGCGTTGTCTTGATGCGGCGGCACCCCGGAGCCGATTCGCGCCGGCTTGCTGAAAGTTTCGACACCCAGGTTCACCGGCTCGCCACGCAAGAGCGGACGAATCACGTCAAGGATTTCTGGCTGGCGGGCAAGGTGGGCGAAAAACGGGGAGTGTAGTTCCATGTGCCACAGGTTGCGAGCACTCCTGCCGTCGGCCTCAAAGGTTACCTCGCTGGCAGCCAGACGCGGTGCGATGTCGCGGGTGTATGTTTCCAGTTCCTGGCGGACCCGCTTCACTTCTTCCGAGGAGAAGAACTGCCGCAGGCGCGCGACTCCGTCGCGTTTATAGTCGGACAGAATTTGTTCGGCCGAGAAATGCATTTGAGAGAAACTCCTTAATCAAGCCCCAATGGCAGCCCGTCGTCGCTTCGAACCAAACCGCCGGGACCTTCCAATCAAACTGGCTGAGGCGATGGCTAACCGTTAGGTTCATATATAGTAGGAACATATCTTTCACTCCAGGAATCCATAAATGCAAACATTTTATTGACTTGCATTGACACTTGGGAGACTTTTCCACATTCTCATTGGTACGTACAAGTGGAATTGAATTCGCCAAACATTTCCGAAGAAGCGAGCGACGCAATCCCCAAGCATGAGCGGCTACGGAAACATCTGTTGCGCGAGTTGGCTCATGGCCGCTTGCGCCCCGGCAATGCCCTGCCCACCGAATTAGAGTTAGCCGTCTCGGCCAAGATGTCCCGGAACACCGTCCGTCAGGCGCTCTCCGAACTGCAGCGTTCCGGGCTGATTCGACGAGTACGGGGTCGGGGAACTTTCATTCACGACTCGGCGATGCACCGTCTTAAATCCGGTCTTGATGTCTTTGCACTGGTCATTCCTGAAACGCGCAGCGGCTACTATCCCTCGCTGCAACGCGGCTTTCACCGGGCATCGGGCGAGCTGCAAAACCAGGTGATCGTCTGTGACACCGAGAACGATCCTTTTCGTCAGGCGGATGCGCTCCTCCAACTTATGGACAAGCAAGTGGCGGGGATTGCGATTGTGCCGACCTCGATGCCCGTGACCCCGAGCCATCAGATTCGTCCGTTGCGTGAGCGCGGAATTCCCGTGGTCTTTTGCCATCGCGGAGTGGAAGGAATTCAAGCTCCGTCGCTCACCTTCTCGGGTTTGGAAGTCGGTCGTCTGGTGGGTCGAACCATGCTTGAACAAGGCCATCACCGGATCGCCTTCTTCAGCGCACACCGTAGCGGGCTGAGCGCGCAATACGAACAAGGATTGCGCAAGGCCCTGCAAACTGCGGGCGTTCAACTCCCCGACAAATTCATCCGCGTCGGGACGGCCGCCAAGGTCACCGTCGAACATGAGCAATTCGTAAAATCCAGCCTGGAAGAACTGCTCAAACTGGCACGGCGGCCTACCGCGCTTTTTTGTTCGTTCGATTCCGAAGCCGAACTGGTCTATTTGCTCCTGGGTCGGATGGGCGTGAAGGTGCCCGAGGAGATTTCGATCGTCGGCTTTGGTGGAACCTGGCGGGACGGGGCCATTTCCCGCCGCCTCACCTCGGTCACGGTGGACGAGGAGGAACTGGGCTTGCGCGCCGCAAAATTATTGGACGAGATGCGCCGTCGGGAACGTCCGCTTAACGACGTGACGGAAATCCTCATGCCGCTGAGCGTCAGCAAAGGCGAAACCCTCGGACCTGCGGCCGCCTGATCCATGCAACGGTCGACCAACATAGCCCGACTCCTGATCCTTGAAAGTCTTGCCACCCACCTAATGACCGCCACATTTGCCTATGCCGCCGCTGAACCCGTCACGGTGCAACGCCAGCCATTGATTCGCTTGCTCGAGGAAGAGATGCAAGCTAACACCAATTGGGTGCGCATCCATGCGGCGGAAGCCTTGATCCAGCACGGATGCACGAATTCGGTCGCGAAGATCTTTGCGCCACTCGTTGCGAAGGAGAACCCGGCCGCTCAGATCGGGGAATGGCGAATCATGGCCCAGGCAGCGGAGACGGAAGCACAGCGCCGCGCGTCGGTCGCGCTCATTCGGCAAGCGCTGCTCGATGAGCATAGCCCGGTGCGGCTGCAAGCGGCTGAAAGCCTGGCCAAGCTGGGGAGCGTTGCCATTACGGACCGGCCCGTCCTTGAGCGCTGGCTGAAAGATGCGGACGAAGCTACCGCGCCATTCGTACTGTGGTTGCTCGCGCTATCGAGTAGTGCGGAAGATCGCGCGAGTGTGGAAGCCCGGCTCGCGAAATTGCTTGGTTTTAATAATCCCATCGCGCGATTGCGAACGGCCTTTGCGCTGGGGCGGCTCAAGACTCTTTCGCCGACGTCGTTCCAACAATTGACCGAGCGGGCGCGCCGGGAATCCTCCGATTCGCCGGCGTGAGTTTATTTGATCGCGGCGCAGTTGCTGCATGAAGAGGAAGAAACTGCGCGACAGGAATTGATCAAACAGCTCGCCGTCTATCTGAACAGCGCGAAGCCTAATGAACAACTGGAAGCCGCGACAGTGCTGGGGATGCGCGGCACGGTGGAAGAACGGCCTGGGCTTATGCGCCTGCTGCAGAGCCGCGAACCCGATGCCCGCATCGGCGCCGCCAACGGCCTGCTCCATCTGCTCCGATGAACGCCGACTCGAAATGGCTGACGCGAGCGTGGCTCATCGTCGCGCTCCTCTGGTTTGTGGGGTGTCTGAACTACCTCGACCGCATCATGATCACCACCATGCGGGGCTCTCTGCAGGCGGCAATTCCGATGACCGACGCGCAATTTGGTCTGCTCACCTCGGTATTTCTCTGGGTTTACGGGTTGCTCAGTCCGTTCGCCGGTTTCCTTGCGGATCGAGCCGGGCGCAGCCGGATCATCATCGCCAGTTTGTTTGTTTGGTCGCTCCTCATGTGGCTCACCGGCCACGCGAAGACCTTCGATCAACTGCTCCTCGCCCGCGCGCTCATGGGCATCAGCGAAGCGTGTTACATTCCCGCCGCGCTCGCGCTGATTGCCGATTATCACCGCGGCCCGACGCGCTCCTTGGCAAACGGAGTTCACCTGACTGGGATCATGGTTGGCTCCGCCTTGAGTGGCGTGGGCGGCTGGCTCGCGGAAAAGTATTCCTGGAATTATGGCTTCAGCGTGTTTGGGATCATCGGTATCGGCTACTCCCTGTTTCTCGTTTGTGTGCTGCGCGATGTGCCGCAGGCGAGCGGAAACATTCCCGCACCGCCGCCGGAGAGCAAGGTTTGTCTGGGCACAGCCATCATGAGTCTTTTCAGCCGGGGTTCTTTCATCATTGCCTGTGTCTATTGGGGGCTGCTCGGGCTGGCCGGCTGGGCGGTGATCGGCTGGTTGCCCACCTATTTGAATGACCAGTTTCGTTTGTCGCAAGGCAGGGCTGGACTATCCGCGACCGGCTATGTGTACGCAGCAGCGATGGTGGGCCTTCCGCTCGGCGGTTTCTGGGCGGATCGCTGGAGTCGCATCAACGAACGTGGACGCATTTTCGTGGCGATGCTCGGTCTATGCCTCGCCGCGCCGGCGATTTTACTGGCGGCCAGCACCGGCTTGTTGGGATTCGCGGTGGCGGGCCTAGTGTGTTTCGGACTGGCGCGCGCGTTTGCTGATGCCAACATGATGCCGATTCTTTGCCTCGTTTCCGACCCGCGCTATCGGGCGACGGGCTACGGCATTTTGAATCTGTTCGGTTGCGTGGTGGGCGGTGGCGCGATCTATGCCGGCGGCGCGTTGCGCGACGCGCACGTGGACCCCAGCCGCATTTTTCAGTTTTCTGCCGCCAGCCTGGCGATCTGCGCGGTGCTTTTGGTGTTCATCAAACCAATGAGTCAGCCCGCCGACGGAAAGGGAACGGTTTCCCCTTGAACCGAAATGAGCACTCCCATGAACTGGTCCATGTCACAACAACTTCTCACGAAAAGATCCTTCCAATTGATTCAACTGTAAGAACTGACACAGAAATAGATTCACATTACTTATGCGCTCAAGCCGAATTAAAGCCAAGCTGCGCCGGAACGAACCGGCGCTCATCACCACGCTTCACTACATTGATCCCACGCTCTACGAAATGACGAGCCTATTGGGTTTTGATGGCATCTGGATGGACCTGGAGCATCACCATTACAGCGTCGAGACTTCCGCGAACCTGATGCGCGCCGCGCGCGTCGGCACCTCAGACATCATCGCACGCCCGGCCAAAGGCGAGTTCATGCGCATGGGGCGTCTGCTCGAAGCCGGCGCGCAGGGCATAATGTATCCGCGCTGCGAAAGCCCCGCCGAAGCCGCCGAGGTTGTCCGCTGGGCGCGGTTTGCGCCGCTGGGCGAACGCGGCGTTGACGGAGCGAATGCCGACGCGCCGTATTGTTCCGCGCCTATGAAGCAGTATTTGCAAAAGGCGAACGAGGAAACGCTCGTCATCGTGCAGGTGGAATCGCCGAAGGCGCTCGAAGTCGTGGACGCAATCGCCAAGGTTCCCGGCGTGGATGTGCTGATGTTTGGGCCGGGTGATTTCAGCGTGCTAGCCGGCGTGCCGTATCAGTTCGATCACACCATCGTGGTGGATGCGACCCAACGCGTGGCGGCAGCGGCGAAGCAGGCGGGCATACATTGGGGCACGGTCAGTGGGACGCCCGAGCACACGCGGAAGCTGCTGGACCTGGGCGCGCGGTTCATCTGTCACGGCGCGGACATCGTGGTGATGAAGCGCGGTTTGGAACAGATGCAGGCGCAATACGCGCCGCTCGGGTTCACGTTCGACAACCGCCTCGCGACCATGTCGGCGGAACTGCAAAATTACAAATGAGCCGCCGCGCTTCCATTCTGATTGCCGGGGTCGGCTCGATTGGCGAGCGCCATCTGCGTTGCTTCATCGCATCCGGCCGGGCCGATGTTTCGTTCTGCGAGGTCAATGCCTCGTTGAGCCGGAAAATCGCCGAACAGCATGCCGTGGCACAATCCTTTGACAGCTTCGACAGCGCTCTTGCCGCGAAGCCGGATGCGGTCGTGATCTGCACGCCCGCCCATTTGCACGTCCCAATGGCGCTGGCCGCCGCGCGAGCCGGGGCGCATTTGCTCATCGAGAAACCGCTCAGCACGAAACTCGACGGCGTCGCGGCGCTGCAACAGGAAATCATTCAGCGCCAGCGCATCGCCGCCGTGGCCTACGTTTATCGCGCGCACCCGGCGCTGACCGCGATGCGCGAGGCGATTCACGGTGGACGTTTCGGCAAACCCGTTCAAATCGTCGCTACGTTCGGGCAGCACTTTCCGCTGTACCGTCCGGCTTATCGCGAGACTTACTACCGCAACCACGCCACCGGCGGCGGCGCGGTGCAGGATGCGCTCACGCACGTCATCAACGCGGGTGAGTGGTTGGTGGGGGCGGTGAATCGCCTCGTGGCTGATGCCGCTCATCAAGTGCTCAACGGGGTCAATGTCGAGGACACCGTTCATGTGCTCACCCGCCACGGCGAGGTGATGGGCGATTTCAGTCTCAACCAGCATCAAGCGCCGAACGAGGGAACACTCACGGCGATTTGCGAGCGCGGCACGGCACGATTTGAATACCACAACGCTCGTTGGCGTTGGACGACCGAACCCGGCGGGGATTGGCACGACGAACCGGTCGGGCCTTTGGAGAGAGACACGTTGTTCATTCGTCAAGCCGGTGCATTTCTCGATTCAATTGCGGGACTCAAACCGCCGCTCTGCACACTTGCGGAAGCGACGCAAACGCTGAGGGTGAACTTGGCCATTCTATCGTCCGTCGAGAAACAGAGTTGGCAAACAATTCCAACCAAGGAGGCCGCTCATGCCTGAAGAAATCGCGCCGATCATCCAGCAACTTTTCGATCTTACAGGCCGTGTCGCATTGATCACCGGCGCGAGCGGACACCTCGGCGTCGCGATGGCGAGTGCGCTGGCCGAGGCGGGTTGCCGCGTCGTCGTGGCCAGTCGCAAACTGGAAACCGCGCGCCGCACGGCAGCCGCGCTGGGTGGAAAAGAAGGAGGCCGTCATCTATCCATAGCGTTGAATCATATGGATCAAGCGTCACTCCGCCGTGGTTTTGCTTCCGCCCTCAAGCAAGCTGGGCACATTGATGTGTTGGTCAACAACGGACATGAGATACTCGCCGCCGATTGGCGCACCGTCACCGGAAGGCAGTTCACCCGACAACTCGCCAACGTCACGGGTTATTTTCTGCTGGCCCGGTTGGTTCGCGATCACGCGGTAAAACGTAAATCGCTGGCGAGCATCATTATGCTCGGCTCGATGTATGGCCAGGTCGCATCGTATCCCGACGTTTATGCAGGCATCGGCCCGGCCAACCCGGCGGCGTATCAAGCGCTCAAGGGTGGGGTCATCCAACTGACTCGTCACCTCGCTGTCTATTGGGCCAGGGATGGCGTGCGGGTGAACTGTCTCAGCCCCGGGCCATTCCCCTTACCGGGAGCGGCGGCCAAGGTGGTCAGGCGTCTGAAATCCAAGTCGCCCCTGCGGCGGATCGGGCAACCGTTCGAGATCAAGGGCGCAATCGCTTTTCTCGCCTCCGACGCCAGCAGCTACGTCACGGGTCACAACCTCGCGGTGGATGGAGGGTGGACTGCATGGTGAGCATGAGGCGTCACCGCTAAAGCTGAGCCAGAGCCAGTAATAAAACCGAAAGAGACAACATGAAACGATACATTCGTTGGGGCGTGATTGGGTGCGGCGGCATTGCCGCGCGCCGGACGATTCCTGAGCTGACCCGGGCCGCCGAAAATGCGAAACTAGTCAGCGTTATGGATGCGAACAAGGCCCGGGCGGCCGAGGTGGCGGCGCAGTTTGGCGTGCCGCACCATTGCGCGGAAGAGTCGGAGTTGTTGGCGCAGGACCTGGACGCCGTCTATATCGCCTCCCCGCCGCAGGCGCACGCGCGACAGACCATTCAAGCTGCCCAAGCCGGGAAACATATCCTTTGCGAAAAGCCGATGGCCTTGACGCTGGCGGAAGCCGACGACATGGCACAAGTCTGCCAGGCGGCCGGGGTGTGCTTTATGCTCGGCTTCTGCATGCGGCAAAATCTTTATCACGCGAAGGCACGCGAGTTGGTGCAAGCCGGCGTGTTGGGGCAGCCGGTCATGGGGCGCGCGCAGTTGACCTGCTGGTATCCGCCGATTCCCGGCGCGTGGCGTCAGGACCAGGCGCAAAGCGGCGGCGGGGCGCTTATTGACATGGGTACCCATTGTCTGGATCTGCTCGAATGGATTTTCGGCAGTCGCATCATCGAGGTTGCGGGGTTTCAGAACCAACTGGTGCAGCGCTACCCGACGCCCGTTGAAGACGCTTCGACCGTGGTGGCGCGCTTCGCCAACGGGGCCCATGGGATCGTGGACACCTACTACAACCTCCCCGATGCCGCCGCGCAGAACACGCTGGAACTGCACGGCACCGGCGGATCGTTGATTGCACAAGGGACGATCGGACAGGAACCCGCCGGCCGGATGTTCGGCATCTCCCACCGCCAGGACGCCTATGAGGCGGACCAGACCCGGGGCGCCGCCCCGCGGCGTGAGGAATTCCGGTTTGAGGGGCGCGGCATCTATGGCCAGATGATTTCCCAATTCAGTCAGTGCCTGCTGGACCAGCAACCTCCGCCAATAACGTCGGCCGATGGGCGCCATTCCATGGCGCTGGTGCAGGCCATTTACCGCGCCGGGCGCGAGCGCCGCGTGGTGACCGTCGAGTCCTGAAAAACGCAACATGAAAACCAAACAAACTAAACCGAACGCAGAACCTCGCGGGTTTCCCGTGATGGAAGACCTGACCGTCCTGGAAATCCGGGCCTACCTGGAGCGCCGCCACTCCATTTTGGTGCCTGTCGGCATCACCGAACAACACGGCTATCATCTGCCACTATCCACCGATGCGCTCATCGCGACCGGCCTGGCACGGCAGGCGGGGCAACGGCTGGGCATGCTGGTGGCCCCTACTTTCACCCAATGTTACTCGGGCGGCACGCTGCCGGGAACAATCAACATCTCGCCCGCCGTGATGGCACTGGCGCTGGGAGAGAACCTGGCGTCACTCGCCGTGCAGGGATTCCGGAACTTCTACCTGTTCTTGTGTCATGGGAGCAGCGAGAATCTGCGGGCGCTCCAGGATGGCCTGCAAATGCTCCTGCGCAACAACCCCGCCTTCGCTGACGCGCTGATTGCGCTGTTGCCGGTGTGGCGGCTCAGCTCCCCCGGAAAAGGGTGGAATGCGGCGGTGGCCGATCACGACTGGCATGCCGGCTGGCTGGAAACGTCGCTCGTGATGCACCTGGCGCCCGACCGGGTGCGCCTAGACCAGCTCGAGCTGGATGCCGAGCCGCTCCAGACACAACTGCGCGAGCATCCGGACAACTATCAGCAGGCCGAGAAGATTGTCGATGATCCCTTCGTGCTGGCGCGCTTGAGCCAGCGGCCGGACATGCGGGTCGGCGTCATGGGCCATCCGCGCCGGGCCAGCGCGGCGCTGGGCCGGGAGGCCAACGACGACATCGTCAACAATTTGACGGCCCGCATCAGCAAAATCGAGGCTGGCGCCGACGGCCGCTACAAAAAGGTCAAATTCACCCCGGCCCCGCTGATGCTCGGTGACAACGATTGAATTCAACCACCACACTTCAACTAAAGAAACTGATTATGAAAAACAAGAAGAAGACCGTTTCCGATTTCCGTTATAACAGCGCCGCCGCGCGCGTACCCTGGGCGGCCGTCGGCGAGCCGGTGCGCGAGCAGGACGTGGCGCAGCTCGTGCGCTTCCTACTCAAGCCGAGTGACGAAAAATCGCCCGCCTACGAGCGGCAGTTTGCCCGGGTCGAGCGGGAGTTGTCCAAACTGAAGCGGGTGGCTGATTATGCCGGCAAACTTACGCTCGGTAATTCCGTCACGGCACTGGAGCAACAGACGGCTCGTTTCCTTGGCACGAAACAGGCGCTGTTCTTGACCAGTTGGACCTCCGCCGCTGAAATTGTTTATAAGTATGCAGGTTTAAAGGCGGGCGACGAGATCATCGCTCCGGCCATCACTTTCGTTGCCACGATCGCCTACCCGCTGGCCGTCGGCGCCAAGGTCGTGCTGGCTGATGTGGACCCGCGCACGCTAAACCTGGATCCGGCGGATGTCGCGCGTAAGATCACCCCCCGCACCAAGGTCATCGTCCCGGTGCATTTGGGAGGCTATCCGGCGGACATGGACGCAATTTTGAAGCTGGCCCGGCGCCGCAACATCACCGTGTTCGAGGACGCGGCTCACGCTTTTGGCGCACACTACAAGGGCCGGATGTGCGGCTCGATCGGCGATTTTGGCGCGTTCAGTTTCCACGAGGTCAAAAACATCACCTCGCTCGGCGAGGGCGGGATTCTATGCACCAGCCTTCCGTTTGGCACACAGTTGTCCAAGGCCCGGTTCCTCGGCCTTGATTTCAGCCGGCAAATTCCGAACTGGCTCTACGACGTAACAGCCATTGAAGGCAAGACCGGCTGGTTCGCCGCCGGCAACCATTCCGCCACCGAAATCCAGGCCCTCGGTCTGATGCAGCAACTGGCCCGCTTGAAAGGCATTATCGCCAAGCGGCGCCGAGCCGCGAACTACCTCAACCGCCGCTTGGCGGGCGTGCGGGGCCTGGTGACGCCGCCATTGGATGACCGCCAGGTCACCAGCAGCCACCACTTGTACCTCTTGCAGGTGGAGCCGGAAAAACTGGGAGCGGACGTGCAGGCACTCAAGCAAAAACTGACCGCGCGCGGCCTGGTGCAGATCCCGCACTTCGCGCCGCTCTACAAGTTCAGCGTGATGCGGCAACTCGGGTACAACACCGCCGCGCTCGAAGCGTCCTGCCCCGTGGCGGAGGAGGCGTTCCAGCACCGGTTCACTCACCTGCCGCTCTATGATTACGACTCGGGCCAGTTGAAATACATGGCCGACATGATCATCGAAGCCGCCGCCGAGTTACGTGCCGGCCGTTGAGCAAGCGCGGGTTGCG
>OCZT010005409.1_pt1 | contig 12755 bp, 14 predicted proteins | sample 1539031 | NCBI WGS metagenome assembly OCZT01 (sample SAMEA3539308, study PRJEB22396) | soil metagenome | biome: tundra; feature: field; material: soil | place: USA | collected 2010-05 | depth 0.15 m | reverse complement strand
GACGACGCGTCCCAGGCGCGCGCCACGCTGCCCGCGAGCGTCGCCTCGCGCCTGATCTGCACTGCGCTCTCGGCCATCTGCGCGGCGCTGACGAGCAGCGCATGCGCGCCGCGGAGATCGTCGGGCGGCTCGATCGCCGACGCACGCGTGAGGACCTGCGCGGCGGCGCGGTGCACGGCGGCCAGCGCTCCGGCGGACGACCCGGCCAGCGACTTGACGTCCTCGAGCGCCGGCTTCACGCGAGCGAAGATCGCCAACAGATCCACCGGCGCGCTGATCGACGCGCGGTACCTGCGGTACGCGGGCGCGCGCATCGCCCAGCGATCGCGCGCCAGACGAAACGCCCGCACGGCGTCCAGCCGCGCCTGCACGGTGGCCACGAGCGCGTTGATGTCGTCCGGCCGTCTGTTGCCAAGCGCGGCGTCGCGACGCTGGATGGCGGCGAGCATCTGCTCGAGGCCGCGCACGTCGGCACGGCGCCCGCGCTGCTGCACCTGCGACAGCATGCGCCTGGAGAGCGTCTGGTATCTCCGGTCGACCTGACGCTCGGCGTCGAGCGCGGCCTTCGCGTCCGCGCGCGTCGCGCTCAACCATTCCGCCGGCAGCGTCGCCTCGCTTCGATCCAGCGTCCCAAGCGCGGCATCGAGCAGCGCTTCGCGCTCGGCGGCCGATTCGCTGATCCGCGCCGCCAGCAGCGTTTCCTCGATCGCGTCTTTCGGGGTGGGCGGCGGCAGCATCGGCTCGAGCAGGGACGATTCCCCTGTGTACGCCGACAGGCTGAGATCGAATTTGCCGGGGGCGCTGGCGGCGCGCAGGTCGGTAATCGCCTCGTCGAGCAGCGTGAGCATCTGCTGCACCTCCGCGGCGCGATAGTTGAAGTGATTGCGCGGCCACTCGGCCAGCGCCTTGCGCGCCGCTTCGACGAGCGCCAGGCGCTTGGCGGCGTTGGGCGCCAGCGCGACTTCGTTGAGCGTGCGCGCCACGTCGTTCGACACCGCGGCGTAGTCGGCCTCGGCCTGCGTGGCGAAGTAGTGCACCGTTCGGGCCGACTCGGCGTAGCGGTTGGTCCGGACCCAATCGACGCGATCGGCGGCGATGTTGACGAGATGCAGCGGGGACACGCCGGACGCGTCCATCGCGCCGACCGGCATGGAAAACACGACGCGGTCGCCGACGCGCGCGAACTCGCCGTAGCTCACGAGCGTCGTCCCGTCCTTGAAGAACACGCGAAACAGGGTCGCGTCATCGACAACGGGCGCCGCCGCCTCGGAAACGGCCGGCGCGAGCAGGCACGCGGCGATCAGCACGCCCGCTAACGTGCTTCTTTTCATGAAGTTTCAAGCGTAGTGTGCCGACTCGAGCCAGTCAAGACAGCGCGAAAGATCGCAGCTGTGGAAAACCTGTTGATGATCGGTGGATTTCCTGTTGAGGGGCTGTCGGCGGAAATATTTCTTTCGGACGTTCGCGTCGAGAGAATCTCTCGCGTCCATCTGTGCGCGCGTTTTCGCGGATCGCTTCGCTTGATCGCCGCGCGAAACGCCGTACAATTCGAAGCGTTCCCAAACATCCAGCGCGTTCGCCAATATTGTGACCACGGCCGTCCATCGCTTCGAAGAATCCATTGGTGGACGACCCTATCTCATCGAGGTCGCGGCGGTTTCCCCGGATCGATGGCGTGCCTACATCGTCAGGATCCCCGGCGTGCCGACCGCGTTGATGCCGTTTTACGGGCGCACGCCTGACGAAGCGGCGCACAATCTCAGCGCATGGTTGGCGCGCGCGCACGCGCAGGCCGCCGGTCCGCGCTCGGTGTAAACTGCGAGGCATGAGAGCCTCGGTCGCGGCCGCCATTTTTTCCGTCTTCTTCGCCACTCAGCCGCCGCAGAATCCGCCGCGGCCCGCCAGCTCCGACAACCCCGCCAGGCCGGGTCAATTCCAGGAGCGTGCGCCCGATTTCGAGCGCATGCTGCAGCAGCAGGCCGACACCGACAAGACGTGGCGCGCGGCCAGCGAAGGCTTCATGCGGATGGAGAAGATCACCTACCGCAGCAAGATCGGCGATCTCGACATCCCCGCGTTCGTCTTTCAGCCGCTGCATCAGCGCGGCCCCCAGGGCCATTCGGCCATCGTCTGGGTGCACGAGAACATCCGCGGGCACTTGTACGAGCACTACATCCCCTACATCCGCGAAGCGACGAGGAAGGGCTACGTCGTGATCGCGCCGGAGTATCGCGGGAGCGTCGGCTACGGCAAGGAGTTCTACGACGCGATCGACTACGGCGGCAACGAGGTCGACGATGTGGTCACCGCGGTGGACGTGTTGAAGGCGAAGTATCCGCAGGTCGATCCCGCGCGCATCGGCATCATCGGCTGGAGCCACGGCGGCATGATCACGCTACTGTCGATCTTCCGGAACGAGACGATGTTCAAAGCGGCGGTGGCGATGGTGCCGGTGAGCAATCTCTTTCAGCGCCTGGCGTGGAAGGGGGTCGAGCGGCAGCATCAGGCGATCGACCCGGCGAACCGCTACGGCGGGCTGCCGGCGGAGAAGCACGACATCTACAAGGATCGCTCACCGGTGTACAACATCGAGAAGCTGCAGATTCCGCTGCTCGTGCACGTCACCCGGAACGACGAGGACGTGAACATCGAGGAGGACATGCAGATCGTCGACGCGCTGCGCTCGCGGAAGCCGTTTCTGGCCGAGACCAAGGTCTACGACAACCCGCTCGGCGGCCACACGTTCGACCGGCGCGTGGATCCGAAGACGTGGCAGCCGGAGAATACGCGCGAGCAGCGCGATTCATGGAACCGCGTGTGGACGTTCCTCGACTGGAATCTGGATCCCTTCCACGACGGGAGCGGCGCGGCGCCGACGACGCTCCAGCGTTGACCGTCAGCGGCCGGGGCCGCTACAATTGACGTTTGCCGATCCTGTCCTGAGCGGCACGTGTGGGCCAGTAGCGCAGTTGGGAGCGCGCATGAATGGCATTCATGAGGTCACCGGTTCGATCCCGGTCTGGTCCACCAACCTTCCCTCGCTCGCACTGCCGACCGCCACTCCAGTTGTCAGGCGATTGATCCGATTGCCTCGCCGACTGCGGGCGGGAAGATCGCCGTTACGTCTCCCTCCAGCCGAAGCGTCACGCACGCGCGACCGTCGTGGTCGGTCGGTCCCCGATTGACGATCACGTAAGGAATGCCGCGCTCGGCGGCCAGCAGCGGAATCGACGCCGCCGGATGAACCGACAGCGTGGATCCAAGCGCGACGACGAGATCGGCATTCATCGCGGCCGTGGCCGCCCGCTCCAAATCTCCCGGGCGCAACGATTGGCCGAAGCTGATCGTCGCCGACTTCAGCACGCCACCGCACTCGCAGCGCGGCGCGCGTCTCGTCGCCGTGAAGCGGGCGAAGAGCGGCGCGGGATCGCTCGCCGCATGGCACGTCTGACACTCGACGATCAGATCGGTGCCGTGCAGTTCGACGAGCCGATCCGGCGACGTGCCGGCGCGTCGATGCAGGCCGTCGACATTTTGTGTGACGACCGCCGCGACTTTCCCCGCGCGTTCGAGCGCGACGACGGCATCGTGCACGGCGTTGGGCTGGGCGCGCTGATGGATTTCCCAGGTCTCCAGCTTGTAGTCCCAGTACTCAATCCGCGCGGCTTCCGAGGCGAGGAACTCGTCGTAGTACACGGGACGCCGGCGCGTCCAGACGCCGCCAGGACCACGAAAATCCGGAATGCCGCTCGCGGTCGAAACGCCGGCTCCAGAGAAGATCAGGATGCGCTGCGACGCTCGCAGCCGTTCGACCAAGCGCGAGTCCACCATGTGCGTCAGGCGCGCTCCAAAGTGATGTTCATGGCGCGAGTCAGAATTGAGTGATGCTCAGCGTGTTGCCATCCGGATCTTTGAACCACGCGACCCTGGCGCCGCTCGGCGACGTCCAGATGCCGTGCTCGTCCTGGCTCATGCCCGGATAGCGTTGCAGTTGCACGCCGGCCTCCCGCAACCGTTTTGCCGCTGCCACAATGTCCGGCACCTGCCACCCCAGGACGGTGTAGTCGGCGGCCCGCACTTCCTTCACAATCGTCACGCGCAGCATCGTCCCGTGCGCGTCGAACGCCAGGGCGAACGCGTCCTCGCTGACGAGGCGCAGTCCGAGCGTGTCGCGATAGAAGCTCCTGGCCTTGGCCGGTTTCGCGGTGGCGACGAAGGCCACGATCGTGTACGACCCGAACGTTGCGTCAATAGCCATCAATTCAGGGTGTCTGCCGCCTGGGGTCGAGCGGCGTTGAAAGATAGAGTGTGCGTTCTTCGTCGTGCGCGATCAACGTCAGGGGCATCACATGTTCCACGTACGCGCGCAGTTCAGGAGAGGCTGTTCGACGATTGAGCATGACGAACGCGATGCCATCCGCCTCCATCTGTTGTCGGACACGCGCCGCGTCGGCCATCTCTCCGCCCGGCACGACGCTGGCGCTCGCCCCGGACAGGCGCAGCCAGGTGGCGATCAGGGCATCTGCCCGGTAGGCGGCGAGGACGTTGGTGGGCAGACGTGCCAGCACGCCGCCGACGAGCGGCCTCTCGTGAATCGTCTGGCACACGAACATGCGATGATCCACCGGCGTGATCTCTCCGAGGCCGTCGCCGAGGCCGAGCGGCAGCTCCACGAGCGCGCCGCGCTCAGGACGGTCTCGCACCACCCGATAAATCTCCGGACACTCGATCGACACGAGAGGAAACGGCGCGACGACGAAGTCGGCGAGCACCAGCGCCGCCATCGCCGATAGGGCGGACCGACGCCACCTGATATGCGCGACGCTCGTCGCCGCCAGCACCGCGATGGCCAGGTACACGACCACCATCGCGCGACCCGGCATCCGGGCGTTTGCCGCGATCGGCACGTACCGCATCAACGCCTCTGGCATGATCATGCCCGTGTTCTGCCCGGCCGCGTGGACGTGCGAGCCGAGCGCCCACACAAAGAACACGCCTCCCAGCACGGCCCACTGCCGAACAACGGGATCCCCGGACCGGCTTCGAACCGCGTACGCCGCCAACACGAGCGGCGCGATCCCGATCCATGCGCCTGATTCGATGAGGTCGATCCCGAGCCGTGAGTAGAGGTGCCGCAGCGCCCCGCCCCACAGACTGTGAAATGGATTGCCGAGAAACAGCGTCACGACGTCGATGCCGATGGGCGCGCTGCGCCAGTAGTACTGCTGCGTGACGTACTGGCCGCGCGCGAGCAGAACGGCCCCGTTCCACGCAAGAGGCGCGGCCGCGATCAAGAAGATGCCGAGCATGACGGCCAGGGAGCGCGCGGCGCGGCCTGAAGACCACCCGTCGCGAGGCTGTGCGCCAATCCGCGGCCTGAACCACAGCCACAGGGCGGCGGCGATCAGCACCCAGAGGATCTGCAGGGTGTTGAACGTGTTCCGCATCGAGAACCGAAAAGGCCCGAGCTGACCGCTGAATCCGCCCGTGACGCCGATCGCGACGAGCGCGACGAGATCGAGCGCAATCGCCGCGCCGACCAGCACCAATAGCCAGCGTCCATACGGCGGACGCGCGCGCAGTTCCACCGACCACTGTCGCGCCATCAACAGGAGGACGCCACACGCGAAGGCGATCTCGTAGATCACGTAGTAGTAATCGATATACGCCGTCGCGGCCAGCACGATGCCGGCGAGCACGGCCCATTTGATCGATCCGCGCATGGCATCGGAGAGGCCGAGTGCGAACAACGGCAGGGGCCACGCCGTGATCAGGTTGAAGTGGCCGTTCAGATGGGCCGCGATGTACGGCGACGTCCCAAAGATGATTCCAGCGAGAACAGCGGCACCGCGCTGGCGGACGATCCGCCACGCCAGGAGATACGTGCAGAAGCCGTTCAAGGCGAGCGACCCGAGGGTCGTGAGATTCAGCGCCGTCGCGACGGGGAACCGGCGCAGCAGCGTGGCGCCGAGCCACGCCGGCAATGCCGTGTGCGTGTGAAGGATGAGGTCGGCGCCCGCTGGCGCGAAGAGGTACGAGGTGTGCCAGAACCCGGTACCAGATGCCCGCGCCGTTCGCATCCACCAGAAGTTCCACAGGAAGAGCGCGTTGTCGCCGAGTCCGCGACCGGGGAGGTGGGTCGAGAGGTGAAGAACGAGAGGCCAGCTCCAGACGACCGCCAGCGCGGCAAATCCAATGGCCATGGCGACGTGCAGGAAGACGGCTCTCATGGGTCCCGCGGACGTCGCTGCTTACTTCCCCGCTCGGCCCGCGAACTCCCGCGTCTCGGTGTGGACCTTGATCTTCTCGCCTTCTTTGATGAACAACGGCACGCGGATTTCCATGCCCGTCTCGAGCGTCGCCACCTTGGTGACGCTGCCGCTCGCCGTGTCGCCGCGCGCGCCGGCCTCCGTCGACGCGACCGTCAGCTCGACGTGCGGCGGAAACTGCAGGCCGATCGGATTGCCATTGTAGGTTTGGATCTGGACCAGCACGTTGTCCCCCAGCAGCAGGCGATCCTCGCCGACCAGATCAGGGCCGAGCGTCAGCGTCTCGTACGACTCCTGATCCATGAAGTGGACGCCCATGCCGTCGGTGTACTGGTAAGACGCCGGGAGCGTCGCCAGGTCCGGCTCCTTGAACTTGTCGCCTGCCTTGAACGTGCGGTCGAAGACGGCGCGCGTCAGCAGATTGCGCATCTTCAAACGCACGAGCGTCTGCCCGCCGCGGGCCGTGGGCTTGGAGATTTCGACGTCCAGGCAGTGGTACGGCGCGTTCTCGTATTCGAAGAACATCTTCCGCTTGATTTCAATCGCTTCGAGCAGGCTCGCCATCAGTCTCATTCTAGTGCCGAGCGGCCGCGCGCGACCAACGCGTCATACTCGGCCGGCGTATCGACATCCGCAAACGCGCCTTCGTCAGTCACCTCGACATCGCCCGCTGCCGACGCGTGCGCGCGGACGATCACGTTCGCGCCCTGCGACGGATCGATCGCGCGCAGCGGATCGAAGAGCGTCCGATCGATCAGCACCGGATGGCCGTGCCGCCCGCCGCGCACGGGCCGCACGATCGGCGCGCGCGTCTCACGATACCGCTGGACGAGGGCGCGCACCGTCGACGCCGCGACGAGCGGCACGTCGACCGGCGACACGAGCGCCGCAACGACGCCGGGGTGATCGACGGCCCGCAGGCCGGCGAGGAGCGAGGTCAACTGCCCCGCTTCGTAGTCCTTGTTGAAGACGAAGCGCGCGTCCGTTCCGCGGCGCTGCAGCGCATCGACGATCGCCGCCGCCTCATAGCCGACCACCACGACGACATCGTCAATCCCGGCGGCGCGGAACGTGGCGACGAGGTGCGTCAGGAACGTCTCGGCTGTCTCGCCTGGGCCGAGCGGCAGGAGCGCCTTGGATCGTCCCATCCGCGTCGACTTGCCGGCGGCGAGGAGAATGGCGGGAATGCCGGCGGGGATCACGCCGGGGATCGTAGATCCGAACGGCGCCCTCATGCGCTAAAATTGCGGTCATGACCGACGTCGACCTCCACATTCGCTGTCAGCGCTGCGGCACGCAGATGGACATGCGCGATCCCGGGCCGGGCCAGGCCTGGACGCCGGATCAGTTCTGGGTCTGTCCCCGGTGCGGCCGCCACTTCTGGTCGACCTATCCGACATCTGGCCGCGAGAAAGCGAAACCGGCCACCGAGCCCGCGTCGTGACAAGTAACGACATGTCGGCGGAGGTGTTTATGACTCGCTTCGTTCTCGATGACGACATCGACGATGACGACGACGACGAAGACGATGACGAGGACGGCAACGGAGACGACGAAGACGATGAGGACGAGGATGAGGACGACGAGGAGCCTGAAACGTGGCAAGTCACGGCACTGGCTTGACTTCCGGCGTCCGACTGCCTAGACTGGGCCGAATTTCCAGCTCAATTGAGGGCCACAATCGGCCTGGCTGGGAACGGAGGCTTCGGGTATGCCGACGGGCACAATTGCACGGCTCCTCATCGACAAAGGGTTCGGGTTCATCCGCGACGAAGGCGGCACTGAGCACTTCTTTCACCGCAGCTCGGTCCGAGGTGCGGTATTCGAGTTGCTGCGCGAGGGACAGCGCGTCGAGTTCACGCCAGAGGATTCGCAAAAGGGTCCGCGCGCGGGCGACGTCCGTCTGATCGAAAGTTAGCCTTCCGCTCCGCGAGGCCGGTCCGGCGCAGTCCGGGCCGGCTCCTCGCACGTCCGTTCTTCTGTCACAATCATTTCGGAAGCGAACGGGGCCCGGTGGCCCTCCCGGTCTTCAAAATCGGTTGCTCCCTGCTCACGCGGGGAGGCTCGGTTCGACTCCGAGGCGCTTCCGCCAAACCTAAATCGCTGACAACACCGCGTCGAGGTCGCTGAGATCCGCGAACACCACGTCCGCGCCGGCGGCGCGCAGCGTCTCGACGTCGTAGCCGCCGGTCGCCACGGCGATCGACCGCGCGCCTGACGCCGCCGCGCACGCCACATCGAGCGGCGTGTCGCCGACAACAACCACGTTCGACCCGGCAACCGCGGGCCCGCCGCACGCGCGGATGCGCGCCAGCGCTTTCGGCAACAGTCCATTCCGATCAGGCGCGGCGTCTCCAAACGCGCCGCACGGAAAATAGCGCCACAGGTCGAAGTATTCGAGCTTCACCCGCGCCGCTTCTTCGTAGTTGCCGGTGAGGAGCGCGAGATACATGTCAGACCGACCGGCCAGCGCGTCGAGCAGGGGGCGGACGCCCGGCATCACGCGCTTGCCGGAAACGGGGCGCTCGATTTCTCGAACGAGGTGCGCGAGGTAGACATCGCGGAAGCGCGCGAGTTCGTCGGGCGGGATCGCGTGCGCGGCGGCCGCGTCGGACAAAATCCAACTGTCCGTGCGGCCGGGCATCGAGATCTCGCGGAAGGCGTCGGGGATGTCGAACAGATCTTCGAAGGCGTGCGTCATCGCGCGCCCACCCGCCCCGCCGGTGAGCACAAGCGTACCGTCGATGTCGAAAAGGATGACTTTGATTGTGTGTCAGTCGCCGGTCGTCAGGCGGCCTCGCTGCGAACGCTGCCGGCGCGCGGCCCTTTGGCCGACGGCTCTTCCTCGAAACTGACGCGCTGGCCTTCGTTCAACTCATCGAAACTGCCTTCCACCGAACTGCGATGAAAGAACCATTCCTGGCCGCCTTCATCGCGAATGAACCCAAATCCTCTGTCCCGAACGAGTCGCTTGATCGTGCCGGTCGGCATCCGAGTCTCCTTGGGCGCATATGCCCGAGATCGGATTATCAATATCCGTTCCAGTACCTCGGGCCGGCGGATCGGCGATTTCTGAGCCGGCCGCCGGGCCAGCTCATCCGGCGGCCGACGCCAATTGCACAGCCTGTGTACAATCCTCACCTCAAGGAGACACATATGCGCACATCGCACGCAGTCGCCGCGGCCCTGGCGGTTTTCCTGGCGCCGGCCCTGGTGGTGACAACGTCAGCACAGGCTCAGAAATCGACCGCCAAGCCGGTCGCCGCGAAAAAGGCGGCGACGCCGCAAGGGCACGGGACCGTCGTCGCCCAGGCGCATGCGACGATCGCGGGCCAGGGTATCACCGGTTCCGCGGACTTCACCGAACGAAAAAACGGAACGGTTACGTACGTTGAAATTCATCTGACCGCGAAAGGGCTGACGCCCGGCCTCCACGGCGTCCACCTTCACGCGGTCGGCAAGTGCGAACCCGACTTCGCGGCGGCCGGCGGACATTTCGACCCAGGTCCCGCAGGGAACGTGGATCCCGACGCCAACCACCCGTTCCACATGGGCGACCTGCCGCAGCTCGTCGCCGGCGCGAACGGCGAGGGGACGCTCGACGCGATCACCACGCGAGTGACGCTCACCGATGGTCCGCTGACGCTCTTCGACGCCGACGGCTCGGCCATCGTCATTCACGGCAATCCGGATCAAGGCATCACCGGTGAGCACGGGTCGGGCGTGAGCGGAGGCCCGAGAGTCGCCTGCGGCGTGATCGAGAAGAAGTAATTCTCAGCGGCGCCGAAACCACCCGCGTTTTTCGGCCAGCCGCCCCGTCGCCGCGTCGAGCGTCAGCACGCGGGTCGCCACGGCGCCCGCGAACACTTCATCCGCCGTCGCGGCGACGATGGCGAAGCCGCGCCGCGCGGCGATCGCGCGCATGTGCCGGCCCATCGGCGCCGCCTCGGCGCGGGGCACCTCCGCCGTCGGGTGTTCGAGCAGCAGGATCGCCGGATCGAGCGCAAGGGCGCGCCCCAGACGGACGCGCATGCGGGCGGTGTGATCCAGCTCCCCGAGCGGACGCCCCCAGGCCGCTTCCGGCAGCTCCGCCTCGCGCGCCAGCGCTTCGGCGCGCACTCGGACCTCGTCGCGCGGCGGCTCGATCTCCAGGGAGAACGGTATCGAGAGATTCTGAATCACCGACAGGCCGTCGAGCAGCACGGCACGCTCGCTCACGATGCCGAAGCGGTCGACGAGGGCCAGCCAGTCGGCGCTGTCGGCGATCTCGGAGGTCGGCCGGCCAAAGATCTTCACTTCCCCGCGATCGGGCACCGTCGCACCCGTGACGAGATTCACGAACACCTCCGCCGTCACCTGATCGAGGCCGAGGATCGCGACGTGCTCGCCGGCGCCGACCGCCAGCCGTTCGATTCTGAGCGGACGCAAACCCCGGTACTCTCGTGAAACGTCGGTCAGCTCGAGGACGGGAGCGCTCACGAACGCAGGAGGCGGTTCACTTCGTCGACGATGCGGGTGGATTCGGTGAGGGCGGCGATCTCGGTCCTGAGCGCGGCGAGGTTGCACGCGATCGCCCCATAGGCAATCATCGCGTGCACGATCGGCGGCAGGACGCCGGTGTCGACGCTCGCGCCCAGAATGGCGGTGGTCATCGTGACGGCCATCGCGAGAGTGGCGATCGAGAATACGGGCTTGCGCGCGGCGGCGATCCGGCGATACTGATCGCCGGCGAGCTGCCCCTCGGCCATCGCGTCCTTCACCGCTTTCCCCTTGCCGATGAGGTAGAACATCATCATCGAATGCGCCAGCAGAATCACCAGCGTCGAAAAGATGCCGAAGGAGATGTGGCGCCAGATGTCGGCGCTCCCGGCCACGCGGAGCCCGAAGAAGGCAGTCGTAATCAGTCCGATCAGTCCGAGACCAACGGCGGTGAGTAACGCGGCAGACACGGACACAGTATGACGCAAAATCGTCTGATCGCCATCGCCGCCGCGCTGACGCTGCTCGCCGCGCCGCATCCGCGCCAGTACCGCTTCACGATGGAGTACTTCAATTTCGATGCGAAGGGACAGTGCCTTCAGAAGCAGCGCATCGTCGGCGAGTACACGGCCGGCGAGCCGGGAGACGATGTCCGGTGGACGCACGTGACGCTGGCGACCGCGGACTCGCTGACGGGCGGATACGCGCGCGAGGAGCCGCAGACGTACATGGAAGGGTTCAGCTATTCGCCCGCGCGCGAGCGGATCTTCTCGTCCGACTTCTTCAAGGCCTTTCCGCCGATGGCGACACAGGCCAGGAATCTCGTGTGGGACACGTTCATGTTCGACACCTTTGCGCTCGACCTGAACAGGGTCAAAGCGGGTTCGCCCTATCACGTGCCTGCGTGGGCCGTGCCGTTCGCCGGGGCCGGCTCGTTCACGCACACCGACATTCAGCTCACGTGGGTCGGTGTGGTCGAGCGCAACAAGCAGGAATGCGCGCTCATCCGCTATGAGGCGTTCTTCAACACCATCGAGCACGAGCTGCCCGGCATGCAGCTCGTCGGCCGCAGCGATTACTGGGGCGACATGTGGGTCGCGCTGGCGAGCGGCGAGATCGAATACGCCACGCTGTACGAGGAGGTGGCCGGCGAGCTGCGTGTGTCCGCGCAGGCCGCGCCGCGGGTCGTCAACGTGGTGCGGAAAGGCGCCTTCGAGAGGCTCCCGATCGCGAACGCTCGTTAGCGCGCGGCCGCCTTCCGCCGGAGGAGCGCGTCGTACGCGGCGCGCGGGAGCGACACGCTGCCGGGCGAGACCGCGCCGTGCGATTCGTCGCCGTGATAGTCCGATCCGCCTGATACGGCGAGGCCGAGCCGATCGGCCAACGCGATGTAGCGGGCCGTCTGCTCGCCGTCCTGCTTGGTGTGGTACGCCTCGAGCGCATCGAGGCCCGCCTCGGCGAACTCCGGAATCCATTCGTCCCGGCCGACGAGCCCGGGATGCGCGATCGAGGCGACGCCGCCGGCGGCGTGGATGCGCGCGAACACGTCTTCGGGCGGCGGCGCGAGGCGCGGCACGAACGCCGGACGTCCGCGCGACAGCCAGCGTTCGAACGCCTCGCCCGTCGTCGCGCAGTAGCCGCCCTTGACGAGCGCGCGGGCGATCCACGGCCGGCCGGCCGATGTGGCCGGGTCGTCGATCCCGGGCTTGAGCACGGCGTCGGCGTCGAGCTCGACGCCGCTCATCGCGAGCCGGAGGATCATCTGCCGGACCCGATCGACGCGGCGCCGCCGCTGGTCCGCGAGGAAGGAGACGAGCGGCGGCGATGCCGTGTCGATGAAATAGCCGAGCACGTGGACGTCGGCCGCATCGCGCACGGACGTGAGCTCGATGCCGGGGACGAACTCGATGCCGGCGTCGGCGCATGCGGCCGCGGCCGGCCCGCAGCCGGCGACGGTGTCGTGATCGGTGACGCCCAGCACGGTGACACCCGCCGCCGCCGCCGCCG
>OCZT010005408.1_pt1 | contig 12755 bp, 8 predicted proteins | sample 1539031 | NCBI WGS metagenome assembly OCZT01 (sample SAMEA3539308, study PRJEB22396) | soil metagenome | biome: tundra; feature: field; material: soil | place: USA | collected 2010-05 | depth 0.15 m | reverse complement strand
AAAACATAACAGAAAAGAACCCTAAAACATATGAAAAGAACCCTATTGGTAACCGCATTTGTGGGAGCAACCCTGCTCTCGATGCAAGTAACGCAGGCGCAGATCTACCGCGAGGTCTTTGGTAATAACACTGCTGCCAATAACTTACTCAGCACTGTCGGATGGTCTGGAGCTTGGGGGGCGGCCGCCACAGACTCAGCCGCCGGTGGCATGATTGCAAATAATTTCGGTGTCTCCGCCGCACTCGGCGACCCTCAAAACCTCGGCAACATCGGGGCCCCGCTCGAGCTCTCTCAAGCCAATGGCTTGCTGTTCACCAGCGGCGGTACGGCCGCCACCATGAACTGGATCGCCTACACGACCTACACCGTGGACCCCATCGCTACGCCGATCTCGGACATCTCCTTCTACGCCGGAAGTGCTGCCAACGCCGGGGTTATCCCTGGGTTCCGCATTGCCGTCCAGATTGGCGGTAATTGGTATGCCTCCACCGCGGTACTCGCCAACACTGTCGCCGTCGCGTCTGCCGGCAATTTCAACACCCTCGCACAAAAGCTCACCTTCAACTGGACAACCGCCTCCAATGCTTGGGACTCTTTGAGCTTCACCCCTACTACCACTCTGGTCCTCGGCAGCACTTTGGGATCGGACCTTCCCGGGGGCAACGTCACCGCCTTCGGACTGTATTCTGACCAGTTGACTGGTACCGGCGCGACCCGCCGCTTTGATACGTTTCAAATCGACCCCGTTCCCGAACCAAGCAGCGTGGTGTTGGTACTGTCCGGTGTCGGTTTGCTGATAAGCCTCCGCCGTTCTCGCAAAGCCTGATCTGTTGACAAAAGAGCTGTTTTTCTCGCGGGGCGAACCGGAGTCGGTTCGCCCCGTTTACTGTTTCAGGGGATCTGAAGTTATGACTTGCAACAACGCCGTTGTTCAACGGTTACGAATCTTCATATTTCTGATTCTCGACAAAATTAGATTTAAGCAATTGCCAGATTGCCGCACCCAGAACGACACGATAATCGGAGCTTGATGCCACAAGCAGACAAGACACCAGACTTGGGCGTTTTGCTCCACACCGCTAAACGGATGATTTGCCGTAAAACAAGGCTGGAATAAGCCTTGAAACAGAGTGTGTCAGGCTCGGAACGGTAAAGCTTCCTCGTTCGATTCCGCCCCGCGCCTAGTTAAATCACCTGTATTTACAGGGGTTTGCTGCGATTCTGGGGTCAGAGTTTCACCGGAAACTTCACCTGGTTGGCTGCCCGTTCAGAAATTGGCTTCTGCTCGGATACCGCTTGCCCACTGCTCGCCAACGCGAAAAGTGCCGATGGCTTCACACTCATAACCATGAGTGAAGCAATGAAACAACCATTCGGTATGGACACTCAGAGTTTGTCTGGCCGAGGATGAAGTTGATGGATTCAGGTTTCGCGATTTGGACCGCAGTGAATTTGGGTTCCATAGCAATTGCAAATTTGCTTCGTTTGGGTGTCCGGTCAAGCCAGCATCGCGTTTCCAGCCAATGCGTGTAAGGTAGCCGACCAACCCCCAAAACAGCGCATGTGTGTTGTTTGCCGTGCTGCCATCAAAAAACGGTGACTCGACCGGCGCAGAAGTCTTTTCTGCACAAGGTTTTGCGATTGCCTAAAATCCGCCGCGGCTTACGATGCTTGCCACGTGAGACGGAAGTCTTTTACGTGGCTTGCCGCGTGAGGTGAAACCTTTTACGCTGTCACCGCGTGAGGCTGAACGCCTTTTACGCGTGCCCACCGCGTGGCAAAGCTTTACGCGGCATGGGTATGGGAAAAGAACTACGGCAATGTCCACCGATCTGACATTCATCACGAACGAATCAGGCAAAAGCCTGCGCGACCGCTTCGGTGTCTTGCTCGGTGACGACACGCGCCTGTTCGATTGTCTCGTCGGCTATTTTTTCATCAGCGGTTTCCACAAACTGCATCCCGCGCTCACGAAGACGGAGAAGATTCGGATTCTCATCGGCATCAAGACCGACGGGGCAACTTACGAACTGATCCAAACCGCGAAAGAGCAGCAGGAGTTTGTTTTGGAATCCCACGCCCAAGTCAGGGAGCGCGTGCCGGGTGAAATCTTGGGCGAACTCCAAAAATCCGGTGACAGTTCGGACATTGAAGATGGCGTCCGCAAATTCGTGGAATGGATCAAGTCCGGCAAACTGGAAGTCCGCGCTTATCCGTCGGAGCGCCTGCACGCCAAACTTTACATCATGACCTTCCACGAGGGCGACCGCGACAAGGGCCGGGTCATTACCGGTTCGAGCAACTTCACCGAGGCGGGCTTGCAGAACAATCTGGAGTTCAACGTCGAGTTGAAGAACCGCTCCGACTATGACTTCGCCATCCAGAAATTCAACGAACTTTGGGCCAAATCCGTGGACGTGACCAAGGATTACGTCACGACCATCGAGGTCAAATCGCCGTTCGCGCAGTTCACGCCCTACGAACTGTATTTGAAATTTCTTTACGAGTATTTCCGTGGCGAACTCAACTTGCCCGACGAAATCGAGGCCATGTATCTGCCCACGGGCTTCAAGAAATTGAAATATCAGGAGGAAGCCGTGCTGAATGCGCGCAAGGTTCTCGATGAATACGGCGGCGCGTTTCTGTCCGACGTGGTCGGCTTGGGCAAAACCTACATGTCCGCCTTGCTCGCCCAGCACCTCAACGAACCTTGCCTCGTCATCGCCCCGCCGCACCTGCTTGACGAACACAACCCCGGCTCGTGGCCGAATGTATTCCGCGACTTCGGCGTTCGCGGCTTTCTGTGCGAGTCCCTCGGCAAACTGGAATCGCTGCTGGATCGCGACCTCCAGAAATTCACCACCGTCTTCATTGACGAGTCGCACCGCTTCCGCACCGAGGACACGCAGAGTTATGAAATGCTCGCGCAGATTTGCCGTGGCAAGCGCGTCGTTCTGGTTTCCGCCACGCCGCTCAACAACACGCCGCAGGACATCTTGAGCCAGATCAAACTGTTCCAGCCCGGCAAAAACAGCACCATTCCGAACGTCCGCAATCTCGAAGCGTTCTTCGGGAAAATGCAGCAAAAGCTCAAGAGACTGGACCGCCAGCGCGACCGCGAGCAATACTTCAAGATCGTCCGCGAAAACGCCCGGGAGACCCGCGAGAAAATCCTCAAGTTCCTGATGATCCGCCGCACACGCACCGAGATTGACAAATACTATGGCGAAGACTTGAAGCGTCAGAGTTTGAAGTTTCCCGAAGTCGCCAACCCCGAACCGCTCTTCTACAAGTTCAACAAGGTCGAGAACGAGGTTTTCAACGAAACGATTCGTTCGCTGGAGCACGATTTCAAATACGCCCGCTACACCCCGCTCGCCTATTACACCGGCAAGCACGACGAACAGGAAGTGCAGAGCCAGCGCAACCTCGCCAAGTTCATGAAAATCCTCACGGTGAAGCGGCTCGAAAGCAGTTTCACCGCGTTTCTGTCCACGCTCGGGCGCTTCATCCACACTTACGAGCGCGTCATTGCGGAGTTTCAGAAGGGACACGTCTTCATCAGCAAGAAGCACATCGGCAAAATTTTTGAACTGCTCGAATCCGACGATCAGGAAGGCATCGAGCGGCTGTTGGAAGAGGACAAGGCCGAAAAACTTTCCGCCGGAGATTTCCGGCCGGATTTCATCACCGACCTCGAAAACGATTTGAAGACCCTGAAAGCCATCCGCGACCACTGGAAAAAAGTCACCCGCGACCCCAAATGGGAATCATTCCGCAGTATCCTGAAAAATAATCCGCTGCTCAAAAGCGGCAAGCTCATCATCTTCAGCGAGTCCAAGGAAACCGCCGACTACCTGGCTGCGAAAATCCGCGCCGAAGTCGAACCCAAAACTCTGCTGTTCACCGGCCAATCGCTTAAATCCGTCCGCGAGGATGTCATCGCCAACTTCGACGCCAAGGCGTATCGGCCAAAGGACGACTACCGCATTCTGGTCGCCACCGAAGTCCTTTCCGAAGGCGTGAATCTTCACCGCTCCAACACCGTCATCAATTACGACATCCCGTGGAATCCCACGCGCCTCATTCAACGCGTCGGGCGCGTCAACCGCGTGGACACCAAGTTCGACAAGATTTACACCTACAACTTTTTCCCGACCGAGGAAGGCAACGACCTCATCAAGCTCCGTGAAGCTGCCGAAGCGAAAATCCACGCTTTCATCCAAATGCTCGGCGCGGACGCACGCCTGTTGACCGAGGGCGAGGAAATCGTCTCGCATGACCTTTTCGCCAGGTGGAATTCCAAGAAGACCATCACCGGCGAAGACGAGAACGAGGAAACCGAACTCAAATTCCTCACGGAAATCCGCACTGTCCGTGACAAACAGCCCGACATTTTTGAGCGCATCAAACGCCTGCCGAAAAAAGCGCGTTCCACCCGCATCTTGTCTTCCGATCCCGCCGTCCAAAACTATCCAGCGCTGCTCTCCTACTTCCGACAAGGCAAGCTTGATAAGTTTTTCCTTTGTGCATCCGGCAAACAGCCGACTGCCGAACTCGATTTCATGTCCGCCGCGAAAATATTGAAGCCAACCGACAGCAAAGAAGTCCGCCAGTCCATCCCGCGTGAGTTTTACGACTTGCTAGACCGGAACAAAGCCGCGTTCGTTACCGCCACCACCGCCGAAGCCGAGCAAGCCGAGTCAACGCATCGGGGCGACCGCAATGCCGCCTACATCTTAAAACGCCTCAAACCCAAAGAGATTCGCCGTTGCCAGCAGTTCACGGAAGACGATGAGGAATTTATCGGCAAAGTCATTCGGCTGGTGGAGGAAGGCTCGCTGCCCAAACGCACTGCCAAGGAACTCGCCGCGAAATTGAAGGATGAAATCCAGCCGCTCAAAGTCCTGGCGATTCTGCGCCATGACATCAAACGCGAACTTTTCCAGGCCAGTCCGGCCTCGCATGCGAGTCAGGCGCTTGCGCCGCGCGAAGTCATCCTGTCATCATTCCTTGTGAACCGCCATGAAGCCTGAACAAGCTCGCGCACTCGTAACCGAGACTTTTCCGCAGACCTTCGATAAAGGGCGCTTCCATCATTTCGTAAAAGAATTGCTGAACGGCTTCGATGAAAGCAAAGCCGCGCCGATGGCCGTGCCCGATGCTTTTGCGCCGCACGTCCGCAGTTGCTCGCGTCTTGGCACTTACGAATCGCCCGACGGAGAACTCGCCGACGTGCTTATCGTCAAGACCACTGAACCGTGGAAACTTGAACGCACCCGCACCGCGCTCCGCGATTTCGTCGCGCACAAATTGAAACGCGGCGACAGTTACAAGGAAGCCGGACTCGTCGCCTTCGTTGCGCCAGATGCGCGTTCATGGCGATTCTCCTTTGTCCGCATGGAATACGAATCCAAGCGCGACCCCAAGACTGGAAAAATCGCCGTCGAGGAACGCCTCACGCCTGCCCGCCGTTTTTCTTACATCGTCGGCGAAAATGAGAGTTGCCATACCGCGCAAAGCCGGTTTCTCGACTTGTTGCAAGACACCGAGACCAAACCGCCGCTGGCGAAAATCGAAGAAGCCTTCAGCGTCGAAACTGTCACCGATGAATTTTTCCGGCAATACAAAGAATTGTTCCTCGGCCTGAAAGACGAACTGGACAAACTCGCCAAGAAAGACCCGACCATCGCCGGGGAATTTGCGGAAAAGAAAGTCAAGACGGAGGACTTCGCCAAGAAACTCATGGGGCAGATTGTCTTTCTCTACTTCCTGCAAAAGAAAGGCTGGCTGGGCGTGCTCAAGGGCGGCGATTGGGGCAGCGGCCCGCACAATTTCCTCCGCCGGCTTTTCAGCGCGAAATTCGGCGACTACAAAAACTTTTTTAACGACATTCTTGAACCACTTTTCTACGGCACACTGGCAGATGACCGCACGAAAGAAAAAGACTGGTCTGATAAATTCAACTGCCGCATCCCGTTCCTCAACGGCGGACTCTTTGAACCGCTACGCGATTACGATTGGAATAAGACTGACATCATCATTCCCAATAGAATTTTTGCCAATTCCGATTTTGTCGAGCAGGGCGTCACCGGCACTGGCATCCTTGACGTATTCGACCGCTACAACTTCACCGTCAACGAAGCCGAGCCGCTGGAAAAAGAAGTGGCCATTGACCCCGAAATGCTCGGCAAAGTTTTCGAGAATCTGCTCGAAGTGAAGGAGCGCAAATCCAAAGGCTCGTTCTACACCCCGCGCGAGATCGTCCACTACATGTGTCAGGAAAGCCTCATCAACTACCTCGACACCGCCGTCAATTCGTCCGCTGAAATCATCGGCAGGGAAAAACGCAAGCAGGCTTCGTTCGGCGACGAGAAAGCCGAACAAACCTTGCTCACCGCCCCGGCCTATCGCGAACTTGTCCCCCGCGCTGATCTCGAAACCTTCATCCACTCTGGCGATCAAGCTTCCCACTTTGAAGCCGCCCGCGTCGAAGGAACGGATTACAAACGCCGATTACCCAAGACCATTCAAGACCACGCCCGCTTGCTCGACGTTGCGCTGAAAGAAATAACCGTGTGCGACCCCGCCATCGGTTCGGGCGCGTTTCCAGTGGGCATGATGCAGGAAATCGTCCGCGCCCGCGCTTCGCTCACGCCCTACTTGGAAGATGAAATCAAAAAGGACAAGCAACTCTCGGAAGAAGAACGAGAAAGGCGGCTCAAAGGATTGGCGGCCAAGACAACTGTTTACGCCCTGAAAAAACACGCCATCCAGAACTGCCTTTACGGCGTGGACATTGACCCCGGCGCGGTGGAAATCGCCAAGCTGCGCCTCTGGCTCTCGCTCGTGGTGGACGAGGACGACGTTAAACAAATCAAACCGCTGCCCAACCTCGATTACAAAATCGTCGTCGGAAATTCACTTCTTGGAGTGGAGAAAAATCTTTTCAACGCGGAACTATTCAAGCGACTTGAAGAGTTGAAGCCAAAATACTTCGACGCCACCGACCGGAAGCAGAAGGAAAAATTCAAACACGAGATTGACGGCCTCATCCACGAACTGACCAACGGCAAGGAAGCCTTCGACTTCGAGATTTATTTCTCCGAAATCTTCCACCACAAAAAGGGCTTTGACGTGGCAATCGCGAATCCGCCATATGGTCGGCTTCTCACTCCGTCAGACGAACAGCGTGTTGGGCAGCAAATTCCAGAATTCCGTGCGACCAGTGATGTCTTTGTCGCCTTTATTCTGCGCGGACTTTCTCTCACGTCAACTGGCGGGGCATTGTCGTTCATCATCCCAACAGCATGGCTTGGCGGCCCGAACTATTCTGGTTTGCGAGCATCGCTTCTGAAGAAGTGTATCAATCAAGTTATCGCGCTTCCTTTTGATATGTTCGAGGCTGCTTATGTGGATACGCTGGTTTTGCAGGCTCAAAACAAGCCGCTTCCACCCGACCACTTTGTGCGAGCGTTTACTTATCCCAAACGCGCCGAACTTCGGCAGTTCATACCTGGGCCGTGGGAAATAATTCCACAGTCGGAATGGGAACGCACGACCGACAAGAAGTTCCTTTTGACGAAAGGGATGGTAGAACTCGCGGCCAAATTCCAAAAGCATTGTCGGCGCACTTGCGCCGACGTTGTTGAAATGAAGCGTGGCGTTCTTTTCGACCGCTCACTCTTAACAAGCAAGAAGAGTGGCACAAATTCACACAGATATTTTGAGGGGGACGTTTATCGGTATCAGCTTAATTTCGTCGCACCGAGTTGGGTCGAGTTTGGATCAGACATGAAGGAGCGCCCCCAAGAGTTCCGTTGGTTTGAGAGTGAAAGGATTCTGTTGCGGCGTCTTGTGAATCGCCAGCAACGGCTGATGGCGACACTCGTTACGGAAACCTTCATCACGAACAAGAATCTTTATTCACTGTTGCCCAAAAGGGGTGCGCCTGCGATACGAGCCTTGCTTGGCATCTTGAACAGTTTTTTGCTATCCCGGCTCTACATCGAGGCGGTTAGCCAAGCAACGAAGGATGATTTTCCGCAGGTCACAATTACGGATTTGCTTCGCCTGCCTATTCCCACAGAGATTTCGGCAAACGACGAAAAGCAGTTGAGCAAATTGGTTGACCGCATTTTATCGGCGAAGCAGCGCGACGCCGGAGCGGACGTGAGCGCGTTGGAGCGGGAGCTGGACGAGTTGGTGTATGCGCTCTACGGCCTGACGCCGGAAGAAATTGATCTCGTGAAAGGCACAGCCAAAACGTGACCGTGTGCTATGAATAACGAAGCTCCAATGATCGAAATTCCAGTGGTTATCCGAAATGGGAAAGTGGAATTTCTATACGGCACGCTTCCGCCATTGAAAGAAAAAATCATCGGCAGTCTCGCCATTCCTGTCTATGGCTTTCAAAATCCAAAAGACGTTGAGCGGTTGTCGCGGACGGAAACAGTTGTATTCCTTTCTGCCGGAACAACATTGCACGCGCCGATGAAAGACATTCCTTACGAGGAAATTATTTTGGAAGAACCGCTCCGGCTGACATTTCGTGGCACAAAGAAACCCGTCCTCGAAGATTGCCGCTGCAAGCTCCCGTCGCTCAAAATCACAGTCCGCAGCCTCAATGAGGCTTACACCAAGCTTTCAGAAAAATTTGAACCGCATCGGCGCGGCCACGGCGGCAACGTGTTTCAAAAGGTGTTCTATCTTCCGCCCGGTCAGCACCACTGGCAACCGCTTGATGAATTGCGACTTGCGAAACAAATCGAATTTCAGAAAAAGCTATTCTCCCCGACGCCGGAGAAAATCAACCTTGTGGAAGGCGCGCAGAAATAACGAATATGACTGTCAACATCGTTGAAATCATAAGTCGCAGCACCCAGGGCATCACCCGGCCTTTTCTTTGTCGGGGTGACGACGGCTGGCTTTATTACGTCAAAGGCCACGGTGCAGGCCGGCAGGCGCTCATCGCGGAATGGATCGCTGGAAACTTGGGCAAACGTCTCGGTCTGCCGATTCCTGATTTCAAGCAGGCCGTCATGCCCGATGAATTGATCCGCTTGAGTGCCCGTGAGGAGATCGCCGATCTGGGCGCTGGCACCGGCTTTGCGTCGCAATTGATTCTTAACACCGACGAACTGACATACCTTTACATCGGCCAGATTGACGAAGCGTTACGCGCAAAAATTCTGCTGTTTGACTGGTGGACTGCCAATGGCGACCGGACGTTGACCGAACACGGCGGGAATCCCAACATTCTGTGGGTTCATCACGACCATAAACCTTACGTCATTGACCACAATCTGGCATTCGATAAAACTGCGCTGGCGGATTTCTGGTCGCAGCACATTTTTCTGGAATCACGCGCCGCGTGGACACCCGCGTTCCGGCAATCCATGGAATCACTGATGCGCGCCGCCTTGCAGGAGCTTGAACATTGGTGGGCGGAAATGCCGCCCGGATGGACAGATACGCCAACGGGCGTTACATTTGAGTCAGTTAAAAAAATGCTGTGGCGGTTTGAATCCGATTCAGCCAAATTCTGGGAGGCCGCATGAATAAATTTGTTTGCAACTACGCCATTGCCCGTTTTCGCCCTTACCGCGAAACCGGTGAATTCGTCAATGTGGGCGTCGTTTTGCTCTGCCCGCAACTGGACTTTTTCGGCCACAACTTTGAGCGCCGGAAGCACAAGCGCATCACCGATTTTTTCCCCGAACTGGACTTTGATATCTTCAAAACCGGTTTGGGCGGCCTGCTGAAGGAGTTGGCGCGTGTGACCGGGCGGAATGAAGAAACCAAGCAGTTTGTGCTCGGTGCCGAGGCGCAGATTCGCATTGCCGCCTTCAAGGAGTTGGTGCGGACGCGCGAAAGCTTGTTCCATTTCGGCGAAGTCGGCACCGTGCTGGCCGATGACCCCAAAGCCAAATTGGCGGAGCTGTTTGATTTTTACATCAAACGGCAGTTCGCCCGTGACCGCGAGTATCAGGAAATTATCATGCGGCGTCGCTTGGGAGATTTTCTGCAAAAAGTGAACCTCGCGCGTTTTTACAAACAAGACCAGCGCGTCGGTGATGACAATTACAACGTTATTTTGCCGTTTGTGCATTTTGAGGGGAATACACCACGCAAAGCCATCAAACCGCTCCACATGGACAAACCCATGACGACCGACATTTATCGCCACGGCGACGCCTGGGTTTCCACCGTCCGGCGGTTGCGCCAGATTGACCGTTTGCCGAAAGACTTCCTCTTCGCCGTGCGCTACCCCGGCATCAAAGCCAAAGGACAGGCCGCCGCTCAAGATATTTGCAACGAATTGCAAAGTCTCGGCACCCAAACCGTGCCGTTCGCGGACACCGAGGCCATCCGTCGTTTTGCCCAAATTTGAGTCGGCAAATGAATCCGTCAGGCTGGTAAATAACCTGCTGACGATTGGGATAATTCGAACCATGCACTTCACCATTGATCGAAAGCGGTTGGTCAAAATGCTCGAAAGCGTCCGGCGCAAGTTGTCGGGACAAAAGAAAACGGACAAAGAGGTGCGGTTGTATGCGTGTGCGGCGCGCGTGTTTGTGGAGGCGAACGGCTTGTCCCGTGAGAACGCCATCCCGAAAAACTCTGGCACGCCCAGCCCTTATCGCAGAACGGCGCAACTTCCGAGAAGATGGAGTCATGGGAAGATGGAGTCATTGCTTCGCGACAAGCTCGAACCGATGTTGCAGCTGGAACTGGAGCATCGCGGTCTGGCCAAGGGCAGTCGCGGATTCGAGACCAAGCTGATCGGCTGGGTGGAAGCCATTTCGTAATCTGTCCGCGCAGCCATGCCCCAAATCTTCAACAACATTTATCGGTTCGAGCGGGAGTTGGGGAAAGGCGGCTTCGGAACGGTGTTCCTCGCCCGCGAGGATGTTTCCCATCGCCTCGTTGCCATCAAACAGTTGAACAGTCAGGACGCCACCCGCCAGGCTGCCATCGTTCACGAGATGCAGATGGTTTCGCAGTTCAACCACCCGAACATTGTCACCTATCATCACCATTTTTCTGAAGCCGGTTTGCTGTTCCTCGTCATGGAGTATTGCGCGGGCGGGAGCGTGCGTGATGCCATCGAAAACCGGAAGGTCACTCCCACCGAGGCGCTGAATTGGATTCAGACCATCGCCGAGGCGCTCGATTTCGTTCACGGCAAAAAAATCATCCACCACGACATCAAGCCGGACAACCTGCTTGTCGCGGAAAACGGCATGCTGAAAATTTCCGATTTCGGCATCGCGAACACCGGTGCAGGAACACGCGCCTACATGAGTCCCGAAGCGTTGACGTGGGACGACAACAGCGTCTTGGATGCGCGGGTGGACATCTACGCGCTGGGCGTGACGCTCATGGAATTGCTCACCGGCCAGAATCCGTTTTTCTACAAGACGCCGGAAGAAATTCAGGCCATGCACGATCAGGGCGACTTCCCCATCAAGTCGCTCCCCGGCTGGCAGCAGGAAATCATTCTGAAGGCCATCAACAAAGTGCCGGAGCTTCGTTTTCAATCAATGGGCGATTTTGCCGCCGCCATTAAATCGAAGCATGTGCCATTGTTGCTGGACAAGGATGCCATCCGCGCCGGCCAAGCAGCCGAGCGCGCCGAGCGGTCGCTCTCCACAAAAAAATGGACGCGGGCCGGGTCGCTCCTTGAGTTTGCCGCGCAAAAATACCCGAACAACGTCAATGTCTTGCGCGCTTTGGGAAGATTCCATTTGATGCAGCAGAAGATTGGCCGGGCCAAGAGTGCCTATGAGAAGGCCATCAAACTCAATCCGCGCATTGACGTTCAGAAAGATTTGGGCTGGATCAATCTCGCCTTGAAGGATTATCCCGCCGCGATTTCGCTCCTCAGCGACCATTTGCACCGCAACCCGTCCGACCTCGAAGCCCACAATCTTTTGTTACAGTGCTTTTACGAGACCGACCGCCATGACGTTGCCATTTCCTTGGCGCGTTCCATCCTGGACATCGAGCCGAACAATCCGTGTTTTGCCAACAACTACTACATCGCCACGCTGCTCCACAAAATGGGCCAGAAGATTCCGCCCGGCGACTTACTTGGGGAATACACGAACGCTTTCATCGCCTATAATTACTCCGTCGTCAACGAGTCCGTCCTCACCCACGCCTGGAAACAATCACCAACGCTCAAATCCAAACTGCTGTTCATGGATTACCGCTTCCGCAAACTTACGCGCAGCCAGCTATTTATTGCGGACGATCCCACCGCAAAAAAACCGCGCACAATTAACAAGCTCATCATCACCTTCGGTCGCGAGGGGTATCAGGCCAACGATGTTCAAGTCGCGGGCAGCACCAGCGTTTCCCGCCGTCACTGCGTAGTGGTGAACTGTCGCGATGATGTCTGGCTCTACGATCTCGAAAGCACCGGCACGCATGTCAATGGTGTGCGCGTCAAAGGCAAGCTGCCGCTGATAGGCAGAAACATTGTGCGCGTCGGAAGCAAGGAGTTCGTCATCACTAGCGATAAGGACAATCTCATTTGATAAGAAAACACGTCAGTCCTCACTTTTGACACTTTCCGCTTTTTCAATTCCGAAAAAGGGGTCAAACCCTAGTCTTGACGCAATTGTGAAAGGGTCCTTAAACGGGTCATTGTTTCGAGTCACTTACCGGCAGCGCGCGGGTCGTCATCTTTCAGCCACCACCTTGAAATTTTCCGGCACAAACATCAGCGGCATCCGGTCGTACAGC
>OCZT010005407.1_pt1 | contig 12755 bp, 9 predicted proteins | sample 1539031 | NCBI WGS metagenome assembly OCZT01 (sample SAMEA3539308, study PRJEB22396) | soil metagenome | biome: tundra; feature: field; material: soil | place: USA | collected 2010-05 | depth 0.15 m | reverse complement strand
AGCCGGCGCCCTACCACGGCTACTACTTCCGCATTCTGAAGGCCCAGGGTCCCGAAGCCGAGGGCGGCGCGATGGATTACGTGGTCAAAGATAAAATGATCGGCGGCTTCGCGCTGGCCGCCTATCCCGCCGAATACGGAGTCTCCGGCATCCAGACGTTCGTGGTCAACCATCGGGGCAAGGTCTACGAAAAGGATTTGGGCCCTACTACGGGCGTTCTGGCTCGCCAGATGGCGCACTTCAATCCGGGCAAGAACTGGAAAGTCGTGGCCGGGGAGTAAGAGCGTCTTCCTCGAGAATAGACGTTCGGTCGAGGAGACTGCCCGCGCTCCGGGCGGAGGCGGCATCGAGGTTGCCGGTGGGCTCGTCGGCCGGGACCGGCGCAGGGGCCAAGGTATCCCGTGTAATGGTCCAAGTGAAAGTCATGGCATTGGAGCCGTTTCAGGCTTGAGCAGGCTGGGGAGCTGCTCGGTTGCATGGCCCAGCGCACGGGCCAGGCTCAATTTAGCCAAATTGTGGGCGAAGACGCTGTCGATCAGGTCTAATTGGGCGCTGGCAACCGTTTGTTGCGCTTGCACCACCTCCACCGTATTGATCACGCCGGCTTCCATGCGGGCGCGGGTCATGTCCAGGGTTTCGCGGGCAACATGCAGATTCTGGCGCGCGACCTCGACCTGTCCGGCGGCGGCTTCGAGATCGAGGTAGGCCTGGCGGACTTCGGCTTCGATCTGCCCGCGGGTGTCGTCCAACTCGGCTTGGCGCTGCGCCAGCACCGCTTCGGCCTGTGCGATGTCGCCGGCGGTTCGCCCACCTTGCCACAGCGGAATGCTGACCGTGCCGACCACGGTGAAGGCTCCATGCGATTGGGCCGGGTTGGTGCCGATCACTTGGTAGTCGCCACTGACCGCGACCGACGGCAGGCGCTCGGCACGCGCAGCCGACAGGGCCTTGGCGGCTGCCTCCACCTGGGATTGGGCGGCTTTGAGGTCGGCACGCTGTTGAGCGGCCTGGGCCACAGCGGCATTCACACTCTCGACCGGCGCCGGGCTGAAAGGGAAGCTATCGGTGAGCTGATAGCCGGCATTGGGCGCGAGGCCGGTGAGTCGCGCCAGGTTGATCTTCTGTTTGGCGAGATCGTTGCGCAGGGTAATGATCTGCTGCTGTTGGGTGAGCGTCCGTACCTGGCTTTGGTCGACGTTGAGCTGCGCCAGCACGCCCTGCCGGTGTTGTTCGGTAGATTGATGGAAGACGGCATTGGCGGTGTCGAGCTGGGTTTGCGCGGCGTCCACGCGGGCTTGGGCCGCCAGCACCTGCAAATAAGCGCCGCCCACCGCCAGAGTGATGAGGTCGCGCGCATTCTGCAGGCTGTATTGGCTGGCGCGGGCGGTGGCTTGGGCGGAGCGGTAGTTGTTAAGCGCGGTCAGGTTCGCCACGGTCTGGGTGAGGCTGGCCTGGAGGGTGAAGTAGTTGAACGGGCCCGCGACGGTGGGAATGTGGAAGCCGGGCACGTTGATGCGCAGTCCGAGCGCGGCGAGATTGGTTTGCTCCACGGTTTCGCTGAGATTGCCGTTGATGTTCGGCAGCAGGGCGCTACGGGCCACCGTCACCTGCGCGCCGGTTTGACGTACGGTTTGCGCCAGGCCGACCGCGCCGAGGTTGTGGGCCAGGCCGCGCAGCAGCGCCTCCTGCAGCGACAGCTTGCCGGAAAAAGGCATGGCCGTGGTGCTGCGAGTGCTGCCGCTGTAGGGTCCGGAAATCTGCACGCTGGGGTTCAGGGTGTTGACGCTGGTGGTGGTCCCCGGCACGGGCTGTTCCGCGGCGCCGACCGAGCCGCCCTGATTGTTGCGGCCCGAGGCCGGCAACACGACCGCGGACGAGCCCCCGCTGGACGAAGACTGTGCGAAGGCGCTGCCCGCGCCTGCCAGGACGGTCAAAAGCACAATGCTGCCGAATGGTTTCATGGCATCTCCCGTCATTTCGAAATCGTTACCAATTTGCGCATGGCGGCCACCAACTGGCGCTGTTGGGCCGCGGAAAGCGCCGCCAACTGCCGCGCCTCGGCGCGTTGGGCGCGTGGCAGCGCCCGGGTGAACAGGCGGTCGCCGGCCTCGGTGCGCTGCACCCAATGCATGCGGCGGTCGCGCGGGTTGGGCTGGCGGCGCAGCCAGCCGCGGCGCTCCAAGCCGTCGATCACGGCCACCAGGGAGCTGGGGTCGAGGCCGCACAGGCCGGCAATCTCATGCTGCGGGACGTTGCCGCGGCCGGCGATGGCCAGCAGCCAGAACTCTCGGGCGCGCAGTTCCAAGGGCGCCAGGGCGCGATCCAGACGCCGGCGCGCCTCCAGCCAGATCTTCCAGTTGCAAAACCACAATCCGGGCGCAGCCGGGTCCCATGCGGCCATTACCTTGGTTGCGGTCGTCTTGGCAACAGCGCGCGGCATGGTTAAAGGGTCCGCCGGAAGAGCAGTGTGGCGCCCGACAACACCACCACTGAGGTCAACACCAGCGCGAAGATGTCGGTGGTGATCGCGCTTATGCCGACATTCTTGAGCAGCAGCGTGCGGAAACCGTGGACGGCGTAAGTGAACGGATCGCAGTTCGACAACAACCGCAGCCAGCGCGGAAAGCCGGCGATGGGATAGACGGCGCCGCTGGGAAAAAACAGCAGCGTGTTGAGCACGCCGAAAATGGCGCGCGGCACCAGCGGGTCGCTGATCCGCGCCATGATGAAGAACATCATGCCGATCAGCGCGACGGAAGTGAGCCCGACCATCAATGTCAGCTCCAGCAGCCGCGCCGGTTGGAAGAAGTTGGGGACACCCGCCACCACGGCCCCCAGCACCAGGACGGTCTCACCGGCCAGCATCGCCTTGATCACACCCGAGAGGTTGAAGCCCAGAATCAGCTCCCACTTGGTGATGGGGGTCACCATGTAGCCCTCGTGCAGGCCGCGCGATTTGTCGTCGATGAACAGCAGGCCGCCGCCAATCATGGCGGTCATGAAGATGGCCAGTGACACCGAACCGGGCAGAAAATACTTCATGTAGTCGACGTAGGGATAGACCTCGACCACGTCGAGCGAGGCCTGCGCCGGTTCGCGGGGCGGCACCTGGGGCGCGTTGATGGAGGCCACCAGGTCGGCCATCTGGGCGCCCACCGCGCCCGCCACCGTGCGATCGGTGTTGTCGGTGATGAGAGCCAGGTGCGGCTGGTGCCGTTCCAGCAGGTCGCGGGAATAGTGTTGTGGAATGATCAAAACCGCGCTCAGCACCCCCTTGCGCAGGTCGCTGAGAGCGGCGCCCTGATCGTCGTAATCGGTGGGCAGAAAGGTGCGCGCGTTGGCCCCCACGGCGCGCAGGCGCTCCAGCACATCCACGGATTGCGGTCCCCGATCCAGGTTGACCACACCCAGCACGGCGTTCTTGATATTGCCGCCGAAGGCGTTGCCCAGGATGATCAACTGCAGCAGCGGCATCACCAGCGAGGCGAAGAGCAACGCCGGGCTGCGGCGGAACTTGCGCATATCGCGCTCCACCAGGGCCAAAGCTCGCATCATTGGGGGCCGCCTTTCTTCCCACGTCCGGCGGGAGCGGCGGCCTCTTCCATCTCCGCCAGCCCGTGGCCGGTGTAATGCAGAAATACGTCGTCCAGACTGGTGGATTGCACCGACAAAGCTTTCAGCTCGAGCTTGAGCTCGCGCGCCAACTCGATCAACTCCTGCGCCGAAGCCGGGCCGCGGTCGCTCGAGATGCGATAGGTGGCCGAGCCCAGCGCGCGCACCGACTTGACCGCCGGCAACTGCTCCAGATCGGCGGCGCCGTGAGGCAGATCGGGCTCGAACTGCAACTCGATGCGGCTGGCGCCTGGCACCGAGGCTTTCAGCGCCACCGGCGTGTCCATTGCCACCATGTGGCCGCTGTCGACGATGGCGACCCGGTCGCAGAGGCGGTCGGCCTCGTCCATGTAATGCGTGGTGAGAAACAGCGTGCGGCCCTGCTGGGCGCGCAGATGCGAGATCATCTCCCACACCGAAATGCGGGAGGCCGGGTCGAGGCCGGTGGTGGGTTCGTCCAGGAACAGGATTTTCGGGTCGTGCACCAGGCCGCGCGCGATCTCCAGGCGCCGCCGCATGCCCCCCGATAGCGTAGACGCCAGGGCGTTGGCGCGGTCCGAGAGGCCGACGGCTTCCAGCAACTCCGCCGTGCGCTGGCGGCGCCGCGCCCCGGTGATGCCGTACAGCCGGGCGTGTATGCCTATATTCTCGGCGCAGGTGAGTTCGGGGTCGCTGGTCATGTTCTGCGGAATGACGCCAATACTGGCGCGCACCTCGTTGGGGTCGCGAATGATATCGTATCCGGCCACGATGGCCGTGCCGCTGGTGGGCGGCACCAGTGTGGTCAACATGCGGATGAGCGTGCTCTTGCCCGCGCCGTTCGGTCCGAGCAGGCCGAAGATCTCGCCGCCCGGAACCATGAAGCTGACGTTATCGACCGCCAGCAGCGCGCCAAAGCGCTTGCTGATGCCGTCGACCTCAATGGCGACACCGTTTTGGGATTGGCTTTGCGCTTCCATGACGGCTAGTCCTTCGCGCTGTTGAGGGGTGGAGGCGGCGGCAAGGCCGGCACCGGCAGCATCACCCAGGCGGTCATGCCCAGCGGGAGCTTGCCCTCGGGATTGGAAACGCGCACGCGTATGGCCACCGTCTTGATGTCGCGCTTGGTGCGGCTGACGTCGCGCTGCGTGGCAAAATCGGCTTCCACGGCTTTGTAGATCACCGGTCCGGAGGTTTCGGCGCCGGAGGGCAGGCGCACCCGCAAAGTCTGTCCCATGGCGATGAGATCGGCGTAGGTTTCCTCGACGTCGGCATCCACCCAGGTCGAGCTCAAGTCGAAGAGAGTGACGATCGGACTGCCAGCGTTCACGACCTCGCCTTGCCGCGCCGCGCGCAGCGTCACAATGCCGCTGGCCGGCGCGAAAATCCGGGTCTGGCCGAAGCGCGCGGTTGCGGCGGCGGCATTGGCCTCGGCCTGCGACTCGGCCGCGCGCAGCGCGTCGGTCTGCCGCTGTTGTACGGCGACTTGCCTTTCTTGCTGTTGGGCGTCCGCCAGCGCGGCTTCTACCGCCGCCACGGCGCGCTGTATGGCCTCGACGCCGGCTTGCGCCGAAGCCACGGCGCGCCGTATCGCCTCGACCCCGGCTTGCGCGGCCTGTTCGTTGGCCTTGGCGGAGTCGAGATCGGTTTGGGCCGTGACCAGGTCTTGCGGCGGGTTGATATCCTTTTCCACCAGGGGGCGGATGCGGTTGAAGTTGTCCTGGGCCTTGGCCGCCGCCGCATGGGTTTGCGCCACTTGCGCCTGGGCCTGCCGCAGTTGGGCTTGGGTTTGCGCCACTTGCGCCTGGGCCTGCTGCAGTTGGGCTTGGGTCTGCGCCACCTGCGCCTCCGCCTGGCGGACTTTCGTGGGCAACGTATTCTCCAGCAGCTCAGTCTGGGCCACCGACTGCTGCGCGCTGGCGCGGGCTTGTGCGATGGCGTGGCCGGCGGCGCCCTGGTCGGCGCGCAACTCGTCCTGATCGAGCACCGCAATCAGGTCGCCGGCCTTGACCCATTGCCCATCGTCCACCGCCAGGCTCACGATGCGCCCGGTGATCTTGCTGCCCACCACCACTTCGTTGCCATCCACGGTGCCGGTCAGCACCAGCGTCTGCGGGCGCGGACGCTGCTCCCACCAGATCGCCGCGGCGATGGCCACAATCGACAACAGAATTATCGCTCGTTTCATGCGGAAGACCTCATTGGGTAAAACGCAAAATACATTGTAAACCAAATCATTGGAAATTCAAATTACATTCCGGCGGCGCCGGCGATCCTGGAGCCGGGAGCCTCCGCCGTATGGCGAACGAGACCGTGACTCCGAGGCTCGACGAGGAGTCGGCCACACTCCTGACGCCGCGGCGTTTAGAAGGGGCGATCGCTCAGGGCCGGGTGGACAGACTGCGAATGACTGGCTACCCTACCAGGGGGAGTTCGATCCAAACTCTGAGGCCGGGGGTGGTGTTTTCGGCCCAGAGTTTGCCGTGGTGGAGGCCGATGGCGCGGGAGGCGATGGCCAGGCCGAGGCCGACGCCGCCGGTGGCGGTGTGGCGCGAATCGTCGACGCGGAAGAAGGGCTGGAAGATTTTGGGGAGGGCTTCGGCGGGCACGCCGGGGCCGTAATCGCGCACGCCGATGCGCGCGGCGCCACCGGTGTCGTCGAGAGAGACATCGACGCTGGTGCCGGCGGGAGTATAACGGACGGCGTTGCGCACCACGTTCTCGACGGCGCGGCGGAGCACCTCGCGATCGCCATGCATGGTGAGTTCGCGCTTGGAGTCGAAGGCAATTTGGCAGCCGCGGGCGTCGGCTTCGACGCGGCAATCGTCCACCACTTCGCCGAGGAGTTGGTCGAGGCGGAGGCTTTCGCCAGAGCCGGCGGCGGGGTCGCCTTCGGCGCGGGTGACCTGGATGAGGCCGCCGACGAGGTCGGTGAGGCGGCCGATTTCCTTCTTCATGCGCGCGACGGCGGCGTCGCGGTCTTCGGCGGTGCGGGCGAGTTCGGCGGCGAAGCTGAGGCGGGCGAGCGGGGAGCGGAGTTCGTGGGAGATGTCCTGGAGAAGGCGGCGCTCGGCGGTGAGGAGGGTCGAAATGCGCTCGGCCATGCGGTCGAAGGCGCGGCCGACTTCGCCGATCTCATCTTTGCGGGAGGAGTTGACGCGCACGGAGAGATCGCCGGCGCCGAAGCGATCGACCACGCGGGCGAGAGAACGCAGAGGCGAGGCGAGATTGGTGGCGAGGATCCAGCAGAGCAAGGCGACGGCGGCGAGGATCAAGAGGTAGTAAGGCAGATATGGGGTGAGGTCGAAATTATTTTCCAGGACGACGAGGAAGCGATACTTGCCGTCGGCGGACCGGTACATGACCACCGGGCTTTTCTCGAAGCGTTTCGGCGGCCCGGTGTCCGGGCGCGCCATGGCCAGCAATTTGGAGCGATCTTCGGCGGTGGCGAGGTCTTTACCGGCTGCGTCCGTGAGGTAATAAATGCCCGGCATGTGGCGAGCAACGCGCCGCATGTGGGCGGCGAGCGCTGGGGGGCCGCCGGTCTGCCAGGACTCAATGGCTTCCTCCATGAGCAGGGAATGGAGGCGCGGAAACAGACTGCCGTGCTCCATATTGCGCATGGAGACATACATGGAGACGCCGATGAAGGCCACCAGCGAGAGCACCAGCGTGCCGAAACTCCACAGGAGAATTTTGGTGTAGACCTTCATGGGGCGAACTGGTATCCCACGCCGCGGATGGTGCGGATGAGGGAGCGATTCTCGCGTTCGAGCTTCTTGCGCAGGTGGCTGATGTGCACGTCGAGCGAGCGTTCGTAGGGCGTGGCGCGGCGCTGGTAAAGCACGGCGGTGAGCTCGTCGCGGGTGACGGTGCGGCCGGCGGAGCGGGCCAGGACCTCCAGGATGTCGAATTCGATGGAGGTGATCTCGACGAGCTCGTTCTGGCGCCAGACCTCGCGCGTGGCTGGGTTGAGGCGGATGTCGCCGGCTTCGACGATCTGCGGCGGAGTGGTCTCGGTGTGGCCGGTGCGGCGCAGTACGGCGCGGATGCGGGCGAGGAGTTCTTCGGGGCCGAAGGGTTTGGGCAGATAATCGTCGGCGCCGGAGTTGAGGCCCGCGATGCGATCGCTCTGGCTGGTGCGGGCGGTGAGCATGATGACGGGCGTGGCGATGCGTTTGCGGAGCTGGCGCAATAATTCAAATCCATCGAGGACGGGGAGCATCACATCCAGGATAATCAGGTCGAACGCGCCTTCGAGCGAGCGGGCGAGGCCGTTGCGGCCATCGTGGACCGCTTCCACGGAGAAACCATGCTGGCCGAAATAGTCGGTCATTAATGAGGTGAGCTCGGTATCGTCCTCGATGAGAAGGATGGACTTGCGCGCGGTGATGGGTTCGGCCGGCGTCACTGTTCTATTTGTAACGCAAACACGCTCTCGGGCGGGCGCGGGACGGGGCGTTTTACAAAACTTAATGATGGTTTCCGGCGACTTTATCGAATACTGAATATGATGAAGCAGATTTTCATGGCGGCGTGCGCGGCAGTGTTTTTGGGGAGCTGGATGGCTCCGGCGCAGACGCCACCCGCCAAAAGCGTCGTGGGAACGGTCAGCCTATTTAAGGCGGAGACGGCGGAGATCGAGATCAAACCGGACAATGGAGAGCCGGTGGCGATGAAGGTGACCGCCGACACGATCGCGCAGAAGGTGGCGCCGGGTGTGACCGACCTGAAGAAGGCGGAGCCGATCAAGATAACGGATGTGGCGCTGGGCGACCGCGTGCTGGCGACGCCGGAGCCGGGCACGAGCAATCTGCGGCGCATCGTGGTGATGTCGATCACGGACATTGCGAAAAAGAACGAAGCGGAAAAGCAGGACTGGGCGAAGCGCGGCGTCTCCGGCATGGTGGCGGCGAAGAGCGGCAACGATGTGACGCTGAAGATTCGCACGCTGACCGGGGAGAGCCAGGCGGTGGTGACGGTGACGGAGAAGACGTCATTCAAACGTTACGCTCCGGATTCGGTGAAATTCGCCGATGCCAGGAACAGCAAGCTGGCGGAGATCAGCGTGGGCGATCAGGTGCGCGCGCGCGGCGTGAAGAGCGAGGACGGGCTGAAGGTGACGGCGGAGGACGTGGTGTTCGGCACGTTCGTGACGAAGGCAGGCACGATCACGGCGGTGAATCCGGAGACGCGGGAAATCACCGTAAAAGACCTGGCGAACAATAAGCCGCTGGTGATCCGGATCTCGGCGGATTCGCAGATCAAGAAGATGCCCGATATGGCTGGCATGATGATGGGCGGGATGGGGCGCGGCGGGATGCCGGGCGGAATGGGCGGGGCGGCGCGTGGCGGCGTGCCCGCGGGTGGGCCTGCGGGCGGCATGGGGCGCGGCGGCATGCCGGCGATGGACATCAACGCCATGCTGGAGCGCATGCCTCTATCGAAACTGGAAGATCTGAAGGCCGGTGAGACGATCGTGGTGTCCAGCACCAAGGGCGCCAAGAGCAATGAAGTTACGGCCATTATGATGCTTGCCAACGCGGACGGCATTCTACAAATGATCGCGGCGCAATCCGGCGGCGGGCGCGGTTCCGGCATGTCCGGCGCGGGCGGCATGGGCGGGATGGGCGGCATGGGCGGGATGGGCGGCGGCATGGACGCGTTAGGCGGCATGGGACTGGGCGGAATCATGCAGTAGGGTTGGCAGGCTGGGCAGGCGGACCCAGAGGGTACCAAGCCTCCCCACCAGGCGCCACACAGCACATAGCAGTAACAACATACGAATGACTTATACGAACATGAAACTGACTTACTATATCTGTGCTCTCTTGCTCTTCCAGTGGAGTCTGGCTCCGGCCGGGCAGGCGCAAACCGCCAATGGGCCCGCGCTGCGAGGAACCGTCACGGACCCTTCGTCCGCGCTGGTTCCGGGCGCACTGGTCCAACTGCGCGGTCCGGGGGGCGAACAGCGCAAGACCACCGGAGACGACGGCCAGTACGCATTTACGGGTTTGCGGGCCGGCAAGTACACGGTGCGTGTGATTGCCAAGGGATTCTCGATCGCCGGGAGACAGGATTTCGAAATCAACGGACCTTTGGTATTGGACGCGCAACTGACGATTCAAGCGGACACGCAGGTGCTCAATGTGGACGAAGCGGCGAACAGCGTCTCGGCGGATCCGGAATCCAACGGCAGCGCGCTGGTGCTGCGCGAGAAGGAATTGGCGGCGCTGTCGGACGATCCGGACGAGTTGGAGGCGCAGTTGCAGGCAATGGCAGGTCCGGGCGCGGGGCCCAATGGCGGACAGATCTACATCGACGGCTTCACGGGCGGGAACCTGCCCAACAAATCGTCGATTCGGGAAGTGCGCATCAACTCCAACCCGTTTTCGCCGGAATACGAGCGGCCTGGGTTCGGGCGCATCGAGATTCTGACCAAGCCGGGGACGGACACGCTGCATGGGCAGGCGTTCGGGCAGTACAACAAGGAAGCGCTGAACTCGCGCAGTCCGCTATTGACGAGTTCCCAACGGCCGCCGTACCGGCAGGACTTCTTCGGCGTCAATTTGATGGGGCCCATCAAGAAGCGCAAGGCGAGCTTCGGGCTGGATGCGCAGAGGCGTTCGACGCAGGAGGACGCGTTCATCCTGGCCACCACGCTGGATGCGAATTTGGCGCCCTTGAGCGTGAATCAATCGGTGTCCACGCCGCAGAGTTCGATGGGCATCAGCCCCCGGCTGGACTACGCGATCAACGCCAATAATACTCTGGTGGCGCGCTATCAATACAACCGCATGAGTTTCGACAAGCAGGGAATTGGAAGCTTCAGCCTGGCGTCGAAAGCGTACGATCAGCTCAACACCGAGAACACGCTGCAGGTCACGGAGACGGCGATCGTCAGCCCGCGTTTCATCAACGAGTCGCGTTTCCAGTTCATGCGCACCAATTCCGCGACCTTGGGCGACAACACGATTCCGGCGATCAACGTGGCCGGCGCGTTCAACGGCGGCGGCGCGCAGACCGGCAATTCGGGGACGCTATCGGACCGGCTGGAGTTCTCCAACAGCTCCACCTACACGCGTAAGACGCACACCATCAAGTGGGGGGGCCGCGCGCGGCAGGACTACACGGATTCCACCAGCGTGAGCAATTTCGGAGGCACCTACAGCTTCCTCGGCGGGTCGGGTCCGGTGCTGGATGCCAACAATCAGCCGATTGCCGGGGAATCCACGGATCTGACGGCGCTGGAGGTTTACCGGCGCACGCTGATTTTCCAGAAGGCGGGGATGACGGATGCGCAGATCCGGTTGCTGGGCGGCGGCGCATCGCAATTCAGCCTGAGCGCGGGCACGCCGACGACTTCGGTCCGCCAGTTCGACGCCGGGCTATATGTGAACGACGACTGGCGGGCGCGTTCGAACCTGACCTTCAGCTACGGGTTGCGGTACGAGACGCAGAACAACATCAGCGACCATGGGGATCTATCGCCACGCATCTCGTTGGCGTGGGGGCTCGACGCCAAGGGCAGCACGGCGGCCAAGACGGTGCTGCGCGCCGGCTTTGGGACCTTCTTCGACCGGGTGAGCGAAAACACCACGCTGAACGCGGAGCGGTACAACGGCGTGACGCAGCAATCGTACTTCATCCTCAACCCCTCGTTCTACCCTGCGATCCCATCGCTGGCCACGCTGGCGGCGGGCAAGCAGCCGCAGAGCCTGCAATACGTGGACAGCGGGATGAAAGCGGCGCGCACGTATCAGAGCAGCATCGGGCTGGACCGGCAGGTGACGAAGAGCGTGAAGCTCAGCGCGACGTATCTGAACGGGCGCGGGACGAACCTGTCGCGCTCGCGCGACATCAACGCGCCGATCGGCGGACTGTTCCCCTACGGCGATTCGCAGTTGCGATATTTGACGGAGTCCACCGGGTTCAGCCGCACCAATCAGATTCAGGTGTCGCCGAGCATCAATTACAAAAAGCTGTTCCTGTTCGGGTTCTACGCGCTCTCCTACGGGAAGTCGGACGCGGAGGGGCAGCCGGCGGACCCTTACAATTTGCGGGCGGAGTGGGGGCCGTCGAGTTTCGCCGACGTGCGGCATCGCATGGTGGTGGGCACGAGCCTGCCGCTGCCGTGGAAGATCTCGGTGAGCCCGTTCATTATGGTTTCCAGCGGAGCGCCGTACAACATCACGACGGGGCGCGACACCAACGGCGACAGCATTACGGCGGAGCGTCCGTCGATTGTGGCGTTGGGGGCGGGGCAGTGCACGGGAAGCAATTATTACTACTCGGCGAGCTTCGGCTGCTTCAACTTGAATCCGGCGCCGGGGACGAGCATCATCCGGAACTACGCGCGCGGACCTGGGACGTTCAACCTGTCGATGCGGGCGGCGCGAACGTGGACGATCGGCGGCCATGGTGAGGCGGCGGCCGGCGGCATGGGCGGGATGATGGGCGGACCGGGCGGCGGCGGACCACCTCCGGGCGGCGGCGGTGGTATGGGCGGTGGCGGCATGCGCGGTGGCGGCGGACCGCCTCCGGGCGGCGGGATGATGACGGCGCCGCCTCCGGGCATGATGGGTGCGGCGGCCGCAGCTCAGCCGACCAGCCGGCGGTACACCATCACGCTGAGCCTCAACGCCTCGAACGTGTTGAATCACGTCAACTGGGGTACGCCGAGCGGCGATCTGAGCTCGCCGTTCTTCGGAGAGTACCGGAGTCTGGCCAGCGGGTTCGGACCGGGGGGTGGAGGTGGCGGCGCGACTTACAATCGCAAGGTGGATGTGCAGGTGCGGTTCGCGTTCTAAAACGGAATTGGCCGCCCCAGTCGCCCTATTCGCTGGTGCACAATCCGTTGCCGTCCAATCCGTCGGTGCGCATCCAGCCATCCCTCACGATGAAGATGCCGGGGAACTTAGTTTCCCATCCCGCATTTGCCGCGGGTACGTACTGGCGCGCGTTGGCCTCCACGGCGCTGGTTCCCGGCACATGCGCCGCGATGCCCACCGAATGCACCAGCGCCGCGCCGGGGCAGGTCAGATCCTGCACGCAGCGGAACATCCTGTACTTCTGCGCGGCGGCTGCCATGAGCAGCGATCCGGACTGTCCCTTGCACGCCTTCAGCGCCACGCCCGTATAGCCCATCTCGCGCGCCAATAGCA
>OCZT010005406.1_pt1 | contig 12756 bp, 14 predicted proteins | sample 1539031 | NCBI WGS metagenome assembly OCZT01 (sample SAMEA3539308, study PRJEB22396) | soil metagenome | biome: tundra; feature: field; material: soil | place: USA | collected 2010-05 | depth 0.15 m | reverse complement strand
CGGCGTGACAGTCGGTGTCGGCGTAATAGTCGGTGTCGGCGTGACAGTCGGTGTCGGCGTAATAGTCGGTGTCGGCGTGACAGTCGGTGTCAAGGTCGGTGTCGGTGTCGGCGTCTCATGATCATGATGATGGATCAGGATGATCGCGATCGGGATCGCAACAAGGCCGAGCAATGCCCATTTTGGAAAATGACGATGAGCATGTTCTTCCTCGACGCATTCGCATGCATCGTCTTCGACTATATCGGTCTTTGTCTCGGTGATCACGCGATCGTCTTGCGGACGTACCTGGCCATCAGGATGTGGCTGTGCGTTCTTCTTTCCCTTGTCATCGTCATCGCCGGCGGAAATGAGAAAGCTGTAGTCGTTCGCAACACGCAGTTGCGAGAATAAACTTGTCTCCGCCTTTCCCGGCCGGGCATTGATGATCTGTACGACCTGATCGAAACGAACCGGTGCGGCATTCGCCCCGGTAAATGTCGATAGGATCGAAAAGGTGCAAATGACCGATATTAATGCTCGAGTTTTGATATTCTTCATGTCTGTTACCTGACTAAACGTGACCCATAGCAAAAGCGTTTAAGACTTTTACCTTTCCGGCTGGCACTCACTGAAAGTTGGACTTGGGCAGTCCCCGAAATCCAGCGGAAACACACGAAATAACACGTGTTTTCCACGAAATTCTTCTTCAACCGCGCTAAAAGTGCACGTATTTACTCAAATTCAACTGGAACAGACACCGAATCGTGTCAATTTTCCAGAATTACGGCATTTTTTTATTCGTTTCTTTTCCCTCATCGAACAAAAAAAACCGGCTACCACAAAATAGTGATAACCGGTCCCTTTTTCCGATAACTGACCTGTTGTCAGGATGAGTATTTATCTATTCGGCATCGCTCGTCGCCTTGGCCTTTTCCTCGGCCAGTATCGCTTTGCGCGAAAGTTTGATCTTATTGCCTTCTTTGCCGATGCATTTAACAAGTATCTGTTGGCCTTCTCTAAGTTCGTCTCGGACGTCTTTAACGCGCCGGTCCGATATCTCAGAGATGTGCAGCAGACCGTCAAGGCCGGGCATTATTTCGACGAACGCTCCGAAATCAACAATCCTCGAAACGGTCCCAAGATAGGTTTCGCCAACCTCTGCTTCAGCGGTTAACGCCTTGATCCGGGCGACCGCCGCTTGAGCAGCCTCACCATCGGGCGTTGCGATAAGGACTGTTCCATCGTCGGAGATGTCGATCTTAGCTCCCGTTTCCTCCGTGATCGATCTGATCATCTTACCGCCCGGGCCGATAACATCGCGGATCTTGTCCGGATGAATATGAAGCGTGATTATGCGAGGTGCAAATTGCGAGATGTCCGCACGCGGTTCGGCAATGGCCTTGGACATTACGTCCAGAATGTGGAGGCGTCCTTTTCTTGCCTGTTCGAGAGCCTCCTGTAGGATCATGGCATTGATCCCACCGACCTTTATATCCATCTGCAATGCGGTGATCCCATCCGCCGTACCCGTAACCTTAAAATCCATATCGCCGTAATGGTCTTCTGCCCCGGCGATGTCCGAAAGAATGGCATAGCGGTTACCCTCCATTACCAAGCCCATTGCAACGCCTGCGACTGGCTTCTTGATCGGTACACCGGCATCCATCAAGCTCAATATGCCTCCGCAAACCGAGGCCATCGATGACGATCCATTCGATTCGGTGATATCAGAGACTATCCTGAGCGTATAAGGAAAATCCGCTTCGTCCGGCAGGATGGCCTGCAGTGCGCGGCGAGCCAGGTTGCCGTGGCCGATCTCACGACGTGACGAACTTCCGAAACGGCCCGTTTCGCCAACCGAATACGGCGGAAAATTGTAGTGAAGCATGAACCGTCGCCTGACTTCACCCTTTTCGATGTCATCCATATACTGCTCATCCATCTTGGTGCCAAGCGTTGTGGTGACCATCGCTTGTGTTTCGCCACGTGTGAAAAGCGCCGAGCCGTGGACCCGCGGCAGCCATCCGACTTCACACGTGATCGGACGGATCTCTGAGAACTTGCGGCCATCAGGTCGTCTGCGATTACCGAGAATGTCCTCGCGGAATATCTTTTCCTTGAGATGACTGAAGACTTTACCCGCCATAGAGCGTTTCTCAGGCTCGTCTTCGGGATAGCTGTCAACAACCTCATGTTTAAGATCGTCGATAGCTGCGTAGCTGGTCAATTTGTCGCGGCCGGTCGTATCGAGTGCAGTTCGCAAGCGATCGCTGAAGTTCTTCTCGATGTCGGCCACGAGGTCTTCATCAAGTGGCTGAACCTCGTACGAGCGCTTTTGTATGTTGAGAGCCTTGAACAGCTCCTTTTGCCAAAGGCAAAGACGCTTGATCTCGCGATGACCGAGCATCAAGGCTTCGACCACGATGTTCTCGGCAACTTCGTTCGCTTCGCATTCGACCATGCAGATCGCCTCTTCGGTACCGGCGACGATAAGGTTTAGTTGCGATTCACGCCGCTCGTCGTACGTGGGGTTGACAAGGTATTTACCCTCCACCAAGCCGATACGTACACCGGCGATGGGGTTGTGAAAGGGGATATCAGATAGGTACAGGGCGCACGAGGCACCGGTTATCGCGATCACGTCAGGATCGTTGTCGGCGTCAGCCGAGACAACGGACGCAACTATCTGCGTCTCAAATCTATAGCCGTCGCCAAACAGCGGGCGAACCGGGCGATCGATCATACGTGCGGTCAGTACTTCCTTCTCATTAGGACGGCCTTCACGGCGAAAATAATTTCCCGGGATTCGGCCGGCAGAGAATGTATTTTCTCTGTATTCGACCGTGAGCGGAAAAAAGTCCATTCCTTCGCGCGCCGTTCGGCCACTGACAGCGGCAACAAGCAGCATTGTGTCGCCGTAACGGATCACGACCGAGCCGTCGGCCTGTTTGGCAACCTTGCCGGTTTCTACGTTCAAATCCTTGTTGCCAAGCTTGACCGATTCATTCAAATATTTCTTTTGTGTCATTTCTTGTCCTCAAAAACAAAAGACGAAAGGTGTCAGTGCCGTGAAGCCCTTTCGTCTTATGAAAAACTATTAAATTCGACGAGGATCCCAATTCGTCCGTCAACATAATGTAGCTGTCACGTTCAGCAGCCAACGGCAATTTCTTCGAGGGATCTCTATTTTTCGGACTCGAAGAAGTCCGTTCGCAAATAAAGGAAACCGGGCTAGTAATTCCAGCCTGATTCCCTTTTATATGCGTTATCTGCGCAGTCCCAGTTTCTTAATAATCTCGTGGTATTGTTCGATATCACGACGCTTGAGGTAATCAAGCAGTTTTCTCCTTCGCGAGACCATTTTCAGCAAGCCACGCCGCGAATTATTGTCTTTATTATGTATTCTAAAATGCTCGGTCAATTCGTTAATCCGCTGGGTAAGCAGTGCGATCTGCACCTGCGACGAACCGGTGTCTGATGCATGTGTCCGGTAATCGTTAACTATTTCTTCTTTTACTTCTTTTACTGTCGACATTTGTCTTGCTTTTAACAGCCTCTCCTTTGCTCACAGTAACTCCACAACTAGTGTGGTAACCGTGAAAATTTAACTACCAAATCCTTCGCATTGGCCTCAATAAATCTAACATATTCAAGCATTAGCGGCAATCTCGCCATACTGGAACTCTTCCATGAACTTTGTCGAAAAATCTCCTTTTCGGAACTTTTCGTCCGCCATGATCCTTTGGTGAAGCGGAATGGTCGTTTTAATGCCTTCGATCACCATCATTTCAAGTGCTCGCTGCATGCGGGCGATCGCCAACTCGCGCGTTCGAGCGTGGACGATCAACTTCGCTATCATCGAGTCATAATACGGCGGCACCAGATAGCCCGGGTATACAGCTGTGTCGACACGTACGCCGGGCCCCCCCGGTGTATTAAATGCCGTGATCCTGCCGGGGCTGGGGGTAAACTTTACCGGGTCTTCAGCGTTTATGCGGCATTCGATCGCATGGCCCATTATTTGAACCTCATCCTGCCGATAACCGGTATTTGCGCCGGTAGCAATGTGGATCTGATTGCGAACAATATCAGCCAGCGTGACCATTTCGGTAACCGGATGCTCTACCTGGATCCGCGTGTTCATCTCCATGAAATAGAAGCTTCCATCCTCGTCCAACAAGAACTCGAATGTCCCCGCACTCCAATATCCGATCTCTTTGCACGCCTTGACCGCGACCGCACCCATCGCTTCGCGTTGTTCGGGCGTGATGACCGGCGACGGCGCCTCTTCGAGCAGCTTCTGATGACGACGTTGTATCGTACATTCACGCTCACCGAGATGAATACAATTTCCATGCTCGTCCGCCAGGACCTGGATCTCGATGTGCCGCGGCCGCTCTATATAACGTTCGATGTAAACCGCTCCGTTTTTGAATGCCGCAAGGGCTTCACTTTGAGCCGTTTCGAGTTGCCCGACGAGTTCCTCTTCTTTTCGGACGATGCGCATCCCACGCCCGCCGCCGCCGGCCGCCGCTTTTATGATGACCGGAAACCCGATCTCGCGCGCTAGTTTTTTAGCCTCGTCCGCCGATTCGATTGGGTCGGGACTCCCGGGCAAGATCGGTACGCCGGCTGCCTGCATCGTACGCCGAGCTTCGACCTTGTCACCCATCATGGCGATCACGTCGGCACGCGGTCCGATGAACTTTATATTGCAGTCTTCGGAGATCTTGGCGAATGTGGGGGATTCGGCCAGAAACCCATATCCTGGGTGGACGGCGTCGACGTTGGTGATCTCGGCAGCGCTAATGATCGCGGGAATGTTAAGGTAACTCTCGGCTGACGGTGCACCCCCGATACAGATCGCTTCGTCGGCAAACCGCACGTGCAAGGCCTCGCGGTCCGCCTCGGAATGCACGGCGACGGTCTTGATACCCATCTCCTTGCATGTACAAATGATCCGGCATGCGATCTCGCCGCGGTTGGCGATCAGGATTTTGCGTATCTCACGTCTCATAAAGAATTTTAGCCACCGAGCACACCGAGAAAAGAAATTCTAGAAAGCCGAATCACCCGATTCAAGCTCTTTTCGATAAATTTCTTGATTTACTCTGTGTGCTCTGTGGCTAACGTTATTTTCGAACTCCAAAGAGCGGTTGACCGTACTCTACCGGTTGTCCGTTTTCAACGTAGATCCTGATGATCTCGCCCGAAACCTCAGCTTGGATCTCGTTCATCAGCTTCATCGCCTCGACGATACACACAGTCGTTTCGGGCAAAACTTTGCTCCCCTCGGTGACATACGGTTCCTTTTCAGGCCCCGCGGACCGGTAGAACGTTCCTACGATAGGCGAGGTTATCTTAAAGAGATCCGCATCCGGTTCCGACTCGACCTCCGGCGCGATTTCCTGCACGACGGGCGTTGCCTGCGAATTTAGTAACGGTGGCGGTTGTGTCGAGTAGTTTGCGGGCGACGGTGCGGATACAGCTTTGCTTAGCCGAACACGAATATTTTCATTTTCAAACTCAAAATCAGTGAACCCGTGCTCGATAACCAGATCAGCCAATTCACGAAGCTCGTTCATGTTGAACGAAGGCTCTGGTTTGCCTTTACGCCTTCGCGACCTTCGTTTGATCTTGTTCTCGCCCGCGCCTTCTTCGCCTATAGCTGTCGCCGAAGCTGTGTTTTCGCTCATTATCGGCTAGTCTCCGCTGGTGTTAGACTTTTGCTGCCATTTCACTGGGATTGTCGACAAGTTCGATCACCGCCATTTCAGCGTTATCCCCTTGCCGGTGTCCTAATTTAATGATACGAGTATATCCCCCATTACGGTCTTTGTAACGTATACCCAGCTCGTCGAAAAGCCTCCGAACCGCCTTCACGCCGGCAGTTCGTTCGATTTTATCCTTCGCTTCGCCCTTGTTTCCGCGGAAACGGCTTTGCTCGATCTTGAAGGTACTGTTTCCCGCATGGAAGAAGCGGGCCGCTTGCCGCCGAAGATGAACGCCTCGCAATACCGCATCGTCGCCATCGAGATCCTGCGCCTTTTTTGCGAGGGTGATCGCTTTTTCAATAAAGGGCCGCAACTCTTTTGCCTTTGGAACGGTGGTTACTATGTGCTCTTTTTCCGAATTGATAAGAGAGGTCGCCAAATTACGGAGCATCGAGATACGATGCTCGGTTGTGCGGCCCAACTTACGATGTGCTTTTAAATGTCTCATTTTAGTCTAGATCGCGACCGCCAGAGCCGGGGATCGGATTTCCCTGTTCGTCAAAGTCCATGCCGAAGTCGAGACCCATTCCGTGGAGTAGGTCTTTTATTTCGGTGAGTGACTTTTTGCCGAAGTTCTTGGTGCCGAGCATATCCTTTTCGCTGCGACGGATCAGATCGCGGATCGAACGTATATCCGCATTCTTCAAGCAATTATAAGAGCGAACGGAAAGCTCGAGCTCGTCAACCGATTTATCAAGCAGGTCGTTACGCATTAGCGGCGGGCGGGCTATGTCCTCGTACTTGTACTCTTCCTCTTCCTCTTCGAAGTTTATGAAGATCGACATGTGGTCTTTCACCAACTTCGCGGCGAGGCCAATTGAATCCTCGGGCGAAACAGAACCGTCGGTCCAAACCTCGACCGTAAGCCGGTCGTACTCGGTATTGGAACCCTGGCGAGTCTTGTCAACGGTGTAATTGACCTTCTTTATCGGCGTGTGGACCGAATCGATAGGTATGTAACCAACCGAAAGGTCTTCGTCATTATTGAATTCCGCGGAAACGTATCCGCGGCCCTGCTTGAGCCGCATCTCGACACTCAACGATCCACTCGCGCTCACAGTTGCGATGTGAATCTCTGGATCGAGGATCTCAACGTCGCCGTCAGTCTCTATGTCACCACTTTTCACCTCGCCAGCACCTTTCTTGTTTATCGAAAGTGTTTTCGGCCCGCTTCCATGGAGTGTGAAGGGAACCTGCTTTAGATTGAGAATTACGTCCGTCGCGTCCTCGACTACGCCTTTGATAGATGAGAATTCGTGCTCGACGCCCTCGATCTTTACGGCTGTGATCGCCGCGCCTTCGATCGAAGACAGCAAGGCACGCCGTATCGAATTGCCGATAGTCGTACCAAAGCCACGTTCGAACGGCGCCGCAAAGAATTTGCCATAACGCGGCGTCAATGTCTCAGTATCGACATTGAGTCGGTTCGGAATTTGGAAATCTGTCCAATTATTGCTCTGTGCCATATTCTTTAAAGTTTGGAAAGTTTACCTAAGTTGCCGCCGAAGTTGCAGAGCGGAAACTTTCCGAAAACTCCGCAATTCTTGATACCCCAGATAAACTACTTGCTATAAAGCTCGACGATCAGTTGCTCGTTTATATTCGCGTCAATATCCTCGCGTTTTGGCAAACCTGAAACGGTAACCGATAGCTCTTTACCACCCGCACTCAGCCACGATGGACGTCCGCGTCCCACGGCAGTCTGCCATGCGCCCGTGACGTGCGTATTTGCCTGAGTCCGGTCCTTGACGGTGACGATGTCACCTGTTTTGACCTGAAAGGACGGGATGTTCACTTTTCGGCCGTTCACCGAAATGTGTCCATGATTTACAAGTTGGCGAGCCTGCCGGCGCGAGGTTGAGAACCCGGACCGGTAGACGACATTATCGAGCCGTCGTTCCAGCATAAATAAGAGGTTTTCACCAGTAACGCCCTTTTGCCGGCGCGCTTTTTCGAAGTAATTGCGAAACTGTTTTTCGAGCACGAAGTAAATTCGTTTTACTTTTTGCTTTTCGCGTAACTGCTGTCCGTAGCCAGCCAGCATCTTCCGCCTTGCGGCGCCATGTTGTCCGGGTGGGTTTGTTCCACGCTTTTCAATGGCACACGATGGTTTAAAGCACCGGTCGCCTTTTAGGAATAACTTCCCGCCTTCGCGGCGACACAATCTGCACACCGCATCTCTATATCTAGCCATTTATTATTCTGCCTCCGTATATAACGGAAAAGTTTACGAGCCATTCTTGGCCCTTCGTCCTTTCGATAGTTGTCAATTTTTCTCAAATATCAGATCTCAAATTTCAAATCTGAAATATCAAATCTGAGATCTCAAATGGGCCCCACTCCTTAAATAAATTTACGAAGCCATATTTCAAATCTGAAACCTGCAATTTCAAACCCGCCTACGTTTCGGCGGACGACATCCATTATGTGGGATCGGTGTCGTGTCACGGATCGACGTCACGCGAATTCCCGCCTGATTAATCGCACGGATGGCCGATTCGCGACCGCCACCGGGACCTTTAACACGAACCTCGGCCTCACGCATGCCAGCGTCGAGTGCCTTACGTGCAACTTCAGAAGCGGCCTGCTGAGCCGCGAACGGCGTACCTTTCCTTGAGCCGCGAAAGCCGCGTGCGCCGGACGACGATTGAGCGATCAGATTCCCCTCGGTATCGGTTATCGAAATAAGCGTGTTGTTGAAAGACGCCGCAATATGGACGATCCCTATCGGGATGTTCTTTTTCTCTTTCTTCTTATAGGTCTTCTTTTTTGTAGTTGCTGCTTTCGCCATAATAGTTAGTTTCGGGTCTCAAGTTTCTAGTTCCAAGGTCTGATATATGTCACCAGTCACTTGAAACTCGCAACTTATTTCTTGCCCGGTGCCTTTTTCTTGGCAACGGCCGCCTTTCGCGGTCCTTTACGTGTCCGTGCATTTGTATGTGTTCGCTGGCCGCGGACGGGTAAACTCCGTCGATGCCGCAGACCTCGATAGCACCCGATGTCCATCAGGCGTTTGATATCCATCTGGACGCGCTTTCTGAGGTCGCCCTCGATCTCGCCTTCCTGATCCAGGATCGCTCGGATCTTGTTCAGATCGTCCTCGCTGATCTCGCGGATCTTTGAATTAATATCGACACCTGCACGTTCAAGTATGGATGTCGCACGCGATTTACCTACACCGTAAATGTAGGTCATCCCAATTTGTGCCCTTTTGTTGGGCGGTAGATCAACACCTGCTACACGAGCCATAAATTCTCCAAAAAACTATCCTTGTCGCTGCTTGTGCTTGGGATTCTCGCAAATAACGCGCACGACGCCCTTGCGATGGATCACCTTGCATTTATCACACATTTTCTTTACCGAAGGTCTTACTTTCATTTCGTTTCACCTTTGCTACTTATAGCGATATGTAATCCGTCCGCGTTTCAAATCGTATGGCGAAAGCTCAACCAGCACCTTGTCGCCTGGAAGGATCCGGATAAAGTTTTTCCGCATCTTCCCCGATATATGAGCCAACACCTCATGTTGATTAGCGTCGACCGCTACTTTGAACATGGCGTTGGGCAACGTTTCCAGCACCGCGGCGGTTACCTCAATCGCCTCTTCCTTAGACATACACCGAATAGCCAACCGGCTGAAGAGTTGGACAAACCGTTAATGTTAACCTTTTCCGGTTCCTTTTTCAAGTTATCGGAAAGCCCGTTTCAGCTATACCAGTCTGCCTATGCCGCTTCTGCTCTTTTGTAAGCGTCAAAACTTCAGGCCCATCGGGCGTCACCGCCAAAGTGTGTTCGGCGTGGGCCGAAGGTTTGCCGTCAAGGGTTACCACGGTCCATTTGTCACTAAGGGTACGTGTTTCGTGAGTGCCAAGATTGAGCATCGGCTCGATTGCGAAACAATATCCTACGCGGATCTTTTCCCTCGTACCGGGTCGTCCGTAGTTCGGTATCTGTGGAGCCTCGTGCATGCGACGTCCGATACCATGCCCGGTATAATCGCGAACAATGCCATAGCCAAATTTCTCTGCGTGCTGTTGTATTGCCCACCCGATATCACCAACGCGATTGTTAGGCCGGCAAGCCAGAATACCCAACTCCAAACATTCGTCTGTAACCCGGATAAGTTGTTTGAGTTCATCGCTGATCTCGCCGACCGGAAGCGTCATCGCAGTGTCGCCGACAAAACCATCGTATGTTGCAGCCATATCGAGTGAAACAATGTCGCCGATCTTTAGCGGATCTTCTTTTGAAAAACCGTGGACGATCTCGTCATTGACGCTGGAGCAGATGGCATACGGAAAACCGTGGTAACCAATAAACGTCGGGATCGCACCGGCGTCGCGCATCATCTTCTCAGCCGCGTTATTAAGCTCCATAGTCGAGATACCCGGCTCGACCATGGTTCGCAGGACCTCACGCACCTCGGCAATCAATTCGCCGACGGCACGCATTTTGTCGAGGTCTTTGGATGATTTTGCGATGATCACTAGTTTTTCAGGAGGCCGCATCAAACAAGGCACTTCAATTGCCTGTAAATACCCTCAAGGTCACCCGTTCCGTCGACCTTCGAGAGCCGATCAGACTTCTCATAGTACTGGAGCAACGGCTCGGTGTTCGCTTTATAAGTTTCGAGACGAGTTCGGACACTTTCTTCATTGTCGTCGGTGCGATGAACGAGCTTTGCATCGGGGTGCAGATCGCAAACCTCATCTACCTGTGGCGGCCGCGAATAAATGTTATATATCTCACCACAGACGGGACAGCTTCGGCGGCCTGTTAACCGCTGAAAAAGCTCTTCCTGCGGGACATCTATCTCGATCGCGCGAATCTCCTTTCCTTGCTCGCGGGCCAATTCTTCGAGCTGCTTCGCCTGAACCGCCGTCCGCGGATAACCGTCGAGAAGGTATGTATGCTCCGTATCCGGCTTTGAGGTGCGCTGCCTGACTATCTTATATGTCAGTTGATCTGAGATCAGTTTTCCCGACGCCATAGTTTCCAGAACTTCATGGGCAAGCTGCGTGTCCGCGTTCTTCATTTCGCGAAACATATCACCGGTTGAGATATGAGGTATTCCGCGGCGTTCCTCGAGCAGTCGAGCCTGAGTCCCCTTGCCGGCGCCGGGGGCGCCAATTAGTACGATGATCTTGTCCATAATTTCACCGCGGAGACGTTGAAACGCAGAGTGAAGATATCGATGTTTGCGAATTCGATCCGCATTCGATTCTCTTTAGTCTCTGCGTCTCCGCGGTTTATGTATTAGCTAAGTTCGGCGTCCGCGAAGCCGAGATCCCGCACCCAGAAAACCTTCGTAATTACGCATTACCAATTGCGCTTCGATCTGAGAAACCGTGTCCATCGCGACTCCGACGATAATGAGCAGCGATGTGCCGCCAAAGTAGAACTGATAACCCAGGCCGGTGGGTATCCAACTAAGGCCCGGCGTCGACGAAAAGAAATTGTCGACCGCAGTCCCAATGAATGGCAGACGAGCCACCTTAAAGCCGCTGAGCAACAATTGCGGCGTAAACGCAACAAAAGCAAGGTAGATCGCACCGACTGTCGTGAGTCGCGTGAGGATCGCATTCAAGTATTCGGCGGTTGGGGCACCCGGGCGAATACCTGCGATGAAGCCGCCGTGTTTGCGAAGATTGTCTGCAACCTCATCTGTGTTGAAGATGATCGTTATATAGAAGAACGTAAAAATAACGATCAAGGACAAGAACACGAGTTCGTAATAGGGATCCCCTCCGTGAAACTGCTGAAAGAACGAGAAAATGTTTGACCATGCCGAATCCGGCTGGGTTGGATCCGCCGGAAATGCTGAAAACAGCGTCTGCGGCATGGCAAGCACCGATGACGCAAAGATGACCGGTATAACGCCGCCCATGTTTATCTTCAACGGCAGGCTGGTTTCCTGACCCCGAAATGTCTGGGTTCCCACCCGGCGGCTTGCGTAGCTAATTGCTATATTGCGCCTGGCAGATTCTACATACACAATGAGGGCTATCAACGCGACCAGTACCACGATGAGGAATACAACCCCGATGATCTGCATCGTATCGCCTGAACCTACGCGACCCGAGATCTGCTGGATGCCGCGAGGCAACCCGATCACGATGCCGGCAAAGATCAGAAGCGAAATACCGTTGCCCACGCCACGCTCCGTGATCTGCTCGCCGAGCCACATTACAAAGATGGTTCCGGTCGTAAGAGTAATGACGATCATCGCACTCGCCCACCAGGTGCTCGGGATAATGTTATTCCTGGTAAGCCATGTGGCGACGAAGAACGTTTGAACGGCGCAAAGGGCAACGGTGGAATATCGCGTCCACTGGTTCATCTTCTGGCGGCCGACCTCGCCCTCTTCCTGGATCTTTTTCATCGCGGGCGAGAGAACGGGCAGCAACTGCATAATGATGGATGCCGTGATGTACGGTGTTACACCCAGGGCAAATACAGAAATTGTGCGGAAGTTACCGCCCGAAAACAGGTCGAGTACGCCGAGCAGCGTACCGGCAACTTCGCCCCACACACGTTCAAGCTGCGCACTGTTAATGCCCGGTGAAGTGACGTGAGCGCCAAAGCGATAAACCGCCAACATTCCGAGCGTGAAGAGGATCCTCTTCCGCAACTCCGGAATCTTGAACATGTTTTGGACGGCGGTGAAAAACTTCTCCATATCTCTCCAGGGATGTTCGGCCTATTCTACGGCAGGTTGTACCCGAACGATCGCGGTGGCCGTGCCGCCGGCCTTTTCGATCTTTTCGCGAGCGGTCTTTGTAAACCGGTGAGCAGAGATGGTTAACGATTTCGAGATCTCACCGGTTCCCAATATGACCAGATCATGCTTTGCCTTTTTTATCAGCCCGCGGTCATGCAGTATTTGCGGGGTGACCTCATCACCGGCGTCAAAGCTGCTCTCGATCTTTGCGAGACTGATCTCGACCCACTGCTTCTTGAAGATGTTCGTGAAGCCGCGTTTTGGCAAGCGACGCTGCAAC
>OCZT010005405.1_pt1 | contig 12760 bp, 12 predicted proteins | sample 1539031 | NCBI WGS metagenome assembly OCZT01 (sample SAMEA3539308, study PRJEB22396) | soil metagenome | biome: tundra; feature: field; material: soil | place: USA | collected 2010-05 | depth 0.15 m | reverse complement strand
AGAGCAGATTCTCGCCATCCTGCTCGCGCTGACATGAAGAACGAAGCGTTCAACTACGCGGCTGTCACATCACCACTGGTCTAACGTTGGGGGATGGGTCAAGCACCACCAGCGCGAAGAAATGCCACCACGTCCGCGTGCCGTCCGACGCGGACGCGGTGCTACGGGATTACGGCGAATGGGGTTGGGAGTGCCAAGAATGTTGCCGCCATGTACGGTGCGACCCAGTCTGCTTTGGATGACAGTTGCAGGCTTCTTCCGATGACAGCAGACTCGTCGTCGAGCGTATCTTCATGAATGCGTTCATACCCCTTGCACCGCAATGCTCAGCAGAAAGAGAAACTTCGGCTGATGTGAGTGCCGCACACTGAAGGTGGCACAGTGGTTGCTCTCCCGTCGGCGTGCGCAGCATTGCAATGCCTGCCGAGTTGTACGGGAGAAAATCTATGGTTCGCTGGTTGAGTTCATTCGCAATAGTAGTCGGACTGGCGGCGTTCGCGGTCGGGTGCTCTTCTTCACCCTTGTCATCATCTGCCACGGTCTCAACAATCAGCGTTTCCGGGGCAGCGCCAGCGCGGGGCACCACGTCGCAATTCAGGGCGACCGCGGCGATGTCGGATGGGACGTCACAGGACGTGACGAGTCTGGCGACATGGGCGTCGTCCAACACGGCGGACGCGACCGTTTCCAGCGCAGGTGTCGTGACAGGCGTAGCCGACGGTTCCGGAATAATCATCACGGCGACCTATCAGAGCGTCACAGGTTCATTTACAATCGTCGCGATTGCCGGTTGAGTGTTGTCAGAAGTGCGGGCGACGTGCCGAGCCAATCGCGTCATCCCGCCGCTGCGAGCATGGCGGAAGCGTGCCAACCATGCCGGCGTCTGCCAGTTCCGCCGCCCCCGGCACGCTCATCGCTCGGCGGGATTTTCGCAGTCTATATCGGTTTCCCGCCCTCGCGCCGAAAAGGAGCGTACCCCCTTCCGGAGGAGCCATGTTCTGGTGGTTTGAACGTCGCGGCGAATTCCTGCGATACGAAGCGCGCGACCTCCCCGCCGGCGGCTTCGAACTGCGCGTCATCAACCCCGACGGAACCGAACACGTCGAAAACTTCTCCGATTCGGGCGACCTCGCCAGACGCCAGGTCACCTTCGAGCACGACCTCGCCTCCGACGGCTGGACCGGCCCCCACGGCTGGAACCTCTAAAGACGCCTCGCGGCGGTATCATTCAGGGTCATGCGACCCCTCCGGCCTCTGCTCGCCGCTCTGCTCGTCCTCTCTGCGACAAGTGGCGCACCCGCGCAGGACAAGCGCACCGTCCTCGCCGTCAGCACGCTCATCGACGGACGCGGCCAGATCCTCCACGACACGCGGATCGTCGTCCAGGGGTCGAAGATCGTCGCGATCGATCCGAACGCAGCGCCGATCGATGACGACCTGCGCGGCCTGACCGTCACGCCCGGCTGGATCGACACGCACATCCACCTGAACTGGCACTTCGACGCGAACCATCAATCCGTCAGCGGAAACGAAAAGCCCGAGGACTCGGCGCTCTACTCCGCCGAGGACGCCTGGGTGACGCTCCAGGACGGCTTCACCACGGTGCAGAGCCTCGGAGCATTCATTGACAAGGCGGTGCGCGACCGCATCGACCAGGGGCTGCTGCCCGGCCCGCGGATCCTCACCTCGCTGCGCCAGATCACCGATCGCAGCGGCGATGCCGACGCGCTCCGCGCGCTCGTCCGCCAGACGAAAGCCGACGGCGCGGACGTGATCAAGCTGTTCGCGACCTCCGGACTCGGCGCGGGCGGCAACCAAACGATGAGCACTGACCAGATCGAGGCGACCTGCGGTGAAGCAAAAGCCGTGGGCCTGCGATCGGTCGTCCACGCCATCGGCGACGCCGGCGCGCGGGCGGCGGTCGCGGCCGGCTGCACCTCGATCGAGCACGGCACGTTTCTCACCGACGAGACGCTCGACCTCATGGCCGCGCGCGGCACCTACTTCGATCCCAACCTGCTCGTGCTCCACAACTACCTCGACAACCGCGGCGGCTTCTCGTTTTCGGCCGAGACCCTGGCGACGATCGAGAAAGGGATCGCGCCGACGATCGACGTCCTGCGCCGCGCCCGCGCGCGCCACGTGAAGATCGTCTTCGGCACCGACGCGGTGGCCGGCGCGCACGGCCGCAACGCCGAAGAATTCGTCTATCGCGTGCGCGACGCGCACGAGGCGCCGATGGACGCCCTCATGAGCGCCACCTCGATCTCCGCAGAGTCGCTGGGCCTCGGGCGCCAGATCGGCACGATCGCTCCGGGCTTCGACGCCGATCTCGTCGCGGTCGACGGCAATCCGCTGACCGACATCACCGCGGTCCGGCGCGTCGTCTTCGTCATGAAGGGCGGTAGGATCTACCGCAACGGGAGAAACTGACGTGGTCGACGTGTCCGTGCAGGGCGATCGGGTCGTGTTCGATGTGGAAGGGCTGGATCGGTTGTGGGCGCTGCGAACCCGCCTGCAGATTCCGCTGGCGCACGTCGCGGCCGTCGAGTCCGATCCGGGACAAGTCGGCCGCTGGTGGCACGGCTTCAGGTTGATGGGCACCTCGGTGCCGGGATTGTTTGCCGCCGGAACGTTCTACTACCACGGCGAAATGGTGTTCTGGGACGTCCGCGATCCCGCCCAGACGATCATCGTCTCGCTCGTGCACGAGCGCTACAAGAAGCTGATCCTCGAAGTCGCCGATCCCGCGGCGACCGTCGCCCAGCTGCGCGCGGCGCTCAAGGGCCAGACGGCGCACTAAGTTAGTGCACGTGGGTTGAGGCAGGCACCGCGGGCTGCGCGAGCACACGCACGATCATCGCCTCGAGCCGCGCCTGCTCAATCTGAAACGGCCCGGCGACCGCGGCGCCGAGCGTGATCTCGATCGCGATCACCACGCCGCCATCCTCGAAGGAGTTGACGATCCAGCTCAGGCCCCGCAGCACCACGGGACGATCCGGCTCGGTGGGATTCTTGAGGCGGCCCATCGTGCGCAGCATGCTCTCGAGCACGCTGCGGACGTCATCGTCTGTCCACGCGCCCGCCTCGCGCACGACGCCGTCGATCGTCTCAGTGGTCGCGAAGGCGGTGCCGCGCAGCCACACGTCTACCGGAAACGTCATGAATCAATCCACCTCGTCAGGCATGGGTTTGGCGTTCCAACTCCTCGACTGACGTCACAGGCTGTTGGCACGTGAAGTCGCGGCAGACGTAGGCCGCCGCCCGGCCGCCGACTTCGGCCATCGCGCCGACAAACGGCAGCCGCGCGGCGAGCGCGCGCTGACGCTCGCGTCCCGCACTCACCGTCACCGCGAACGGCAGATACTGACGCGCCGCCGCCCGCTCGAGCTCCTCGCGGCCCGCGTCGCCGACGATGGCGATTTGCTGAAGGCCGGCGAGGTGCATGGAGAGCGCCGCCGCCATCATCGGCACGGCGCGCCCCATCTGCTCCAACCGCGAACCGAACGAGCGCAATGTCCGATCGATCCGCTCGCTCCAGATCGGATCGGGCACCAGATGCGACAGCACGAGGAGGTTGACGACCGACACCGAGCTCGCGGTCGGCTCGGCGCCGTCGTAGTCTTCTTTCATCCGCAGCAGCACGCTCGCGTCCGTGCCCGTCGTGCTGAACCACCCGGCGCCGGCCTCGTCCCAGAACAGTTCGTCCTGGCGCCGCTGCAGCGTGATCGCCCACTCGAGCCACGCGGGATCCGCGTCGGCCTGGAAGAGCTCGAGCAGCCCGAAGATCAGACACGCGTAGTCTTCGGCGTACGCGTCGATGTCGGCGTGGCCGTCGCGATACCGCCGCACGAGCGTGCGCGTGTCCGGATGCCACAGCCGATCGCGAATGAAGCCGGCCGCCTGGCGCGCCGCCTGCAAATACGGCTCGCCCGCGTCGCCGTCGGCCGGGCCCATGGCGCGCAGGACGCGCGAGCCGCGCGCGAAGGCGCCGATCATCAGGCCGTTCCATGCGGTGAGCACCTTGTCGTCGAGGTGCGGCCGCGGCCGCTCCAGCCGCGCTTCGAACAGACGCACGCGCGCACGGTTCAGCACGTCGACGACCTCGGCCGCGTCTTTCGTGGTGTGCCGCGCGATCTCGTCGACCGAGTGCGCGACGTACAGAAGGTTCTTGCCGGTGAACTCCTGCTGCGGATCGACCGGTGCGTTGCCGCCTGGCTCGATGCCGAAGCGCAGCGTGACGATTGCGGCGTCGGCGCCGAGAATCTCGTCGATCTCCTCCGCCCGCCACAGATAGAACGCGCCTTCGGTCTTGTGCGGGTTCGTCTCCCCCGCGTGCTCCGGCGGCACGCTGTCGGCGTCCTCCGCCGAATAGAAGCCGCCGCCTTCGCCGGTCATCTCGCGCCGGACGTAGAGCAGCGTATCTTCCGCGACCTCCGCGTAGAACGGATCGCCGGAAATCTGGGCGCCTTCGAGGTAGGCCAGCGCGAGCTGCGCCTGGTCGTACAGCATCTTTTCAAAATGGGGCACGCGCCATCCCGCGTCCACCGAGTACCGATGGAACCCGCCGCCGATGTGATCGCGCATGCCGCCGAGCGCCATCGCCCGCAGGGTGCGCAGCGACATCTCACGCGCGGCATCGTCTCCACCGCGCCCGGCCGCGCGGGCGTGCTCCCGGAAGAGAAACAGCAGCTCGCTCGGGCGCGGAAACTTCGGCGCGTCGCCGAAGCCGCCATGGCGCGAATCGAAGGCTTCGCGGAACTGCGTGACCGCCGTGGCGAGGGCGTCGGCGCCGGGCAGGCCGGACGGCGCGGCCGCGTGCGCGGTCTGCTTCAGCTGCGCGGTCAGCGCCTCGGCGGATTGCACCACCTTCGCGCGATCGCCCTTCCACACGCGCGCGAGCTCCTGCAGGATGTCGATGAATCCCGGGCGCCCCCACTTCGCGGAGGGCGGGAAGTAGGTGCCGCCGTAAAACGGCTTGAGATCGGGCGTCAGCCACACGCTCATCGGCCAGCCGCCGGATCCGGTCGTCGCCTGCACGAACGTCATGTAGACGCGATCGACGTCGGGACGCTCTTCGCGATCGACCTTGATCGAGACGAAGTGCTCGTTGAGCACCGCCGCCACCGCGTCGTTCTCGAACGACTCGTGCGCCATCACGTGGCACCAGTGGCACGTCGAATAGCCGATGGAGAGGAAGATCGGCTTGTCTTCTGATCGCGCCTTCGCGAACGCCTCGTCGCCCCACGCGAACCAGTCGACGGGGTTCTGTGCGTGTTGCAGAAGATACGGACTGCGCTCTCGCGCGAGGTGGTTCATCGGTTGTCTCACGTCCGCGGCGAAGGCGCCGCCGGCATGCCCTCCGCCCGCTCGCGCCGCAGCCGCGCGTACGCGGCCGTGAACTCGACGCCGTACAGCAGAATCACCGCCTGCAGATATACCCACACGAGAAACACGACCACCGCGGCGATCGAGCCGTTGACGCGCGTGAAGCGCGTCATGTCGCGCACGTACCACGCGAACGCTTCGAGGACGCCTTTCCACAGCAGCCCGGTCACGAGGGCGCCAAGCCAGACGTCGCGGAACCGCACTTTGGCATTCGGCACGAAGTAGTACACGAGCCCGACGACGAGGATGAAGAACAGCGTGGTCGCATGGCGGACCGTGAATCCGCGCAGCACGACGAGGCCCGGGAATCCCTCGAGGACGCCGGTGAACCAGCTCGCGCCCACCACTTGCGACGCGCTGACCAGCAGCAGCGTGATCAGCAGAATCAACCCCGCCACGAGCAGCATGACGAACGAGAACAGCTTGTGTTTCCAGAAGCTGCGCTGCTGTTCCACGCCCCACGCATAGTTGACCGCCGTGCTGATGGCGCCAAACACGCCGACCGCGCCCCAGACGAGCGCGATCGTGCCGGCAACGCCGAGCGTGACGCGGCTGGTCCGGAACGCATCGAGCTGCGCCGTGATGAACTCGAACTGCGTCGGAAAATACTTGAGGACGAAGGTGAGGACGGTGTTGCGGTTGTCGGCGTCAGCCGTCGCGCTGCCGAGGAGCGCGAAGGCGAGCAGGAAAAATGGGAACAGCGACAACATCGCGTAGTAGGCGATCGACGCCGCATACGTGAGGTCGTCGCTGTCGTAGAAGCCTTGCAGCCCGCGCCACGCCGAGAGCCCGGACAGCGTGAGGACGTCGCGGACACCCCGGCCGAGAGCGGCGCCGGCCCGCTTCGCGCTGTTCACGCTGCCATTATGTCAGGCGGCCCGACTTGACTCCACCCACGGCGGTGGCACCCGTGCCCGCCGTGGCCGGGGTCATCAGCGGTCAGCTCCGGCGCGAGACGGTGCTGGCGGCTTCACGCACGTACTTCTGTGCGTCTTCGGCGCCCTTGGACACCGCTTTCTGTGCGTCTTCGGCGCCTTTCGACACCGCGTCGCGGGCTTTGCCGTACACGTCGCGGCCGCGGTCGGCCAATTCGCCCGCCGCTTCCGTCGCGCGGCGATACTGCTCGGACGCCGTGTTGGCGAGGTTGCTGGCCTGGTCGGTGAGCTGGCTCCGCAGCTCCGAGCCCGCCTTGGGGGCAAACAGCATGCCCAGCCCGGCGCCCAGCACCGTGCCGGTGAGGAGACCCATCACGAAGGCACCACCTCCGCCACCTTCGTTCTCGAAGCGATCGTGTCCGTTTGCCATTGACTCCTCCTATTGGAACCGTCTTTTTTCTTATGCCTTGCCTGCGTCGCTCGTTGGCGGCTGAGGCCGCGCCCCGGCGTGCCGCATGCCCGCCATCGCGGCGCGCAGCCCGCGAACGAAACCAACAGCCCTGCTGGTCTTCGCCCGCACGCTCGACCGCACGCGATCGGCCGTGTGGTCGACGCGGTCCAGCGTCGTGCGGATGGCGTGGTCGACCCGTTCGGTTTCTTCCTTCACCGTCGCCGTCACGTCTTTCACGTCGTCGAGAATCGCGTTGACACGGTGCATCGCCGGCGTCACGTGGCGCGACTCGATCGTCGTCAGGAGATCGGAGACGCGACGGAAGATGACGTAGGCGCCGACGCCCATCCCGAGCATCACCAGCACCTCGAGCACGCTCACTCCCGCCACGATCCCGAGCAGCAGATTGGTCGTTCCCAGGTTCGCGTCCATGTGGGCTCCTGCCTAGAATGGAGACGTTTGATGCGGCGTCGGATAGCGTGGCGGCGGCCCCGACTCGCCGAGCGCTTCGTTCAGCAGCTTCCACCCTTCGCAGGCGACGCCGGCCGCTGTCAGGGCCGTGCTGCGGAACTGGCTGAGATCGCGGGCGACATCGTCGATCACGGGCTCGATCTGGCGCCGAAGCCGACGTCCGCGCTCCGAGAAGAACAAATAGCCCGCCGCCGCGCCGAGGATCGCGCCCACCACCGAGGCGGCAATTGCCCGCGAGTTGTCGCTCACAGAGCCTCCATTCCGTCTTTTGTGCTTCAAGTTGTATGCCACACGCGGCGTGCGGCTGAGGTCACCTCAAAGAGGACGGCTGAGCTTGAATTCCCCTACGGCCGCGCTGGCGGTGACGCCGACGCCGCCCGCGCCGACTTCGCTCCATCCCGGATCTCGTGCTTCTTCATCTTGCTGTACAGCGTCGGCCGGTACAGGCCGAGAATCTGCGCCGCCTCCTGCTTGTTCCAGTTCGTGCGCTGGAGCGTCTGGAGGATCGCCATCTTCTCGATCTCCGCCAGGGTGCGGTGCGGCGGAATCACGAAATCGGCGGCGGTCGCCGATTCCTCGCGAATCGACTCCGGCAGATCGGTGACGGCGATTTCCGACCCCTTGGCCACGAGTACCGCGCGCTCGATCGCGTTCTCGAGCTCGCGGACGTTCCCCGGCCAGCGGTTGCGAATCAGCAGGTGATACACCGACGGCGCCAGCGTCTTCACGTTCTTCTGATACCGGGAGCGGAACTTGTCGAGGAAGAAGTCGCAGAGGAGCGGAATGTCCTCGGCGCGCTCGCGCAGCGGCGGCACGCGCATGGTAATCGTGTTGATGCGGAAATACAGATCCTCGCGCAGTTTTCCTTCGCGCAGCGCCGCGTCGAGATCGGTGTTGGTCGCGCAGATCAGACGAAAATCGACGTGGACGATCCGGTCGCTGCCGATCGGCCGGTACTCGCGCTCCTGCAGCACGCGCAGGAGCTTGGTCTGCAGGTACGGCGGCATCTCCCCGATCTCGTCGAGCAGCAGCGAGCCGCCCTCGGCCATCTCGAACAGCCCTTCCTTGTCCATCGTGGCGCCGGTGAACGCGCCCTTCTTGTAACCGAACAGCTCCGACTCGATCAGGTCCTTCGGGATCGCCGCGCAGTTGATCTTGATGAACGGGCCCTTGTTCCGCTTGCTGTTGAAGTGAATCGCGTTGGCGATGAGCTCCTTGCCGGTGCCGTTCTCGCCCTGCAGGAGAATGTTCGCCTCGCTCGCCGCGACGCTCTCGACCAGGTCGAAGAGCTCCTGCATCTTCTTGCTCTTGCCGATCACGTTCTGGAACTTGTAGCGGTCCTCCAGGCGCGCCTTGAGCTGCTCGTTCTCGTCGATGAGCGTCTTCTGCTTGATCGCCTTCTCGAGCTTGTCCAGGAGACGCTCGGCATCGACCGGCTTCTCGAGGAAGTCGAACGCCCCCGCTTTCACCGCTTCGACCGACTGCGGAATATTCCCCTGGCCGGTGATGACAATCACCCCGGCTTCGGGATCGAGCTGCTTAAACCGACGAATCAGCTCGATGCCGTCCACATCGGGCAGCATCAGGTCGGTGATGACGCCATCGGGATGCCACGTCTTGAAGATCTCTTCGCCGCGCGTCCCAACGGGCGCGGTCTTGACCTCGAATCCAGCGTGCTCGAGCAGAACCTTCAACCACTGGGTCATCATCGGCTCGTCGTCTATGGCGAGCACGCGTCTCTTGCGTTTAGGACTCATGGACAAGAAGTGTAGCAAGACAGCGCAACGTATGAATACACATCTTCATAACTTGGCTTCTATCGCTACATTTATGGATGAGCTTAGGACACCCTATTGGAGACGGTAGAGGCTGATTTCCCGATCCTGCCACGGGCGTCGCGCCACGAGCGTCATCCCGCACCGACAGTCGTCAATCGCGCCAATCACCCGCTGATACTCCGTAGGTGCGAGCAGCTCGCCATGAATTACCGCGTAGCGGGCCCCGCGGGCGTGCAGGGCGTCGAGCGATTCCGCGTCTGGGAACCCTTGCATGGCCCCGACTAGGCGGATAAACGACGGGGGGAAGAAACCGCTGTAGCCGTTGAGGAGCCTCTGCCAATGAAAGGTCGAGTAGTACATGTAGGTCGGGTCTTCGCGGGCGATCGGGACTTCGACGATGGACACCGCGGGCGAGTCGCCGATGTCGCGCATCATGTCCGCATAGATCGCGGGCGGGGCGACGGGGACTATCGTCAGGCGAATAGGAGCGGAAAGGCCCTCGACGAGCACGGCGATGCACGAGACCAGCACCAGAGCCAAACGGGCGCTCGGGGCTCTCAGCCTGGCGGAGATCCGCGCGATGCCAAAGCCGGCGAGCACCGCGAGGGAGAATCCGACCAGGACGAACGCTAACGCGGGAATGCGCAGCGCACGGAATGGCATCGTGTGTTCGTACAAGAATCGGTACGTCAGGCCATGAAACCCGAGCGTCAGGTCGACCGCAAACGCCAGTCCGAGGGCGTACGCCGCTCGCACCAGCGACCAGGGTGGCCACAGGGCCACGAGGGCAAGCGCCAGGGCGGCCAGTCCGGGGAACAACCGCCGCTGGTCAGCGCCGAAACGCTCGTTGGTCCATCCATACAGTCTGCTGCTTGGCGCAGCGGCGAGGTAATTGCGCCACGTCGCGCTGCCGCTGTCGATCTCTCCCGTCCTTCGCTCGCCGACCAGCTGCCGAGCACCGAGATAGGCCCTTCCGGCTGGTGCGAGCAAGGCGACAGCGAGCACGACGCCGGCGGCCAGCACCGGCAGCCTGGCTCGCGAAACTGAGATATCCGACAGCATCAGTGCGCCACCGACGACGACGAGGTAACTGGCCAGGAAGATGCCGTAGTACATGCACGAGAGAACCTGGGCGGCGAAGAAGACCCCGAGCAACAGGCCGTCGCGAAGTCGGCCGCTACCCATGACCCGATGAAAGGCCCAGAGCGCCAACGGGATCCACTGGGCCTGCTGCATTTGCAATTGCGCGTAATGATCGAACCGGAACGGCATGAACGCGAAGATGACACCCGCCACGATCGACGCGCCCAGGTTGCGCGTCAACTCCCGCACGAGGAGCGCGGTTCCGACGCCCGACAGGATGAAGCCGCCGAGAAACACGAGGTTGTAGACCACGACGCGGCTGGCGCCCATCCACAGCAGCGGCGCGACGGCGAATCCGGGCGCGACCAGCGTTTCCGAGTAGGCGAGCGTCCACCGTTCGGGAACGAAGATATTTGCGTCGAACAGATGGCCGGGCGCGATGGCCAGCTGGTGCGCAACCCAGCTCAGCGCCCACAGGTTGAGGAGCGGATCGCCCACGTCGTTGATGCCGTCCCGCATGTGCAGCACCTGCGGGAACGTCATCACGGCTGTCAACACCGTGAAGAGCGCGAGCGTGCCAATCAGGAACCTGAACGCGCCACGACCCATGAGTCCCCCAACCTGCGACGAGATCCGACGCGCGTGACTATATCAAGCATTAGAGCTCGCGCCCGATCAAAAGGGGTTGCTTGCGGCGATTGTCCGCTTGTAGCCATAATCTGCCATGTCCGAGCCGACGCCGCCGCCGCCCGCTCGTCCCATCACCCCACTCAACGCCGACCTGAGCTCACCAAAGGTGGACAAGATGCTGTGCGAGCGATGCGGTGCCGAGATGTACCGCATGCACGCGGTCTGGCGCTGCGCGTCGTGCGGCTTCAAGACCGATTGCTGCGGGTGGTGACGGATGGACGCCATCGAGTCTCACGTCAACCCCGCCGACCCTGGCTTCAAGACCAACCACGACCGGATGCAGCAACTCGTCGCCCAGCTCCGCGATCGGCTGGCCGTCGTCGGTAACGGCGGCGGCCCGAAATACCTGCAGCGCCATCGCGAGCAAGGCAAGCTGCCGGTGCGCGAGCGGATTGACACGCTCATCGACCCCGGCTCGCCGTTTCTCGAGCTCTCGCCGCTCGCCGCGTTCGACATGTACGACAACGGCGCGCCGTCGGCCGGGATCGTCACGGGCATCGGCCGCGTCTCGGGGCGCGAAGTGCTCATTGTCGCCAACGACGCGACGGTGAAGGGCGGCACCTACTATCCGACGACGGTCAAGAAGCACATCCGCGCGCAGCAGATCGCGCTCGAGAACCGGCTGCCCTGCGTCTACCTGGTCGATTCGGGCGGGGCGTTTCTCCCTCTGCAAGCCGAGGTGTTCCCCGATCGCGAACACTTCGGCCGCATCTTCTTCAACCAGGCGCGCATGTCGGCGGAGCGCATTCCGCAGATCGCGGTCGTGATGGGATCCTGCACGGCCGGCGGCGCCTATGTGCCGGCGATGTCCGACGAGACGATCATCGTCAAAGGCACCGGGACGATTTTCTTGGGTGGACCACCGCTCGTCAAGGCGGCGACGGGCGAAGAGGTCACCGCCGAGGAGCTCGGCGGCGCCGATGTGCACACGCGGCTTTCGGGCGTGGCCGATTACTTCGCCGAGAACGACGAACACGCGCTCGCGTTGTGCCGCACTGTCGTCTCGACGCTGAACGCGGCGAAGCGGCTCCCCGCCGACATGACCGCCCCGGAAGAGCCGCGATACGACCCGGCGGAAATTTACGGCATCGTCAACGCGGACATCCGCAAGCAGTACGACGTCCGCGAAATCATCGCGCGCCTGGTGGACGGCTCACGCTTCGACGAGTTCAAGGAGCGCTACGCGACGACGCTCGTGACGGGATTTGCGCGGCTGCACGGATTTCTCGTGGGCATCATCGCCAACAACGGCGTGCTGTTTTCGGAGTCGGCGCTCAAGGCGACGCATTTCATCGAGCTCTGCAACCTGCGGGGCATTCCGCTCATCTTCCTGCAGAACATCACCGGCTTCATGGTCGGCCGGCAGTACGAGCGCGCGGGCATCGCGAAGGACGGCGCCAAGATGGTCCACGCGGTGGCCAATTCCGTGGTGCCCAAGTTCACGGTGATCATCGGCGGGTCCTTCGGGGCGGGCAATTACGGTATGTGCGGCCGTGCGTACGAGCCGCGGCTGCTGTGGATGTGGCCGAACGCGCGCATCTCGGTCATGGGCGGCGAGCAGGCGTCCGGCGTCCTGACGACCGTCAAGCGCGAGCAGCTCGCGCGCGAGGGCAAGCCGTTCTCCGCCGACGACGAACAGGCGATCCGCCAGCCGATCCTCGACAAGTACGATCACGAAGGCTCTCCCTACTACTCCACCGCGCGGCTGTGGGACGACGGGATCCTCGACCCGGCCGAGACGCGGCAGGCGCTGGCGCTCGGGTTGTCCGCGGCCTTCAACGCGCCGATCCCCGAGCCGAGGTTCGGGGTGTTTCGGATGTAAGAAGCACCACCCCTCCGTGTTAGTGCCTTTCACATGGTCCTATGTCCTACAAGTATCTGAGCACCAGACGCGACGGCGCGGTCGAGTACCTGACCCTCAACCGCCCTGAGGTGCGCAACGCCTTCAACGAAGAGGTCATCGCCGAGCTGACGGCGTGGGCGGCGGCAGCCGCCGCGGCGGCGCGCCCAGCAAGCGCAGCAAG
>OCZT010005404.1_pt1 | contig 12760 bp, 12 predicted proteins | sample 1539031 | NCBI WGS metagenome assembly OCZT01 (sample SAMEA3539308, study PRJEB22396) | soil metagenome | biome: tundra; feature: field; material: soil | place: USA | collected 2010-05 | depth 0.15 m | reverse complement strand
TATCAGGAGCAATAAAGTGGGTTTTTGAAAATGAAGACAGGTTAATTATTCTTGAGGATGATTGCGTTCCAGCAATGTCTTTTTTTAATTATTGCAATCATTGTCTCGAGAAATATAAGGACGACGAGCGGATAATGCACATTGCCGGAAATAACTATACTGAGAAACATAATTATACAAATGAAGACTATTTGTTTTCAAAATATGAACACTGTTCGGGATGGGCGACCTGGAAGCGCGCATGGTTACAATTTGATTATGAAATGAAGGACTGGCCTTTTTTTCGTGATAACAAATTATTTGAATTTTGTAATTCGAAAAAGGAGACATTCTATTATGAAAAATTAATTAATATGTATTATAACGATAAAAATCAACCTTGGGCTTTGAGATGGGAATTTGCAATATTTAAAATGAATGGTCTATCCATAGTACCAAGAATTAACCTTGTAAAGCATATTGGAGATTTTGGGACACATTCTACTAACGAGCTAAAATACAAAGTCGATTTAGATTTAGACTTTATTGTAATAAACGAACCATTAGATGTCATTCGTAATGAGAAATATGATAAGTATCATTTTGAAAACTATATCAATAAAAAAAGACCTTTGCTCATTAGGGTTTATAGTAGATTGAAAAAAATAATGAATAAATTATTAAAGTAAATAAGAATTTAAAATGCTATAATACTAACTGAAATTATAGAAAGAAACTAAATATAATTTCCAATTTAAAAAGCACTATAATACTTTAGGAAAAATAATTTATTGAGAAGCAGATGAAAGTTCTTTGGTTTACAAACATAAGTTGTTCTGCAGCTAATAAAATTGGTCAAAATGAAGTAAGTGGGGGTTGGCTTACTTCATTGGAGACAGAACTTACTCTTAGAGATGATATTTTTTTATCTATCTGTTTTTATACGTATAGTGAATTTGAACCTTTTACTATTAATAAAACAACTTTTTATCCTATATTCAGAAATGATGCCTCATCACGAATAAAGAGGTTATTAGGAAGGTTGTATGATCAAGATATGAATGATTCAGAAGAAGTTTACCAGCTTTTGGGTGTAATTGAAAAGGTAAATCCAGATATTATACATATACATGGCACTGAAGAAAATTTCGGATTAATTAGTCAATACACCAAAATTCCTATATTGATATCTCTTCAGGGCATCTTAGCACCTTGTTCTGAAAAATTATTCTCAGGAATCCCGATATCTGCTGCAATACGATATGAGAAATTTAGTTCGAAAATTCTTTTGAATACGGCTCATACAAAAGTTCAAAATATGAAAAGATGGGCGTTTCGAGAGGAAAAAATATTAGAACATGCTAAATATGTCATGGGTCGCACAGATTGGGACAGGCGGATTTCAAGAATTCTTGCTCCTAATAGCATGTATTTTACTGTTAATGAGGTATTGCGTGATGCATTTTATAAATGTACGTGGCAGCATACTACATTTGATAAAAAAATTCTGATCGTTACAACTTCTGGGACTGATTTCCATAAAGGTTTTGAGACTATCGTTAAAACCGCAACATTACTTTCTTCCATTCAAGATTTTGATTTCGAATGGATTGTTATTGGAGTTGACAAAAGAAGTGAAATTGTGTCAATTGTTTGTAAATGGTTGAAAGCAGATCTGGAAAAAATTAATATCACATTATTGGGGCAAAAAAAAGAAACTGATGTACTGCAAATTTTATCTAATGCTAGTATTTACTGCCAGGTTAGTCATATTGAGAATAGCTCCAATAGCTTGTGTGAAGCTATGTTGGTCGGTAAACCCATAGTAGCAACTTTTGCTGGTGGAACTTCGTCTCTTCTGGAAAATATGAAAGAGGGTTTATTAGTTCAGGAAGGTGACTTTTATTCAATTGCTGGGGCCATAAAGGAATTTGTAACAAACCATGTTCTAGCCAATGAATGTGCAAAAAATGCAAGATTAAAAGCAATTAAGCGGCATGATAAGAAGAAAATAGTAAATGACTTAGTTACTGTTTATAACAGGATTTTGAATTTATCATAGAATTAATCGAAATAATAAAGATTTTTTTAATATAAATTATATGAAGAAATTTTTGTTAAATACATTTGAGTTTATTTTCGATGGATCCTTCTTAAGGGCATTTACAAAAATTTGTCCTTTACCTCTAATTCCATTTTACCACACTGTTTCAGATCAAGAAATTCCACATACAAAATATCTATGCAAACTCAAGAATTGGAATGAATTCCGTAGTGAGGTCAGTTTTTTTACAAAATACTTTAAAAGCGCTTCTTCTATGGAGGAATTAATATTCCAAAAAAATTCTTTCATGTTAACTTTTGACGACGGTTTGTCTGAATGTTATTCAATATCAAGATATTTAAAACAAAATGATCTAAAAGCAATCTTCTTTATTTGTCCTAATTTTATAGATAACAAGGAAATGATGTATAGACATAAAGCTAGTCTTTTGCTGGATGTTTTTCATAATTTGGATAATAAAAAACAATTAAACATAAAAAAAACTTGTAATTCCTTTGACATTTGTAACGATATCGATTTTCAGAGAACGATTTTATCTGTGACATATAAACAGAAGTCTGTTTTAGATCAGGTTGCTGAGATTATGGGTGTAAGTTTTAACGATTATCTAGAAAATAAAAAGCCCTATTTGACATCTGTACAAATTAATGAGATGATAGATGATGGTTTTTATTTTGGTGCGCATTCCCTCGATCATCCCTATTTTAAGATATTGAATGAGAATGAAAGAAAATTACAAATTTTGGATAGTCTAAAATATATTGAAAAATTTAATATTAGTTATAAATATTTTGCATTCCCGTTCTCTTTTGATGATTCATTAATCAGTCAGAACTTACTTGAGGAGATGTCTGGAAAATTAGTCAATTATACATTTAGTACTGAAGCATTCTCTAAGAAAAATACTTCAACCCATTTTCAAAGATTTACTACTGAAAATATAAATCTTCCCTTAAAAATCTATTTTCAAAGATTATATTTGAATTACTATTTGAAGCAGAAGTTAGGCTACAAATCGAAGAATGAAAAAAGTATGTAGGTGAATCCTCTGAAAAATTGATTGACATTAAGAGATCTAAATAACAGTTGCTGAAAAAAATTGGAGAAAGAAATGAGGAGTAGCAATATAAAAGATGTCAATTTATTTACTTTAGAAGCAAATGATAAGTATTATGTATTTCCCATCTAAGAAAAATAGGTTCACTTTATCCAATTTATGATAAATATTTCTATAAAAAGATTTTTAACAAATGAATTTATAATAATACTTCCGTTGGTATTATATATAACAAATTTTTTGGGTTATGCCCACTATTGGAAATATATAGTAATACTAATGGCATTCCCGTTATTCTTTCAAAAAGAAAAAATTTTATTTGACATAAATTTATTATGGCTGACAATATTTACTATCCTTTATGTATACTTTCTTTATTATAATGATTTTTTACCAGAATTGGGTAATGTGGTGCGCATCATTTTATTACCTCTTTCATTTTATGCAATTGGCAAATATTTTTCAAATAAATATCCTGACATTAATATTACATATTTTATTATTTTTTCTTTAACTATTCTATTTTGTTTAATGCCATTTTTATCAAATATTATGAGTGTCATTGAAAAAGGATTTATGTCTTCCAGAAACATTAAATTAATTTGGAGTCCTGATAAAGCAGAATCTGCTACTATTGTAGGATCATTTTTTGCTCTTAATATGTCATTTTTAGCTCTTTTATTTATTAATACTAAAGACAAATTTGAATTAAAATTGAAATATTTATCATTTTTCATGTTTTTAATAGGCCTTTTCTCATATGCCAATACGATGACACGGACAGGCATTTTTATTTCATTGATTTCATTAATTATGATATTCATTCTAATGGAATCCAGGCGAAAAATTAAATATGTACTATTTATATTATTATCAATTTTACCCATAATTTTCCTTTTAGATTTTTATGGTTTTTCAAAATGGTTTGAACATACAGCCTATTATTATCGATTTTTTGGCGAAATAGAACAATCTAAACAATTGCCAAGAACAAATAATTGGCAATTAGCATTTAATGGTTTTTTTAAATACCCTCTTGGAGGGGCTAAAACCAGATTAACCAGCCCATACGCTCACAATTTATGGCTTGACGTTGGTTGGAGGGCTGGTTTAATTCCATTAATTCCTTTGCTTATATTTACATGCAGGTATATTATTTCAGTTTGGAGAATTAATAAAAAAAAATATTACCCGGTATTTTTTAGATCGGTAATAATTTGTGTGTGCCTTGGTTTTTTACTTAGCTTTTCCGTTGAACCAGTAATGGAAGGATTGTTTAATAATTTTTGTCTTTTTTGTTTGTTTTTTGGAGTTTCTGATTCTAGCAAAAGAGACTATTATTATATTCTCATTTCTAGTGTCTTTTAAAACTCAAGTGATAGGGCATATACTAAATATTCATTTCCATGGAAATATATGGAATATATGGCTTTGGGTACGGCATCAGTCACTACATTTCTTCCTGGGATGTCAAAAGAATATTATATGATTATGTTTATTTATTGGAAAATGAAACTGTTTATGGGATGAAGAATAAGTTAAAACATTTACATTCTTTTTCTGATGAAGAATTAGCTAAAAAAGGAAAACAGGCAAAACAATTTGTTTTAAACAATAAAAACAACCTGATTCAAGCTGGGAGAATTTTAGACTTATGTTTAAGATAAAAGAACAAATCACAAACTATTTAAAGAATAATGATTCACTCATAACCCATATTGCTTCCTTTGTTTATAATTTGATTGGGTTAAACAAATTAAAAGTAAGAAAAGGAAATGAGTTTAGATATTCTGGAAGTTATTTCAAAAAATGTTCAATCCTGTTAAGAGGAAAAGATAATAATATTAATATCGGCACACGAAATGTGTTTCAAAATGGTTATATCTATATTAGTGGAAATAATAATAAAATTACAATCGGGAATAGAAATTATTTTAATAATGTAACATTATGGATTGAAGATGATAACAATGAAATTTATATCGGAGAACACAATTCCTTCTTAGGTTCTGCGCATATAGCTGTAATCGAAGGAACAAAAGTGGAAATCGGAAATAATTGTATGTTCTCAACAGATGTAACTTTTAGAACAGGGGACTCACATTCAATTATTAATGTTCATTCAGGGAAAAGAATTAATCCATCCAAGTCAATTAAAATAGGGAATCATGTTTGGTTTGGGCACAAATCTACAGTTCTTAAAGGCGTTATTATTTTAGACAATTCAATTGTTGCAACTTCATCAGTTGTTACAAAGTCTTTTCTTGATTCCGGAGGTATTATCTTAGGTGGAAACCCCGCTAAAATAATTCAGGATGACATAAACTGGGATAGCCATAGAATTTAAATTCACTTGATAGGCATTCTACGCCACGTGAGCATTAGTGGATTTCCCTTTAACTTTCAAATACTTATATTTACATGCAGATATATTATCTCAGTTTGGAGAATTAATAATAAAAAATATTACCCGGTATTTTTTAGATCGGTAATAATTTGTGTGTGCCTTGGTTTTTTACTTAGCTTTTCCGTTGAACCAGTAATGGAAGGATTGTTTAATAATTTTTGTCTTTTTTGTTTGTTTTTTGGAGTTTCTGATTCTAAAAAAAGAGACCTTCATTACTTTTCCATTTCCAATGGCCTTCAAACATCAAGCGTTTACAACTATTTATTTCTTAAAACAAAAAATATAGATTTTCAATAATTTCATAAACTTTATTAAAACAATAATAAAATGCTAAAATCTTGTTTGTTAATAACTGGCGGTACAGGTTCATTCGGTAATGGTGTATTAAGAAAATTTTTAAATACCGATATAAAAGAAATAAGAATATTCAGTAGAGATGAAAAAAAACAAGATGATATGCGGCAATTTTACAATAATTCAAAGATTAAATTTTATATAGGTGATGTACGAAACAAAAAGTCAATAGATTATGCAATGCGTAGTGTTACTTACGTCTTTCATGCCGCTGCATTAAAACAGGTTCCATCCTGCGAGTTTTTTCCTATCGAAGCTGTTAATACAAATGTAATCGGTTGTCAGAATGTAATTGATTCAGCAATTGAAAATGGGGTACAGAAAGTTATAGTATTAAGCACAGATAAAGCGGTATATCCTATTAATGCAATGGGGATGTCCAAAGCACTTTCTGAAAAAGTGATGGTAGCAAAATCCAGAGAAATAAATAATAACGGCTCAAATACTATGATATGTGGAACAAGGTACGGAAATGTAATGGCTTCGCGCGGCTCCGTTATTCCGTTATTTATTGACCAGATAAGAGCAGGGAAACCTTTGACAATCACAGAACCTCAAATGACCAGATTTATGATGACTTTAGATGATGCTGTTGAACTGGTTTTATTTGCATTTAATAATGGAAACCCGGGTGATATTTTTGTTCAAAAATCACCTGCAGCTACTATTGAAACTTTAGTAAATGCATTAATCGAATTATACAAAGCTAAAAATGAAATTAGGATAATTGGTATAAGACATGGCGAGAAAATATATGAAACGCTTGTTAATAGAGAAGAAATGTCCAAAGCTGATGATTTGAAAAGTTATTACCGGATTCCTGCTGATAATCGCGATCTTAACTATAATAAATTCTTTACAGAAGGTGTTTCAAAAATAGAATCAATTGAAGAATATACTTCTCACAATACAAAAAGGTTAAATTTAGACGAAACTATTGACCTATTACTAAAATTAAGTTCCATTCGAAAAGATATTCTTGGAGAGGTTCAAGAACCTATTTATGTAACTTAAGTTAGTATGTTTCTTATGAAAAAAATTGGAATAACAGGTAAATCCGGATTTATTGGGACTCATTTATCGAACACAATATATTTAAAAAAAGAAAAATATAAGTTAATTGATTTTGAAGATGAGTATTTTAATAATGAAAAAGTGCTTAATGAGTTTGTAAAGAATTGCGATGTAATAATACACCTTGCAGCACTTAACAGGCATAATGACCCAGATGAAATCTATAGAATAAATGTATCACTTGTTGAAAAGCTGGTCGGTTCACTCGAATTTACTCAATCAAAGTCTCATATTATTTTTTCTTCCTCAACGCAGGAAGAAAAAGATAATCCATATGGCAACTCCAAAAGAAAGGGAAGGGAATTACTTGAAGAATGGGCAGAAAAAAGCGGGGGTAGATTTACAGGTTTAATAATTCCTAATGTTTTTGGTCCTTTCGGTAGTCCTTTTTATAATTCTTTTATTGCTACTTTTTCGCATCAATTATGCAGGAATTTAGAACCTAAAATAGAGATTGATTCGGAAGTTGGTTTAATTTTTGTCGATGAATTAGTTAGAGAAATTTTAAAAATAATTGAGAATGATCATAACAAAGCAAACATAATTAAATTAACAGAAACTAGTAGACATAAAGTTTCGGAAGTTCTAAGTTTACTAAATAAATTTACACAGGAATATTTTCAGCAAGGAATAATTCCCTCGATTGATAGTGAATTTAAAAGAAATTTGTTCAACACTTTCAGATCTTATATCGATTTAAAAAACTATTATCCTTTCCTTTATAAGTTAAACAAAGATGATAGAGGTATATTTATTGAGACTATGAAACTTCATCCGGGAGGTCAGATTTCATATTCAATTACATACCCAGGTATTACTCGCGGTAATCATTTTCACACAAGAAAGATTGAACGTTTTGCAGTTATTGAAGGTGAAGCAATAATAAAAATGAGAAAAATTAATACTAAAGAAGTTTTTGAATTTAAGCTTGATGGTAATGAACCCTCATTTGTGGATATGCCGGTTTGGTACACACATAATATTACTAATATTGGTGAAAATAATCTAATTACATTATTTTGGATAAATGAATTTTATAATTCAAACGATCCTGACACATTTTTTGAGACAGTATGAAAGAAAAAAATAAAAAAATGAAGGTGATGACTATACTCGGAACCAGACCTGAAATTATCAGACTAAGCAGAACTATGGCTTTATTGGATGAGTATGTAAATCATAGTATTGTACATACCGGTCAAAATTATGATTATGAATTAAATGAAATATTCTTTAAGGAATTGGAATTAAGAAATCCCGACTACTTTTTAAATGTTGATACTTCATCCCTTGGAACTTCGGTTGGCGATATTATAAAAAAGTCTGAAGAAGTATTGAAAAAAGAGCAGCCTGATGCTGTGCTGGTTTTGGGTGATACAAATTCTTGTTTATCAGCTTATATGGCAAAACGAATGCATATACCAATATTCCATATGGAAGCCGGTAACCGCTGTTTTGATTTTAATGTGCCTGAGGAGATAAACCGAAGAATTATTGATCATATTGCAGACTTTAACTTAGTTTACACTGAGCATGCCAGAAGACATCTGCTTTCAGAGGGATTGCCTCATAGAAGAATTTATTTAACAGGTTCTCCAATGAATGAGGTATTAAGCTACTATTTACCAAAGATAAAAGAGTCAAAAATATTGGGAAAATTAAAACTTACGGAGAAAAAGTATTTTGTAGTTTCAACTCATAGAGAAGAAAATGTGGATAACCCTGAAAATCTTAAAAAGATATTCAATATATTAAAAACATTAAGTAAGAAATATGATTATCCAATTATATTTTCAACACATCCAAGAACAAGAAAGCGGCTTAAAGAGTTAAATAATCTGAAATCAGATCAAAATATTAAGTTTCTCAAACCTTTCGGTTTTATGGATTATGTTAATCTTCAGATGAATGGTGCCTGTACAATTTCGGATAGTGGTACGCTTAGCGAGGAATCAGCAATACTTTCATTTCCCGCAATTTCACTTAGAGAATCTATGGAAAGACCTGAGGCTCAAGATTCTGGAACTATAATCCTAACAGGTTTTGATGAAGATATTGTCCTAAGTTCTGTAAAAACAGTTATAAAGCAGCATTTAAGTACTAGGTTCATTGATATTCCGGTTGATTATAAAATTGAAAATACTTCATGGCGGGTACTTAAACTAATTTTGGGCAATACAAGGTTAAGTAATTTGTGGAACGGGATTAAAATTAAATAGATGAATAAAGAATTGAATGTTCGTGCAATTTTGCTAAAAAAATGAGATCAATAGCCATACAAAATAAATTAAATCATGAAGTGGAGAAAAATAGACTTATCATTTTTTTACTTAATATTTTGTAAATAGCTTATAATAGTAAGGTTTGGCGTGGCGTTAAGTACTCATAATAAAATAATAATTATAACAGCCGAAAGATTTCCAAAGGGAGGTTCATCTGCTAATCGAATTATATCCATTGCAAAAGGTTTGAAATTTGTTGGCGAAGAAGTGGAAGTGATTTGTCTCAGACCAGCTGACCGTGTTTCTGATAGTATTATTAATAATCCATCTGGAGAATATCAGGGTATTAACTATTCTTACATTCATAAAACTACTAAATGGCCTAACAATAAATTTTGTAAGCTGTGGTTTTTAATTAGTATGTATTTTTATTTAGTTCCCTCGCTCCATAAAATAATTATTGAAGACAGAGTACAGACGATTCTGATTACAAAAGATGATTTATTTCTAAATATCCAACTAAAATTATTTAGTATATTCTTTCATGGCAGAATATTTCTTGTATTAGACGAATACCCACCTTTTATGCGTCAGGGAAACTATATATCAAAATTATTTGGGAAAATAACAAATAATTTCAGATATCGATTTTGTGATGGAATGATATTGATGACAAACGTATTGATTAATTATTATAAGGAAGTGGCAGGGAAAAGAGTTAAGTTCTTCAAATTGCCTATGTCAGTCGAGGTTGAACGTTTTCAAAATATTGAACCAATATTTAAATCACAAGAACATTACCTCGCATATTGTGGTTTTGAACCAGAAATAGATGGGCTTGATTTATTATTCAAAGCTTTTGCACTTATTCACATAGATGAGCCTAGTTTAAAATTGTTAATTATTGGAGATACACCTGATGGAAAATTTAGGAAATACAGGCAAATAGCTTCTGATTTAGGAATTGTTGAAAAAGTAAATTTCACGGGAATAATTGATCGAGATAAAGTTCCCAATTATTTGCTCAGCGCATCGGTTTTAATACTTACCCGTCCCTTATCAATCAGTGCAAATGGTGGGTTTCCTACGAAAATTGGCGAATATTTAGCGACTAAGAAACCTGTGCTAGTGACAAATACAGGAGAAATAGGAATTTATTTGAAAAATAAGGTGAGTTGTTATTTAGTAGAACCCGGTGATATCGAGGCAATTTCAAATAGTATTAAATATATATTTAATAATTATGATGAAGCATTAAAAGTTGGGGAAATGGGCTTTTACGTAGCCTGCTCTTATTTTGATTATAAAGTTCAAGCGAAAGATTTGTTAAATTTTCTTAAATAAAGTGAATAATGGATTATTTATTAATTTCGTCTGCTTATAACGAAGAAAGTACTATTAAATATTCAATAGAATCCATAATAAAACAGACGGTAAAGCCAGTTTTATGGCTGATTGTCAATGATGGGTCAAAAGATGGTACGGGTAGAATCATTGAAGAATATACATCAAAACATGATTGGATTATTAAAATTGATAAAAAGAATGATAACATCGGCATCCCGGGACAACATGCAATGATTAATTTATATTACGCAATTAAACAAATTCCAAACAAAGTTAACTATAATTTTATCGGACATCTAGATATTGATATTATTATAGATAGGCCTGATTACTATGAATATCAAATTAAAAAAATGTGCGAAGACCCGACACTAGGAATTTGTGGTGGTATTCCATATTATTTTAATAATAATAAGCAAAAGATAATAACCGATAGCTGTAGATGGCATACCAGTGGTGGATTAAAGTTTTATAGAAAAGAGTGCTTTGAAGACATCAGCCCGATTCCTGCTGATATTTCATGGGATGGGATAGATGAATTTAAAGCCATGTACAAAGGTTGGAAAACTGAGAAATTTTTCGAATTGGAGGCAAATCATCTGGGTGCATTAAGAGAATTGAATAGAAATCTAAATACAACGCAATATTTTTTCTATGGGGTAAGCATATTTAGAAGAGGAAGACCTATGTGGTTTGCAATATCAAAATCATTAAAAATAATGAAAACAAAGAAATTGAGATGCGGGATTTTGTATCTTCACGGGTACTTTAAAGCATTAATTAATGCAGAAAAAAAATTACATACTAAAGAAGAAATAAAATTTGTAAAAAGATTTGATAGAAAACGCGCCTTCAATAAATATTACCCATTCAATGACTAGGGATGATAAAAGTAGCTCTTACACACGATGTTGATCGTACTAGAAAAACTTATCAGTATTTTACACATCCGGTAAGAAATTTAATAAAATGGGATTTAAAAGGATTATCAAACCAAATAAAATCGTTTATCTCGACAAATAGCTATTGGGGATTTGATGAAATAATCGAAATAGAAACAAAATATAAAGTTAAATCCACCTTTTTCTTTTTAAATGAAACACTTTCTTTTAATTTACTTAAACCTTCAAACTGGAAATTATCTCTTGGTAGATACGACATTACTCACCCGGAAATAATTAAAATTATTAAATATTTAGATAATAATGAATGGGAAATCGGTTTGCATGGTTCATTTTACTCTTATAATGATAAAAAATTACTGGCTTGGGAAAAAGAAGTTTTAGAAAATATAGTAGGACATAAAATAATCGGAATAAGACAACATTATTTAAACCTTTCAAAAAATACTTGGGATTATCAATATGAAGTTGGATTTAAATATGACACGTCCTGGGGCTATAATGAACAAATCGGTTACAAAGAGAATAAAATTAAACCTTTTAAACCCTTAAAGAATGAATTTCTGGTTATCCCTATGGTAATTATGGATGGTGCTTTTGTAAATAGTAAAAATAAATGGGATAAGTTTAATAGAATTATGGATGTAGCTAATGAAAATGATTCTTTATTAGTAATTAACTGGCATACGAATTATTTTAATGAAAATGAGTTCCCGGGTTTCAAAAGCACATACGAATCAATTATCCAAAAATGTATTAATAATAAATCGGAATTTAAAACATTAGTTGAATGGTATAAGCTGCTTAAAGGAAATATATAATTTAACGCATAGAGGGCCAGATTAGAAAATACCATATTAGAATCCATCCATCTAGCATTCATGATGCTTTAGCTTTTGTTTTTCTACTATTTGCTGAAAGTTCAACAATGGCTTCATAATATGCTCTATTAGGTATGCCAGCTATATTTGTAAATTCTCTGAATATTGGGACATTACAAGAACAATAGAAGTACGGGTTACTATATGGTTTTAGGTATTCTTAAGGAGTTCTTGAAAAAGCTTTCGAGTGCTAAATACTCCTAACATAAAAGAAATATAGCGGGAAAGGAAACTTAAAATGCTTGAATATAAAATAGATGTTATAGCTTTTATGGTTTTGTTTATAGAACATTATCGTGATAAGGCCTGCCGTAATAAAAATAAATCCGGTTTTCAATATAATTCCACACAAAGATTAGCATTATGTTAAATTTATCAAGAATAAGACAAAAAGTTCATAATAAATACTCAGCATATTAAACTATTCCCCCTTTTGTAGACAAATAAAAAAGCAACTATATTTATAAAAGTA